>Ga0182027_10005263_pt1 | contig 19720 bp, 15 predicted proteins | sample 712E1DmetaG_FD_121300 | JGI IMG/M metagenome (GOLD analysis project Ga0182027, IMG submission 121300) | Permafrost microbial communities from Stordalen Mire, Sweden - 712E1D metaG (Illumina Assembly) | ecosystem: Environmental > Terrestrial > Soil > Wetlands > Permafrost | place: Sweden...
TCCGCGCCCACAGCCTCTCGCTGCTCTCCGACGCGGCCCACAACTTCACCGACGCGCTGGCGCTGCTGCTGGCCTGGCTCGCCGTCTACTTCGGACGGAAACCGGCCAATAGCGTCAAGACATACGGCTATCACCGCGCCGGCGTTCTGGCAGCGTTCGTCAACGCGCTCTCGCTGCTGATTCTGGCGTGCTTTATCGTTTTCGAGAGCTACCAGCGCTGGCTACGCCCGCAGGCGGTGGGTGAGATGACCATGCTGGTGGTGGCGGCGGGCGGCGTCCTGGTCAACGGCGCCATCATGTGGGGCTTGCGCATCGAGCGCGGCCGCGACGTCAACATCCGCAGCGCGTGGGCGCACATGTTCGGCGATGCGCTGGGATCGCTGGCCATCGTGGCCGGGGCGGTCGCGATCCATTACACCGGGTGGCAGCGCACCGATCCCCTGCTCTCTGGCCTGATCGGCCTGCTCATCGTGTGGACCGCCTGGGACGTGGTCAAAGAAACCCTGAATATCCTGCTCGAGGGCCTGCCGCGAGGCCTGGAACTGAGCCAGGTGACCTCCGCGATGCGCGGCGTTCCCGACGTCCTCGACGTCCACGACCTGCACATCTGGAGCCTGGGATCGAGCACTCACGCGCTCAGTTGCCACGTGCTGATCGAAGATCTGCCGCTCTCGGAAAGCGCGGCGATTCTGGAGGGCCTCAAGCGGATCCTCTACGAGCGCTTCCGCATCCAACACACCACGGTGCAATTCGAATACGTCAACTGCCCGGGCTGCCCGATCCCGAGCGCGCAGCACCACGCTCACGAGGAATAGCGTGCATCTACTGGCCGGGATTGTCAGCGGCGCGCTCATCCTGATCGTCCTCTGGGACGCCTTCGAGACCATCATCCTGCCGCGCCGCGTCACGCGCCGCATCCGCCTGACCTCCACGTTCTACCGCCTCACCTGGCGCCCCTGGGCCGCCATCGCCCGGCGCATTCACCGGCCCCGCCGGCGGGAGGCCATGCTGAGCTACTTCGGCCCGCTCTCGGTGCTGCTCCTGCTGACCGTATGGACGGTGGGCATGGTCTTCGCTTTCGCCGGGCTGCATTGGGCCATGGCGACCCGATTAGTCTCGCCCGACAAGCCCCCGGATTTCTGGACCTACCTCTACATGAGCGGCACGGACTATTTCACGCTCGGTCTCGGGGACGTCACCGCAGTCGCGGGGCCGGGACGGGTGCTGACGGTGCTCGAGGCCGGGCTGGGATTCGGATTCCTGGCCATCGTGATCGGGTACTTTCCGGTTCTCTACCAGGCGTTCTCCCGGCGCGAGGTGAACATCGTGCTTCTGGACGCCCGCGCCGGCTCGCCATCGAGCGCGCTCGAACTGCTTCGGCATTTCAGCGAAACCAGCGCCCTGAACCAGCTCGATCTTTCGCTGCACGAGGCCGAGCGCTGGACCGCAGAGCTGCTCGAAAGCCACATCTCCTATCCCGTGTTGAGTTTCTTCCGCTCGCAGCACGACAACCAGTCCTGGCTGGGTGCCACCACCACCATCCTGGACACCTGCGCGCTGGTCATGGCCGGAATTCCCGAGATCCCGCCGCGGCAGGCTCAGCTCACCTTCGCCATGGCGCGACACGCGGTGGTGGACATTGCGCAGATTCTCCGCAGGCCGCCGCGCGCGCCGGAGCCGGGCCGCCTGCCGCCCGCCGCCCTGGCCCGCCTGCGCGGCGAACTGGCGGCCGCCGGCCTGAACCTCGCCGACGGCGAGCAAACCGAAGCGCGCCTGGCGCAGTTGCGCACGCTCTACGAGCCCTACGTCAACGCGCTGGCGCAGCATCTTTCGATGCGGCTGCCGGAGTGGGCGCCGGAGCGCCGGGCCGTGCACAACTGGGAAACCAGCGCCTGGGGCCGCGCCGCGGCGGCGGCGACCAAAGCGGCGGCCTGCGCCCGGGTCGAAGACGACCACGCGTAGGGGCCGCGGGGTCGGGGGTCACGACGCGAGGCGCAGCACCCGCTGGAGTTCGACCGGCAAATCCACCCTTCGGAACAGAGAGGCGGGATACAAGTAGTCCTCGCCCGATTCATCGATCACGCGGATAAGGTCGTCCGCCTCTGCTTTCGGATCCTTCAGAACCGGATAGAGCTTCCTGACCTCGAGCGAAGCCCGGAAGCCGCCATTCCGGAGGCACACGGCAAAGCCCTGCGTTTTCATTTGACGAGTCGGCATTGCTAGTCTACAAAGCGCTTAATTTTGAGCTCTTTCTTCCCAACACCCGAGGCTTCGTACCAATGGAGCTCCGCCGTCCGTATCTTACCATTGGGCAGCCTCACATCCGCGAAGCCTTTTCGCTTCCGCCATCGACCCTGTCCATACAGCTTCCGCAGCCGCGGCAGTTCGCGAATAGACTTGCCAGTCGCGAACGTCTCCACACCCGAAAGCTCTCCACAGATCTCGAAGAGCACGCGCCTTATTTGTTGGAACGCCATGCTCTCTAATTGCCTCTGCGAGTCTCAGGCCTTAAGTGTCTCCGCACGCCGCAAGGCTGCCCGTCCTGACGGCTGACTGCTGATCGCCGACCTGCTACGCCGGCAGCGTCTCCATCGCCTCCGCGATCTCGGCGCCGGGGTGCGCGTAGTCCTGCAGGCGGCCGCTCAGGTAGGCGTCGTAGGAAGCCAGGTCGAAGTAGCCGTGCCCGCTCAGACCAAACAGGATCACGCGAGGCTTGCCCTCTTCGCGCGCCAGCAGCGCTTCGTCGATGGCGGCGCGGATGGCGTGCGCGGATTCGGGCGCCGGAAGGATGCCCTCCAGCCGCGTGAACTGCACCGCCGCCGCGAAGGTCGACAGTTGCAGGCAGGACCGCGCCTCGATCAGACCGTTCGCGAGCAGGTTGCTCGCCAGCGGCGAGGCCCCGTGGTAACGCAAACCGCCGGCGTGTATGCCGGGCGGGACAAAGTCGTGGCCGAGGGTGTACATCTTGAGCAGGGGCGTGAGCTTGGCGATGTCGCCGAAGTCGTAAGCGTACCGTCCCCTGGTGAGGGTGGGGCAGGCCGCCGGCTCCACGGCCTGCAGGCGGACCTTGGATCCCGCCAGCTTGTCCTGAATATAGGGCAGCGCCAGTCCGCCGAAATTGCTGCCGCCGCCGAAGCAGCCGATCACCACGTCCGGCTCGTCGCCCGCCAGCTTCATCTGCTTACGCGCTTCAACTCCGATCACGGTCTGGTGCAGCAGCACGTGATTGAGCACGCTGCCGAGCGCGTAGTTGGTGTCGTCGTGCGTGGCGGCGTCCTCGGCGGCTTCGCTGATAGCGATGCCCAGGCTGCCCGGCGAATCCGGATGCGCCGCCAGAACCGCCCGGCCCGAGTTCGTGCGCGGGCTGGGGCTGGGAAACACCTCCGCGCCCCAGGTGTTCATCAGCATGCGGCGATACGGCTTCTGCTCGTAGCTGACCTTCACCATGTAGACCGTGCACTCCAGGCCGAACATCTGGCAGGCGAGCGCAATCGCGCTGCCCCACTGCCCCGCCCCGGTTTCGGTAGCCAGCCGCTTGATGCCGGCCTGCTTGTTGTAGAAGGCCTGCGCCACCGCGGTATTCGGCTTGTGGCTCCCGGCCGGGCTGACGCCTTCGTATTTGTAGTAGATCCGCGCGGGCGTATCGAGAGCTTTCTCCAGGCGCTCGGCGCGGTAGAGGGGCGTGGGCCGCCACAGCTTGTAGATGTCCAGCACCTCGCCGGGAATGTCGATCTCCGGCTTGGGAGAGAACTCCTGCTCGAGCAGCGACATGGGGAAGATCGCCGCCAGCGCGTCGGGCGCGATCGGCTGGTGCGTCGCCGGATTCAGCGGCGGTTCGAGCGGCTGCTTCAGCAACGGCAGCACGTTCACCCATGCGGTCGGAATCTCATTGTCGGTAAGAATGAACTTCGTGATATCGCCCACGTGGTCTCCTTGAAAACGAACCGACCATTGTAACTCGCCGCCGGCCACGAGGGGGACGCCGTTACAGAACCGCGACCGTCAGGGAGCGGACCTGCCGACCGTGCCCGCCCGCTCGCTGACGTTCGCGGTTCGGTATCCGGCCTCAGAACATCTGCTGCTGCTTGCGCAGCGTGCCGAAGGACCCGATGTTGGCGATCGACAGCGAGAGCCGGAAAACGGTGTCGAACCGGACCCCTACGTTCCACTTGCCGTACTGCACGCTGAGCCCGCAGCAATCCGTATTGTAGGTGACCTGGCTCATGACGCTGCGCAAGGTGCTGAGGTGCAGGTCATAGAGGGCGTTGACTCCGGCGTTCAGGCCGGGGCGGTTGTCGCTGCCCCAACTGAACGAGGCAGTCACCTGGTTGGCCCTGTTTTCGAGCACCGAGTCGTAGCGCAGCGAGTCCTGGCCGATCGAGGCCATGTACACTTTCTTGAAGTAGTACACGCCGGCGAATGTGTTTTCCAGAATCCGGTCGTGCAGCGGGTCGAAGTCCGTGCGCCACTCCACCCCCAGTCCTTGTTTGGGAGACATGCGAAGAGTGGACACCACGGGAGAGTAGGAGCGCGGGCCTTCGAGGAAGGCGTAAGCGGTCAGATCGATGGTGCTCGCGATCACGTTGCGGCAAGCCGGTTGCCCGCACCATCCGGGTGTCACGGCGCCACCGAAGGTAGGGTCGAAATAGCGGTCCTGCCGGACGTCCCAGGAGAAGATCTCCTGTATGTCGTCGCCCCGCTTGGCATACACTTTGTTGGTCATCCACAACTCGACCTGGTTGGTGTTCGAGAAGATCTCCGTGGCGTCGAACCGGATGGTGCTGTTGAAGTCGTTCACGCCGGTCACGTACTTGTAGGTGGCGCCGGCTTCGATCACGTGTTTGATCTTGTCTCCCATCCACTTCGGCGGTTTGTAGATGCGGGACAGGGACGGAAGCCGCAGGTCGAGGTCCGCCTCGCCGGCGGTGCGGTTCACGTCTTTGCTGAGAATCTGAACGCCCGCCGGGGTATTGGCCGCGCTCTCGCCCCAAAACGTCTCTCGGACGGCGACGCTCGGCACCAGGCTGAATCCGTGCCACTGCAAGACCGAAGTGATTCTGGGGTAGAGGTCCGAACGCTCGACGAAGTTGGCGCTCTGGTAGTCCAACTCCCTCCGCGAGAGCAGCCCGCTCGATGCGTCCCAGGAGAGCCAGATCGGGATATTCTCCCAAATGAGATGATCGCGGCTGTTGAATTCGACGTTCGGCAGCTTGCGGATCAGGATTTTGTCGTTCGGCGCCAGGCTCTGGAAGTTCTCCAGCCTCTGCAAGACGATATTGAACGAGTAGTACTTCCAGGGCCTGGCCAGGAAGCCGGTGGAGTGAACCTCCGAGCTGATGGCCTCGTTGTAGGACTCCGTGAAAGCCTGCCGGAACAGGTACGAGCTCAAGTAGCTGACGTTGCCCCGGGCGTAAAATCCGTCGGGCAGTTGCGAGTTCAGGGTCGCATCGACGGTGTACCCGCCTTGCTTGACGGGCGGGCTCGTGTTCGGCACCCCGCGGTCGTTTACGCCATAGAATTCGAGGCTGATCCTGGTGTTCTGAAGCGGGACGGCGTTCAGGTTCACGGTGTGCGCGAAGCCGCGCTCGGTGAACCACTGCACCCGGTACATGGCGTCGTAGCTGCGGTTGATGGCCCAGTAGAAGCCCGCCCCGACCATCTGGCCGCGCTGCGAGCTGTTCCCGATGTTGGGCGTGAGGAAGCCGCTGCGCCGGGGCTCTTCCCCGAGCGGTTTGTAGATCGCGGGGAAGTAGAACAGCGGCACGCGTTTCATCAGAAAGACCGACCGGTAACCGATGGCGTGGTCATCCGGAATGATGGTGAACTTGGGGCCCCGCAGAATCCACCACGGCTTGGGCATCTTGCAATCGGTGATGAAGCCGTCGTGCAGAATGTACTTCTCCTTCAGCCTTTCCGCCCACTTGCCCTGAAAATAGAACGGGCTGGTGGTGGTCAACATTCGGGGGCGCGGCGGGATGGTGAGGTGCGCGGTGCCGTGGACGTTCCAGAACTTCGCGGTTTCGTCGTCCAGGTTGTAGTGCGCCTTGTCGGCCCAAAGCTCCTCGCCGTTCTCGAAGTGCTGCAGGTAGACGCTCCCGCGGGCATCCACTTCACCGGTGTCCTCGTTGTAGTCGATGTCGTCGGCTTTCAGCAGGAAGCTGTTGGTCTGGACCTGCGATCCGCCGCGGAGCCGGTACCACGGCCCCTCTTTCATCTGCTTGACGCCCTGGATCAGCACCTCCCGCTCCCCCAGCGAGACCGGCGGCTGTACTTTGTAGGTCCGCAGCCTGGGGGGCGGCGTCGGGGTCGGCGTGGGGCCAAGAGGGCTAAAAACATAACCCGGGCGTCCTGGTTGGGTCTGCGCCACCGCCGCCGGCAGCGTCAGAATCAAGAAAACTATGCCCAAACTTGCGAAAAGGTAGTGACAAAGAGCCGTAAATATGTTACTTACTCCATGAGAGGATTCGCGCGGCAGTGTGTCCCGGCCCAAGGGACATCCTAACACGGAGGACCACCTCCGCTTGGTGTGCCGCGCATAGGACCAAAGACGTGCGCTGCAGGCATTGCGGTTCCCTGATTGCGGAGAACGGCCATCGTTGCGACCACTGCGGCCGCCGCGTTCCCTCCGTTTTTCCCGTGGAGACCTCCGCCGCGGCCCCTGCGCTCGAGCCCCTCTACCTCCCGGAGCCTGAAGAACCGGGGCGTGGGAACGGCGTTCCCTCGAAGCAGGTGCCTTTGTTCGACGAACGGTCGAAGATCATCCCCTTCCCCCGCGACCCGGCCAGCGGTAAGGCGGCCGGGCGGCGGCGCACGCCGGTACGGCGCGAGACTCGTCCTGCCGGGCGCACCACGCCGGCGAGGCAAGGGATGCAGGCCCCGCTCGACTTGCGTTCTCCCGCCCGGCTGGAGAAGAAAGCGGTCTGCGACGACGCGCCCGTGGCTCCGCCCTCAACGCGCCTTCAGGCGGCGCTTTTGGATGCTGGATTCGTGGCGGCGGGAATGACGCTAGCGGCGCTGGCCTTCCACTTCATGGGCGGCCGCTTTGAATGGAGCGCCAAAGCCGCGGCCCCGTATCTGGGCGCCGGCCTGGCGCTGGCTGCGTTTTACCACTTGTTCTGGGCGGTGCTCGGCCGCGAGACCGCCGGGATGCGCTGCCTTGGTCTGCGCTCCCTCACCTTCGACGGTCATGCGCCGGGCTGGGGCCGCCTCACTCTCCGCTTCGGCTTGTTTTGCCTGGGAATCGGCGCGGTCGGCCTGGGCCTGCTGTGGGCCCTGGTCGACGATGAAGCGCTGACCATGCACGACCACATGTCCAAGACCTTCCCGACCGTGCACGACCCCGACCCCAGCACCATCCGCCGGCGGTAGCGGAGCGAGGTCCGCTCCCTGACGGTCGCGGTTCGGAAGCCCGCGCGTCAGCAGGCGGACGAAGCGCTACTCCTGCCGCAAGGCCGCGATGGGATCCGCACGCAGGGCGCGGCGGGCCGGGGTGAACGAGGCCGCCAGGCCGACGGCGGCCAGCACGAGGGCCACGGCGCCGATGGTGGCGGGGTCGTTGGGCCGCACCTCGTAGAGCAGGCCGGCCAGGAGTGTCCCGGCGGCGACGGCCCCGGCCAGGCCCACCGCCAGTCCCGCCACAACCGGCGTCATCGCCTGACGCAACACCAACCCGTAGACGTCGTGAGGCTGTGCGCCCAGCGCCAGGCGAATGCCCATTTCATTGGTCCGTCGCGCGACCGAGTAGGAGACCACGCCATAGATCCCCAGGCTGGTCAGCAGCAGCGCCGTGGCGGCGAAAACTGCCGCCAGCAGCATTTGAAACCGCCGCTCGGCCACCGATTGCTCGAGCACTTCCTGCATGGTCCGGACCTCGGCCAGCGGCACCTCGGGATCGACGCTGCGCACCGCCGCCCGCATCGCGCCGACGATGGACCGCGGATCGCCTGCCGCCCGCGCCACCAGCATGACCTTGCGGGGGGACCAATCCCAATACGGCCGGTAAAGCGTCGCCACCGCCGGTTTGTGCGGCTCCGCACGGACATCGCCCGCCACTCCGATCACCTCGCGCTTCTGCTCGCCATCCATCAATTGCCGCCCCACGGGGTCCTGCCCATGCCAAAGCAGGCGCGCCAGAGTCTCGGAAACGATCACGCTGGTGGTGGGGTCGTTGTCGTTAAACGGGCGGCCTTGCCGCAGAGGAATCCCCATGGTCCGTAGATAGTCGGGACTGATGAAGCGAACGTTGGTGGTGGTCTGCTGCCAGGTCGGGCGCGCGTCGCCCGGCAGCGAGACGTTGTCGATCCAGGTTTCGCCCTGAAGCGGCAGTTGCGTGCCGATGCCGGCCGACAGCACGCCCGGTTCCCCGGACAGGCGCTCCAGCAGCCGGCGGTAGAACTGGTTGCTTTGCGCGTCCTCCGCGTACTTTGCGCGCGGGATCTGAATCTGGGCGGCCAGCACGGCGGGCGCGCGGAAGCCCTTCTCGGAACGCATGATGCGCAGGAAGCTGGTCATCAGCAACGCGCCGGTCACGAGCAGCACGCCGCTCAAGCCGACTTCGGCCGCCACCAGGGCGCTCCGCAACCGCAGGCCGCCCGAACCGCTGGTCGAAGACCGGCCACTGCTTTTGAGTGCGCTTTGCGGGTCGGTCCGCGCGGCGTGCCAGGCCGGCGCCAACCCGAACAGCAGGCCGGCCAGCGTGGTGATGCCCAACGCGAACAGGAGCACGCGCAGATCCAAGTGCACTTCCTCGAGGCGCGGAATGTCGGCCGGAGCGCTGGCGATCAGCGCACCGAGACCGGCCCATGCGACCCCCACACCCAGCGCGCCGCCCAGCAGCGCGATCACCAGCGCCTGAGTCAGCGCCTGCCGCATCAGCCGGCCGGGGCTCGCCCCCAGCGCGGTGCGGATGGCGGCATCCCGGCCCTGGCGCTCGGCCCGCGCCAGCATCAGGTTGGCGAGATTCACGCAGACGATCAGCAGCACCGAGCCCACCGCGCCCAGCAGAACCAGCAGCCCGCGCCGCGATTTGCCGGTCATGGAATCGAGCAGCGGCGCCGCCCCCGCGCGCAGTTCCAGCTTCTCGCCCGACAGCTTAACCAGTTGCCCGGCAATCACGTCCAGCTCCGCCCTGGCCCGCTCAACCGGAACTCCCGGCTTCAGCCGCGCCACGACGTTGTAGTTGAACATCCCCATCAATGTCGCCAATTCGTCCTTCCGAAACACCGCCGGGATAAACAACTCGGGCCGCGTCGTGGCCCCTTTCCCCGTCTCCATGGTCATGAGGTTGGGGAACTGGAACCAGGCCGGCATGACTCCCACCACCGTGACCGCGCGGCTGTCCAGGTGGATGGTCCGGCCGACGATATGCGGATCGGCATGGAACCGCCGCCTCCATAGCGAATCGGCAAGAACGGCCACGCCACTGTGGCCCTCCTGGTCCTCGCCATCGAGAAAGGTGCGGCCGAGCGCGGCCTGGACGCCCAGGGTCCGGAAGATATCGGCCGAAACGCGCACGGCGTCAAGCTGTTCCGGTTGGGCGTCATCGGTGAGAGTCGCGGTGGTCGGGTCCATGGCCGAAAGCCGCTCGAAGGAACTGGTCCGCGCCCTCCACTCGACGAAGTGGCGCGCGCTCACGGGCAGGGTGGGATAGGTCGCGGCCAGTGCCGGCACCACCTCGCGCAGCGCGATCAGCCGGTCCGGCGCGGCGAAGGGCAGAGGCCGCAGCAGCACGCCATTGACGATCGAGAAGATCGCCGTGTTGGCTCCCACCCCGAGTGCAACGGTCAAAATCGCGGCGGCGGCAAAGCCCGGTTCCCGCCCCAGGGCGCGCAGGGAATAGCGAACGTCGTTCCAGGTGCTCATGACTATTCCTACGCGCGAGCGGCGCAAACGGTTCGCTGCTACTTCAGGGCCGCGAGAAACTCGTAGCGCCCCCGGTGCTCGTCCGCGGCCGCGGCCGGGCTGGCGCTGAGGTGCATCACCTGGTACTGGTCCACCGCGTTATAGACGGGCCACTTGGGCAGGCCGAGACCGTTCGGATCGCCGGTCTTGGCGAAGTTCGTCCAGTAGGACGACATCAGGTCGGAGAGCTTCCCATCCTCCGGTCGCCAGGGAAGGTCTTTCGACGCCAACACTCCGAAGACGAACTCGATTTCAGACGAGTGATACGCGCCGCGCGGGGTGGCGCCGGCGGGCGTGGGAGGAGCCTGGTCGAATTCATACCGGTACTCCGGGGACTTCCCGGTGGCCGCCTGCATCTCCAGCCACTGCCAGGTGGAGAAACCGATGAACTGGTCGCCGGCGAGGTCCTGCGCCGAGCGCTGGGCCTGCTCGTCGGTGGCGCCCTGGTACAGTTTCAGGAAGGCGTCGGCCTTGTCGCCGAACAGCTCCTTCGCTCGCGTGGCGAAGTTGGCGGCGGTCGGCGGGTCCGCTTTGAAGATGGCCTTGGAACTCCCCTCGTCGGCATTCCATCCGGCCAGCAGCGGGACGTGGCTCTGCTTCCCACTGGCGTAGATCGCCGCCGCCGTATCGGGCAGGAAGGCGCCGTCGACGCAGGGAACGAATCGGACTCCACCCGGTTTGAGGGTGGCCTGCAGCAACTCGTCCGCGGGCTTCTTCCGGAGTTCCTCCAGGGTCCGGGCTCCGACGGCCTCGGCGAACTTTCCGTACTCCTGTTCGACCTGCGCCAGCGATTTCAACTGCATTGTGGTGCCGAAGAAGGCGCCGCTCTCGCCGATCGCGCGTTGAAAGAGCCCTTGGGCAAGCGGCGACGCCATCAGGCCGCTGACAGAAATGGATCCCGCCGACTCGCCGAAGATGGTCACCTTCTCCGGGTCGCCCCCGAAGGCCGCAATGTTCTTGCGGACCCATTCGAGGGCCGCCACCTGGTCCATCAGGCCGTAGTTGCCCGCTGAGCCGTGGCCCGATTCGGTGGCCAGCTCGGGATGCGCGAAGAAACCGAAAAGTCCCAGGCGGTAATTGAGCGTGACAACCACGACGCCCTTTTTCGCGAGGTTCTCGCCATCCTGGCGCGGTTCCGAAGCCGCGCCCGCTACGAAGCCGCCGCCATAGATCCACACCATCACCGGGAGCCGCTCCTTGGAGGACGCCGCCGGCGTCCACACGTTCAGGTACAGGCAGTCTTCGCTGGGCCCGGCGTCACGGAAGATCATGTCGTCGAAGATGCGCCCTTGCATACAGCGGGGCGCGAAGGCGGCGGCTTTACGGACGCCGCTCCACCGCGCGGCCGGCTGCGGGGCTTTCCACCGCAGCGCTCCTACAGGCGGCGCGGCAAATGGAATGCCTTTGAAGATGCGGACCTTGGAATCCGCGCTGGCGGTGCCCTCGACGGCGCCCTTATCGGTCGCCACCCGGTCCGCGGCCGCGAGCGGCAGAGCAAGCAAGATTGCAAATGCGATTGGTTTCACAACTCGTAGGGTAGCGCTTTGTGCCCGTGAGGTCCGCTCCCTTACGGTCGCGGTTCGGTAACACATACCAGACACGGAACCGCACACGTTAGCGAGCGGACGGCACAGCCTAGAAGTGCCGCAGCAGGTCCGCGAACTTTTCCAGCACCAGCAGCCGGCCGCTGCCGTCGCGAATTTCCTCGGTCTCGAGAGACCAGGTGCGGGCGTGTGGCAGATAGACGGCCCCGAGGCCGATATCGAGGGCAGGGTTGATGTCGGAGCGGGGCGAGTTGCCCACCATCCAGGTTCGCTCCGGCGGCAACCCGCGTTCTTCGACCAACGCGCGGAACGAGGCCGCGTCCTTCTCCTTCACGATGGCGGTGTGGCGGAAATGCGGCGCCAGGCCTGAGACCTCGATCTTGTAGGCCTGCTCCTCGGTGTGGCCTTTGGTGAACAGGATCAGCTCGTGCCGCCCCGCCAGGGAGGCGATGGTCTCCGACACTCCCTCGATCAGCTCGAGCGGCTGTTCGAGGATCCGCTCGGCGAACGACATTACGCGATCGAGGTCGCCCGCCGAGATTTCCCGCTCCGCCAGCCGCTGGTAGCACTCGCGCAGATTCCGCCCGAAGTTCCGCGCGCCGTAGCCGTGAATCTCGCGATTGACGGTCTCGATCCCGTCCAGAACGCTGCGTACTTCGGCCGGCGCCAGGGTGGAGTGCGCCAGGAACCCGGCGAACTCTTCGAAGGCCTGCTCGAAGTAGACGTTGTTCTCCCAGAGCGTGTCGTCGGCGTCGAAGATAAGGACCTGCCTCTCCGGCATGCTACCATTATGGCTTCGCGCGCATGATCCTTAAGCTGGTCCGTACACCGGGCATTTACCTGGTCGGCTTCATGGGCAGCGGGAAGACGACGGTGGGCCGGCTTCTCGCCGACCGGCTGGGCTGGGACTTCATCGACCTCGATGCCGAAATCGAGGCCGAACAGAAGACCGCGATCGCCGCCATCTTCGACCGGTGCGGCGAAGCTCATTTCCGCCAGCTCGAGACCGAGGCCATCCGCAAGCGCGTCCACAGGGTGCGCGCGGGCTCGCCGACTGTCATGGCGCTGGGCGGCGGCGCTCTGCTGCGCCCGGAGAACTACGACCTGCTCGAAGACCACGGGGTGACGGTGTGGCTGGACTGCCCGCTGGAGCGCGCGCGCCAGCGCGTCGAAGGCGCGACCCACCGGCCCCTGGCCCGCGATCCGAAGACCTTCGCCGCTCTCTACGAGGCCCGCCGGCCCGGCTACGGCCGCGCGAGTCACCGGGTGGAGATCCATTCCGACGATCCCCTGGAGGCGGTCGCGGCGATCGAGGCCCTGCCGATCTTCCGATGACCAGACTCAGCGTGGCGCGCCGCGAGGCGCGTGCCATTTTCCGCGCCGCGGTCCAGGCGGCCGATCCGGTCGCGGCCGTGCGGCGGCATCTGCGCCTGATCGATCAAACGCTGGTGGCCGGAGGCAGGCAATACTCGATGCGCGCCTTCGACCACATCTGGGTGGTGGGGGCCGGGAAGGCCTCGGCGGCCATGGCCTCGGCCGTCGAGGGGGTGCTCGGCAAGCGGATCACCGGCGGCCTGGTCAACGTCAAGTACGGTCACACGGCGCGGCTGCGGCGCATCGAGATGAACGAGTGCGGCCATCCGCTGCCCGATCAGCGAGGCGTCGACGGCGCCACACGCATCGCCGAGATGGTGCGGCACGCGGGAAGCCGCGACCTGGTCTTGTGCCTGATCTCGGGAGGCGCTTCGGCGTTGCTGCCGCTGCCGGCGCCCCCCATCACCCTCGCGGAAAAGCAGGCCGTGACCGAGATGTTGCTGGCCTCGGGCGCGAGCATTCAGGAGATGAACGCGGTGCGCAAGCACCTGTCGGCCATCAAGGGCGGCCAGTTGGCGAGGCTGGCCTGGCCCGCCAGAACGATCTCGCTGCTGCTTTCCGACGTGGTCGGCGACCAACTGGATGTGATCGGGTCGGGGCCGACGGCGCCCGACGCTTCCACGTTTGCCGACGCCCAGGCCGTCCTTGAAAAGTATTGCCCCAACGGACGCCTCCCTGCGGCCATTCGGCAATCGATCGCGGCGGGCGCGCGCGGGGAACTTCCAGAGACCCCCAAGGCCAACGACTTCGCTTTCCGCCGCACCCGCAACTTCATTGTTGGCTGCAACCGGCTGGCGGTAGACGCGGCGGAGGCGAAGGCGCGGCAGTTGGGCTACGAGCCCCTGGTGCTTTCGGCCACCATGGTGGGAGAGACGCGGGAGGTGGCGCGCGTGCACGCGGCCATCGCGCGCGAGATCGTCGCCTCGGGGCGCCCCGCCAAGCGGCCTGCGTGCCTGATCTCGGGCGGCGAGACCACGGTCACCCTGCGCGGCGGCGGCCTGGGCGGACGGAACCAGGAGTTCGTACTGGCTGCGGCCATCGAGCTGGCGGGCTGCCCGGGCGTGGTGGTCCTCAGCGGCGGAACCGACGGCACCGACGGGCCGACCGATGCGGCCGGCGCCATCGCCGACGGGACCACGGTGGCCGCGGCCGCGGCTAAGGGCCTGGACGCGCAGCGCTACCTGGACGGGAACGACTCCTACCATTTCTTCGAGGCCGCCGGCGGCCTGCTCATCACCGGCCCGACGCGCACCAACGTGATGGATGTGCGGCTCCTGCTCGTGCTGTAGGCCGCTTCATTGTGGCGGTCGCTCTCAGCGACGCCACTCTTGGCGACGCCTGGCCTGCGCTGGACCACGGACAGTCTGCCGCAGGGGCCCGACCGGTAGTGCCTAAGTTCGGCACCTCGTGCCAAGGAACCCATCACGAGGTGCGCAAAGCGTTCCTGACGGAGATACATCGGCAGGCTGCCGTGCAGGTGCCAGGATACGAAGAGCCAACGGCCTTGCGGGTAGAGGTGGACAACCAAGAGTGCGCAAAGGGCGGAAGACGTCTCAGCAAGCGTCGCCAGGAGTGGCGACGCGGCACGCTGAAGCGTGCGCCACAATGAGGAACTTCGCCCCTGGCACGCTCGTATCCCTTGTATGCTGCAGGACGCGCGCTACGCTTTCCGCACCTTCGCGAAGACGCCCGGCTTCACCGCGGCCATCATCGTCTCTGTTGCGTTGGGCATCGCGGCAAACGCCACGGTATTCAGCGTGGCCAACGGCCTGCTCTGGGGTTCCCTGCCGGTGAAGGACCCCGGCCGGCTAGTGGTTTTCTCCGAAGGCCGGTCCTACTCCTATCCCGACTACCTGGACTATCGCGACCAGACGGCGCCGGTTTTCGAAACCGTGGCGGCCCACTTTCCGTTTATTCCCGCCAGCATCGGTGGAACCGGACGCCCCGAGCGCGTTTGGGGCCAGGTGGTCAGCGGCAACTATTTCCAACTGCTGGGCGTGAATCCGGTGGTCGGCCGCGCGATCCTGCCGGAGGACGATCAGGCCCTCGGCAGCGGCGCGGTGGTGGTGCTCAGCCATGCTCTCTGGCAGCGCCGCTTCGGCGCGGATACCAACGTTCTTGGCCGCACGGTCGCGCTGAACGGACGGCCCTATACCGTCGTCGGCGTCGCTCCCGCGGGCTTCTCCGGCACCGATCACGGAATTACCTCGGAGTTCTGGGCGCCCCTCTCGATGGCAGAGCAGTTGATGCCCGACCTCAACCGGGACTCGGCCAGAAGCAAGCGGCAGATGCAATGGGTGTTGCTGAACGCCCGCCTCAAGCCCGGCGTCAGCCACGCCCAGGCCGTGGCCGTGGTCAACGTCGTCAAGAAGCGGCTGGACGACACCTACCGCAAGGAGGAGAAGCAGCACCATGCCACCATCACCCTCGATCCGGCGGGCAGCCTGATCGGCGGCGCTGGCACGCAGGCGTTCGGGCTGATGGCGGTCTTGATGGTGGTGGTGGGCCTGGTGCTGATGGTGGCCTGCGCCAACGTGGCGAACCTGCTGCTGGCACGTGCCACGGGACGGCAAAAGGAGATCGCGATCCGTCTGGCGATCGGAGCGACGCGCCGCCAGGTGGTCCGCCAACTGCTGGTGGAGAGCGTCCTGCTGGCCGTCGCCGGTGCCGCCGCGGGTTTCCTGCTGGCCGCCCTTGCGGCCGCGGCCATCTCCCGCTTCCGGTTGCCGCTGCCTTTTCCCATCGCGTTCGACTTCAACGTGGACCTGCGGGTGCTCCTGTTCACCGCGGCCCTGTCCATCCTGACCGGCATCCTGTTCGGTCTGGCGCCGGCGTTGCGCTCCACCCGCCCAGACCTGGTCGAGGCGCTCAAAAGCGACGCGCCGGTTTTCGGCCGCCTGCGCCGTTTCAGCCTGCGCAATGCCCTGGTGGTAGTCCAGGTCGCGCTCTCGCTGGTCCTGCTGGTGGGTGCGGGGCTGTTTCTTCGCAGCCTGGGGCACGCGTCCTCGATCGACATCGGCATGCAGCCGGATAACATCCTCCTCATGGCCTTCGATCCGAAGCTGCATCAGTATTCAGGCGAGAGGACGCAGCAATTCCTCCAGCAGCTTCGCGAACGCGTGTCGGCACTGCCGGGGGTGCGCTCCGTGAGCTTCGTCGACAGCATCCCGCTGAGCATCGGCGGGATCAGTTATGACTTCGACGTCCAAGCCGCCAAGGGCCGCCCCGAGCAAAAAATCGAGGCGGACGTCTACAGCGTGGGCAGCGGCTATTGGGAAACCATGGGGATCCCGCTCCTTCGCGGCCGCGACTTCAACCGCAAGACGGGCGACGACCACGCCATCATCCTCAACGAAACGATGGCTCACCGCGCCTTCGGGAATGAAGACCCGCTGGGACGCCAGATGCTCGGAGACGAACCCGGCCACAAGACGCTCTACACCGTAGTTGGCGTGGCGCGGAACTCGAAATCGCGCACCCTGGGCGAGACGCCTGCGAGTTGCGCCTATTTGTTCATCGACGCAAACCCGGGGAACGTCTTCTCGTTCTTCGGCATCTCGATCGCGGTGAAGACCGCCGCGAATCCGGCGGCACTGACCAAGCCGGTGCGCGACCAAATCGTGGCGCTCGACCCCAATATGGCCATCCTCAGCACCGAGACCATGCGCGATCACGTGGACAAGTCGCTGCTGCTGCCGCAGATCTCCGCGACGCTGCTGGGCGTATTCGGCGCGGTCGGGCTGACGCTCGCGGCCATCGGTCTCTATGGCGTGATGAGCTTCTCGGTGCGGCGCCGCACGCGCGAGATCGGGATCCGCATGGCGCTCGGCGCCAACCCCGGCGGCGTGCTATCGATGGTGTTGCGCCAGGGCCTCGCGCTCACGGGCGTGGGACTGGCCATCGGTCTGGCGATCGCGCTGGCCGTGGGCCGCCTGGCCGCGAGTCTGCTCTACAGCATCAGCGGGACCGACCTGGTCACCTTCCTCGCGGTTCCCGCCGTTTTGCTGGCGGCCGCACTGGTGGCGATCGTGATCCCGGCCCGCCGCGCGGCGCGTATCGGGCCCACCACCGCGCTGCGTATGGAATAGGCGCTACTGCCGCTCGAAGACCAACACCTCATCGACGGTTTCGCCTTTGGCGTTGGTGCCGGTCATGGTGTAGGTGAACGTCTTGGTGCTCTTCGACATCACGGCGCGGCCGTTCAGCATGCTGCCATTCATCTTCCAGGTGTGCTCGATCACCGTGTTGCCGGCGCCGCTTCGCTTCTCGATGACCGTGGAATCCGGGATGCCTTCGATCGGCGCCTCCTGGCCCTGTACCGGCGCGTAGGACCAGTCCACCGCTTGGCCGCCGGCGGCAACCTCGTTCACCGTGACCTTGTCCGGCGCGATCGTCACGGTCTCGCTCATCGGAGCCGGCCCGGGCTTGACCTTCGATTTTTCGACGTTGAGCTTCCAGGTGCCGACGAACGGATCGCCACCGGCCACCGCGACCGCTGCGAGTCCCAGTGCCAGCACCAACAGATTGCGAACTTTTCTTTGCATGGAAACAGCCCCCCTGGCATCAATAATGGCACAAGGGTGCTATAAAGCGTGGACCAGTTTCGCGATCAGCGCCGCTCGATCGGCCATGCGGCTGACCAGAATGCTCTCTCCGGGCGCGTGCGCGCCTTCGCCAACCGCGCCCAGCCCGTCGAGCGTCGGGACGCCCAGGGCGGCGGTGAAATTGCCGTCCGACCCGCCGCCGGAGAGGGACTCCTCGAGTTCGAGATCCAACTCCCGGGCCAGCCGCTGGGCCAGGCGGAACAGGCGCACCACGCCCGGGCTCCGCTCCATGGGGGGGTGGTTCAAGCCGCCTGAGACTTCGATGCGGCACCGCTTGTCCATGGGGCGCAGGCGGTGGAACTTGCGGTCGAGCGCGGCTGCATCCCTGAGCCGCAGCACTCGCGCATCGATCGAAGCCCGCGCCTCGGCCGCCACCACGTTGGTCCGCGTACCCCCCGCGATCACACCGGGATTCACCGTGATTCCCCGCTCCGGATCGGTAAACCCGGCGATGGTCTCGATCTGGCGCGCCAGTTCGAGAATTGCGCTGGCGCCGGAGGCGAAGTCGAGCCCCGCATGCGCCGCCTTCCCGCGCACCAGCAGCGTGTATTCCGCCACTCCCTTGCGCGCGGTTTTGACCTTGCCCTCGAGACCGGTCCCCGGCTCTACCAGCAGCACCGCCACGCTCCGTCGGGCCTCCGCCTCCGTCAGCGGGCGCGACGACTCGCTGCCGACCTCCTCATCCGAGTTGAGCTGGAGCACCACGTTGCGGCGCACCGGCAGGTCCAGTTCGCGCAGAGCGCGGACGGCGAAGATGGTGAACGCGATGCCGGCCTTCATGTCCAGCACGCCCGGCCCCCACAGCCGCCCATCGGCCTCGCGGAACGGCATGCCGGCCAGGCTTCCCAGCGGGTGCACCGTATCCGAGTGGCCCAGCACGAGCACCTGCCCGTCCTTCTCGCCGCCGGGCAGATCGAAGGCGCACTGAAGGTGCGGTCCAAACGGATCGCCGGGCAGGATGTGCACCAGCGCCTCGCGCGCGACCGTGTCGGCCACCAGTTCAACGAAGCGCGCCACCGCGGCGGGATCGTCGCTCGGCGATTCGCACTCCACCAACTCGCCGATCAGGGCAATCAGCTCCGGTTCGCGGGCGCGCAGGTAAGAAAGGATCGAGTCCACTCTCTTGCTATAATACGAGTCCCAATGCCAATTCTGGATATTCAAGCGATCAAGGAGATCCTTCCCCACCGCTACCCGTTTCTATTAGTCGACCGGATCATCGAGCTCGAAGCCGAGCGCATCGTCGGCATCAAGAACGTGACCGGCAACGAGCCGTTCTTTCAAGGGCACTTCCCGGACTTCCCTGTCATGCCCGGCGTCCTTATCGTCGAAGCGATGGCGCAGGTGGCCGGCATCCTGATCCTGCAGGGGATGGGCTCACAGAAGGCCGTCTTCCTGGCCTCGATCGAACAGGCCAAGTTCCGCAAACCGGTGGTGCCCGGCGACCAGCTCCGCATCGAGATGAAGGTGGGCAAGCGCAAATCCTTTGTCGCAAAGATGTATGGTACGGCCACGGTAGACGGAGTCCTGGTGGCCGAAGCCGAAGTGATGTGCAAGCTGGCGGGAGTGGGCCCGGCCACCGCGGCGCCGCCGTCGCCAGAAGCCTGACGCCGCGCGATGCCTGCCCACCCGACCGCGATCGTCGATCCGGACGCCCGCATTGCGGAGAGCGTCGAGATCGGGCCCTACTGCCACATCGGCGCGGAGGTCTCGATCGGTGCCCGCACCCGGCTGATGGCGCACATCTTTGTCGAAGGCCCCACGTCGATCGGCGAAGACAATGTCTTTTTTCCATACGCCAGCGTCGGCGTCGCCCCGCAGGATCTGAAGTACCACGGCGAGCATTCGGAAACCCGCATCGGCAACCGCAACCGCATCCGCGAGTTCGTCACCATACACCGCGGCACCCAGGGCGGCGGTCTGGTCACCTCGATCGGCGACGATAATCTGCTGATGGCGTACGTCCACGTGGCGCACGATGTGCGCATCGGCAACCACGTCATCATCGGGAACGGCGTGGGCTTCGCGGGCCATGTCACGGTGGGGGACTATGCGGTGGTCGAGCCCATGAGCGGCGTCCACCAGTTCTGCCGCGTCGGCCGGCACGCCATCGTGGGCGCGGGCACTATTGTGACCCAGGACGTGATGCCGTTCTCGATGACCGTCAGCGAGCGCGTGGTGAAGAATTTCGGAGCCAACAAGATCGGCCTCGAGCGGCGCGGCTTTTCGGCGCCCGCTCGCGATGGCCTGCACAAGGCGTTCCGCCTGCTGACGCGCGCCGGTCTCAACACTTCGCAA
>Ga0182027_10005264_pt1 | contig 19719 bp, 16 predicted proteins | sample 712E1DmetaG_FD_121300 | JGI IMG/M metagenome (GOLD analysis project Ga0182027, IMG submission 121300) | Permafrost microbial communities from Stordalen Mire, Sweden - 712E1D metaG (Illumina Assembly) | ecosystem: Environmental > Terrestrial > Soil > Wetlands > Permafrost | place: Sweden...
ATCGGCCGTTCTAGGTTCACTTCATAGCCCACTTTCCACTGACGTAAATTAGTTTTATCAAGGGTTTCCTGAATAGCCGTAATGATATATTGTTTTTTCTTCTTATGAACCTTAACCACTGTGAGGCAAACACCATCATGACACATGCTCTGATCGATCTTCAGTTCTTTGGCTAAAGGTGTTTCAATGGTGAAATGAATATTACCTTTTTCCTTTTTAATATTTACGACTTTACCTGTGGTTTCTACTATTCCTGTAAACATAAATTTTTGGCATTAGTAATTAATATAGACGATGTGCTATTACAATATTTTGTTCTTGTTTAATCTTTGTGAACCATAGTGTTTTAGACCTTAGTGGCAAAAATTACGATCACAAAAAAACTTTTTAATTTCTTATCAGATGAATAAATCCGTTGATTGTTCTTTTCTTAAGTCCATTCAGGCGCTGTTCGTATACATCGCAGACATAATAATAGACTCCATCTGAACAATCAAGTTTTGTATGGAAATTTTTTCCATCCCATTTGATATCCGGATTTTCGGTCTTGTATTCGATTTCTCCCCAGCGGTTAAAAATAGTCATGTTCACTCTATCCACAAAATCATAAGGGAATGGCCCAAAAAGATCATTGAAGCCATCGCCGTTCGGAGTGAATACATTTGGCAAGGAATAAAGATTACAACTGTCGATATCAAGACAAATCATATTACCAATAGAACTTTCATTATTGAAGGAATCCACGGCCGTCACAGCGTAGCAGCCTGCAATGGATGCGAGTCCCGTGTGAATAAAAGTGGTGTCTAAGTGACCGTAATTAGTATGAATCAGTTCAAGATTTCCATCCTGTGTGGGAGAATAATAAATATTATACAATACCACATCGCTGCAACAGCTGTGGTTAGGGTCAGTCCAGATTAATAAGTTTTCTATCTTGTCGCAATCCGGTAGTATCCTTAAATGTGGATCACAGGGAGGGGTTTTGTCAATGGGAGCACCACATACGATCTGTGATAAATTAATGATCGGATCCACAAACCCCGGTGCTGAATAATGACCGGTGCTTTTCACATAATAACAATAGTTTCGTCCATTGATAAGGCCTGTATCAGCAAAAGAAGGACCGTAAGAAATTCCTATAGAATCAAATAAAAAGGTGCTTGGATTCTTTCTGAAAATTTTATGGCTGTAATTAGTCCAGGGAACAGATTCATTCCAGACCAATAATAACTGATTATCTGACGGAACGAGTGTTAGGAAAATAGAAGAAGCGATGTTCGTGCTTCCTATCAGAAAAGTATCACCAACCGATGGTGTTTCGTTCCACATATCAATTCTGTAAAAATATCGTTTATCCTGAGTATTAATCAGAGAGTCATTATAAATAGTGTCGTTGATGCTACCGCTGGTAGTTGCGTGAATCATAGTAGCTCCTGCAAAAGTACTGTTGTCAGCTCTGAAGATTGTATAAGTATAAGGGCCAGATGCAGCTGTATCAAGTATTGTAGGATTTGACCAGGCAAGATGTATTATTCCATTGACAACATCAGTATTGGTAACACTTACATTTGTAATAACAGGAACATCCTTGATCAGTGTTGTGCATGCTTCATTGGATGCATAACTTTCAGCACCATCATCAAAATAAGCAATGACCATATAACAATAGTCGTTACCATGAATTAAACCTACACCATGATCATCATCAGTGTAATTGATGGTGGTAATATTTGGGATTTCAGCAATCTTCGAATATCCTGTATATGCCGGAACGCCTGTCTCGCAATGTCCGGGAACAAATCCATAAAATCCGCTCCTACGGTAAATTCTGTATCCTCTGGCATTCTGACAAACATCAGGGTTCCATGTAAGATGAATACTATTACCAAAAGGAGAAGCTGTAAGATTTTTCGGTGAAGGACAAACCACTGTAATAAATACTGATTCAAAATCTGCCAGTTGTACCGGCAAACCATTATCTATTGCTTTAAACACCATCTGATACGGCTGTTTACGCACATGAGCACATTCAGTTTGCCAAGTGAATTGACCGGTAATACTGCCTGCTGTTGCAGGAGGTGCATTAAAAGTTGCAGGAGAAGTAGTCACTACCAGCGGACCTCCGCTACCTGTAAGCGTAATTATATCGTAACCGGTACCAATATCAGGATCAGTGGCAGTCACAGGAAAAGTTAACAGGGTGCCCGCTTCCACACATGTATCCTTTAATTTATTGATGACAGGGGGATCATTATTACATGAAACTACAGTAATCTGCATATCTCTTCTGACGCTTCCAATTTTAATTCCCTTCCGGTATTCTTCAATGACAAAAGCAACGTTATACTCTCCAAGTATTGTAGGACTAATCCAATCTAAGTCACCGGTGTACTGATTTAAAGAAAATGAACTACTGGCTGTGGGATAAAAATAACCAGGAATATCAAGGCCTCCGCCTCCTTTACATACCACGAGATGATAAGCTAAACTGTCACCATCCGGATCATGGGCAGCCGGATTGTGAGTAAATGGTTCATACACACAAGCATTATCAATGGGAGGATTATACAATATAGGTGAATCATTATGACCTAAAAAGGGATTTATCACCAGCAGTGTTTCGATATAAAACGGCACATCCACTGAACTGGGGATATTCACAATTCCGGCATTCCTGTTCGGATCTTCCAGGCTGATGATGTAGCTCCCCTGCCCTGCATAAGTATGGACACCAGTAGGGCCATCATAATCATTTCTCTGGATCTCCGTACCAGGTATGTGTGTAATAGTCAACCTGTCAATTGTCCCTGTGGTGCCGTCGCCCCAGTCAATATCAAGCGTGGGGCGGTCTGCAGGGCTTAATGTATAGGTATAAGTGACAATATGGATTTGATATGTTAATCCCGAAACCCAGGAATAGGTGATTTCACCCGCTCTGTTGTGTGTTGCAAAGACAACAGGTAAAAAAAATAAAAAAATAACGATGAATAAAATGATTTTTTTCATTATGCCTTTTTGAAAAAGAGCACTAATTTACATAAAATTATTGAGGTATAAGCTTATTATTTTATTAATTTTTTGTTAAAGTTTCAAATTCGTATTGCTGATTTCGGTATTGAGGTATAAATCCTGTATCACAAATTGCATCCTGTATTTGTATAGCATCCATTGTATGATGCACTCCTGCAGACGACACCACATTTTCCTCCATCATAATTGAACCCAGGTCGTTGGCACCTGCATGCAAACAGATTTGCGCTGTTTCCTTCCCGACTGTAAGCCATGATGCCTGAATATTAGGAATATTCGGAAGCAGGATACGACTGAGAGCTATCATCCTGATATATTCGTCAGGAGTAACTTCGTTTTTGATTTGATATTGTTTTTGTAACACCGTATCCTGGTCCTGAAAAGGCCAGGGAATAAAAGCAATAAAACCTTTTGATGTTGCAGGTTTCATCTTTTGTGTTTCCCGCAAAAAAACCAGATGCTGCATCCGTTCGGCAATGGTTTCGTAATGTCCGAACATCATGGTAGCAGTAGTTGTAAGATTGAGTAAATGTGCTTCATGCATCACATCGAGCCATTCCTGAACATTACATTTATTTTTAGAAACAAATGATCTTACACGATCGCTCAGTATTTCTGCTCCTGCACCAGGCAAAGAATCTAATCCTGCATTCATTAATGCTTGCAATGTTTCTTTGTATGAAATTTTTTCAAGTTTACTTATATGCACTATTTCCGGAGGTCCCAGCGCATGAAGCATTATTTTTGGATAATTTTTTTTAAGTTCTGAAAAAAGATTTACATAAAATTTTAATCCCAGTTCAGGGTGACAACCGCCTTGTAATAATAATTGATTTCCGCCAATGGCAATCAATTCATCGATCTTCTGTTTGTAATCATTCATAGAAGTGATATATGCTTTCGCACTATTGGGCGCACAATAAAAATTACAGAACTTACATCCCGAAATACAAACATTAGTAATATTTACATTGCGGTCAATGATCCAACTTACTTTATTATCGGGTTTCAGTTGTTTGCGAATTTCATTTGCCACCAGCATCAATTCGGAAAGAGGAGCTTCCTGAAATATAAAACAGGCTTCCTCAACACTCAGGAATTCTTTGTTTAAGGCTTTATTGAAAATTTCTGATTTATTCATGAAGACGAATCACAATAAAATATTTCATTTTCTCTGGCAGATTCCTAAATTTGCATTTATAAATCCATGACAAAAATACAATTAATTATGTACTCCATTCTCGAAAAGATCAAACAAACTAAATCTTCAGACCATATTATTCTGTTGATTACTAAAGCTGAAACGCTCAATAAATATGGATTCTCGAAGGAAGAAATTTCTTTTGTAAAAACCCAGAAAGAAAAAAATGAGAAAAAGTTACTTATTTTCAATCGCATTTCACGATGGGTATTCGTGCAGTTTATTGATCAAGAAAAAGGGAAGGAAGATTATCAGCAGATGGAAATCATCCGAAGGGCCGGTGATGTAATGGTTCGTGGAATTAATGATTTAAAACTTGATCAGATCACAATCGTAGATACAGAACACAAGACGGTTGAAACACTTGCTTTTGCTGAAGGAATGGCATTAGGAAATTATCAGTTCAATAAATATAAAACCGATAAGAAAAAACAGAACACTATCAAAAAGATTGGTGTTTATTCTGAAAAGGTTAATTCTGCTCAGATTGAGGAACTGAACATCATCATCCACGGAAATTTTTTATGCCGTGACTTAGTCAATGAACCATTATCATTTCTCACAGCTACTATCTTAGCAAAAGAGATTGAAAAGATGGGAAAAGAAACTTCTGCAAAAGTTGAAGTGTTGAATAAAACAAAAATCGAATCATTAAAAATGGGAGGGCTACTTGCTGTAAACAAAGGAAGTTTGAATCCTCCTACATTTACCATCTTTGAATGGAAACCAAAAAATGCAAAGAATAAAAAACCATACATTTTTGTCGGTAAAGGATTGGTATATGACACCGGTGGTATTAACCTGAAACCGGCCAGTGGTATGGAAACCATGAAATGTGATATGGGAGGCGGAGCTGCTGTGGCCGCGGCTGTTTACACAATAGCAAAAGCAAAATTACCTGCATGGGTTATTGCTCTTGTTCCTGCAACTGAAAACCGCCCTGATGGAAACGCACAGGTGCCGGGTGATGTAATCAATATGTTCGACGGAACAACCGTAGAGGTTTTAAATACTGATGCTGAAGGAAGGCTCATACTGGCTGATGCGCTGAGTTATGCGATAAAATATAAACCTGCATTGGTGATTGACATGGCAACGCTGACAGGTGCAGCCCGCGCAGCTATAGGCGATTCAGGTATTGTAGCTATGGGATCGGATTACGGAAAAGAAATGGATGCATTAAAAAAAAGCGGTTTTAATGTATTTGAACGACTTGCCGAACTTCCTTTCTGGGATGACTATAAAGAAATGATAAAATCAAATGTAGCTGATATAAAAAATATTGGAGGTTCTGTTGCAGGTGCAATTACTGCAGGAAAGTTTCTGGAACATTTTACTGATTATCCTTATATACATCTTGATATTGCAGGTCCGGTTTTTCTTGACAGTAGGGATAGTTATCGCGGAATAGCAGCAACGGGAGTGGGCGTTCGCCTGTTGTTTGATTTTATTAAGAATAAATGCAAGTAGCATTCTTCTCAAAAGGTATTTGCTATTTAAGAGGAACAATGTTTGTTTTTAGTTAACTTTGCAATCTTAAAATTTTATTATGTCAAAACAACCAGATTCTGAAACAAAGGTGAGAGTAGGTATTACACATGGCGATATCAATGGTATCGGATATGAAATCATTATTAAATCACTGTCAAATCCCGGAATACTTGAAATGTGCACACCTGTTGTGTATGGCTCATCCAAAATTGCTTCCTATCATAAGAAGACTTTGGATCTTCCGGATTTTAATTTTAATCTGATCAAAAACGCTTCAGCTGCAATATTGAAAAGAGCCAATATTATTAATATTTATGATAAGGAAGTTAAAATTGATTTAGGTGAAAACACAGAAATAGCAGGAACATTATCATTACTTTCTTTGGAAACTGCAGTAGAAGATCTGTTGCAGAAAAGGATTGATGTAATGGTAACCGCTCCGATAAACAAACAGAATATTCAATCGGACAGATTCAGGTTTCCGGGTCATACCGAATATCTTGCACAAAAAACTGATACCCATAATTACCTGATGCTGATGATAAGCAATCGGCTAAGAATTGGTGTGGTCACAGGACATATTCCAATTCGTAATGTGGCTGATGCACTTACTGAAGATTTAATTATTCAAAAGATACATATTTTAAATCAATCGCTCATTCGCGATTTTGCCATCAGAAGACCTAAAATAGCTGTCCTTGGACTTAATCCTCATGCCGGTGATCATGGTGTGCTGGGTAATGAAGAAGAAAGAGTGATCATTCCGGCAATTAAAAAAGCCTGTGATAAAGATAATATGCTTGTCTTCGGACCTTATCCTGCTGATGGATTTTTCGGGACTTCCGCTTTCACAAAATTTGACGGTGTCCTTGCCATGTATCATGATCAGGGCATGATACCATTCAAAACTATGTCATTCGATAATGGTGTGAACTATACTGCCGGACTTCCTTTTGTAAGGACATCGCCTGCACATGGCGTGGCTTATGATATTGCAGGAAAAAATGAAGCATCACCGGATTCATTCAGAGAAGCCTTATATCTTGCTATAGATATTTTCAATCACCGAAAGATGCACAGTGAACTTACTGCAAATCCTTTGAAAGTAATTGCGCCGAAAGCGTTAGTTGATGAACAGCCAGAAGCCTTGGAAAGTAATATTTAATTTCTGATGATCACAAATAACAGGAATTATTCTTTTGCTGAAATAGCAAAGGTACTTAAAGGAGAAATCATTCAGAAAGCATCAGAAGATACTGCTATCAGGCATCTTCTTACAGACAGCCGTATGCTTGTTTCACCGGAAAATACATTATTTTTTGCATTGAGTTCAAAACGCAACGACGGACATAAATATATTGAAGAGCTTTACAATAAAGGCGTGCGAAGTTTTGTTGTAACAAAACCTCCGGAGAAAATTATTATTTTCCCTGATGCAAATTTTTTACTGGTAAAAAATGCATTAACTGCACTACAAACATTATCTGCTTTTCATCGGAAACAATTTAAAATTCCTGTCATTGGAATTACGGGAAGCAACGGAAAGACAATTGTCAAAGAATGGTTGTATCAGCTGTTGTGCGAAGATAAAAAAATTGTACGCAGTCCGAAAAGTTATAACTCTCAGATCGGCGTACCTCTCTCTGTCTGGCAGATCGAACCAGAGCATGAACTTGGAATTTTTGAAGCCGGCATTTCAGAAGCGGATGAAATGGGAAAACTACAGGCTATCATTCAGCCCACCATTGGCATCTTCACTAATATCGGGCAGGCACATGATGAGAATTTTTTCCACACGGAACAAAAGATCAGTGAGAAGTTAAATCTTTTTACCAAGGTTGAATGGCTGATATATTGTACGGATTTCCTTGAGATCAAAGAGAGGATCATGCATTTTGATATTTTAAAAAACAATAAATCCTTCACCTGGTCAAAGAAAACAAATGCTGATCTCAAAATAAAAAATATTCAAAAGGATAATCACAAAACCACTATCAGCGGGCTGTATAAAAACAATACCATTGAAATAATCATTCCCTTTTCTGATGATGCATCCATTGAGAATGCAATACAATGCTGGTGTTTGATGTTGTTATTGGGTTACTCAAATGATTCCATTGCTAAGCGAATGTTGCTGCTTTCACCTGTTGCTATGCGTCTGGAGTTGAAAGAAGGCATCAACAATTGCTCTGTGATCAACGACAGTTATAATTCAGATTTCAATTCATTAAGCATCGCCATTGATTTTTTAAATCAGCAGAAACAGCACAGAAAAAAAACCATCATTCTTTCTGACATCATGCAGAGCGGTCGTGATGATGATGAACTGTATGGTGAAGTAGCCCGTCTTATTTCCGAAAAGGGGATTGATCGCATCATCGGCATTGGTAAAAGTATAAAACGGCAGGCAAACAAATTTTCGATTGAAAAATATTTTTATAAATCCACTGAAGAGTTTTTAAAAGAGTTTTCCTTTTCTGAATTCAATAATGAAACTATCCTACTAAAAGGCGCACGTATTTTTGAATTCGAAAATATCAGCAAAGTATTGCAGCAAAAGGCACATGAAACAGTGCTGGAAATAAACTTGAACAGTCTTATTCATAATCTTAATTATTACCGTTCCCTGCTCAAGCCTTCAGTAAAAATGATGGCGATGGTCAAGGCCTTTTCTTATGGAAGTGGCAGTTATGAAATAGCGAATGTCCTGCAATATCATCTGATAGATTATCTGGTGGTTGCTTATACTGATGAAGGTGTTGAACTCCGCAAAGCTGGTATTACCACACCAATCATGGTGATGAACCCTGAAGTGCAGAGCTTCGATATGATGATCAAATGTAATCTTGAACCTGAAATATTCAGTTTCCGATTGCTGAGACTTTTTGAAGCCGCGATCAATAACACTAAACTGGCTGACCATCCTATACCTATTCATATCAAGCTGGATACAGGAATGCACCGACTGGGCTTTGAATCTAATGACCTGCCTGAATTAATAAAGATCATTAAAGCAAATCCTAAAATTGAAATCAAATCAGTTTTTTCTCATTTGGCAGGAAGTGACGAGCCTGCTCATGATGATTTCACTCATGAGCAGATAGAGCGTTTCAAAGAAATGAGTGAAAAAATAATAAAAGAATTTAAGTACCCGATTTTAAGACATATTCTGAATTCAGCAGGTATCAGCAGATTCAGGGAAGCTCAGTTTGAAATGGTTCGGCTTGGCATTGGTTTATATGGCGTGGGTTCGGATCAGGCAGAACAGAGTTTGCTGCAAAATGTAAGCACATTAAAAACCAACATCTCTCAGATAAAAACTATTTACAAAGGTGATACAGTCGGTTATGGAAGAAAATGGAAAGCAAATAAAGATTCGCTGATTGCTGCTATTCCTATCGGATATGCTGATGGCCTGAACAGGAAGTTGGGTAATGGCAAAGGAAAGGTCTTCGTTAATGGGAAGTTTGTTCCTATCATTGGAAATATCTGTATGGATATTTGCATGATTGATATTACAAATATCTCGGCCATGGAAGGGGATGAAGTGCTCATCTTTGGTGATGTTTATCCGATTTCACAACTGGCAGAAGAAATGGAAACCATTCCTTATGAAGTATTGACCAGTGTTTCGCGAAGAGTAAAAAGAGTTTATTTTCATGAATAAAAAAATGTTTTAAAAGCATTAATGAAAAAACTTGATATTTATATTATAAAAAAATTCCTGGGAACGTTCTTCTACGCAATTTCGCTGATTGTGGTGATTATTATCGTTTTTGATATTTCCGAAAAAGTGGATGACTTCATTGAAAAGAAGGCACCGCTATATGATATAATATTTACATACTATTTGAATTTCATTCCATATTTTGTGAATCTGTTCAGCGCTCTTTTTTGTTTTATTGCTGTCATTTTCTTTACATCAAAAATGGCATCTAACAGTGAAATTGTGGCTATTCTTAGCAGCGGAATCAGTTTCAAACGAATGCTGGTACCATACTTTATTTCCGCACTTTTTCTGGCGCTTTTTTCTTTTTTCCTGACAAATTTTGTGATACCTCCCGCAAATGCCAAGCGTCTTGCTTTTGAAGATACCTATTTTAGAAATGCAAAAACAAATCGAGACCGCAACATTCACATGCAAATTAGTCAAGGCACATATGTATATGTAGAAAGTTTTAATGTTGAAAAAAATATCGGATATCAGTTTGCACTTGAAAAAATAAATAATGCAGGCTTGTATTATAAAATGACTTCTGATTTTATCAGATATGACAGTATAAGCGGCAAATGGAGAATACAGAATTATTTTATCCGCACTATGGCCGGTTTGAATGAAAAAATTTTCAAGGGAACATCACTTGATACAGTCCTTAATATGAAACCTGCTGATTTTTCAAAGGATATCGATGACATCGAAACCATGAATTTTTCCCAGCTCAGGGCATTTATTGAGAAGGAAAAATTGAAGGGATCTGATAATGTTGCCTTTTCTGAAGTGGAAAAACATAAGCGAATTGCTTTTCCTTTTGCCACGCTCGTCCTTACATTAATAGGAGTCTCCCTTTCGAGCAGGAAATCACGTGGTGGTATTGGCTTTCATTTGGGTGCGGGACTCACCATCAGTTTTGCATTCATACTTTTTATGCAGATCTCTACTACTTTCGGCATATACGGAGACCTCCCGCCTTATCTCGCAGTATGGATTCCAAATATTATTTTTGGTTTACTGGGGTTGTTTCTTTTACGAATGGCTCCGAAATAACTTAAAGAATTTCATATTGAACAAGACAATCAGGAAACATTTTCCTTAAATCCTTTTCCTGATCAAAAATACCATACACAGCTGAACCGCTTCCACTCATTCCTGCATATACAGCACCTTCAGCATATAGTGTTTCTTTTATTTTTTGAATTTCAGGATGTTTTTCAAACACTGTTTTCTCAAAATCATTTATTAAATGATCTTTCCATTCTTTTATCGGAAGTTGAATAATTTCTTTAATGGATTTTTCTTTTTTAAAAGGTTTTACTCCGGCATAAGCCTCAGCAGTGGATACTGATATTGCTGGAATAATTAACACCAGATAAAATCCCTTCAAGTCAATTTGGATATTTTCAAATTGATCACCCTTTCCACTAGCGAATGCAGGTTTGTTTTCAATAAAAAAAGCACAGTCACTACCCAGTTGTTTTGCATATTCTTTTATTTGTTCATTGTTCAGTGACAAAGAAAAAATATTATTCAATAATAAAAGAGTATTCGTTGCATCTGATGATCCACCGCCTAATCCGGCACCGGCAGGAATATTTTTCATCAGATGAATTTCAACTGAACCAATTTTGTAATCGTGTTTCAAAAGATGAAAAGCTTTCAAACATAAATTATCATGACTGCCTCCGGGTATCTGAACACCGTAATTATAAAGAGAAGTGGCACCTTCAGTCTTTTGAATTTCCAAAGCATCACAAAAAGTCAGCGGATAAAAAACAGTTTCAATATTATGAAAACCATCATTGCGTTTTTCAACAATACTAAGTCCGAGATTAATTTTGAAGTTTGGAAAACAGATCATAAAAATTATTGCAAAGTCGTTTCGCAAATTCTTCCATCCGGATCATCGAGCAGCATTTTTTCACTTTCATTCAAACAAAGATCCGTATAACATTTTTGCCGGGTGGGCTTTTCAGATAAGTAATACCCGATGATCACCAGTGCTATTCCCATGAGTAGTATCTCATTTGAAAAAGCAAATAAAATAAGGCAAACAAAAGCAGGAAATTCTATTAACGCATATTTAATCATGAGAGCCGCTTTGTAGGATGACATTTTTTCTGCTAGTACAGGATTGGATTGTATTACGTCCAAACGCTTTTTAAATAACGATCTGCTAAGAAAAATACAAATTGCCATCAGCACAAAAGCAATAATCGACACAAGAAAATTTATTTTGGAGAACATGTTATCCTTTGCCTCGTTCAAAAAAACAAACACAATGACTGCATTTGCCATGACCATACCCATAAAAAGCGCCCAGTATAGTATCGCATTTGTCCTGAAATATTCAGCATTGCTTATTTTTTTTATTTCCATAAAAAATGATTAATGAATTAAATAAAATGATGGAAGTAGAAATATATCAAAAACTAAATCTTCTCCTGAGAATTTTTAAGGATGTTATACAGAAACTCACGGGCACGAAAGAGCTGTGCTTTCACTGTTCCCAAAGGTAACTGGAGTTCCGAAGCAATTTCTTCATAGGAATACTCCTTGAAATAACGTAATTCAACTAAGGTCCGATAACGCGGTTTTAGTTTTTCCACCACTTCACGCATCAGTTTCACTTTTTGCTTTTTAATGAAATGTTCTTCCGGATCGAGGCCTTCATTGGCAATACTCTGGGCTATTTCAGTACCTTCTTCATTTTCATATGTCTTATCAATGGAGAACGTATTTTTCTTTTTCTTACGGATAAAATCAATGCAATTATTGGAAGCTATTTTAAACAGCCAGGTGCTGAAGGCATAATCAGGCGTATATTGATGAAGTTTCTTAAATGCTTTGCCGAATGCTTCAATGGTAAGATCATCTGCATCATCCGTATTGTTAGTCATTTTAAGCAGCATGAAATAGATGGAATCTTTGTAGTGATTCATCAGTTCTGCGTAGGCTTTCTGATCACCTGAATTCACGGCTGAAGTTACCAGCTTATAATCGCGTACTGCTTTATCAGTGAGGTTCGGATTTACTTCCATTTAGTTTGCTTTACCATTGAATTGGAAAACATCAGAAAAGGATTAATGATATTTATAACCACTTCAAACCATGGCGAAATTAATAATAATTTTTTTTCATCCAATTTGTTCATGCATTTTTTAAATATGAACATCTGTGAAAAAGTTCTCAGAATAAATAACGGAACAATGATAATAATATTGTGCAAATATATCATTAAAATAATAAACAAAATGTAATACAATATTAATGTGATCGAAAAAAGTGTCAGCAGAAATTTATGCTTCATCTTATAATATTTTCCTGTGGACATGTGTCGTCTTTTCTGCTGCATCCACAATGGAAAACTAGCTTCAGGAATAGAGACTGTCTGTGCGTTTGTCTGAATTTCAATACAGGTGTTCTTTTTTGTGGCAGCCTGATTCACGAACAAATCTTCATCACCGGATTTAATATGATAGATGGATGAAAAGCCTTTGTTCTTATAAAATAATGATTTCCTGTAAGCAAGATTTCTCCCGACTCCCATATATGGTAAACCAAACAAGGCATACGACAGATATTGCATGGCAATAAAAACCGTGTCAAATCGTATCAATCTGTTAGCTGCTCCTTTCTGAAATTCATAACCGCCATATCCAAGTACAATTTCTGATTTCTCGGTGAAATGACTCTGCATTTCATAGATCCATCGGTTTGATTTCGGACAGCAATCGGCATCAGTCAGCAATAAAATATCATGCTGTGTGGATTTAATGCCGACGGCTAAAGGGAACTTTTTCCCTTTTACAAAACTTACGGTTTCCTTTAAGGTAAGCACTTTCAGGCGTTCGTATTTATCCGACAAGGCTTTTAAAAGATAATAAGTATCATCATCCGAACAGTCGTCCACCACCACCACCTCAAAGTCGGGATAATCCTGTTCAAGAATTAAAGGAAGGTTTTTATCGAGATTATGGAATTCGTTCTTTGCACAAATAACCACTGAAACAGATTGAGGTGAAGAAGTGGCATCTTTTCTTTTATAAAAGGCAAGCCGGCTGAAAATACCCCAGTAATAGAATAGCTGAATCAACACACAAAAGCCGAATGCAAATAGTGCGATGTTCAGCCAGATATTGCTGAAATCAAATTCTAATAAAATCTTCATCATAATGATCAGGCAAAATTATTTAATCTTAAAGAATTAAATTTACCTTTGGAAAAATTTTGTAAACATTCTATGAAATTCGATCTTATCAGTAAGGACAGGCATTCCAAGGCAAGAACAGGAAAAATATTAACAGACCACGGTGCCATTGAAACACCTGTTTTTATGCCTGTGGGTACTGCTGGAACGGTGAAAGCAGTTCATCAGCGGGAGTTAATGGACGATATTCATGCTCAGATCATTTTAGGCAACACTTATCATCTTTATCTCCGTCCAGGACTTGAAATTATGGAAGAGTCAGGAGGAATTCATAAATTCAACGGATGGAACAAACCTGTGCTCACCGACAGCGGCGGCTATCAGGTGTATTCACTCGCAGCAAAACGCAAACTTACCGAAGAAGGTGTGGTGTTCCAGTCGCATATCGACGGATCGAAACATTTATTTTCTCCCGAACGTGTGATGGACATTCAGCGAACTATAGGAGCTGATATTATCATGGCATTTGACGAATGTACTCCTTTTCCCTGCGAATATGATTATGCTAAAAAATCGCTGGCGATAACTCATCAGTGGCTCGACAGGTGCTGTGTGCATTTTGATGAAACGGAAGGGAAGTATGGTTTCTCACAAACGCTGTTTCCCATTGTGCAGGGAAGTGTTTACAAAGACCTGCGCATACAATCGGCTGAATATATTGCAAGCAAAGGCCGCGAAGGAAATGCCATCGGCGGTTTATCGGTGGGCGAGCCTGCTGAAACCATGTACGAAATGACAGAACTGGTGTGCGATATTCTTCCCAAGGACAAACCCCGCTACCTGATGGGAGTAGGCACTCCGGCAAACATACTTGAATGCATTGCTTTGGGTGTGGATATGTTCGACTGCGTGATGCCCACGCGCAATGCAAGGAACGGCATGCTGTTTACAAAGAACGGCATCATCAATATAAAAAATGAAAAATGGAAAAACGATTTTTCTCCTGTGGATGAGGAGGGAAATGTTTTTGCCGACACACAATATACCAAGGCATATCTCCGCCACCTGATCATCTCCGAAGAGATACTTGCCTCCATGATCTCAACATTGCATAACCTTGGTTTTTATATGTGGCTGATGGCCGAAGCCCGGAAGCATATTAACGAAGGCGATTTTGCAGAGTGGAAAAAGATTACAGTAGAGCAGGTTTCGAAAAGATTGTAATCAGTTAGGAGTTGGGAGTTTTGCGTTGGGATGGTTCGTCCCTCGTGGTTCGCCCTTCGACTCCGCTCAGGGTGACGCGCTTGGGATGACGGGTTCACCACAAGTTTAGGATTTGGGAATTAGGATTTTAGATTTAAGATCTGAGATTTTGGATCTGAAGATTCAGAAAACTGAATACCGAACAGATCATTGGTCATATGTTGCTGCGCAACGACAGAAATGGTCATTCGATTGTCATTCATGGTCATTTGTTGCAACGCAACGTCATAAATAGTCATTTGCCGTAATGAATTATGCAGCCCTTCGTGTTTCGACAAGTTCAACATGAAAACGCTCAGGGTGAAAAATTAAGAAGTGTAAATGGAACACTCCTGCCTATCGGCAAGGTATAGATGACACGGATGCTACGGAACCGCCAATGAGGGTTTTTCCCATTTCTTTTGTTCACCCAAAAGAAACGGGAGAAAGAAAAGGGTGCCACCTGTCTAGCCGAAAAGGCTGACGAACACCAACCATAAAGACTTGGTTTTTATCTAGCCTCCGCTTTAGACATTATTCTTCTTTATGGTTCGCACTATTCGTGGACATCTGCCCACCGGCTTGAAGAAATAAATATTTGAACAATATTTAAATGAATTACAAGGAAAAGATGGGAAATTATGATATTGTTTTTGTGTATGGATTCGAATAATTTTTTATTTTTACAAATTAAAAAAACGAATACAAAAATATATACACATAAAAAAAGTGGAGACCAGAAACCATTTAACAAAACGGCCTGCCTCGCTCAGGTATTAAGCGGGGGCGAAACTACCAAGCCATAAGAGTAGAGAGAAAAAGGGAAAAAAATGAAAAATGTTATTTATTTATTGTTATCAATTGCATTATTGAGTGCATTTGTGTCATGCAAGAAAAAAGATGACTCTTCCAATGATACAACACCGCCGGCTGCAACTCCTAATCCGTATTTCACTGCCAAAATTAATGGGGTGCCCTATACAGCAACATCATTAGGTGGTGGAAGGGCGGGTGGCCTTCTTACAATTACGGGACAAACCTCTGATACCTCAATAGTACTGCAGGGAAATTTTGTTGCTGCAACAACATATCAACTAAGCACGTCATATTCGAACGGATTCAATACCGGTATACACAGTCTTGGGACAACTATTCAGTATTGGTTGGTTAGTGGACAAATAATATTTTCTAAATTTGATATGACTAACTTAAGAGTTTCCGGAACATTTAATTTTACCGGACATAATTCTACTTATGGTAATGCTGTGGTTACAGAAGGGAAATTTAATGATGTTCTATTAACACAATAGTGGAACTGAGACTAACCTTTATTTGGTGCGAAGTTGCAAACTTCGCCAACTGGGAATTGTAAAGGCTTTCTTCCAACTGAAAACAGAGGGTTAGTCAAAAACTAATTTTATTCAGAGAGTAATTACAAATTCTGCTCAACGAATTATTTTGAGCGTTTTGCAAAAACGCCCAACGGGTTAATCAAAAACTAATTTATTTTTTTGGTTTTATGATTTTGTTTTTCTTGGGATCGAAATTACAATTTAATAAATTTATTGCAAAATCACCCCTTGTAATATAAGTAGCATTTTCAACAGAAAAATAATGGCCCCATATATAAATGGCAACATTATCCTGTCTTTCCAGTACCTTTGAAATTTCTTTGGTACTTGCAAATTCATATGAATCTGCGGGAAGTTTATCATACTGTGCTAAATTTATCCTCACATTATCTTCACAATCGATACCCTCTTTATTTACATATATTTTCATAGTTTTTAATCGATCACGCAAATCATCTGAGCCCCATGTTATTTCATTACAAGCTTTCTTTTGACCTTTGGAATTATAGAAAGTGCTGATCTGATTTTGAAACAAGCGTACAATAAATGGCATCAGATAAGCATAGTTTGAAATTTCTACATTAGGATACTGATTAAATATAGGCAGTTCTATATTCGTCAGATATACATTTTGGTCAGCCAATTTGTTAGAAGCCCTTTTTATCATATAAGAATATTCGAATGGGATTTTATCGCCCGCTTCACGTATACCGAAAATTGAAAATAAAAAATACTCTTTCTTGCTATTATAGGAATTCACTTCAGACGAATTAATAAATTTAAATTTGGAAAATGTCCAGTATTTGTTTACTGCTTTTGTAACAGCATTACTTGTCGCTGTATCCTCAGGAAGCACAACCAGAAGAGTTGATTCTTTCAACTCGGCAGCCATATTGTGATATTCATTAACCGAAATTAATTGCTGTGCATTACTGGTTTTAATTAAAAAAGTAAAAAGCAGTAAACTGATAAGGATTATGAGTTTTTTCATTGTTGATTTTTTTTATTGTATTACTAACTTTTTATTCACCACTCCATTTTCACTTTGAATCTTCACTAAATAAATCCCTTTTGCCAGCATACTCACATCCATATCCATGGTGTTTCGATTATTGAATTGCGCCTGCAACACCTGTTGACCCTGCATATTGTAAATACTTACAAGGGTTTGTTTTTGCATCGTGCCGGAAGTGATGGTAATAATATCATTAGCAGGATTGGGAAAAATTGAAAATGAATTATTCAATGTATTTTCATTAACACCAACAGGTAAAATAACATTTACTGTGACCATTGCATCTCCATTTTTTGACAGGTAAGATGAATCACAATAAGTGTTAGAACACCCAATAGCATCAGTAATAGTGAGGCAAATATTATAGTAACCAGCAGTACTATAGTTGTGAGTTGGATATGCAATATTATCAAATGTCCCATCGCCCCAACCCCACAAATAAGTTAATGGCAGCGTGCCTGTTGCCATATTTACTGCATAATATTGATGCAGTACGAGGGTATCAGGATAAAGTGAAAAATATGCAGAGCAAGCTGGCTCCAAAAATATAGAATCAACATCTGAACATCCAAAACTACTTGATACCGTAACCGAATACCAACCACTAAAGGTAGCTTGAGTGGTTTGGGTAATGGCTCCATTACTCCATGCATAATATTGAAATCCGTTTCCTGCATCTAATGTTGCCGGATAGGATGTTAAGGTTAATGTATCATTAATACCTCCATTCACAGAATCTAAATTCAGATGGTATGGTGGAATAATAGTTAGCGTATCTGAATTTGAAGTATCTGCACCAAAAACATTAGTTACATAGCAACGATACTGAAAATTTCCTACGGAATTAATACCACTTACAAACAATGCCGCTGTGTTTTGATTAGCATAAGTTGCGCCCGTGGGTGTGCCGTTTATTACATTATTCCAAGCTCCACTATTATTATATTGCCATTGATATGACATTACAGGTGCACCTGAAGCAGTTATACTAATTACCTGATTGCTTAATATACACATTGACGAATCATGGGGCTGAATGTAGATAACCGGCTGTTGTCCATATTTAGCAAAGAAAATATCCTTTCCCCCAATTGATGTGAGGTTTGCTGTTCCCGGACCGGGGTCAAAATCAGCAGTGTCAGAAAAATCTCCTGTAATATAGCAATATCCGACACTATCAACTGCAATACTGTAACAATAATCAGTATTGTTACCACCTATATTCATAGCCCAAATATAATTTCCACTATTGTCATATTTTGCAATAAAAGCATCACCAAAACCATTTGCTGTATGGTTTGCCATTCCAGGGCCGGGGTCAAAATCGATTGTATAATGGAAAAATCCCGTGATAAAAACATTATCAAATTTATCGACCGTAATACACCTGCCAAAATCATAATCAGTGCTACCTATAGTTTTTGCCCATAGATAATTACCGTTTGCATCATATTTCGCAAAGAAAATACCTCCTGATGAATCAATTGCCATTCCGGAACTAGGGTCAAAGTCTACAGTATCCTTACAGTAACCCGTTATAAAACAATTCCCAGCACTATCAACTGCTATACAATAACCTTCATCATAATCATTACTACCGATACCTTTAGCCCAAAGATAATTTCCATTTGCATCATATTTAGCTATGAAAATATCCGTCTGACCGATCGATGTAATATTTGCAATACCCGGACCAGGATCAAAGTCAGTAGTGCCATAAAAATATCCTGTTATATAACAATTACCTGCACCATCAAGTGCAATACTATTGCCGCGTTCACCATTTGTTGTTGAACCCATAGTTTTAGCCCAAAGATAATTTCCATTTGCATCATATTTGGCAATGAAGATATTAGCATAAGGGCCAAATGATGTAAGATTCGCAGTTCCAGGGCCGGGATCAAAGTCTGCCGTACTATAGAATTCACCTGTAATATAACAATTTCCCGAACCATCAACGGCTATGCTGCTTGCAAAATCATAATAGTATCCAATTGTATCAGCCCAAAGAAAATTTCCGTTTGAATCGTGTTTAGCAAAATAAATACTTCCATTACCATTACCTCCTGCTACATAAAAATTTCCCGTATCGTCAAGGGCTAAGCTAGATGCACCTATACTTTTAGCCCAAATATAATTTCCATTTGCATCATATTTGGCTAAGTAACCACCCGCCGGAAGATTTACCGTACCAAGGCCAGGGTCAAAGTCAGCCGAATCACTACTAGAACTAGATGTTGTTATATAACAATTTCCCATTCCGTCAAATTTAATGCTACTGCCCCAATCATCACCAATACTGCCAATACTTTTAGCCCAAATATAGTTTTGAGAGAAACTGTGATAAGCGAAAAACGAAAATTGAAAAGTAAGGATTGCCAGAAGAATTTTACTTTTTCTTATCATAAAAATAATTATTGTATTACCAACTTTTTATTCACCACACCGTTTTCACTTTGAATCTTCACCAGATAAACCCCTTTTGCCAATGCACTCACATCAAGTTCCATGGTGTTTTTGTTA
>Ga0182027_10005265_pt1 | contig 19718 bp, 16 predicted proteins | sample 712E1DmetaG_FD_121300 | JGI IMG/M metagenome (GOLD analysis project Ga0182027, IMG submission 121300) | Permafrost microbial communities from Stordalen Mire, Sweden - 712E1D metaG (Illumina Assembly) | ecosystem: Environmental > Terrestrial > Soil > Wetlands > Permafrost | place: Sweden...
CTTTAGGGCTGCTCACCATAAACGCCCTTACAGCAGCCGATTTCATTTTGATACCGCTTCAAGCGGAGTTTCTGGCCCTTAAAGGGCTGACAAAACTTTCCGAGGTAATCGATAAGATTCAGCGGAGATTGAATCCCAAGCTTGAAATTGCCGGCGTGTTCCTGACTCAATACGACAGCAGGAAGACCCTCAATCGGCGAGTTTTGGAGACAGCAGAGGCAAAATTCACGGGCAAGGTTTTTAAAACCCCCATCAGAACCAATATCGCCATTGCAGAAGCACCGGCCGCAGGCAAGGATATTTTCAGCTATTTGCCCAAGAGTAACGGCGCGGAGGATTACGAGCTACTGACAAAAGAAATCATGGAATATTTGAAACTATAGAAATATCACATTTCTTTTATTTCAGTTATTTCAATGCTTTTTCGGTAAAGGAATCATATGAAAAAACCGGCGCTTTCAGGTTTGGACGCTCTTATACCCGACAGCAGGACAGCTCCTGCACCGCATACGGCCCCGCCCAAGCCTCGGGATTCAACAATTGACCATTCCCCGGCACTTAACCATTCCAAGCGTTCTGGACATGCCATAGGAGCCGTAGGACGGCCTAAAAAGAATTTCACTGATGACGGCTTACCGGCTCATGAGATGCGTGCCAGCGTAATCGTGGACCGTCTGCAGTGGGATAAGCTCCGCTGCGTCGCCTATTGGGAACGAAAAAAACAGAAGACGATTTTGGAAGAAGCGTTAGGGGAGTATCTCAGGAAGTATGAATCAAAAAACAACGGAATCAAGCCGATTCCGCCTGACGCGGATATTTAGGCCGCGCCTCACGAAACGGAAAAAATCGTACGTTAGCGACCCACCAAAGCGTTTTTATGGCAGAAAACTATCGGCATTCAAGATTCCAGCCATCGGCATTCAAGATTCTATTCTCATGCTTTTTCTTGACAGAAAAGTAATAAACCCGCCGAATAAACGGCAGCGATAGATATTTATTGACAGAAGACCGGCAAACCACCTATTTTGATATCGGCATTCGAGATTCCAACTATCGGCATTCAAGATGCCAGGTACCGAAATTGGCCTATATAACTATCGGCATTCGAGATTCTAACTATCGGCATTCAAGATGCCAACTATCGGCATTCAAGATGCCAACTATCGGCATTCAAGATGCCTGTATAGAATAAATATATATAAAGATCTTTAAATACCGTTTGAATATGGAAGGCAACGGTTTATGCAAACAGCCCAAAACCAAGAACCCAAGACAGGAAAACTCCCCGAAGCCATTGCGGACATCATCCGAAAAAATCCGCTATTCTGGCAAGGTGAAGGCGAAACAACCGGCCAAGAGACCACGAGCGATGGAAAAGAAAAGCTCAGAGAACAAATCAAGCAACGGGAATCCCTACGAAATGCTCTTGATTCTGAACGAAAGCAAATCCGCAATGAGAGAATTACAGAAAGCAAAGAGGGCTTGATTGAAGAATCCACAGAAAAAGATGATGAGGATGACTACTTTATCTCCAAGCCCGTTAATTCAGCTTTTGAAATCAACATTGCGGAATTTCCGATTGCATATCTTAACAGTGGAAAACTTCCTGAGGGAGTTTCAAAGACCAAGTACACATACAACGACATTATCAAAGGGCGTGACGGAAAACCCGTTGAAAGAGTCTGGACTATTGAGGCCCACGCAACACAAGAAGTAACTAATGAAAACGGGGAAAAAGATAGTGTTCAACTTGGCTTTGGTGGTCCATCGACACTCGAAGTGATTTACGAGCTTTTTCAGCTTTGGAAAGAACAAGGCTTTATAGAACCAAAAATCCACATAGGAACCTTTTACAACCTTCTGCAACGCTTAGGGTGGGGGAAAGGCAATTCTCAATACAAACAGCTTAGACGCGTTCTGAACTGCATTCATGGGTTACACATCAAAGGCGAAAGCTGCTTTTATATTCCTGAACTGGATAAATATGAAAACGTAGACTTCTATCCATTTTATCGAGTCAAAACGTACACAAAGGAGGAGAAAAGACTTAACCCCGATGACTATGTTTATGTCTGCGTTGATGAAGAGTTTTTTAAAACAGTAAAAGCAAACACGGTCTTCTATCTTCCTTTGGACAGGTTTTACTTTAAAACATTACGCCCAATGGAACAGAAACTTGCACTGATGCTTTCAAAGATTTTTTCTCCTTACCGTAAGACTCAGCGATTTGAATGGAGAAGAAACATCCACGAATTGGCAAATCAAATACCAATTCTCTCTGATGAAACAAAGGTAGTACGCCTTCAATTAAAAAGGACATGTGACGGGCTTCTAAAAAAGAACTTTCCTTTTCTTTCCTCTTATAAGATCGAAGGGGACGTAATCACTTTTCAAAATACCATGCAAACATCATTGAATCTATTGCCGGATAAATCCGAGAATGAAAGAAAGGATTACGATACCGTCGAATGGCTAATCAAGGAACAATTAAAGATATGTGGTGATGAACACAGCCGCGCGTTCTATGCCCTTGTTGCCAGACACGTTCCGGTAGACTTGATCTATCAATCACTATCTGAGGCAAAGCAGGAAGGAAAGATCAAGAGGAAACTATATACCAAGATCATTCTTGAAAGAGCCAAGAACTACTTAGCTCCATACCTGAAGTCAGCCAAAGAAAAGAACGGTTCAATAGAAATCTCAGAGGAAGAATCAAGAAGAATTGAAATTGAATTGTTGAGGGAAAAGGATATGTTTGAGAATAGAAAGATAAAGAATGCTGTTGGGAATAAGGAAGAGGTTGAGGAGAATGTGTAATATTTAGATTATTGCTGGATGAATTATTCCGTATCGTAAGTAAGGATAGAAGGCAAATAGCGCATTGTAGGAGCATCAAAAATGCCCTTTTGATGCGGGAGAAAAAGCAAAGATAAAGCATAGCCCTCATTACATCCACACCCCACGCAATAAATTGTATTAGAGGGTATACAGACTTGCGTGGGGATTTTCTATCGATTATATTCTGTATACAACCGCGCATACATAGGAGGAAATCCCAATGCAGGAACGGAAGTCCGAAAACTACTCATTTCGGCTAACGCCAACGCTGAAGCTTGAGATGATGAAAAGATCTTTAGAGCTTGGGAAGCAACCGGGAGAGTACATCAACGAATTGATCGAGAAAGACCTATTATCCAAAGCAGCGGAATTACCGGAACGAGAGAAGACATTTATCGAAAAGCAATTTCATGAATTCACCGAAAGGCTGCTTTCGTTCTTCGTTGAGAATTATGACAAGAAGTTGCTTAGTATCCAACATTACTCGAAGCTGTCATCAATTATTTCACGACAGACAATGTACCAGGCAGCGCAAGCATCGGAGAGATCAAAAGCATCATTGTTTCAGGCTTTCATTACCGAGGCAAAAGGGAACGCTGAAAGTGAATTGTATAAGAAGAAAATGGCAATTACTGAAGGGAATATCGTTGATAAAATTAAGTCAATAAACGAAACGATCAAGAAGGAAATGGAAAGCCAGTAATGGTATCGGTATCCGGATTCAAGACCGCCTCTAATGGCGCATCATATTTTGAGAAAGATTCCTATTATCAGCACGAGAACGGAACCAGCAGTTGGTATGGAAAAGGAGCTGAGGAGTTAGGCTTGGAAGGTTGGGTCAATGAAGAGGATTTTACCAAGGTGCTGAACGGGTTCGATAAGGATTTCAAACCACTGGTCAGGAATGCGGGGAAAGAAGATGTATTAGACGAGAACGGCAAGGTAGAAAGAATGGGTCACCGGGCTTATGTTGATATGACTTTCTCCGCACCGAAATCAGTATCGATCATGAGCTATATTGATCCTCGAATCGAAGAGGCGCATAACCGGGCAGTCGAGAAGACGATCAAGGAGCTTGAAAGCGAATATTCTCACACAAGAATGATTCAGGACGGAGAGCTTGTTACTGTCAGATCTGATAACCTTTGTATGGCCCGGTTCAATCATTACGAAAGCAGGGAACTTGACCCGCAGCTTCACAGTCATGTTGTGGTGATGAATCTCACCAAAGGAGAAGATGGAAAATGGAGAAGTCTTGAGACCGGAGACATGTACAAGAATCAATTATATTTCGGGCAGCATTATCGCAACGAAATGGCGAAGGAGCTTCGGGGATTAGGATACGAAATAGAGGTCACGGATCGAAACAAAGGGCTTTATGAAATCAAGGGAGTTGAGAAGGAAATAGTCGATGAGTTTTCGACACGGAGAAAGCAGATTGAAGAGTCCAAAAAGAAGTATGAGAACCATAGCGTGAGCGAAGCCAGGAAGATGGAATATGCCTGTCTGGATTCCCGCAGGCCGAAGACCGATTCGAAGATTGAAGAAATACGGCAGGACGTTGAGAACCGGCTTGATAAATACGGGCAGTCTTTGGAGAGCTTGAAGGTTAAATCATTGGAGCAGGCAAAGGAGAAGATGGAGCCGGATTTCAGCGACCGGCAGTGCGTATCCTTTGCGCTTGAGGAGGTCACGGACAAGCAGAGCGGGTTTCGGCGGGAGGAGGTCCTTGCCCATGCGATGAAAGCGGGAATTGGTCACTATTCAGCCGAGGAGATCAAGGGGGAGTTCTTCAAGCGGCCGGAAGTGCAGGAATTAGGTTTGAAGTCAGGCTATGCGGGGAAAACAAGAACGGCTGAGATAACCTATTACACGACGGACGAGCTACGGAAAGTAGAATCCGGGATCGTTGAATGGGCCAAAGAAGGCCGGGGAAGCAGCGATATTGTCGTATCAGGTGATAAGGTCAAGAGCCACGTCGAGGCCATTGCGGAGGGGCGGAAACTTACCTGGGGCCAGCGGGAAGCGGTCGAGATGATTTGCACGACCAGGGACCGCCTTTCCTTGGTGCAGGGCGATGCAGGTTCGGGCAAAAGCTATGCGTGCGATCATGTCCGGCAGATCATGGAAAAAGAGGGGATAGGGGTCCGGGGCTTTGCGCCGACCGGCAAGGCATCGGAAGAACTCTCCAAGGCAGGGATTGAAACGAAGACCGTGGACAGCTTTCTTGAGAGCGCCAAATTAGGGAAGACCGGGGTGGGGAAGGGCGAGGTATGGTTAGTCGATGAAGCCGGCATGATGGGAAGCCGGAAACTGGACAGGTTCCTTCAGGAAGCGCAGAAGCATGAAGCCAAGGTGGTATTGATCGGAGACACGAAGCAGTTTCAGAGCATCGAGCAGGGGAAGATATTCGCCGATCTGCAGGAGCACGCCGGAGTATCAAAGGTCGAGGTGGTCGAGATCAAGCGTCAGGAATCCGAGCACGCCAGGGAGATCGTGAAGGCGATAAAGGAGCGGGATTTTGATCGGGCCTTTGAAACCCTTGAGCAGCAGGGCGCATTCAAAGAGGTTGCAAACCGCGAGGAGCGCAACCGGCAGATCGTTGATGAATACCTGGCCGACCGCAAAAGCGGGGTATCGTCCGCGGTGCTCACCAGCACCAATGCAGACCGAAACGACATTAACAAGCAGATACGGGAGCGGCTTGAAAGAGAAGGCGCGGTTGACGGAGGGAAAGAGTATCAGACTTTTCAAAAGGCCGACCTGAACGCGGTCAGCCGCAATTTCGCAGCATCGTACAAAGAGGGGCAGGCAGTTGTTTTCAAGAGCGATTGTGGAGAAATCAAGCGGGGCACCCAGGCGAGGATAGGGGAGAGAAACGCGGAGAAAAACTGCATTGCCGTCAAATACTACGACAAGGAATCGAAGAGCTACAAGGCGGCATCCGTTGATTGCCGCGAGCACTCCGCGAAGATGCAGGTATACGATGTGGTGGACAAGAAGTTCGGGGCAGGGGACAGGGTCATTTTCCAGAAGAACGATAAAGAAGTGGGAGTGAAGAACGGGCAGACCGGCGTTGTGGAGAGCATTGACCAAGAGGGCATGGCAAAGATACGGATTGACAGAGACAAGACAGTCGAATGCAACCTGAACAACAAAGGCGATCGGGCCTATACCTATCTGGACCATGCCTATTGCATCACCAGCCACAAGAGCCAGGGCAGCACCTATGACAAGTGCATAGCAGCCTATGATGTTTCAAGCCACAAGACGAACTTCAACGAGTTCTATGTAGCGGCCACGCGGCAGCGGCAGGACGTGACCATCTATACAAATGACAAGGGGAAATTCATGGAGCAGGCGCAGCAGGAGCAGGCCAAGATATCGACGCTCGATGCAATCTTCAAGAAGTTTGAAAGCCGCCTCGAGGAGAACCGGCAGGAGGCGAGCAGGGAAGCTCGGGCAGAGCTGCAGGCGGTCCCGATCGATATGCACGAAGCGAAAGAGGAGCATAGTGCCGGCAAAGAGATTGCCGATGCAGTAAACGCTTCCCACTCAGTCAGATTACCCCCCTCCACCGTATCAATCATTGATTCGGGAGTAGCTTCGGGGAAACTGGAACCCAATGCGACCCGTGACCTGATCCGAGCTTCAATTGACGATTTCAAGCAGCAGGGATTTTCATGGAAAGAAACCAATGTACCTACGGGCATTCACGCTGCTTATGTCAAGGACGCTTCCCGGCTTTCAGAGGGTGACGTTTTTGTTCGAGTCAAGACTACAGACAACGAAAAAACATATGAGGCTTACAGGGTGATTGATGCAGCTAATGCTAAATTGCTTGGCTCTGAAAAGACGTACGAAACAATGAAAAACCGGATTGAGCAGTATGCCGTGTGCCTATACGTAAAGGACAAAATAGGCGAAGCGATTTCTTTGTCTGACAATGCGTCGAAATCTATGCAGCAGCAAAAGGCCCCGGAGCAGAAGCAGAACGTGAAAGAACGGAATTACGGGATGGAGCTTTAGAGCACAGGCAGCGAAAAGAAGAAACCAACCTTTACAGAAAGGACCAATATGCCGAAGGGAGTCAAAAAGAGCGCCGAAGATATCGTAAAAGGCATTCTCGAAAAGCAGAAGGAGAGAATCAGGAAGCTTCAGGCGAAAGACCGGGAGAAGATCAAGAAACTCAATGCGGTCCTTGCCAAGGAGAAGCAGACCCGGCGGGCAGAGGCCGGGGCGGAGCTTGAGAAATTGTACCGGGAGCAGGCCGGAGCACTGGACATGAAGAAGGTTCTCGCCCTATGCGAAAAGTATTGGCCGGTGCAAGCGGTACCAAAACCAGCGGCTAAAGGATAAGACCACATGCGATTGGCCGTTGTCGGCTCCAGGTCATTTGACAATAAGGCAAGGCTGGCGGAAGTCCTGGCTGAATACTCCCCATCGGAAATCATTTCCGGCGGGGCGCAGGGCGCGGATACCCTTGCGGCAGAATGGGCGAGAGAACACGCTATCCCGGTACGGGAATTTCTGCCCGACTATGCCCGATACGGCCGAGCGGCACCACTGAAGAGGAATGTATTGATTGTTGACAATGCGGATTTGCTCATAGCTTTTTGGGACGGCTCATCCAGAGGAACGAAACACACGATTGATCGAGCGCAGGAAAAGGGCGTTAAGGTCAGAATAGAACGATTCAGCACGCCATAAATTTGCGCCATTACGTTAATCTATTTACAAACAACAAGGACGGGCGTATGTTTCTATCTGAGGAAAGACTATTCGCCGTTAAATCACTTCTGGGCAAAAAGATTTACCGTGTGATTTTAAGAGAGAGAGAACAAGACATTCCGAAATGGCAACTTTTAATAGAGTTCACTGACCATACAACCTTTGAATTTTTCAGCTCTGATACGATTGTTCCGGTTAAGGGATTGGATTGCGACAATTCTAAAATGAGGCCGTCTGACGGTCAGGACGTAATCGACTTTAGATGTGCTGACGAGGTATAGAGCAAAATTACTGCGCGATAGATAGCGTTTCTTATGATGAAATACACTTGGGACATCATCATCTGGCTTGTCATCTTCTGGATCAAGCGCAAGCGGTTTTCAGAATTCTATGACAAGCTGAAAAGCGGAGCGGTCCCCAAGTGGAAGGCATGGGCCGAACTGCTTTACAAAAGCCCGTACTTCTTTATTGTGGTGTTCTTTGCCTTGTATGGGTTCTTTTTCGATCATGCCGCACCGAAGCATAATGTTTTTCTTATCTGCGGATCAGCCTATCTTGGGCCTGTACTCATTGCCCTGTTTTTCCTGCACCTGGGGTCATCCCGCGAGGACAGCGGCAGCAAGCAGCATGTACGAGGCGCAGCGGTCACGGATGAAGAAAGACTTTCAAAGGCGCTTTCTTCTTTAGTCAACAACGATTCACTTCCGATTACTCCCAAGATCAAGCTCCCTCAGAAGTATGAAACCACGCACTTTTTCACCATCGGGCGGCCGGGGTGCGGGAAATCGCAACTGTTCTACCGGATCATTCAGAAGGTCATGGACCGCGGCGACAAGGCTATTATTTATGATTTCAAAGGCGACCAGGTTGCCAAGTTTTTCGATCCTGAAAAGCACATTCTCTTCAACCCGTTTGACAAGCGGTGCGCGGCATGGAATATTTTCAATGAAATCGAGTCTCCCCTTGATATCCGCAGCATAGCCAATTCCCTTATTCCCATCACCGGGAATGACCCGTATTGGAGCAATGCGGCCCGCGATGTCTTCGCGGGGATCCTCACGGCATGCTATCAGGCCGGGAGAAAGAGCAATGACGAGGTTTACCGCTGCAGCAGCATGCCGGCGCAGGATCTCGCGGAGTTTCTTTCCCGGTACCAGGGCACGGAAACGGCAACCCGGCACCTTGCACAGGACAAGGCCGGGGCATCGATACTTTCTATAATGTCAAGTTCAACACAATGCTTCGAATACTTGCGCAATGTCAAAGGCGATTTTTCTATACGGAAATGGGCTTCCAATGACTCCGATCGGCGCTGCGTCTTCCTGACCAACTACAGCGAGATTTCCGACACCATACGGCCCGTTCTCTCTCTGTTCATCGAGCTTGCCGGAAAGCGGGTTTTATCGCTGCCCGATAGCCGGGAGCGGAGGTTTTTCTTTTTCATCGATGAATTCGGCACGCTCAACAACCTTTCGACCATTCCGACCATGCTTACCAATGGAAGAAGCAAAGGCATGAGCATCTGGATTGCCATACAGGACATGGGGCAGATAGAGAAGATTTACGGAAAGGACATTTCGCAGACCATTGTGAATTCATGTGCCACGAGCTTTACATTTGCCGTGAACGATCCTTTTACCGCGGACTTTGTCAGCAGGAAGATCGGCGAGCGGGAAATACGGCAGGTGAACGTATCATATTCGGAGGGCCAGAGTCCATCATCGACAACGTCATACCAGACCATGAACGAGCGGGTGGTCATGGCATCGGAGATTCAGAACCTTCCGAACCTTGTTTTTTTTCTGAAAATGCCGGACTACCACGTAACCCCTTTGCGGCTCGATATCGTGACCATAGCGGACCGGCAGGCGGCATTTCTTACGCGGGATGATTTCCGGCTGACCCCCAGGACCGAGGAGCCGGAGACAACAAGCCCGGAGCTGGACCACCCGGAGGAAGTCAAGCAGCCGGAGAAAGACGAGAGGGAGGAATTTCACCTGTAGAGATTTCGTTCGAAAGACAAAAATCCTATGTCCAATAATAGGCTCATCCATCTATTTTCTTGAGGGGAGGTGAAGTATACAAATGCCAGAAAATCCAGAGGCTTTTTCTCGAATTCTTATTGACCAGGCATTGAAGGATAGCGATTGGAATCTACTTGACCCAAAAGAGGTCCGCTTCGAATCGCATACCGCTAATGGCAGGGCCGACTATCTGCTTTTGGCTCCCACAGGCCGGGTTCTTTGCGTTCTTGAAGCGAAGCGGGAAGACCTCGATCCCTATGATGCGAAAGAGCAGGCTCGCGGCTACGCCGAGAATCTGAAGGCTCCCTTTATCATTCTCTCTAATGGGCGCGAGCATTGGTTCTGGAACTATCAACGGGCCGACCAGCGGGACGCGTTTCGCATTGAACGCCTTCCTTCCCGCCAGGACATCGAGCGGCTAAAGCTCAAAAATCTTCAACCACCGCGACCTCTTTTAAGCGAAATTGTCTCTCCCGATTACATTCAGCGATTCAAGCAGGATATCATCCTCCATAAATATCAAATACAAGCAATAGATGAGATTGCAAAGCAGTTCGATGAAAAAGGATTGCGCAAATTCCTTCTTGAAATGGCAACAGGCACAGGAAAGACGCTCCTTTGCGCTGCGCTAATCAGACGGTTCTTGACAACACGGAATGCGGAAAGGGTGCTTTTCATTGTTGACAGAATCGAATTGGCAAAGCAGACAATGGAAGACTTCGCTGTGGTTCTACCCGAATTCAGTCCGGTCATCTTCAGAACCGCTTGGCGAAATGGTCAACTGCTAGGCTCTTCGGTCGTGGTTGCCACAATTCAATCGCTCATGACCAACCGGCGCTACCGTCAAGAATTCACGCCGTTTTACTTTGATCTCGTCATCAATGATGAAGCGCATCGGTCCATCTATGGCGATGCCCGTGAGGTCGTTCAATTCTTTCAGGCAACCCGCATCGGATTAACTGCAACCCCAAAGGCCTATTTAAAGAACGTGAATACTGATGAGCTGGGGGCGGAAAATCCGAAGGCATTGGAGGCGCGGCAACTCAGAGATACCTATCATTACTTTGGCTGCAAGCCGGGGTTTCCTACGGTTCGTTATGATATTGTCGATGCGGTCAAAGATCCGCAGGGCCCGTTCCTTTGTCTTCCTAAGATCATAGATCTTCGCTCGAATATTACCACACAGGCCCTTGCGGAATCGGGTTGGGCGGTAGTTATCAACGAACAAGAAGAAAATTTCAAGATTCAGGACCTCGAAAGGAAAGTCTTCACGCCAGACCGGAACCGGCTTATGTGCGAAGCATTTTTGCGCGAAGCACAGCGCGACCCATCCGGCGCTCTAGGAAAATCCATTATCTTTGCCGTGAATCAGACACATGCGACAAACCTTACCAAGATGCTTAATTCCTTGCAGCCAGGCATAGCACTTACCATCACATCCCGCATTCCCGATGCATCTTCGCTTGCCAAGGAGTTCCGTGACGGAAAACGGTCAGAGCGTATAGCGGTATCGGTCGACATGCTTTCCACCGGATACAATTGCAAAGACCTACTCAACATAGCCTTGATGCGGCCGATCTTTTCGCCCACTGAATACATTCAGATCAAGGGACGCGGCACACGTCTCTTTACATTCAAGATTGGAAACACGGAGTACAAGAAAGAGTTTTTCTTTCTGCTCGATTTCTGTGCGGTCGCGGAGTATTTCGAGGACAAATACGATTATGGCGCTCCGCTGAAAATTCCTCGTACACCCGATGACAAGGGCAACAAAAAGGGCGGCACAGGCAAGCCAGGGTCTGGTCCCGAAGGCTCCCCTGATCCTGCACCGCCCGAACCATCGCGCGAAATCCCTATCTGGACCGGCATAGATACCCTGGTTAGTCATGAAGTTCGTATTGTCGGGCCGGACGGCGAGAAGGTTGACATTATGACCTTCCGGGGTGGCTACGAACGCGATATTAAGGAGTTCGTGCAGAAAACACCTGAGCTTAAAGACGCTATCGAAGCGGAGGATGACGATGCAATCGAAACGATAGTGAATGAGCAGTTTTACAACAAGCCGGAGATGTTTTATTCACCGGATAAGCTCGTTATTTCTTACGGCGTTCCGGCTACCACACCCGCTTTTGTTTACAATGCAGTAGGCAAGAAACCATTACCGACAAAAGATGCAGTGGTCAACGACACGGTAGACTCAATCTCCGCCCGGTTCAATCTTCGGTACAATGAACAGAAGTGGGTCAATGCAACCGCTCAATTGCTTGCGGACGACACTCAGGCGCTCTCTCAATTCATTCATGGGGACATGACCATATTCACCGCGAGCCAGTTCAACCAGCTCGGCGGAGTTTCCGCACTGTCCCGATTTGAAAATAGAGATGAAGTTTTCGAAGCATTGAGACAATCAACGCTTATCCGGCAGACACTATTGGCTGCGGCAGCTTGACAATATAGAGAGAAGATAACGATACATGAATAGCTCAACAAAGCAAGCGCCACTTTCAGGCGCACAAGCAAACGGCAGCAACTTCTTTTCTTCAGGGCTTCGACAAAAAGTCGATCAGCTCATGAATATTCTGTATGCCGGTGGCGTGAACAATCCGATGGATTCCATAGAGCAGCTTTCCTATCTGCTCTTCCTGCGTCTTCTCACCGAGAAAGATGACGCTCTGGCAGTAATTGACAAAAAGTATACCCGCATCTTCTCCAGCAAATGGGCACGTTTTGCGTGGGGAAACTTCGTTACACTCACCGGAGACAACCTTTTCAACGTCGTTCGCGATGCAATGGAAAGCTTCCATGAATTGCCGGGCCTATCGGATATGGGCAAACTCCTGTTCAACAGGGCTACGCTTAAAATTTATGATCGGCCGACACTTCGGGCAGTGGTACAGGGCATTCATGAAATGGATTTGGCCGCACACGACGGTCAGGACTTCAAGGGGGACATGTACGAATATCTCCTGAGTCAACTTGCGGCATCCGGCACGAATGGTCAATTCCGCACTCCCCGGCATATTATCAATTTGATCGTTGCCCTTGTTGATCCTCAACCCGGTCAGCGCATGGCAGATCCTGCAAGCGGTACGGCGGGTTTTCATATTTCGATGTTCATGCACATTCTTCGGAACCATACCAAGTCCGCAGACCTAAAGCGGGGCATCGTCGACGGTTCGTTGCTCAAGCCGGCGCAATGGAAGTTCCTTGAAGAGCAAGCATTCACTGGCTTTGACAATGATGCGAACATGGTGAAAATTGCGATTCTCAATCTCTATTTGCATCAATTGGAGAAGGCCAAGATCGAGCACTTCAATCCTCTCACCACAGGATTCGGCGGTTCATATCCCGGTAAAATATTCGACATTATCCTTGCCAATCCTCCCTTTGCCGGGAAGATTCAGGAAGAGAGCATTCTCTCAGATTTGAATTACAAGCTCAATACCCGAGCAACGGAACTGCTGTTTCTGAAATGGTTCATCGATCATCTTGCGCCGGGAGGCCGGGCCGGTGTTATTGTGCCGAATGGTGTTCTTTTCGGGTCAACCAATGCGGCAACAAGTGTGCGGGAATTGCTTTTAACCAAATGCGATTTACAAGCGGTCATAAGTCTTCCGAGCGGTGTATTTAAACCCTATGCAGGTGTTGCCACAGCGGTTCTTATCTTCCAGAAGGGAACTCCAACAAAATCCGTCTGGTTTTATGATATGACCGCCGATGGCTTCAGTCTTGATGACAAAAGAACACAGATTGAAGCCAACGATATCCCTGATATTATAGCAAAATGGCCGCAACGGGAAGAGGGTTCGAACAGCTACCGGGTATCGATTGAGAAGATAAAAGAAAACGATTGGAGCCTGGCAGCGGGCAGGTACAAGCCGGTCACGAATGATGCGGTGAAGCATGACAAGCCCACGGAGATTCTGGCGGATGTGCTGAATATTGAGAATGAGATTATCAAGCGCGGAAGTGCTTTGATGAAAAAGATAGGCGGGAAATGATGAGCAAGTGGCCGAAAATTGCGCTTCAAGAACTTGCTGATATATTTGGCGGCAGTACGCCATCACGCACAGAACCTTCTTTTTGGGGTGGTGAGATCCCTTGGATTACTCCAACTGATTTGCCAATGCCGGAAAGTGGCATTTCGGTCGTTGCGGTTTCAAAAGAACGTATTACTAAAACAGGCTTAGACAACTGTTCGGCAACACTAGTTCCAGTAGGAACTGTACTTTTTTCATCACGAGCCACAATTGGTAAGGTTGCTGTGGCAGAAATTCCACTCACAACCAACCAAGGCTTTGTTAATTTTATTCCAAAGCCAGCCATAACTTCTCGGTTCTTGGCTTATGCCCTTTGGGGTAGCCGGGAAGACATCGCGCGACTTGCCGGTTCCACTACGTTTAAAGAGGTAAGTCGTAGTGCTATTAGAAAATTCGAGATATCTGTTCCCCCGCTTCCCGAACAGGAGCGCATTGTCAAACTTCTTGACGAAGCGGACGCATTGCGCAAACTTCGCAACCAGGCGGACAAGCGCAGCGCAGAAATTATTCCGGCGCTGTTTAATGAGATGTTTGGGGACGTAGAGACAAATACGAAAGGGTGGAAAGTAAAAACCCTTAATGATATTTGTGAGATTAACCCTCGCACATCTGCAATCGACCATTCACCTGATTCTCAAGTAAGCTTTGTTCCGATGTCAGCCGTAAGTCAATTTAATGGGAGCATTATTAATTCAGAAAGACGCACTTTAAAAGACGTTAAAAAAGGATTCACACCATTTATTGAAGAGGATGTTCTATTCGCAAAGATAACCCCTTGTATGGAAAATGGGAAAGCAGCAATAGCGCGGAAGCTCATCAATGGTGTTGGTTATGGGTCAACGGAATTTCATGTGCTGCGACCCAAAACAGGTATAGTCCCGGAATGGGTTTTTTCATTGATTCACCGATCCGTATTTCGTAAAGCTGCTGTGGCCAATTTTACAGGAACTGCAGGACAACAGCGAGTTCCAACTGATTTTTTGCGTCAATACAGAATACCAGTACCACCACTTCCGCTTCAACAAGAATTTGCTTCTCACGTCTCAGAAATCCGCGCTATGGAATCCGAGCAATCTTCAAGCCGCCAAAGCCTTGATGCATTGTTTCAATCCATGCTCCACAGGGCGTTTCAGGGGGAGCTATAATGCCTCTTGACACAAAATCACCCTCCGGCCCCGACCAGGAAGCGCCCAAGCGTCTTTCCAGAAAGGAACTCGCCCGGCAATTGCGTCATGAGGCTTACTTGAGAGCCAAGGAATACCGCAGGACCGATCCCCGGCAGATCGCCCTAAGGGACCAACAGAAAGAGCAGCGCCGGGAGGAGTACCAAAAGACGAAAGAGCGAAATAAAGAGTATCGGGATAATATCAAGAAAGCAGAGAAGGAGAAGGAGACGAAGACACGGATTGTCAAAAGAGAGGATTTGAAGAGTATGGTTGTGCGCGGGAGCAGCATCAAAAGGAACCATCAATCGGGTTCTTGAAACCGATGACATGGAGTGCGCTATATGGCTAAAGAACAATATGTAAGAGGAAAAGACATCCTCTATTATGAAAGAGCAATTAAATCAATAAAGAAATCTGAAGTTAAATTGAAGCCGATCTTCGAAGCATTCACAAACTCATTAGAATCTTTATTTGATCCAAAGCAAGCAATTTCGAATCCCCGAATTATGATCGGTTTGTACCATAATAAGACATTAGTTAATGATCGATATGATTTCGAGGAAATAGTAATTGAAGATAACGGGTATGGCTTCAATGAAGATAATTTCAATCGTTTTAAAATATGGTGTGATGACAGAAAAGGAGTTAAAAATAGAGGTCTTGGTAGAGCCCAAATGCTGCACTACTTCAAATACTGTACCTTTGTAAGCATTTTCAAAGAAAATGATAATGGACTAAAGCAAAGGAATTTCGTTCTGTCCAAATCTGATGAGTACCTGAAGCAAAATGCAATCATAAAAGATTTGGGAATTTCTCCTACTGAATCAAAGGAGTTAAAAACAACAATAAGAATGAGAGACCTATTCAACGAAAGAGATCAGAAATTCTACGAGGACCTCTCAACATTGAAGCTTAAGAATGCAATAGTGTCCCATTATCTTCCATACTTTTGCACTCTTCAACAAGATATTCCAGATATTTCGATTCACCAATATTACGATAATAAATATATAGAGAACGAGACACGCAAAATTACGGTTGCAGATATACCTCAATTTGATAAAGAAGATCGATTCACTATAAATTATCTAAGAGTATCAGAAGATGGCAGCTCTGTTATTCAAACTGAAAAGCAAGAAGAGATTACCATTCGTTCTTTTAGAATACCTGCATCTCAATTAGAAAAGAATGAAATCAAATTAACGGTTAAGAATGAGATTGTGGAAAACCATGACATTAAATTTTTAAGCTTAGGCAAAAAAGACCAAATAAATCAAAACAGGTATCTCGTTCTACTTTCGGGGAACTACTTCGATAACTTAGATGGAGAAACAAGGGGGAATTTCGAAATTCCAACGATAGGGGAAATCAAAAAGAGGCATTCTTCTGAGAATAGCCTTTTTGATACAGATGAAATATGCGTTGATTCAATTGTAGATGCAGCTAACGAAAGGATATTCACATTTTACTCTGAGATAAGAGAACGTTTGGATGAGCATAAGAAGGAACTTAATAGACTCCAAGATATGTTTCTTCTCAGTGAGGAAACGCTTAATTCTTTCAAACATGATCTTAGTGAAACAGATGCGGAAGTATTAGACAAAGTATATAAAGCCGACGTAGCAATTACTGCAAAGAAGGATGCCAATATCAAAAGGCAGATCGACAAATTGGAATCATTAGTACCTGGTGATGAAAAGTATAATGAAGATTTCGGCACGATTGTATCTGAATTGGTAAAAGAAATTCCTCAACAAAACCGGAGCGCACTGATACGCTATATAGCGAGACGAAGGTTGATTCTAGAGTTATTTAACAAAATATTGAGAAGGGAACTATCGATCCAAAATCTCAATAATGACAAGAGAAACATTGACGAAAAATTGCTTCACTCTTTAATCTTTCAACAAAGCTCTGATAATACTCTTGATAGTGATTTATGGCTATTAAATGAAGAATTCATTTACTTTAAAGGAGCTTCTGAAACAAGACTAATAGATATTGAGATCAATGGAGAGAAGGTATTTGACGATGAGCTAGATGAAAGAGAACAAAACTATTTGACTTCCTTAGGAGAAAATAGGACAGCAAAACGCCCTGACATTTTGCTATTTCCAGAAGAAGGTAAATGCATTATCATAGAGTTTAAGAATCCTTCAGTTTCTGTTCGGACGCACCTCCACCAAATCGACTTTTATGCAGGTTTAATAAGGAACTTCTCAAAAGAAATTTTCAATTTGGACACTTTTTATGGGTATCTGATTGGTCAAGCAATAGAGCCTACGGATGTTCGATTAACTGACCAGCGTTATATGCATTCCTATCATTTCGATTACATGTATAGGCCAGCAACCGCAATTGCTGGAGATATATTTCCACCAAGAAAAAGGAGCGATGGTTCTATTTATGTTGAAATAATGAAATATTCTTCGCTTCTTGAACGCGCAATAGCTAGAAACAAACTCTTTTTGGAAAAGATCAGTACCGGACAAATTGTTATGGATGACCTATGAAAGTTCTCTTTGACAAAGCCCCCGGTGGGACTGCTTTGATTTCCGGCGATAGTGTCCCTATCGTGGCTTCCCTCACTGCGCTTCGCTCCGTGTTCCGCGGATTCTGTGTTGACCATGCTCGCAAAGCCTGCGCGTGCTCAACACAGAATCCGCGGCTTGTTGGGAAAGGCATGAAATATGATATTTCTTTTATTTCATAGAAATATGGTAAATACGTTATTCGTTTGACTTTTTTTATTTCATTTAATTATCTTATTGTCGAAATATATTACCTTTTTCCAAGAGTTTTAATGCCTATGGAAAAGCTATTTTGGCAGTATTGAATGCGGCTCCCTGAGACTGGTCGCAGGCTCGAATGTGGCAAGCAGAAATCTGCTCTTTACTTGGTTAACTAAAGTTTGTATACTGAATTATCGGAAGGATCGCCATGGGAATTTACTCCGAATACCTTGATCAGCTGAAGAGCTTCGAGCAGATCATTGCGCAGAGGAAAGAACAACTCAAACGGATTTCAGCAATCAGGAAACGTGATGTGCTCGTGTATGCGAGCGATCTTTCCAAGAGCAACGCACCTACCCAAATCGACTACTCAGATCTTCTGCCATTCTCGGATCAGCTCTCGAATCTGAAGGGCGATGCCATTGACGTGATAATTGAGACGCCTGGTGGCTTTGCTGAAGTGGTTGAAGACATGGTGAAGCTTCTGCGCGGGAAATACGAGAAGGTCGGGATCATCATTCCGGGTTACTGCAAGAGCGCCGGAACGATCTTCGCAATGGCGGGAGACGAGATCTTGATGGGATCCATGTCAGCCCTCGGACCAATCGATGCACAAATAATGTTCAACAATAAGAGATTCTCAGCGGAGGCATTCCTCGAGGGTCTCGAGAAAATCAAAACGGAAGTGATGAGCACGGGCAAGTTGAATGCCGCATATATCCCTATGCTCCAGAACCTTTCTCCAGGTGAAATCCAGCACTGCGAGAATGCGCAGAACTTCTCACAGAAACTCGTGTATGAATGGCTGGCAAAATACAAGTTTAAGTACTGGACAACACACAGTTCTACGAGCAAACCAGTGACGGAGGAAGACAAGCTCACACGAGCCAAAGACATTGCTGAAAGGCTATGCAAACAGTCAGAATGGCTCACGCATGGTCGCTCAATAAAGATTGAGGACCTCGAACAAATGAAGCTGAGGATAACGAACTACAATCTGTCCGCCGATCTGAAGGACGCAATCACCCGCTACTATACCCTACTGAGAATGACCTTTGACACAAATATGTACAAAATGATAGAAACTGTCGAATCTCAAATATATCGTTTCGTGGTCGGCCCCAATCCAGGCGGCGCTCCCATCCCCGAAAAACAGAAGATTGCCGGTGTGGATTTCGAGTGTCCCAAATGTAAAGAGCATTTTCTGATTCAGCTCAATATCGGAATATCCGAACCATTGAAGCCGGGAAATGTTCCTTATCCCGTCGATGACAATGTATTCAAATGTCCGAACTGTGGTGCACAAAGTAACTTGGCCAACCTCCGTCTCCAGATAGAAGCGCAAACCGGAAAGAAAATCGTCAACTAGGAGGGTACAATGCTGATAACAAAGGAATACAATTTCGAAGTCTTGTTTGAGAAGATTGAATCGGCAAAGAAGACGAGTCAAGCTGATTCCGGCTATATCGACGACAAGCTCCTAAGGGAGGTTGACAAAGACATAGAATCTCTCCGAGGATATATCGAAGCGATCAACGAATCGCAATGTCAAACCTATTCTCGCTCTTAGCTTTCACTTTATTTCTTTTATTTCATAGAAATATGACAAATACATTATTTGTTTGACTTCCATTATTTCATTTAATTATTTTATTTTCAAGATATATGTTATTTCCTGTCTTCAGGAGTTCGAAAGGGGCCGTATGATTGTTTCGATCTGCAATCATAAAGGTGGCGTTGGAAAGACCTGCAGCACGGTCAACATAGGCGCTGCGATCGCCAGACATGGCAAAAAGGTTTGTCTTGTCGATTTGGACCCACAAAGCAACCTCACTACGGCAGTCGGTATCAGCGAGCCGGACCAGACAATTTACGGCGCGTTGAAGGGCGGACGCATACAACCGACCAAGATCACTGAAAATCTTTTTGTCATTCCATCGGACATAGATTTATCGGCGGCCGAGATGGAACTTTCCGCAGAGCCTGGGCGAGAATATCTTGTGAAGGAAATTCTGAACCAGTTTTCAGCTGACTTTTCGCTGGTACTGATTGACTGCCCCCCCTCTTTAGGGCTGCTCACCATAAACGCCCTTACAGCAGCCGATTTCATTTTGATACCGCTTCAAGCGGAGTTTCTGGCCCTTAAAGGGCTGACAAAACTTTCCGAGGTAATCGATAAGATTCAGC
>Ga0182027_10005266_pt1 | contig 19716 bp, 17 predicted proteins | sample 712E1DmetaG_FD_121300 | JGI IMG/M metagenome (GOLD analysis project Ga0182027, IMG submission 121300) | Permafrost microbial communities from Stordalen Mire, Sweden - 712E1D metaG (Illumina Assembly) | ecosystem: Environmental > Terrestrial > Soil > Wetlands > Permafrost | place: Sweden...
GGTGTCGCGAAGGGATTCTCCCTTTGCCACTGAGCTTGTGGAGGTGGCAAAATTGAGAGGGTTTGCCGAAAGCCGCTTTTCAGCAAGCTCAAACGACATTCTCGTCCGGGTGCTGTTTTCAAAAAAAAGGTTTACAACCGTCTTGCCGCGCAGCGTTGGAACCTGCGGTATGTCGCGTTGCAATACCTCGTGGAAACTGTCTGCTGTGTCAAGAATGAGGGTAATGTCTTCTTTTGGAACGCCTTCGAGCCCGAGCAGGTGATTGATGGTCAATGATGCCATTCGTTAGTCGCCCTTCTCCAGTTCCATGAGCCAGAGTGAATCTTCATTGTCTTTTTCCTTGACTTTCAATGCAACTTCTTGATTCATGCGGGTTTTTATGGTCATGCCGGTATAGTCGGCATGAATGGGCATTTCGCGATGCCCACGGTCTATGAGTACCGCAAGTTGAATGGTTTTAGGTCTTCCAAAATCGTTGAGCGCCTCAAGCGCAGCGCGAATGGTTCTGCCTGTGTAAAGAACATCGTCGACAAGAATCATGTCGATTCCGTTGATGTCGAAAGGGATATGTGTTACTTGAACTTTTGGCTGCTTAAGGGCAAGGCGATAGTCGTCGCGATACATGGTGATATCGAGAACACCGGCTGATAAATTTATTTTTTCAATGCCGTTGATTTTTTCGGCAATGCGCTGGGCCAAAAACACGCCGCGCGTTTGCATGCCAACGATTCCGAGGTTATTTAGATCCGAGTTCTTTTCCAATATCTGATGAGCAATGCGGGTGATGGCCCGATCTATGGCAGTGGCATCCATGAGGAGTTCTATCTGCTTCATCGGGTATCAAAATAGTTAGAAATTTTCTCAGATGCAAGAACGGGTTTTAGGTTTTTTTGGGGGGATATTTTTTGGGGGATATTATTTTTGAATTTAAATTACACTGTTAGCGGGTGCGGGACAAGGGCGCTCGCTTTCCACTAGAATTGCCTCCCCGACACCCCGCATACTGTCTTTAGCAAAAAACCAAATTGCTTTTATTTCGAGATCAATGAGATGATGCATATTTTCATATGCTTCCACACGGGTGCTTAAAATATCAAGCTCATCAAATTCGGGCGACTCTTTCGTGCATCGATAATTTTATCAATCCTTGCCAAAGTCTTTTTAAGGTCTTTCTCTGATCGTATTGGTTTAATATTCATACTTTACACCTCATTTGCCTTGATTTTATCATATTCTTTGTGGGTTCCGAAGAACCTGATGAAAACAGCATTTATTTTGAATTCAAACTTGACAATCAATCGAAAATTATTTCCACAAATATTCAAAGCAACACGCCCGTTTCCTACAACACGTGCAATGGGAAAATTTGATTATTTTACTTTTTACTATACGATAGAAATTGTCTTATCGTATAATTTGTATGATTATTATACGATAGCATCGTATAGAGCATTCCCGCCAAGCATACATTTTATTGTCCTTTAAATTTAAAAAAAGGAACCATTATGCCGCAAATCATCGATAAGCCCACGATCATTCAAGCTGCGGGAAACCGGCCAAAAAAAATCGAGGAATACATTGGTCGGGTCAATTCTAAGACCACTGATATCAGCGTCGCAAGAATGATAAGCCCCTGCGGTTGGATCGAACCCGGACAAACCCCTCAATTCGACGAATATTCCGTTGTCCTCAAAGGAATCCTGCGAGCCACCACAACATCAGGTCAATTTGACATAAAAGAAGGTCAGGCAATCATCATCAAGACAGGCGAATGGGTGCAATACAGCACGCCGAGCCTTGGCGGCGCCGAATATATTGCGGTTTGCCTACCTGCGTTTTCACCTGAGTCCGTTCACCGGGATGAATAAGTGTTTCATGCATTTTGCTTGCATTTTCATGCAAATTGCATTATATTTTTCTATGGAGTTCAAACGAGGAGGATTGCATGGCTACCCTTCAGGTTCGCGACATCAACGATGAGCTTTATAGTAATTTAAAAGTGCTAGCAGAAAAAGAGCATCGTTCAATCAGTCAGGAAGTTATTAAAATCATAGAATCCTACATTCAATCACCGGAAAAAAAGCTTAAAGATATTACCCAGGATTTCCTGACACTCAGCGGATCCTGGCAAGACAATCGCAATTCCGAGGAAATAATAAAAGATATTCGGCATTCCCGGAAGAATAGCAATCGCTTAGGAAAAAATTATGTCGTATTTGATTGATTCCGACATTCTCATATACAGCCTGAAAAACAATGCCCTGGTCCGGGAAAACTTTTTGCTGCATGCAAATTCTTTAAAAGTAATTTCCGTGGTTTCCTATGGAGAACTCGTTTTCGGAGCGCAACGATCCGAGTATGTCTCTCGCAACATGGCAACTGTCCATAAAATCGCAAACTTGTTTCCTATCATAGATGTTACAAAATCAATAATGGAAACTTATGCTGAAATTAAAGCTTTGCTTTTTACAAAAGGACATCCAATTGATGATATGGATCTCATAATTGCCTCAACCGCTCTTGTCAATAATTACACGCTTGTCACTAACAATGAACGCCATTTTACCGGTATTTCCGGTTTAAAAATCGCCAATTGGTCGAAAAAGTAATTCACCACTAAAGTTCTCAGTTATTTTTCCCCCCATGCGATACATTGCCGATCTTCATATCCATTCCCGTTTTTCCCGTGCAACGAGCCCCCAATTAACGCCCGAACAATTATGGCTTTGGGCCCAAATTAAAGGCATTGGCGTTGTTGCAACCGGCGATTGCATTCATCCAGGTTGGCTAAAAGAATTAAAACAAAAGCTTTCTCCCTGTGGAAACGGATTCTTTTCTTTAAAACCGCAGTATTGCAAATTGCAGGAAAAAGAAGTGCACGCTGCTTGCAAATCCGACGTTCGTTTCATCCTATCTACCGAAATATCATCAATTTACAAGAAAACTGGGAAAGTTCGAAAAGTCCATAATGTGCTATACATGCCTGATTTTGAAACAGCTGAAAAACTCGCGAGCAGGCTTGATAAAATCGGCAATATAAAATCAGACGGCAGACCGATATTGGGTCTTGACAGCCGAGACCTTTATGAAATCGCGCTTTCCTGCAATCCGGATTCGTTCTGCATACCGGCACATATTTGGACCCCGTGGTTTTCCGTGCTCGGCTCAAAAAGCGGATTCAATAGTATTGAGGAATGCTTCGGGGATTTGACAAAGTATATTTACGCATTGGAAACAGGGCTTTCGTCCGACCCGCTCATGAATTGGCGGGTATCGTCGCTCGACGATTTTTTCCTTGTTTCAAATTCCGATGCCCATTCGCCATCGAATCTTGGACGGGAAGCAAATATTTTCGACACCGATTTTTCCTATACAGGCTTGCTCAATTCACTTCGTGATAAAAAAGATAAGGGCTTTTTGGGAACCATAGAATTTTTCCCTGAAGAAGGAAAGTATCATTACGATGGTCATAGAAACTGTAAAATGCGAATGCACCCAAAAGAGACCATAAAAAACAAAGGCTTATGCCCTGTTTGTGGTTCGCCGGTAACGGTTGGTGTCATGACCAGAGTCGAAGAACTTGCCGATAGACCTGAAGGTGAAAAAGGTAAACGCTGGCGGCCATATAAAAGCGCTATTCCCTTGGCAGAAATTATTGCAGACAGCCTCGATGTCGGCAAAGCTTCAAAAAAAGTAGGCTTGCTGTATTCAAATCTAAATCAATCACTTGGTAGTGAATTTTCAATTCTCATGGATATTCCCATCAATGAAATACAAAAAGCGGGAAATCCCCTTGTTGCCTTAGGAATTCAAAGAGTTAGAGCAGGCAAAGTAAATTTGGCTCCTGGATATGATGGAGAATTTGGCACTATTTCGATATTTTCAGAAGAAGATAGAAAAAATCAATATAAATGATCAATAATTCATTTAGATTTTCCAATCTCTTTTATAACATCCTTAATCCTAGAAAAATCCTTTATTTCAGCATCAGGATCGAATTGTTTTTCATCTTCTATCCTATGAAACCACAAGGTCTTAAAGCCCAATGATTTTGCGACTTCAAGATTCTTTTTTCTGTCATCAATAAAAACACATTCATCTGCTTTTGCCCCGCTTTTTTCAAGAAACAACTCGAATATTTTGACATCGGGCTTCCTTAAAAACACATCGCCGCTTATGATCGCAACATCAAAAAAGTCTATATTAAAACGTTTACGCAAATGCCTCGACCAATCGCCAACATCGTTGGAAAGCATGCCGAGTTTAAAATCCTTTTTGAGCGCTTGTGCTGCCGGAATAAAAGTAGGCTCTAATGTCAACATTGAATCAAGGTATTCCTTTTCAATGGCCGGATACTTTTCACCGAGCCCGACATAATCCCAAAACTGTTTACAAGTAATATTGCCCAAACTTATCCGCACATACGAATCGATAAACGCTTTTTTGTCAATAGCAGGATTGTTTTTTAAAACAAACGGCCAGAGCAAATCGCTCACATCGTCGCTGCTATTGTAAACAACACCCATAGCATCGAAAACAACCCACGAAATTTTTAAATCTTTTTCCTCTTCAGCCAGGAATTTAAAAACAAACGGCGAATGCGAAGTGCCGAGGATGATAATATCACCGTCGTCAAGCAAACATCCTGAACCGTGGCATTTTCGGTTTCCTGCTTTGCCTTTTATAAGGGTTCCGCAGGCGCTCATTCTGTCGCCAAGCTTATAGCCTCCGTTATCATTTTTATCAATTAAAAAATGCTCTCTCGAAATATTAAGAAGGTTACCGGAATCGATAAGGTACACATCGTTATTGGGGGGAGCTTTTCCTAATCGGCGTTCCAAAATATGTTGAGGAACAATATCATTCTTGTTTCGTGATTCCCTACCGATTCTAAAAGGAAATTTGCAAATTTCTATTGATTCGGAGGATATTGACAAACGGGCTTCTTCGGTTTGCGGAATTAATCGTGGCATTATCACTTGCTTTCTTTGGTATTCTTAACGAACTGCATAAAATTATATCATACCGTTGTTACCGAATTTATTCCCCATTTCTTTTTGGTGAATTTTCAATTTGTTAAACGAGCCCATAGTTAGAGGTTCCATTATCATTTTTGCGACAGCAAATAACAATTGTTTCATTTTGAAACGAATGAGTAAAAAGTTTAGCCTGGTAATTCCAACGCTTAACCCTTTGTATTGCTGATAGTTATAATGAGTTTATAAACTTGCCATTTTATTGGCACCCCAATTGCATTATGTATTTATGATTCAATGAAAATCACTACTGACCTCCTTGCAGCTGCTTCGAGGAATTAAACCCCCTGTGATTAAAAAGCATAGTGGGGTATTGAGTCAAAAGAATCTCGTATAAATCAATTGGAAGGATTAAGAAATGAACCCGGAAAAATTTACTGCAAAATCGCAGGAAGCTTTGAATGGTGCTCACAAAATTGCCATTGAAATGAATCACCAGGAACTGACACCCCTTCATTTGTTTTTGGCCTTATGCATGCAGAAAGACGGCTTTATTTCAACAATTCTGGAAAAGCTCTCTATCATATCGGCCGACTTGCAAAAAGCTATTCTTGACAAATTAAATAAGATCCCTGTTGTCACGGGAAACGGTGCAAGCCAAACGTACACCTCCCGGTCATTTACCCAGGTTCTCAACGAGGCTGAAAAAATGGCCTCTCGCATGAAGGACGATTACGTCAGCGTGGAACATATACTCCTTGCGGCCATTGACAAGGATGAGGATTGTAAAGCAGCAGCCGCTTCGGTAAATTTGTCCCATGCCAATATTCTCGAAACGCTTAAATCTGTACGCGGCAATCAACGCGTCACGACCCCGGAACCCGAAGCAACATTCAATGCTTTGGAAAAATATTCGCGCAATCTTACGGAAATGGCGCAAAAAGGCAAACTTGATCCGGTAATAGGCCGAGATGAAGAAATACGCCGGGTTATTCAAATCTTATCCCGCAGGACAAAAAATAATCCAGTTCTCATTGGCGATCCTGGCGTTGGCAAAACAGCCATTGTTGAGGGATTGGCCATTCGAATCATGCGTGGAGATGTGCCTGAAGGCCTTAAAAATAAACATCTTGCGTCGTTGGACATGGGTTCACTTATCGCTGGAGCCAAATTTCGAGGTGAATTTGAGGAAAGGCTCAAGGCTGTTTTAAAGGAAGTCATTGATTCTGCTGGGAATGTGATATTATTTATCGATGAACTTCATACCGTTGTTGGAGCCGGAGCAGCCGAAGGTGCAATGGACGCCGGCAATCTTCTCAAGCCATTGCTTGCCCGTGGGGAGCTTCATTGCATAGGCGCGACAACCCTTGATGAGTACAGAAAATACATTGAAAAAGACAAAGCCCTGGAACGACGATTTCAGACGGTTCTTGTCGATCAACCGAATGTCGAAGACACCATTTCCATTTTGCGCGGACTTCGCGAACGCTATGAGGTTCATCATGGAGTCAAGATACGCGATGCCGCCCTTGTTGCAGCTGCGGTTCTTTCCGACCGCTATATATCCGACAGATTCCTACCCGACAAGGCCATCGACCTTATTGATGAAGCTGCGGCAGGACTTCGCACCGAAATGGACAGCAGTCCTCTTGAACTCGATGAAGCATCGCGCCGCCAAATGCAGCTTGAAATAGAAATTACAGGGCTCAAAAAAGAAAAAGACGCTTCGTCAAAAGAACGTCTCGAAAAATTGCAAGCAGAAGTTGCAGAAATCAAGGAAAAGGTCAGGTCGCTTCGCCTGAGGTGGGACAATGAAAAACTGCAAATCAACGCCCTGCAGCTCATGAGACAAAAACTTGAACAGGCAAAATTCGATTTGGAAAACGCCCAGCGTAATTATGATTTGAATACTGCGGCGCAATTGCAGCATGGTACCATTCCACAACTTGAAAAGCAATTATCGGATGCCGAACAAAAGTTCAGAACCAGTGCGGATGCAAACAGGCTTTTAAAAGAAGAAGTCGACGAGGATGACATTGCCGCGATTGTCGCACGCTGGACTCACATTCCGGTGAGTAAACTTGTCGAAGGCGAAAAGGAAAAGATACTTTCCCTGGCTGCGCATTTGCACGAAAGGGTCATCGGACAAAACGAGGCCGTCGAAGCGGTCGCAGACGCCGTTATCCGTGGCAGGGCAGGCTTAAAAGACCAGCAAAAACCCATTGGGAGCTTCATTTTCCTTGGCCCCACGGGGGTTGGCAAAACAGAATTAGCGCGGTCACTTGCCTACAACCTTTTCGATGACGAACATGCAATGATTCGCATAGACATGTCGGAATACATGGAAAAGCACACGGTTTCGCGTCTCATAGGCGCGCCCCCCGGATATGTTGGTTATGAAGAAGGAGGCCAACTAACTGAAGCTGTACGCCGAAGGCCCTATAGTGTCATTTTGTTCGACGAAATCGAAAAAGCGCATCCTGATGTTTTCAATGTTCTTTTGCAAGTCCTTGATGATGGGAGAGTTACCGATTCGCACGGCCACATGGTGAACTTTAAAAATACAATAATCATTATGACATCAAATATTGGCTCTCAACATATTGTCGAGTCTCATGGAAAAAGTCATGAGGCAATTAAGTCTTTGGTATTAGGTGAATTAAAGAATTATTTCAAGCCGGAATTTTTAAACAGGGTCGACGAACTCGTTGTTTTCGAAAGCCTATCCCAAAAGGATTTGCTTAAAATCGTTTCCATTCAAATTGCCCGCTTTGCAAAGCTCCTTTTTGATAAATCCATAGATTTTTCGATTACCGATGATGCTAAAACAATTTTAGCAACTATCGGTTACGATCCGGTGTACGGTGCCCGTCCGCTTAAACGCGCTATTCAGCGAAAACTCGAAACCCCTATATCCAGGCTTATTGTTTCAGGAGAATTAAAAGAAGGTCAAAGTATCGATGTAACTGTCGAAAAGGACGAATTGAAATTCTCGGTGAAAAGTAAATAACCGTTCATTCAAAGGATTGATTTTCCAAAAACATTCCTGCGGAAACCTGGCCGTTTCTACCCGACGAAATCACGAGTATCTTGTGCGGAGGAACCGTGCATTCTGTTGTGTACATATTTATTATGTCCGGATGAAGCGGAAATGAAGGAATTATTATATTGTTTTGCAACGCAGCAAAAGCCATGCAACACGACAACATTGATCCAAGCGCAAAGGATTCTCCAAAAAAAGGTTTGGAAAAGAGCAATACAGGTTTATTGCCGCGATTAGATTTTGCTATATCTTTAAGAATATCAAGTTCATACCCATCTTGAGGTCCTGCGCCGCTGCCGCAAATTATCATGTCTGCCGAAATATTGTCACTCTCTATTTCTACGGGCTTGTATAAGCATAAAGCCTTGCCATTTCTACTATTACAATGAGATTTAGATTCTACGGTAAAAAAGGCGCTTCCTTCACCTACACCAAAGCCGGTTTTATGGTCTCCAGACTTAAAATGATATGGCAAACACTTAGGATTCAATGTGTTATACCATCCACATTTCTTGTATGCATCTAAAACAATTTCTGAATATTCTTCCGATGCTCCTACTAAACAAGCGTCATGCTCCTTGTCCATAATTGCATTCGCGCAATAATTGAGTGCATCACAGCCTGCATTTTCATACCCTAAAATGGTGGTACCGCCTTGCTTGATTTTTGCAAAAGAGGAAATAGAGGACAACGGCGCATTGGTGACGCCGTTTGAAAACGTATTCGGTGAAGCCATTTCAGGACCGTAATCGAATAAATAAGTATGGAATTCTTCCAATAGAGATGTTGATCCATGCGTAAGCGCAATATAGATGTTCATTGCTTCAGAAGAATTTCCGCTCATTCGTAACGCGTTATTGGCTGCAAATATTGAATATCTGGTGAGTTTCGACATTCTGCGGGCATCGTTTTTTGACAAACCGTCAATTTGAGGAACTGAAGAAATTTGCAATGCATCATTGCTTCTTTGGGGCATCGGATCTTTTAAGGCCGACAAATCCGTTCCTGCCGGAACAATAAGCCCTATGCCGGTTATTGCAACAGCGTTCATATGTCCGCTCTTTCCAAAAGCAATGAGGCTGTTTCCCCGCCAAAGCCAAGTGACGTTGTGCAAACATGGCGCAGGTCTTTTTTCAAAGGTGCTTTTTGTATGTTCAAATCGGTAAATTGCGGATCAAGGTCATTATGAAACAATGTTGCGGGAACAATGCTGTTTTGCATACTGAGTATTCCCAGCACAACCGATACTGCGCCTGCTGCGCCAAGGGTATGTCCGGTCATTGACTTTGAAGAGCATATCGGGATATTCTTGAGCCTGTCTTCAAAAAGCAATTTTAGCCCATGGTATTCCGACATATCGTTAACCTGTGTTGCAGTTCCATGACAATGAACATGGTCGATGCTTTCCAAGCTTAAACCTGCGCATTCAATTGCCTTTGTCACAACAGCCGCGATTCCCGATCCATCCGGGTTCGACCTGGTATGATGAAACGCCTCAAGCGCTTCGCCATATCCGCAAATGCGGGCCAAGGGAATTGCCCCGCGCGTTCTCGCGGATTCAACGGTTTCAACAACAACCATGGCGCATGCTTCACCGGGATTGAACCCGTCCCTGTTCGCATCGAACGGACTGCAATGCTTTTTGGAAAGTAAACGCAAAGAATTGAACCCTGCCACAATGAACGGGCTTACAGCATCGACGCCGCCGGCCAAAACACATTGTGCGCGATTGTTCTTTACCATTCTGAATGCATGGCCAATTGCCGTTGTTCCCGAAGCGCAAGCCGACGACACGGTAAGCAATTTTCCCTGTAATGAGTTTATAGCTGCCGCATGATCGGCTATGGAGGCGGGAATGAAATTCGAAACCAGCGAGACATCGGGATCTTGGTTACCTTTTTTTTGTGCAAAATACCGGCTTGCTCCATGAATATTTCCCGAGGTTGTACCGATAATAATGTCGACCTTTTTTTTGCCGGCGCCCGATATTCCTGCCTGCAATAGCGCCTGCTTACTTGCTATTTCGCAAAAAATATTCGCCCTGTTTGCAGCGCTTTCTTCAATGGATAATTTGCATGCGGTTTTTGGGACTAAACCGCACATGAAATCCGCGGCATATTCATTGGTAAAAAAGGTCTGAGACGATAACCCTGTTTTAGCATTGACAAGGGCCTCGGAATGTATGGCACAACCGGCGCCCAGGGCAGAAACAATGCCTATTCCGCTAATGCAGACATCATGCGGTTTCATCCTGCTTTTTTATCCATGACCCGCTTAAATAGTTTGTACATTTTATAGCGCTGGGGTTCATCTTTGTAAAACGTTGTCCACGCATATTCATACAATGATTGCAGTTTTTCGGGAGCCATATTTTTCGGCTTGAACACGACTTCTCCTGCGGTATAGCGCGACATATCGCTCGTAAGTATTCGTCCCGAGCCTTCGAGTTCCGCACGGATCGGCGTATGTGCGAACGGCGTCAGTACCGTAAATTCAGCTAAATCAAGATCTATTTCCAAAAGAAAGTCCACTAATCGCTTGATGCTGTCTTCGGTATGGTCGTCGGTACCCAGAATGATTGTTCCTTCCACACCAATGCCAAAGTCCTTATATCGTTTTACCCTGTTTCTTATATAATCCGATGTGTCAAACACGGCCTGGTACACATACCACGCTCCTGCGTCGGCAGCAGCCTTTAAAACCTCATCATCGTCCTCAATCGGATGACAGCACCAATGCTTTTTAAAAGGAACCATGGCCTTAAAAAGGTCAAGTTCCCATTGTTTGTCCTGGGCAAGCGAATTATCCACGACAAACAGCCCGTCATTATCTATTGTCGCAAGCTCTTCGACGACCTTGTCTATGGGACGGGGCCGGAATTGCCTGCCGCCGAGATACGGCGTACAGCAGGGAAAACAATTGAATTTGCATCCACGGGAGGCATGGAACAAATCGACCATTCGCGTACCTTTGTACTCATATTTTTTATGGTCCAGAATGCTGCGGCGCGCCGGCCCTATAAGCGATATGTCCGGGAAATTGTTCAGATAATTGTAAACGGGTTTCAGGGTATGGTTGGTAATATCGGTAAACACCTGTTCCAATCGGCCTTCAACTTCGCCAAGGAAAACACTGTCACCATGCTTGGTCATTTCTTCACTGTGAAGCATGGTCGAAATGCCGCCGAAAATGACCGGCACTTTTTTTTGGCGAAAGCTGTCGGCAATTTCAAATGAGCGATCTACCTGGCATGTCAGCATGACCGAAATTCCAACAGCTTCCCATTGCTTGTCAAAAGGAATATTCGCGACGTTTTCATCGGCAAAAGTAACGTCGACCCATTTTGGGATTTCGGCAGCCATGACAATTGGCCCGTGCGGCGGCAAGTGAAATTCGGTCTGATACGGCAACTTGGGCCATTTCGGGTATACAAGTAAGAATTTCAAGCGATAATCTCCAAAGAGTTGGATTCGTTTTAATTGGATTTTTTTTTATTCTCTTTTTCTTCCAGGGCTGCGTGAGCGGCCCGTGGCTATAATAAGCATTTTCCCTACGGGGTCTTAGGCTATAGCACTTGGACCTTGTGTCCGAGTGGGCAGAGCCCCTTCCAGCATTAATTTACCGACAATTTGAATCCATATTTCTTGTTAAAGGTATCCCAATACGCATTTGCGGATAGTAGCCGTCCAAATATGTACGATTTAAAAAACCCCAATTTTACCCCGGCAGAAAATACATGACCGACAAAAATATGGTTCGTGTCCCAGGTTGCGTTGGTAAACGCTTTCTCAAAAGGGGCTTTTAATGTCGTAGTATTTGTATACGTCTGCAAATCGTACCCGATTTCACCATATAATGCGTCTGCATATGCCGGCCCGCCATTGATCTGCCGCCACATCGGAAATACAACCGAGGCGCCGGCGTCTATGGAAACATATTCCATGGAATTACCCGGAAAAATACCCTGGGGATCATTTAACTTATCGGAAAGTTCGGTATACGAATCGTCGGTATGCACAACAACGGATGAATATTTCAGGATCCCAAAGCCATGCATTGCAGACAATACGATTGTTGTTCCGCTTCCCTGCCTGGTTTCAGCCGAATCATTTATCAAATTTACAACATTGTACATAAATGATTCCGGCATCAATCCGAGTTGTAGTTGCGTAACATCCGCAAGATTGTAATTTATATCCGTGTTGAAATAGCCGCTTGTCGAATAAGTAAATACAATTGGAAGCATGGCTTGAGGAATTGAAAATCCGGCAATCGGAACTATTTCTATGGAAGGGAAAATTCCTGCGTAGAAATCACGCGCAATTTGCCAGGTCGCTTGCGTTTGCAATTGAAAAATATAGGGTATAAAATAAAGCACCGTGACATTTGCATTAAAGCCAAAACTCACGGCCCCATTCGTATTCAAATAACTGATGGATGGCCCCAAAAGAGGCAGCCAACTTTGCGCTCCTGAATTCGCCGAGTCGGCTGTTGCTTTTTGGCTATAGCGGCTGTTACGCATAAAATATTCCGCAACCGGCAAATTTTTTGAAAGGGTCCTTGCGGTCATTTGGGCGCAGGTTTCAGAATAATCTCTAGTCAATAGTGAGAAATATTCATTTTTATTATAGTGACCAAAGGCGGAAAAGTTGTTCGAAACAGTGTCCTTTGCCGTATCGCGCGCATAGCCCGAGTGTACGGCGGCGCCCATTATTCCAAAAGAAAGAGTTTTCTTTTCAAGCGCATCGGACCTGCTCATTGCAAAACCCGTTACCGCCGTGACTTGCGTGCTGTCGAACCATTTATCAATACTCGATTTTTGAATTGCATTGCCCATGGCCCCATAAGGGTCGTCTATTTGCACCGCGCTTTGCAATTCCCAAACGCTCCGCAATAGTTTTGCATCATAGGGCCTGCTTTTTATGGTTACTTCCCCTTTCGGCCTTGGAATATCCTGGAATGAGCAGCCATATTGCTTCGAGCCGGAAATAGGCGTTCCTGCGGTGAGCGGGGCCGACACAATGGAAAACGCACAGTTTCCATACGATACGCACAGGATTTTTCCATTATTATCTATAAATGGATATGTCATTGCAATGGGAGCATCGGTATGTTTTCGAAGTCCGGACCCATCGGGGGCAACTGAATAAATATTGAATGTCCCGTCATAATCCGCATCAAAATAAATCCGTCCGTCTTTTGACCATTGCGGATATTCCTCTTGCGCAATTTCTGAACCGATAATCGTGCTTTTCCCGCTCGCGTATTCCACAACGCACAAGGTCCCTTTGCCGTTGATAAACTTGCACGTTGTAAGAAAATATTCCGGGGCAGCGGCCAATTCTGAAGTTTGCATTTGTGTTTGTGACGATATGACACTGTCCTTTTTCGTAGAATCCTTTGGCAACGAGGGGATTGGCTTTGTCAGTGCGCATTTTACAGGGGAAAATGACAATCCGACAAACGGCTGACCGATATTGCCCTTCGCCAATGTTTCCCAGCAGCATCCGTCCAATCCCATTGTAATAATTGAAAAAGCGCCGTCCCTGTACTGTACTGCTGCAATCCTTTGATTATCAGGGCACGCAGCAACATCATATATTCGTGCACCGCGCGTGAGCCGCTTTTCAGATTGCCCGGCAATGTCTGCAACATAAAGGTCGTTAAAATACGAACCATTGTCCGAGGTCTCATGTGATTTGATGAAATACACTTGTTTGCTGTCTGCAGAAAAGTCCCATGATGTCAATGCCCATTTGATCGTCATGAATGGTTCTGCTCTTCCATATTTTGCTATTACAAGGTCTGTGCGCGACCCATCATCGTGATCGTTGGTGAGCCAACCCCACCATTTTCCGTTTGAAGAAATTTTCGGCATTGCATTTAAAAACCCTCTGGTCCAAACCGGCGTTGTTTCTGTGGGACACGCCGGAATTCGACTTTTATAATTGGTTTTCAAGCTATCCAGCCATGTGCCATATAATCCCTCCAACGATCTGCCGGTTTGGTCTTCAAATGCCGCATAAAAATTATCAGATATCAATGCGCCTTTTCGGCCATTGTTGAAAACCGCCGTTATTCCTGCGGTCCCGATTTTATCCTCAACGTATTTAACAAATGAAAACCCTTGATTATACACCAATTCATTGCCCGTGGAATTATGGTTGAAATGGCCCATTTCGGCAAGCGACAATGCCTTATTTGAAAGCACGGCGTCACGAAGAAGCATATCGCGCTTTGTGTCCCAACAATCGTTTCCCCTGCGTTCGGATTCCCGTTGTGCAATTCCCTCGGTCAGCCACTCGGGGAAAAAACGTGTCGTGGCAAAGGGCTCTGCTAAATCAACAGACACATTGGGTGAGGTGTATGCGAAGGAAAAGGCCCAATCGAGGAGTTGTTTTTTTTGGGTTTTCTCAAGTGTCATTATATGCGACAATTCATGAGTGATGACGTTATTGAGCCACGTATTGTTTCCCCGCAAATCGAACCGGATATCGGTGACCCATATCATTATGCTGCCGTTGGTCCACGACGCAAAACCATTCGAATAATCATCGTAATCGGCAAGCGAAATAGCAATTTTATCCCTTTCATTATAATCGTATAACGATGATAACGACGCATAGGCTTCTTCCGCAATTTTCCATGTCGCGTAAACCGCAGGCTCGGTTCTGTCGTAATAATTAATGATAAAATGCGCAGTCGAAACCGAGCGCCATTTGATTTCCGGATGATTAAAGGCAAAAGCAATGGTAACAAATAAGAAGATGAAGGCGCATGATGCAATGCGTTTCATAATAACTCCTGATTAACCCATCGTTTCGCAGACGGATTGCTGTAACTGTGATTATTATCTACGCGTTTCGCGTAGATAATTTATATATAGTCACTAATCGAGTTTAATTGGCATAAGTATAAATTTAAATGCTTTCCATGCAAGTCTGCATTTTTTTGTCAAAACTACCTCGAAACAAACTTCGAGTATTTAAATTCATCCTACCCATCAGTCCTTTTAGTTAAGGGGAATGTGTACCACGACTGGTATTCCGATACGGAAGGGGTTCAAGCCGAAGCACGCTTTGGGATATCATACCCGTAAATATTAAATAAATCAAAAAACATATTGATATAATTAATAAATCATGGTATATTTAATTAATAAAATAAATTTGGAGGATAAAATGGCATTAGCATGGTATGAATTAACTGCTCTAACCGGACAAAAAGAATTTGTTGTAACTTCAATAAAAATGAAAGAAACAGGCATTGCAATACAAGGTGAGTTTGAGCTTACTCCAATAGCTCGATTATCTGATGAGGACCAGGTCTTTGTTTCTCATTTCATTCGAACTCATGGCTCAATTAAAGAAATGGAACAGGCTTTTGGTGTCAGCTATCCGACCATTAAAGCACGGCTCAATAAAATTGCAAGCCAGCTTCAATTGGTTGAAGTCATGCCTGTTTCGCAGCGCGACGAAATTCTCGGCCAATTGGAACGCGGCGAAATTTCCGCAAAAGAAGCAACGGAAAAATTGAGGAAAAATTAGTCCAAATCATACGCGCCAACAGGCTGAAGTTTGTTTATGGTTTAAGGAGACAGAATGATACCGAGTATCATCAATATAAAAATCAAGTCGGGTTCGCGTTTTAAGCTGACCTTATGGATACCACTTTTTGTTCTTTGGCCGATTTTTATCGTATTGTTTATTCTGGCTTTACCGTTTTTGCTGCTTGCGGATCTCATAATTCGAATAATGGGAATACAAATAAAACTATGGTATATGCTTTCCGGCGTATTTATGTTGTTTTCATCGCTACAGGGGACATTGGTAAAAGTAAACAGTCCGAAAAGCGATACAATCGTAAATGTGAAAATATCATAATTGAGGTCAAATTTATACTATTGTAAACATTGACAATGGAGGAATATATGAGCGAAGAAAGAAAAAGAATACTTAAAATGCTTGCCGAAGGTAAAATTTCCGCGGCAGAAGCCGAAGAGCTTCTCGATGCCATGGGAAAAGGACAACAATCTTCAGAGATAGGCTCGTTTGATCATAAGCCCTTAAAAAACATTAAGTATATATATGTAAAGGTCCTAAGCAGTGACAACGACAATGTCGATGTCCGAGTTCCCCTCGGACTCATACGTGCCGGCATGCGCCTTACCGCACTCATTCCTGCACAGGCAATGGAACATATCAATAGTACAATGCGTGAAAAAGGGATGAAGTTTGACCTGAATAATATCAAACCCGATGATATTGAAGAACTCATTAAAAATCTTGCAGATATGGAAATCAACGTGAAATCCAAAAACGGCGATACGGTACGCGTCTATTGCGGGGAATGATTTAAATAAAAGTTTATCGAAAGGAGTTATTATGTTCAATCATATTCCGGTATTCGGATGGCTTATTTCCTTATTTCTCAATGTCTCGCTTGCAATTCCGTTCTGGTTCATTTGGACACATTGTCATATCGGACAGCATTTCTTTTATTTTTTGCCGCAGGTATTTCAATCGATTGGCTTTTGGGATTGCGTGGGTTTGTTTTTTGTCATTGGGATATTAAAAACCGTACTTTTTCCTTGTCACTGTCATCACTGCAAAAAGCATTCTGATTTAAAGTAAAGAACCACGCCCTGATAGGGCGTGGTCTTGCATTTGAATGCCATAAGGCAGCTGCATGAAATCAGGATGCGGAAAGTTCGTCTTCGGGCTTTTGCTCAGATTTTTTAGCTGCTTTTGCATTTTTCCTTTCTGCCTTTTCCAGAACATCCGCTTCATCGGCTTTGGGCTTTTCACCGACCACTTTTTTGGCAGAACGGCCGGCCTTGCCCAAATTAATCTGCGACAGCTTATCCAATAGTTCCGATTTATCTTCTGCAAAAACCTTTGCATAGGCTATTGCCCGCAACGACTTCTGAAGCAATTCATTCTGACTTGCATCCAAGGCTTCTTCCGCTGCTTTGGCCAATTCCCGGGTTTTGGCCAATTCCTTAGCATTTTTTTCAACATCTTGTGATAAAGCTTCAAGGACCTTAAAACTAACATCCGGAAAGGCAACTGCCGATAAATCCTCTTTAAAAACTTTTAATAATTCCTGAACCGATATGGGTATCGGATTTTCAATGATTTCGTCTTTCATCTCGTCTCCTCTGGTATGGATTTTAATTAAAATTATTGTGCAAGGAAGAAGCTGGTCAAAGAACGGTACTCAAAATATGTGGAAACCTTTAGTAAAATCAACTCTGTTTTCAGGGTCATTGGGCAGTTTTTTTGCGGGCCTTATTATACGTATCAACGACTGTTTTTTCCAACTCGCCGAATGTATCCGCATCCAAATAGTCGCTCAAAGCTTTTTTATTCATTGTAAATCCCTTGTATGCGTCCCACAATTTATTATGCAACACCATTTGCCTCAGTTTTTGGGCATAGTCTTTCACTTTCTTTCTTTTGTCCTCTTGTTCATCATATGCCGTAATTACCTCGGTTTGCAAAGCAGTGTATTCCGGTTTTGATAGATACGTTTCCAAAATAGATTTGGCGTCCCGGTACGATTTATATGCTTCCGCAATTTTATCGTCTGTCATAAGAGCGCGGATTTTCACCGTAACCTGGTTTGCATCACGCCTGCCGTTCTGGGTTTTAGCATAGGCGTTCTGTATTATTGCTTTTATATCATCATACTCTTTTTTGGGAAGATACTGAAGGAGGTCTTTGTCGTGATTGATAAATTCTGTTTTTGCTTCGACAGATTTATCCTGGCCAATCATCCGTTTCAGCATGCCCACGACATTCCGTGCCTGTTTCCGCTTATCCATTAATGCTTCATACGGAACACGAACCATGGTTTCTATGCGTGCGAAAGCGGCTTTATCCATATAATGCCCAAGATAATCCTTTTTGTCGTCTAACAGGTTAAATGCCGCTTCAGGATTGTCTTTTGCAACCATGGTTTTGCATTGTGCCGAAATATCCAAAGCATGTTTACAATTTTTTTCAAACGCCGCTTTTGCATGGGCTGCCCGGCCTAAAACCGCAGTATACGTTTTTGCCTCCAGGTATTTTATAAGATACGTATCTCTTTGCATAAAAAGAATATATGCGGAATCCCCCTGATCATTGTCTATGAATCGGTTGACCGACCCGACAATGCGCATCGCCTCCTTTTTATTGTCCAATAACGCATTATTGAATTTTTCCACCGTAGTTTTGAGGCTTGTAAAGGCATTTTCATCCAAATACATTCGCAATTGGGTTTCTAATGTGTCAAAAGCCTCATATGCGTCTTCTATGTTTTTCTGGGACAAAAGCGCCCGGATATGCGAGGACTGTTGCTCTGCCAGGGCCTTTTGACCGGCAAATTTCGAGTTGGCTTTTTTAACAAGCAAATCGAGCTCTGAAACGGTTTTTGGATCTGCATATTTGCCAAGCTCTGTTTTTATCTTTTGGAATTCCTCAAAAGCCTCTTTTCCCTTTTCCTTGTCTATAAGTCGCCTGATTTCCTTGACCGTCGATGAGGCTTTTTGCCTTTTATTTTGCAAATCATCGTACGCAACACGGATCTTTTTCTGCAATATCTGCAAATACTTTTCATCTTCATAATAAAAATACAAATCGTCCTCGGCTTCTTTAAACGCATTGGACGCCTGCTCGATTTTGTTGCTGTTTAAGAACAAATCTATGCGTTTCAAAACAGCCTGCGCATCAGCAACATTTTTTTCATACTCTGTTTTTGCCTTGAGCGCGGCCTGCTTAACGGCGTCAAAATTTCTTGTTTCAAGAAATTCTTTTAATCGCGATTCCTCTTGTGTAAACAGTTCGAAGGCCTTTTTACCTTCTTTTTTCAAAATTAAATACTCGATTTTCTGTGATGTCTCCATTGCCTGGACCTTCTGCGCTCGCAAAAGCCCGTAAGCAAGATCAAGGCGTTCTTTTGTTTCATAAAACCGGGCGCCATTTGCAAGGTCGGGTTTTCCGCGTGTATTTAACGCATCAAACAGATCTTTTGCTGCCTGTACCTTTCCTTTTCCCAATAAGGAATCGATACGGTCCAAAGTATTTTGCGCCCGTGCCTGGATTAACACATAATTGCTTTTGGCCTTTTCAACTTCAGAGGACAAAGCCTCGAAATCTTTTTCGGAAAGATATTCCTTTAATAAAACCCTGTTATCGCTTAATCGTGCATTGGCTTCATTTCCCTTTTTATCGCGGATTAGGGCCACAATATCTTTTTTACCTATTTCAGCAAGCTTTTTTTTGTCCTTAAAATCCGATTGTGAGGCTATGACCTCTTTTTTCAATTCCGTCATTTCATTGCTTGTCAACCCATCCTCAAGAACAGGATTGTTTTTTTCGAACACCTTATACCCTTGTTCGATTTTCTTTTCTTTGATGTCGGCCTTTATTTCAGCCATAATGGAATGGGCTGTCGACTGTGTCCGGTTATAGTCAGACTGCGCCTGGAACGTACGCGTTTCGAGGCCCTTGTACTCTTTTTCGTCGATATATTTTTTTAAATTTTCCCTCTCCTGGCTCAATGTTCCGTATGCTTCGGTTACCTTATTCTGATCAAGCAATTTATTGATTTTGAGGAAAACATCCCACACACGGGTTTTTTCGCTTTTTTCTTTTTCCACCCTCGCATCAACCGTTGTTTTTAAATCGGAAAATGTTTTCGCGTCTAAAAACC
>Ga0182027_10005267_pt1 | contig 19716 bp, 16 predicted proteins | sample 712E1DmetaG_FD_121300 | JGI IMG/M metagenome (GOLD analysis project Ga0182027, IMG submission 121300) | Permafrost microbial communities from Stordalen Mire, Sweden - 712E1D metaG (Illumina Assembly) | ecosystem: Environmental > Terrestrial > Soil > Wetlands > Permafrost | place: Sweden...
CGGTCAGGAGCGCGATCTGCACCTCTGCGGAGCCGGTGTCGCCCTCATGGACGGCGTAATCCGAGATCACCTGTTCCTTCGCTTCCCGCGCGAGCGGCACACGATCCTCCGACTAGCTCTCTAAACGTGGATGTTTCTTCTCTCTCTAAATGCCTGGCGGATGTTAGCAGGGTTCGAGGGCCTTCGCCAGACTGGCGAGGCGCCGGGCCGCGCGGTCAGGTTGCGAAAACGACGCGCAAACGGTCCAGCGACTCTTCCCAGGTGCCATCCTCGAGCGTCAGGCCGTCGCCGTCCACGGCGCCGATCGCCGGCCTGTCGGCGCGCCGGGCCGGCGCATCCGCCTGCCACGGCGCCCCAACCAGAACCGTGTAGCGACCCGGAGGCGGCAGGACGACCGGCAGGTCGAAGCGGACGCGAACCGCGTCTCGAAGGCCCGCGGCTCCGTCCACGCGGCCCGTCACGGAGAGCGGCCGTCCGAGCATTCGCCGGACGGCCGCCAGATCGCCGGCCGCGACCCGTTTTCGGATCTCGGAGCTGCGGACCTGCTCGCCATTGAGGAGCAGCGAGTGAACGACCGTGACTTCGAATCCGTCTTCTCTGCCCAGCCCCGTCAGCGCCTCGGGGGTGCCCTGGCGCTCATAGCCGAAGGCGGCATCCGGCGTCATGACGAAGCCGGCCAGCTCCACCCGACTGCGGATGCGCGCCACGAACTCCTGGTATGTGGTGGTGCGAAGTGAATGGTCGAAGTGCTGGACCACCGTGACCTCCGCGCCCGCGGCGGCCAGACGGACGAGCCTCTCGTCCGGGTCGCACAGCAGCGCCGGGGCGAGGCCCATGACGACTTCCTCGGGATGGGCATCGAAGGTTATGACCGCCGGCCTGGCATTGGCTCGTGCGGCCGCGTGGCGGAGCTCCCGAAGCAGGTAGAGGTGGCCCCGGTGCAGTCCGTCGAAGACGCCGACCGCGACGTACAGCCGGCCCATCTCCGCTCGAAGCTCGTCCACTCCCGGCACGACCTCGTGCGGCACTCCGGCCCGGGCGTACTGGAGCCGCGGCTCCCCCGGCCCGCTTCGGGGCGTGGACACGGCCCCGTCACCCTGACTGGAGCTGGGGACCGGGACGACGAACATCTTCTCGGGCACGATCCGCCCCGCTCGCCACGACCCGATGCCCACGAGAGCCTGGCTCGCGTCGACCAGCCTGACCCTGGCCCCGGACTCGACGTGCGGCCGTTGGGCCGGCTTCACCTGCTGACCGCGGGCCGCCGCCACCACCTCGTCGTCGGAAAGGGCCGCGACCGGTATCGACTCAAGGCCGACGTCGATCGGAAGCAGCAGCCCGGCCAGGGCCGCGGCCCCGCCGACAGCGGCCGCGCGCACGGCGTCGAGGTCGTGCGCCGCCTCAAGCCGGAACGGCCCGCTGCGGGTTCGCGTCAGGGCACCGAGGTAAGCGCCGCAGCCGAGCCGCTCCCCGATGTCGCGGGCGAGCGATCGAATGTACGTGCCGGCGCCGCACTCCACGTCCAGCACGGCGGTGGGGCGATCCGGATCCGACCCGTCCCACTCGACCAGCTCGAGGCGGTGGATGGTCACCGACCGAGGGGCGAGCTCGAGCGGCTGGCCCTGTCTGGCCATCTGGTAGGCCCGACGCCCCCCGACCTTCATGGCGCTGAACGCCGGCGGGCGCTGGTCTATGGCACCGCGGAAGGCCCCCAGCGCCTCCAGAACGGCCTCGCGAGTGGGCGCCGGCCCGGCACCGGGGATCAGCTCGCCGTCCCGATCGTCGGTGGGCGAGCTTGCGCCGAAGCAGATCGTGGCCCGGTAAGCCTTGTCGTCGCCCATGTGGTACTCGACGATGCGCGTCCCGAGTCCCAGAAAGACGGGCAGCACGCCGGACGCGAAGGGATCGAGCGTGCCACCGTGCCCCACACGACGAGTGCCGCTCAGGCGACGGATCAGGCCAACCATGTCGTGAGAAGTCGGACCGGCAGGCTTCGCCAGGACGAGCACGCCGTCAACGCCGCCTGCCCTGGCGGGGCCGGAGCCGCTCATTGCGCCTTCGTCCCGCCCGCCTCTACCAGCTCGACCGCTCGGGCCAGAACCGCGCGGCGTGCCTCCGCCGGCGGGAGACACACGGTCGCTCCGGCGGCACGAGCATGCCCGCCCCCACCGAACGTGCCGGTCAGCACCGTCGCGTCCACGCCGTCGCGCGTTCGAACGCTGATTCGGGTCTCCCCGTCCGCCTCCTTGAAGAGAATGGCGACGTCGGCGTCACGGGCCTGGGCGAGCATGTCGACGAGGCCCTCGGACTCGTCCGGTCCGGCTCCGGCGGCGGCCAGATCGCCCAGCTCGAGCGTGGACCAGACGATCCGGCCATCGCAGTCGGACTCGAGACGCGACAGCACGCGGCCGAAGAGAATGAGCTGGCTGCTGGCCTTGGTGCGGTAGATCCGGCGGGCGATCTCGCTGAGTGGCGCGCCCGCCTCGCGCAGGGCCGCCGCCACGACCAGCGTGCGCGGCGTCGTGTTGGGGTGCTGGAAGTTGGCGGTGTCCATGACAACGCCCGCAGCCAGTGCCGAAGCGAGCATCCCGTCCACGGCGGTCAGCGGCACGCCCATCCGCCAGGCCAGCAGCGTCACCATCTCGCAGGTCGCCGAGCTGTGAGAATCGACCCAGTCTGAGGCGCCGAAACGGCGGTTGGACACGTGGTGGTCGATGTCGAGTATCGGCACGCGACCGAAGAGCGCGCGGTGCGACTCCAGCACGGGACCGATCCGCTCCAGCTCGCCGCAGTCGCCCACGACTAGAAGGTCGTAGTCGAGATCGGCGGCCGGCTCCTGGCGGAAGCGGTCCATGCCCGGCAGGAAGTCGTACATCGCCGGCATCGGGTCCGCGCACACGGGCGTGGCCACTCCCCCACCCGCCTCGACCAGCAGCGCGATCGCCAGCGCCGAACCGAGCGCGTCGGCCTCGGGGTTCTCGTGGCAGATCGTGAGGACGCGCCGCCCCGCACGGAGCCGGTCAACCACTTCCTGGGGCACCGCGGCCGCGTAATCGGACAGATCCACCCGAGGCTCGGCGAACCTCATCGGCTTCCTCGCCGGCCGTCTCCGCGGCCGGACTTCGATCCGGCCTTCGATCCGGGCTTCGCGCTGCGGCCCGTCGCCGGCCTGCGCCCCGGCTTCGCCCTGGGCTTCGGCACCGGCAGCGTGGCCGAATCCGGCTCGGGCACGTCACCCTCATGGGGCAGGCGTGGAACCGGCGTCGGAAGCGATTCGAGCGGGGCCGCGGCCTCCTCCGGATCGCGTCCCGCCTCCAGCTCGTTGATCAGATGCAGGACCCGCGTCCCCCGTTCGATCGACTCGTCCAGCCTGACCTCCAGCTCGGGGATGCGGCGCAGCCGGATCTTGGAATTGAGGCCGTGGCGGACGTACGGCATCGCCCGACGCAGGGCGGCCAGCGTCTCTTTGCGCTGCTCCTCCGTCCCGATCACGCTGACCCAGACTCGCGCATGCGCCAGATCCGGGCTGGTCTCGACATGAGTCACGGTGACGAAGCCGATGCCCGGATCCGCCACCTCGCGCTCGAGCGCCTGGCCGATCTCCTGGCGGAGAAGCTCGTCGATTCGTTCGGTTCGCTGGCTCATCGGGCTCGGCTACTCCGACTCCGGCAGCAGTCGCGGCGCCGGGTCAACCCGCCGCCCGGCTCACCATTTGCTGGGTAAAGCACTCGATGACGTCACCTTCGACCAGATCGTTCGAGCCCGCCAGGCCGATGCCGCACTCGAAGTTGGTGGCGACCTCGCGGACGTCATCGCGGAAGCGGCGCAGCGACTCGATCCGGTCCGTGGTGATCACCTTGCCGCCACGCCAAACGCGCGCGCCGCCGGCGCGGACGATCCGTCCGTCGGTGACGTAGCAGCCCGCGATAACCGCGACCTTGCCCACCTTGAAGATCTGGCGAACTTCGGCCCGACCTTCGACGGTCTCCACCTGCTCCGGCTCGAGCATGCCCCGGAGGGCCGCCGAGATGTCGTCCGTGAGCTTGTAGATGATGTCGTACAGGCGGACGTCGACCTTCTCGGACTCTGCCGCGCGCCGGGCGGTGTCCGTCACTTTCGTGCTGAAGGCGACCACGATCGCGTCGGATGCCGCCGCGAGCATGATGTCGTTGTCGGTCACGTCGCCGGCGGCCTCGTGCAGGACGTTGATCCGCACCTCGTCAGTCGACAGCTGCTGGAGGGCGTGCGTGATCGCGCCGAGTGAGCCCGACACGTCCGTCTTGAGGATGATCCGCAACTCCTTGGTCTGGCCGGCCTGGATCTGCGCGTACAGATCCTCGAGGGTGGCGCGGCCACTCCCCTCCGAACGGGCGGCGGAGGCGGCTTTTCGCTCCTCGACCATGGCGCGTGCCGTCTTCTCGTCGGCCACCACGCGCAGGATGTCTCCGGCCTCGGGCACATCAGCCAGGCCCAGCACGACCGCCGGGCTCGAAGGACCGGCCTTGGTGATGCGCTTGCCCAGGGCGTTCTCGAGGGCACGAACCTTGCCGTACGTTTCGCCGACGACGATGACGTCGCCGACTCGCAGGGTCCCGGTCTGGACCAGGGCCGTCGCCACCGGGCCGCGTCCCTTGTCCAGCTCTGCCTCGACTATCGTCCCGACGGCGGGGCGCTTGGGATTAGCCTTGAGCTCCTGCAGATCCGCCACGAGATTGATCATCTCGAGCAGCTCGTCGAGGCCGAGTCGGGCCTTCGCGGAGACAGGCACCATCGGCACGTCGCCGCCGTACTCCTCGACGACGACCCCGGCTTCCGCCAGGCCGTTCTTGACGCGGTCCGCGTTGGCGTCGGGCTTGTCGATCTTGTTGAGGGCGATGATGATCGGGACCTTGGCCGCGCGGGCGTGGTCGATCGCCTCAAGCGTCTGAGGCATGACGCCGTCGTCCGCGGCCACGACCACGACGGCGATGTCGGTGACCTTGGCGCCGCGGGCGCGCATCGCCGTGAAGGCCTCGTGGCCGGGCGTGTCGAGGAAGACGATGTGGCGGCCGTCCTTGACGACCTCGCTGGCGCCGATGTGCTGAGTGATGCCACCGCGCTCGCCGGCCGCGACCTTGGTGGTCCTTATGGCGTCGAGGAGTGACGTCTTGCCGTGGTCGACGTGGCCCATGACGGTCACGATCGGGGCGCGCGGCTGCAGGAGCGACTCTTCGTCCTCCTCGTACAGCTGCTCCTTGGTGGCGGCGCTGACCGGGGCCGTCTCGGCCGCGGAACCGTCGGCGTTGACCGTGACACCCGGCGCAGCCGTTTCGGCGACTTCGTAACCCAGCTCCTCGGCCACCAGCGACGCGGTCTCGCGATCGATGCCCTGGTTGATGTTGGCGAAGATGCCGCTCTTGATCAGCTCGCGGATCACGTCCGCGGGGTTCACGCCCAGGAGATCGGCCAGGTCCTTGACGGTGATGCTGGACGGCAGGTCGATCGCGCCGCGATCTCGCGGCTCGAGAACTGCTGCGGCGCCCTGCGCAACGGCGTCGCGGCGCATCGGCTTGCGCGGACCACGACGGCCCCGCGTACCGCTCCTACTCTTGGCCACGACTACCTCCTGCTTCGATCCTGCTCGCCTCCCCTGTCAGCTCGGCCCGGAGCTCCACCGGGATGGGCACTTCCAGCGCACGCTGGAGCGATCCTTTGTCCACCGCCGCCGTGCGGCACTCTTGCGATCCACACAGGTATGCACCGCGACCCGGCATCTTGCCCGTCGGGTCCAGGACGACGCGTCCATCGGGCGTCCGAACCACACGCGTCAGCTCACGCTTCTGCCTGGGCTGGCGGCAGACGACGCATGACCGGGTCGGATAGCGCCGTGGTGGCGCGCCCCGGGCTACGACGGCACCTCCTCGGTAACCGCCGGTTCGACGGCAGGCTCGGTCTTGCCAGTCTTCGCGGCCGCCTTTCGCCGCTTGGGCTTCGCCACGACCGGCTCGTCTGCGGCCGCGACCGGGGCCGCCGCCTCTGCCGGCGCTTGGGCCGTGGCAACGGCTGCCGTCTCGATTTCCTCGACCGACTCCGCTGCCGCAGCTTCAGCCGTGTGGGCAGCCTCGACCCTGGCGGCCTCGGCCACGGAGACGTCGCTCCGGATGTCGATCCGCCAGCCTGTCAGCTTGGCCGCCAGTCGCGCGTTCTGGCCCTCACGGCCGATAGCCAGCGAGAGCATCCGCTCGGGCACGACGACGTTGGCGATGCGGTGCTCTTCGTCTATCCGGACCTCGATCACCTGGGCCGGGCTCAGTGCCTTGGCCACGAAAGTCGAGGCGTCCTCGGACCATTCGATGACGTCGATCTTCTCCCCGCCCAGCTCGGCCACGACGGCCTGGACCCGCGCGCCACGCTGGCCGACGGTCGCTCCGACCGGATCGAGCCCCGGCTGGCGCGACGCCACGGCCACCTTGGAGCGGCTGCCCGCCTCGCGAGCGATGGCCTTGATCTCGACGGTGCCGCCGTGGATCTCCGGCACTTCCAACTCGAAGAGGCGGCGCAGGAAACCCTTGTGGGTCCGGCTGACGTAGATCTGCGGCCCCTTGGCGCTGCGGCGCACTTCCAGGACGAAGGCCTTGACGTTCTGGCCGATCCGATAGTGCTCGAGCGGAGACTGCTCCGTGGTGGCGAGGATCGCCTCGGCCTTGCCGACGTCGAGGATGATGGCGCGCGGCTCGATGCGGGAGACGGTGCCCGTCATGAGCTCGCCCTCGCTGCTGGCGTAGTGGTCGAAGACGACGTTGCGCTCGGCCTCGTGGAGCCGCTGCAGCACGACCTGCTTGGCCGTCTGGGCGTGGATTCGGCCGAAGGCTTCCTGGTCGTGCTGTTCCGTCTCGACAAGGTCGCCCGGCTCGGCGCCCGGCTGGAATGCCTGGGCGTCCGCCACGCTGATCTGAGTCGTCGGATCCTCGATCTCCTCGGCCACGAAACGCGCCCGGAACACACGCACCTTGCCCGACTCGGCATCGATGCGGACGTGGATGTCCTCGTCGCCCGGCGTCCGGCGATACGCCGACTGGATCGCCTCCTCGACGGTCCGAATCAGCTGCTCGCGTGAGACCCCCTTCTCAGCGTTGAGCTGCAGGAGGGCGCCGACGAAATCTCGACTCATTTCGCGCCTCCCGTTTCATGATTTCGGCCGCCAGCCGGTTGCCCGGCCCTCCAGCCACTCAACAAAAGACGTGGGGGTCACCCACGTCACGAGCGGCCGGTAGATTGCGCAGAGTATACACGGCGCCCCCGGGCCATCCAAGGGGCCCGGCCCCCCGCCCACGCTGAGCATCGACCTGGCGGGACCCGACTCCTGCGTTCAGCTCGACGGCACGTAGACGTAGACGTCGGCGAAGTCGTCCGACCCCCCGAACGACGCCGCCAGGCGATAGTGGGCCCGAACGTAGCTCCGAAGCGGCGCCAGGGTGTCATAGTCGGGTGGCTGGGCAGGCTCGGGCTGCGGCTGGAACATGGGGACGTTTGCCGGGCTTTCGACGATCACCGGCGGCGGCGAGGAGATCCATGCCGAGAGGATGGCGGCCGTCTTTGCAGGAGACCAGTATCCGGCCGTGACCATCGGAAACTGGTACACGTGGCTGTCGTACGGAGGCCTGTCGGCGGCCAGATACAAGTCCGTGTCGTTGCCCCAGAGGAAGACCGTGGTCGATGCCGGCGTGTGTGCCTTGATCCAGTCCGCGGTGCTGTCCGTGACAGCTTGCACCTTCGCCGAGGCCGAGGTCGTTATGCCGACCAGGCCGATAATCGTCAAGGTCGACACGTAGAACATGCACAAGGTTGCGCCCACGATTCCGAGCCGTAGGTTTCTCCACTTGCGACTCGGCGACGACCGGACTGCAGACATGAGCCACTCGAAGCCCGGCGCCGCCAGCAGGATGATCGGGGGAACCACCAGGATCAGGTAGTGAAGGAAAACGCGATTCTCGTAGTCGATGATCGCAACCTCGGCCAGGATCCACCCAAGGCACAACCACGACACACGACCGAACTCGCGCGGATTCCGGTACATGCGGACGATGGCAATCGCGGCCGGAACGGCGAGGCAGGCCAGGATGGCGAAAGTCACCGGCAGCATGTGGCCCAGGCCCGTGCTCGAGTCGCGATATGAACCGTTGTAGACGACCACCTGGTCGAAGGCGTCACCGATCGCCCCGCGAGCGGCCAGCCAGCCGGCGACCGCCAGCGGCACTAAGCTGCCGCCCACCACCGCGGCCGCACCGCGGCCGGCCGCCTCCGCCGGCCTCGAGCCGAGCAGCACCGCCGCCCCGGCAAGGACCATCGCCGCCGGGAGAGCTTGCACGGAGATCAGGCAGGCGAGGCTCCCCAGACCCGCGACGAGAGCCGCGGCTCGCCAGCTGGATCGGAGAGTCGACACGGCCCACAGAGCCAGGATGAGAGGCAGGATCGCGAACGTTTCCGTCAGGCCGCCGCCCAGGGCGATCGGATAGGAAGCCATCCCTACCAGGCATACCAGGCTCACAAGGAAAGCGGCGAGCGGCGACAGTCGCCTGCACAACAAACGGTCGACGACGAGAATGGCGCAGGCCGTGAACACCAGGCTCAGCATCCAGGCGACGAGCCATGGGTCGAGCCACGGCAGGAGCATCTGGCCGAATGCGTTGAGGAGGTACAGGCCGGGCGGCTTGTTGTCGAACAGACCCGTGTACGGCATGTAGCCATCGCGAATCCGAAGCCCGGCCAAGGTGTAGACGGATGCGTCGAACCCCGGCCCGAGCCACAGCCCAGGCGAGAGCAGCAGCGCGGCGGCGGCGACCAACGAGAACGAGGGCGCCGCTCGCAGGACCCACTTCAAGGCTACTCACGCTCCTCTGGAAGGCCGATTCGGCTACTACCGCCGAACCCCGCGGCGCGACGGCATTGGCTCTTGATCAATTCCCGCAAAGGCCCAAACGTTGGGAAGGTCGGTCCATCGACGGCGCCGATCGCTGTGTACAGCGGCGGGCCGCCTGTGGGATTCTACGATTCCACGCCGTGGTGACGCGCCCCATCAGGCCAGATCCCCGCGCCGGGTGCGGCGACGTTGCGACACCAGGCATCCTTGGCGTAACTTGGCCAAACACTATGACCGTTACCACTCCTCCCAGCGATCCGCCAGCACCCCGCTCTCGCATCACCAGGGCCGATCTCCTCTTTGGGGTCGCCGTGCTCTTCGCGTACGTGGCGGCTACGGCCCTGGCCACCGGTCTCGACTCGCTCAAGCCGGACATGATGATGGTGGTCGCCGAACGGGCCCTGGGCGGTCACCTGGACTCTCCTGCCCTGAAGGGCGGCGTTGACACCGTAGACCTCGGCGGGCGCTACTACCTGGCCCTGGGCCCACTGCAGCTGCTCCCCTATCTGCCGTTCGCCGCCGTGCCGGCCCTGCAGGGGATCGGCCGCTATGTCGCTTGCCTGCTGTTCGGCATTCCGGCCGCGTGGCTGTCACTGCCGCTTGCCCGCGCGTTCGGGGCGAAAGGGGCGGACGCCTTCTGGATCGCCGCCTTCACCGCCTTCGGATCGCTTCTCTTCTACGTCTCCGTCGTCGGCGACATGTACTACCTGGCCCACGCCGAGGCCTTCCTGGCGCTGACGGTCTTCCTGCTGGAATGGTCCGGCCGCCGCCGACCCGTTGTTATGGGCGCGATGCTGGCCGTCTCCTTTCTGGCCCGGCCCACGACCCTGGTCGCGGCTGCGCCATTTGGAGTGGCGCTTCTCTGGAGGCAGCGACACGAGCTGCGGGCGGCCTTGCGCAGCGCCCTGGCCTTCGGCCTCCCGATCGCGGGCTCCATCGCCGTGTATTGCTGGTTCAACTGGGTTCGCTTCGGGTCGCCGCTCGAGTCCGGCTACTCCATCTCCTACATCAGCCAACCGAGCCTGGTCGATCGCAGGGCGATCGGCCTCTTCTCGATCCGCCAGGTACCGGAGAACCTGCGCCTGGCGCTACTGGCCCTCCCCGGCACGATGGACAACTTCCCGTTCTTCGTGCCCAGCAGGTGGGGAATGTCGATGCTGCTGGTCTCGCCGGCGTTGCTCACGTCCGCCTGGGCCGGCTTCCGCGACCGAACTGCGCAGCTGTTATGGATTGCGGCCGCCCTGGTTGCCGTGCCGGTCTTCCTCTACTACGGCGGCGGCTTCGTCCAGTATGGCTTCCGCTACTCCCTGGACTTCACGCCGTTCCTTGTGGCGCTCATGGCAATCGGGTCGCGGCGCTGGGTCGGCTGGCCGGAGCGGCTCCTCGTCGTGGCGAGCATCGGCTCCGTCTATTTCGGCGTCCTCTGGGGCATCGCCTGGCACGCCTGAACCGGGCGTCTGGCGTCCGTCCCTCGAGAAACCCTCCGGCCCCGTCCCGAACGTGCCTCAGTAGGCACGCGCGAAGAGCACCCGCCGCGGCGACGCCGCCCCGCACGCGATGCACTTGCCGGGGTCGTCCGGGGAGTCGAACGGTATGCATCGGATGGTGGCGCCGGTTTCCTCGTTGACCTGGCGCTCGCATTGAGCCTCGCCGCACCACGGCGCAAGGAAGAAGCCGCCTTCGCCGTCGAGCCCGTCCTTGAGCTGCTGGTACGAGTCCACCTGATGCGTATTCGAGTCGCGGAACTCGCGGGCTCGCTGCAGCAGCTCGGCCTGATAGGCCCGCAGTCGAGCGGGCAGCTCGGCCGCCAGTCGATCGAGCGGGACGGCCTCCTTCGAGCGATCGACGCGCTTGACGAGCATGGCCTGCCGGGCTGCAACGTCGCGAGGACCGATCTCGACGCGGAATGGCACGCCGCGGAGCTCCCAATGGTTGTACTTGAAGCCGGGCGAGTCGTCGCGCCAGTCGACCTTGACCCGGACGGCCTTGCCCTCGGGCGTTTCGGCCAGCGCCGCCTGCAGCCGATCTATGGCCTCAGCAACGGCGGCACGCTCCTCGTCCTTGCGGAAGATCGGTACGATCACAGCTTGGACCGGCGCCACGTTGGGCGGAAGCACCAGCCCGGAGTCGTCGCCGTGGGCCATCACCGTCGCCCCCACCATGCGCGTGGAGAACCCCCACGAGGTTCCGTACGGGTTCTTCCGGACGTTGTCCCGGTCCAGAAACTCGATTCCCGCGGCCCGCGCGAAGTTCTGGCCGAGCATATGGCTGGTGCCCGCCTGGAGCGCCTTCTTGTCGCGCATCATCGCTTCGATGCACCACGTGAATTCAGCGCCGGGAAACTTCTCGCTGTCGGTCTTGCGACCCTTGATGACCGGGATCGCCAGCCACTCCTCGGACACCCTGTCGTAGCAGTCGAGGCCGGTCGCGACCTCGGCTTCGGCCTCCTCGCGGGTGGCGTGGAACGTGTGCGCTTCCTGCCACAGGAACTCCGCGGTGCGCAGGAAGAGCCGGGTCCGCAGCTCCCAGCGGACGACGTTGTTCCAGAGGTTCATCAGCAGCGGCAGGTCGCGGTAGGACTGGATCCAGTCCTTCACGCTGTCGGCGATGATCGCTTCGCTCGTGGGCCGAATGGCAAGCCACTCGTCGAGGGCCTTACCGCCCGCATGGGTCACCCAGGCGACCTGCGGGTTGAAGCCCTCGACGTGCTCCGCTTCCTTCTCCAGGAGCGACTTAGGCACGAAGAGTGGGAAGTAGACGTTGCTGTGGCCCGTGCGCTTGATGTGGCCGTCCAGCTCGGCCTGCATCGACTCCCAGATGGCGTAGCCGTAGGGCCGGATGATCATGCAGCCGCGAACCGGGGAGTAGTCGGCCAGCTCCGCCTTCAGAACGACGTCGTTGTACCACTCCGGGAAGTTGTCGGACTGGCGGGTGATGCTGGTGACGAAACCCTCGCTGGGCACTCTTGCTCCTCCGGGCGATCCTACCGCGCTGAATTCGCGCAATCGTACCGCCTGGGCCGGTGCGGTGGATGAGGGTCCGAACCTGACCGCCGGGGCGCGCGCCCGTGACGATGTGGCCTCACCTGAGCTGCCGACCAGAGGCACCCGGGCCTCAGGGAGTCTAGTTTGTCCGCCGGGTGACTGCTATCAAGGCACGCGGAGGACCTGAACGCCGGAGAAGAGCTGCCTGGCTGTGCGCACAAGCGTGAAATCGCTTCGCCGGCCCATGAGATCGGCCTCCGATCCGACCCAGGCGTGGATTGCAGTCGCCTCCTGCATAAACGGCACACCGATGCCGTCCCGGCGTCGACCCGGCCCTCCTTACCTTGCTGCCCCCACCGCCGGAAACCGCCGCTCCACGTAGGAGTCGAGGATCGCCTTGAACTCCTCGGCGATGTGGTCGCCGCGAAGGGTGCGGTCCAGGGCGCCGTCGATGAAGACCGGAGCCACCGGGTCTTCGAACGTGCCCGGCAGGCTGATGCCGACATCGGCGTGCTTGGACTCACCGGGGCCGTTGACCACGCAGCCCATCACCGCCACGCGCAGCTCCTCCACACCGGGGTGCCGCTCCCGCCACAGCGGCATCTGATCGCGCAAGTAAGCCTGGACGTCGCGGGCAAGCTCCTGGAAGTAGACGCTCGTGGTCCGGCCGCAACCCGGGCACGAGGAGACCTGCGGCATGAACGACCGGATCCCGAGTGATTGCAGGACCTGCTGTGCGACGGCCACCTCCTCGGTCCGGTCGCCGCCGGGCTCTGGCGTGATCGAAACCCGGATCGTGTCGCCGATGCCCTCAGCCAGGAGCAGCGAGAGACCGGCCGACGAGGCCACTATTCCCTTCATGCCCATCCCCGCCTCGGTCAGACCCAGGTGGAGCGGATAGTCGCAGCGGGCCGCCAGGCGACGGTAGACGTCGATGAGGTCGCGGACGCCCGACACCTTGGCGGAAAGGACGATTCGGTCGTGGGCCAGGCCGGTGGCCTCCGCCAGCTCCGCCGATCGGATGGCGCTCTCGACCATCGCCTCGATCATGACGTCCCGGGCGTCCCTGGGCTCAGCCCGGCGTCCGTTCGCGTCCATCAGCTCAGCCAGGACCGCCTGGTCGAGCGAGCCCCAGTTGACGCCGATCCGGACCGGCTTGCCATTCTCGATCGCCACCCGGACGATGGCCGAGAAGTGGTCGTCGTGATGACGGCCCGGCCCGACGTTGCCGGGGTTGATGCGGTACTTGGCGAGGGCCCGGGCCGCCTCCGGGTAGTCGGAAAGCAGCTTGTGGCCGTTGTAGTGGAAGTCTCCGACGATCGGGACGGCGGCGCCCAGACCTCGCACCTTGCGGACGATCTCCGGTACGGCGGCCGCCGCGGCCTCGGTATTGACCGTGATCCGGACCAGCTCCGAGCCGGCATGCGCCAGCCGCGCGACCTGCAGCGCCGTGGCGTCCGCGTCGGCCGTATCGGTGTTCGTCATCGACTGGACCACGATCGGATGGCCGCCGCCGACGATCACACCCTCGACGCTCACGGCCACGGAGCGCCGCCGCGCCCCGAACCCAGGGCTCTCCATCTCTACGGAGCGCCGCCGCGGATGATGTCGAAGTAGCTGATCCAGGCTATGAAGGTGAGCAGGCAGGCCATCCCGACGACATACGCCGCCGCCTCCACCGCGCTGACGCCGCGCGCCCCGAAAATCCGCTTGACGACCAGCACCACGACCTTGCCGCCGTCGAGCGGCGGGAAAGGCAGGATATTGATCAGGGCCAGGTTCGCCGAGAGAATCGCCGCCAGCAGGATGACCACAGGAGGGCCGTAGTCGGTCAGCACCAGGCCGACATCGCGAGTGATGCCGACCGGCCCCTGGATCCCGGCGGGTGCCGAGGTCGGGTGGTTGACGATGGACGATCCAAGCTGGCCGAGGCCTGCGAAGACGAGGCCCAGGGCCGTCCTTGTGTTGTCGATCGCCGTTTCCATCGCAGTCACGGGGTCGGACTGCGTGAAGGTCACGACGGAAACGAGGGGCCCAGTCGTACCGTCGGCTTCAAGGGGTCCCGCGATCCCGAGGATTCCCTTTGACTTGTCGGTTCCGAGCGTGACCACGACTGACTCGTGATTGCCCTGCAGGTCGATATAGCCGATCGTCACCGTCTTCCCCGCGTCGGCGGCTATAGCGTCCACCAGACCGGTGCTGGTCATGAAGCCGAAGCGCTGACCGTTGACCGACTCGACGATCTCACCACCCACGAGCCCGGCGCGCGCAGCGGCCGAGCCTGGACTGACCTGGCCGAACTGGATCGCCTGGCCCGGGCTGAAGACGCAGGCCACGATGAAGAACAGCAGCACGGCAGTCAGGAGGTTCATCGTCACGCCGGCAACCATGACGACGAGCTGCCGCGACAGCGAGGCGTTGGTGAAGGCTCGCGGGTCGTCGGAGTCCGTGTCCTCACCTTCCAGGCGGACGAAGCCGCCGATCGGGAGGTAGTTGAGGGTGTACTCGGTGCCGTGGTCATGACCGATCACCTTCGCCTTGGGTGGGAAACCGATCCCGAATTCCAGCACGCGGATCCCTGCCAGACGGGCCGTCAGGAAATGGCCGAACTCATGGACAACCACGAGCACCGTCAGGATCAAGAGCGTGAGGGGGATCGCGACCACGGCAAAGAGCAGCCCTTGCAGCGTCATCGATAGGCCTCCGCGAAGGAACGAACCTCCGTGTCGAGCGCGACCAGCTCCTCGAGCGAAGGATCGCGCGGCTCGCCAACGCTGAAGCGTTCGACGGCAGCCTCGAGCAATCGCGGGATTCCCTGGAAGTCGAGCGTTCCGCCAAGGAAGCGGGCGACCGCAACTTCGTCGGCCGAAATCAGGGCGGTGCTCGCCCGAGGCCCGGCCAGGCCGGCCCCCCGAGCGATCCGCAGCGCCGGGAAACGCTCCTCATTGGGGGCCCGGAATTCCAGCTTCCCGCCGGCCATCAGATCCGCCGAGGCGGCCCGCGATGGCCGGCGGGCCGGGTACGTCAGCGCGTACTGAATGGGAAGTCGCATGTCCGGGGTCCCAAGCTGGGCCTTGATCGAGCCGTCCACGAACTCCACGGCGGAGTGGACGACGCTCTGAGGGTGGATGACGACCGAGATGGCCGAGAGAGGCACATCGTACAGCCAGTGTGCTTCGATGATCTCGAGGCCCTTATTGGCGAGGGTCGCGGAGTCAATGGTGATCTTGGCGCCCATCCGCCAGGTCGGGTGGCGCAGGGCGCGTTCGGGGGTGACTGTCGCGAGGTCCGCGACACTGGAATCCAAGAACGGCCCCCCGGAAGCGGTGAGCAGCAGTCGGGCGATGGCGCTGTGATCCTCGCCGGCCAGGCACTGCCAGATGGCCGAATGCTCCGAGTCGATGGGGCGCAGCCAGCCGAGTGGGCTCGCGAGGGCCCGGCCTGAAGCGCCCCCGGCCGGGGCCGATGCCCGCGCGGCCAGAGCACGCGCCAGCGGCATCACCAGATGCCCGCCAGCCACGAGGGTCTCCTTGTTGGCCGTGGCGACGATCTTGCCGGCCTCGAGCGCCGCCAGCACGGAACGCAGCGCGACCAGGCCCCCGGTCGCCACCAGCACCAGATCCACGTCGGGCCGCGCCACGATCTGCTCCAGGGCATCCGCTCCCCGGGTCCGGGCCACCCCCGAGGGGAGATCGAGCCGGCCCGCGGCACTTGCGTCTGCCAGCGCCACGACCTGCGGGCGGAACCGGCGTGCCTGCTCCTCGAGCAAATGCGCCTGAGAGCCGGTGGCGAGGGCCACGATACGGAAGGCGTCGGACATCTCGCCGAGCACGTCGATCGCCTGGCGACCGATCGAACCGCCCGAGCCGAGCAGCGCGACGCGCACGATCGGCGAGGCGCCGGTGCCCGAGGAGCCGGTCATCGAGGCACGGCCGGCGCGACCGGACCCTGCGCGCCGGGGACGCCGCCGCTCTCCTCCCCCGCCGGCCCGAGGCCGGACTCAGCGAACAAGCGCGGCGACATAGAGCGCGGCGACTGGCGCCGCGAAGATGAACGAGTCCACGCGGTCAAGTATCCCGCCGTGACCCGGAATCAGCCCGCTCGATTCCTTGGCGCCCGCTGCGCGCTTCAACATCGACTCAGCCAGGTCGCCGGCCTGCGCCGCGAGCCCCATCAGCGGCCCCATGACGAGCCCCAGCACCGGCGGCTGGCCCAGGGCCCAAAACCCGCCCGCAGCCACCGCCGTGCAGGCAACGAGCCCACCGAAGAGGCCCCAGTAGCTCTTCGAGGGCGAGATGTGAACCAGGAACTTGCGTTTGCCCAGGGCGATGCCTACCAGGTACGCCCCGGTGTCGTATGACCAGACCAGCAGGATCACCAGAAGGATCCAGCCCCGCTCGCCGCCGAGTTGAGCGGCCAGCGCGGACGAGGGGACGGCCGGGGCGGCCAGACCCAGACGAACCAGCGCGGCCAGGAGCCCGACGTATACGGCGCCGAACGCAGTCGCCATCCACGCCGCGAGGCCGATCTTCGTGTCCGTCTTCGTGAAAGCGACGATCCCCGCGGCGACGACCACCCCCGCGATGAGCAGATCGCCGTACCCCGCCAGCCACGCCGGGGCGGCCACGTCCGCGGCCACGGCGAGCGCGCCGGCCACGATCAGCCACGGCACCGCGCCGTATCCGGCCCCGCGCAGCAACCGGCCGGCCTCCCAGGCCGCGATGGCGACGAAGGCCGCGATCAGCGCCCCGAACCACGGCTCGCCCAGGGCCAGCACGATCAGGAGCGGCGGCACGAAGACCAGCGCGCTCAGCGCCCGCTGCCGCATCCCTGTCCCTTACCGCCCGAACCGGCGCTGCCGGCTGGCGAACTCGACAAGGGCTGCGTCGAGCTCAGCCGGCCCGAAATCCGGCCACAGCGTGGGAGTGAACACGATCTCGGCGTAGGCAGACTGCCAGATCAGGAAGTTGGAGAGACGTTCGTCGCCGCCGGTGCGAATGACCACGTCCGGGTCCGGCAGGCCGGCTGTGTACATCGCCGCGGCCATGACATCCTCGTCGATCTCCTCGGGTCGCAGGCCCTGCGCAACCACTTTGCGGGCCGCGTCTACCAGCTCCGTTCGGCCCGAGTAGTTGAAGGCGATGTTGAGCTGGAGCCGCTGTCCGCCGATGGTGGCATCCAGTGCCTCCTTGAGCGAGGCCTGCGTCTCGGGCGGAAGCTCCTCCATCCTCCCCAGGAGGCGAACGCGCGCGCCCTGGGCGACAAGCTCGGCAGTCTCGTTGCGAATCACCCTCTCGAGGAGCATGAACAGGCCGCTCACCTCTTCATCGGAACGCGCCCAGTTCTCCCGGCTGAACGCGTACAGCGAGAGAACCTCGATCCCGCGCCGGACGGCGTGGCGGATGATCTCCCGGATCCCCTCGACGCCGGCGGCGTGACCCTCCATCTCGGTCAGACCCCGGGCGCGAGCCCACCGCCGGTTGCCGTCCATGATGATCGCAACGTGGCGCGGCATCTCCTCGGCCGCGACCGCGAAAGGCTCGCCGGCCCGGAGCGCGGGCATCTTGGGCACGTCGGGCGCCTGCGACGGCGCGGGCGATACGGCCGCCTCCGGCGCCGGCGAACCGCCGGCCGGCTCGGCCGGAGCCTGGCGCTCCCGGTGAACGATCGACGGAGAGTCGATCGGCCGGTCGATCGGACGGGCCACTAGACCTCCAGGATCTCCTGCTCCTTGGCCGCGCCGATGCGATCCACGTCGGCGATGTGCTTGTCGGTGACGCGCTGCAGGTTCTCGTGCTCGCGCCGTCCCTCGTCCGCCCCGATCGTGCCGTCGTGCTCTTCCTTCTTGAGCTGATCGGCCGCCTCCCGGCGCAGATTGCGGATCTCGACGCGGGCCTCCTCCATGCGCTTGTGGACCTGCTTGACGAGGTCCCGCCTCCGCTCCTCGGTGAGTTGCGGAATGTTCAGCCGAATGACGGTGCCGTCGCTGTTGGGCACCAGGCCGATATCGCTCTTGAGGATCGCCTTCTCGATCGTCTGGAGGGCGTTGCGATCCCAGGGTGCGATGACGATCTGGTGCGATTCGGGCACGCTGATCCCGGCCAGCTGATTCATGGGCGTAGGCGCGCCGTAGTACTCGACCACGATCCGCTCGACGATTGACGTGGAGGCGCGACCCGTGCGAACGCCCTGCAGGTCGCGCTCGAGAACCTCCACCGCCCGCATCATCTTGTGTTCGCTGCCGGTCAACGTCTCGCTGCTCATGCGGGGCTGCCTCCGTTGATCAGGGTGCCGACGGTTTCGCCCACGGCCACCCGCGTGATGTTCTGGGGCTTGTTGAGGTCGAACACGACGATCGGAGTGTCGTTTTCCATGCACAGTGACACGGCCGTGGCGTCGAGGACGCCCAGTCGAAGTGCGAGGACTTGTGAGTAGGAGAGCCGATCGAAGCGCTTGGCGCTCGGGTTCGTGACCGGGTCCGAGTCGTACACGCCGTCGACCTTGGTGGCCTTGAGAATGATCTCGGCCCCGATTTCGACCGCCCGGAGCGCCGCGGCCGTGTCGGTCGTGAAGTACGGATTTCCCGTGCCGGCGGCGAGGATGATCACTCGCCCCTTTTCGAGATGGCGCACGGCGCGGCGCCGAATGTACGGCTCGGCAACCTCGTTCATCCCGATGGCGCTCATGACTCGCGTCTGGACACCGGCCTTCTCCAGGGCGTCCTGCAGGGCCAGGGCGTTCATCACGGTGGCCAGCATGCCGATGTAGTCGCCGGTGGCGCGGTCCATTCCCTTGGCCGCGGCGGCGAGCCCGCGAAAGATGTTCCCCCCGCCGACGACGATGCCGATCTCGACACCGAGCCGGTGGACCTCGGCGACCTGGGCCGCGATGAATGCGCAGAAGTTCGGATCGACGCCGTACTGGCGAGACCCAAGGAGGGCCTCTCCGGACAGCTTCAGCAGGATCCGACGATAGCGCGGCCGCGTGGCGTCGCCATCGACCGACTCGACGGCGACGGCGCCGGCGGACGTGGCTTTGGCCGCTTTGGCCTCGCTCACATCTCCTCCCCCAGCTCGAAGCGAACGAACCGGCGCACCTTGATGTTCTCGCCGGTCTTGGCGATGGTCTCGACGATGAGCTCGCCGACGGTCCGATCCTGATCTCGGAACGGCTGCTCGACGAGGACGACCTCACTAAACCACTTCTTGAGCTGACCGTCGACGATCTGTGCGCGAACGGCCTCGGGCTTCGCCTGGACCATGTCGGCGGCCATCAGCTCGGCCCGCTTGGCATCGAGCTCGGCCGCCGGGATCGCGTCGACTGTCGTCCAGATCGGGCGAAGGCCGGCGACCTGGATCGCCAGGTCGCGGACCAGGCGCTGGAACTCGTCGGTGCGAGCCACGAAGTCCGTCTCGCAGTTGACCTCGATCAGCACGCCGATCTTGCCACCGGTGTGGATGTAGCTGGCGATCTGGCCTTCGTTGGCCTCCCGGCCGGCACGCTTGGCGGCGGCTGCCTGGCCCCGCTCCTTCAGGAGAGCGGCTGCCTTCTCGATGTCGCCGCCGGTCTCCTCGAGAGCGCGCTTGCATTCCATGACGCCTGCGCCGCTCTGTTCGCGGAGGGTCTTGACGGTCTCCGCAGTGATGGTCGCCATCGTGTTCTCGTTTCTCCTGTCGTCTGCGGCTGTGCGGCTGGTCGGCCGGCCGGCCCCTGCCGCCAGCCGCTTGAGTTGGTAGGGTCAGTGAGAGCGCAGGGTCTCTTCGCGACTTCGGGGCGTCTCTTCGCGACTTCGGGGCGTCTCTTCGCCCTCGGCGTCGCGCGGGTGAGACGGCA
>Ga0182027_10005269_pt1 | contig 19713 bp, 16 predicted proteins | sample 712E1DmetaG_FD_121300 | JGI IMG/M metagenome (GOLD analysis project Ga0182027, IMG submission 121300) | Permafrost microbial communities from Stordalen Mire, Sweden - 712E1D metaG (Illumina Assembly) | ecosystem: Environmental > Terrestrial > Soil > Wetlands > Permafrost | place: Sweden...
ATCCGGCGTGGACGACTACCTCGCTCAGGCCACTCCGGAGATGAAGCTCCGCCGCATCCGCGAGGAGCAGAGCGCCGGGCACCTGGTCGCCATGACGGGCGACGGCACCAACGACGCGCCGGCCCTGGCGCAAGCCGATGTTGGCGTGGCCATGAACACCGGTACGCAGGCAGCGAAGGAGGCGGGCAACATGGTCGACCTCGACTCGAACCCGACAAAGCTGCTCGATATCGTCGAGATCGGCAAACAACTCCTGATCACCCGCGGGGCGTTGACGACGTTCAGCATCGCCAATGATGTGGCGAAATATTTTGCCATCATTCCCGCGATGCTGGTCGGCGTGTTCCCCGCGATCGCGCCGCTCAACATCATGGGACTGGCATCCCCATTGAGCGCCATTCTGAGCGCCGTCATCTTCAACGCACTCATCATCATCGCGCTTATTCCGCTCGCGCTGCGCGGAGTCGCTTACCGGCCGATCGGCGCCGCCGCCATGCTCCGCCGCAACCTGTTCATCTATGGTTTGGGCGGCATTCTTATCCCCTTCGTCGGCATCAAGATCATCGATGTCCTCATCAACACCGTGCACCTCGTCTAGGAGCCCGTCGGACTTCGTCGACGCGCTCCTTACAAACGGCGGACGCCGTTTGGCAATCCTTCAAAAGAAAATGATCTCGCAGCGTCAAAAGCCACACGCAAATCGGCCGAAAACATGAAAACCCTGCTCGCCGAACTCAAAACCTCCCTGCTGCTCACGCTCGTCCTCGTCGTGTTGCTGTGCGGCGCGTATCCGCTGGCCGTTTGGGCGGGCGCCCAGGTGCTGTTCCCCGCAAAGGCCAACGGCAGCCTGCTGGCGGGCCCGGACGGCACCGTGCGCGGCTCCGCGCTGCTCGCGCAAAACTTCACCAACGCCCGATATTTCCAACCCCGGCCCTCGGCGGCCGGCACGGGCTATGACGCCACCAACTCCGGCGGCACCAACCTCGGTCCGACCAGCCGGAAGCTCGCTGACAACATAAGATCCGCCGTTGCCGCCTGCCGAAGCGCCAACGGTCTGAAAGACACCGACTCCGTGCCCGCAGACGCGGTTACCTCCTCAGGCAGCGGCCTCGATCCGCACATCAGTCTGGCCAACGCCGAACTGCAGGCGTCCCGCGTCGCACAGGTTCGCGGCCTGCCACTTGCACAGGTCCGCGCGCTGGTTGACCAAAACACCGACGGCCAGGATCTCGGGATACTCGGTGAACCCGGCGTCAATGTCCTGCTGCTCAATCTCGCGTTGGATCAGATTCCATCCGGCAGGTGAGTCCAGATAACACGGGAAGGAGGCACTCATGACCCCATCCACTTCACCGGAGAATAACGATGACCGCTGGCGTTGTACAGTCTATGTGCTGGTGGCGCTGGTCGCATTGTTTACCGGCTACGTCCTCGGTCTTCTCGGCGGCCAGCCCACCGGCGGCTCGCGCGTTGGCTGGCCACCGCCGACGACGAACCCACGTTCGCTGAATCCATGAGCGCGGTCTTGCAGAAGGAACCCTGCCAGCCCATGCAAATGGAGGGCGCTGCGCCGTCAGCGCCGCTCAGATTCACGGCGGCGACAGCGCGCCGCCCTCCAAATCCTGACGATTGCCAAATGCTTTGCTTCACTCGTCTGCCGTTATCTTTTGCGTTGCGACAGCAGCCGCTTTAGAAAAGCCACAGTCCGCCACGGCTTGCGGCCTCTCTGTTCCCCACTATTATCTCGTACGGCATGCCCGATCCCGCCCGCCCTGATCCCGACGCCCTTCTTGCCTCCATCCGCCGGTCCGAAGCCAGGGACACCCGCGGGCGGTTGAAGGTCTTCTTCGGCATGGCTCCCGGCGTCGGCAAGACCTACGCCATGCTGGAGGCCGCCCGCAAAGCCCACGCCGAGGGAATGGACATTGTCGTGGCGCTCGTCGAAACCCACGGACGCGGGGAAACGCAACGATTGCTCGAAGGCTTGCCGGTCATTCCACGCGCAACAATCGCCTATCACGGCACGCAACTGGGAGAACTCGATTTGGAGGCGGTGCTGGCACGCCGGCCCCGGCTGGTGGTCGTGGATGAACTGGCGCACACCAACGTTCCGGGGTCGCGTCATGTCAAACGCTGGCAGGACGTCGAGGAACTGCTGGCCGCCGGCATTGACGTGTTCACCACACTCAACGTCCAGCATCTCGAAAGCCGCGCCGACACCGTCCGCCAGATCACGGGAGTGGCCGTGCGCGAGACCGTGCCGGATTCGATGATCGAGGCGGCCGATGAAATCCAGCTGGTGGATCTCACGCCGGCGCAACTCCGGGAACGGCTCACCGAAGGCAAGGTGTACCTGGGCGACCGCGCCGCCGCCGCCGCCGACAACTTCTTCAAGGCCAGCAATCTCACGGCGCTCCGCGAACTCGCGCTCCGCCTGACAGCCGAGCGGGTGGACAAGCAGCTCCGCGATCTCCGCGACGACCGGCAGGTCAACGCCATCTGGCGAAGCGGCGAACGGCTCCTCGTGGCTGTCGGCGCCAGCCCTTTTTCCACCCGGCTGATCCGCTGGACACGCCGCATGGCCTACGCCCTCGATGCGCCGTGGATCGCCGTCAACGTCGAGACGCCGGCGCCGCACACGCCGGAGGAGCGGAAAATGCTGGAGGAAAACCTCGCCCTGGCCCGCGAGCTGAACGCCGAGATCGTCGTCGTGCCCGATCGGGATGTCGCCAGCACGCTGGTGCGCGTCGCCCAGCAACACAATGTCAGCCAGATTGTCATCGGCAAATCGCGGGGGTCGCCCGTCCTGGATTTCCTGCGCGGCGGCTCCCTGGCCGACCGCCTCATCCGCCGCAGCGGCCAGATCGACGTCTATGTCGTGCCCGCCGAGCCGCGGACCGGCCGCCGCCGGTGGCTGGAATGGACCATGTCCTCGGCGTCGCAGCCCCGTGAATACGTAACGGCCCTGCTGACGGTCCTTGGCATGACCCTGGCGGGCCTGGCGGTTCAGGGCTGGACCGGCTACACCGCCATCTCGCTGTTTTACCTCACGGCGGTCGTCCTGCTCGGGCTCTTTGTCGGACAGGGGCCGATCCTCCTCGCCTCCACGCTCAGCGCAGTGGCATGGAATTTCCTCTTCATCCCGCCGATCTTCACCTTCCGGATCGACAAGCTCGAGGATGGGCTGATGTTCGGGATTTTCTTTGTCATCGCGCTCGTCACCGGACGCCTCACGGGCCGGCTGCGCGCCCAGGAACGCGACCAGCGCCAGCGGGAACAACGGGCCACCGCCCTCTACCAGCTCACCCGGGCCATCGCAGCCGCCCGGTCCGCCGACGAGGTGTTGCGCAACGCCGCCGCCCAGGTGCAAGAGTTGTTTGGCGCGCGGCTGGCGATTTTCACCGTCGACCCGGCCCAGCCCGGCCGGCTGACGCTCCACCCGTCGGCCACGTACCTGGCCGGTGAGAAGGAGCTGGGCGTGGCTACCTGGACCTGGCGCAATCACAAGGCGGCCGGCCGCTTCACGGATACCCTGCCGGCCGCGGAAGGGTTTTACCTGCCGCTGCTCGCCGGCGAAAACTGCGTGGGAGCGATGGGCGTAAAGCCGCCCGAGGAGGGAACACTGCCGGTCGGCCAGCGCGGCGTGTTGGAAAGTTTCGCCACACAGATCGCCCTGGCGCTGGACCGCGAACGCCTGCGCTCCACCGAGGCGGCGGCGCGCCTCTCGCAGGAGTCGGAGAAGCTCCACCGCACCCTGCTCGACGGAGTTTCGCACGAGCTGAAAACGCCCCTCACCGTGATCGCCTCGGCCGCAGAGAACCTCGCGGACGGCCCCCTCGTGGCCGAGATCCGCACGGCGACCCTGCGCCTGCAGCGACTGGTGAACAACCTGCTCGACATGACCCGCCTCGAATCGGGCATGCTGCGGTTGCGCCGCGACTGGTGCGACCCCGCCGATCTGATCAACGCCGCGCGCGAGGCCACCGCGGACGCCTGGCGCGGCCGGGAGGTGAGGACGGAGCTGCCCGCGAGTCTCCCGCTGGTACGGGCGGACGCAGGCCTTGTCCAGCAAGCGCTGGCCAACCTGATCCACAACGCCTGCGTGCACACACCGTCCACCGCCGCCATCACGCTTTCCGCCGGCGCGGACGAAGCGCCGCACCAAGTCTGGATGGCCGTCGCCGACAACGGACCCGGGCTGCGCACCGACCAGCAGGGCCGGCTGTTCGACAAATTCTTCCGTGGCGATCCCAGCCGGACCGGGGGACTTGGCCTGGGACTTTCCATCGCCCGGGGATTCGCCGAGGCGCACGGCGGTCGCGTCGAGGCGCGCAACCAGCCGTCCGGCGGGGCTCGTTTTACGATCTTTCTTCCGCTGGAGCGCCCTGCTAGCGTTCCGCCCGAATGACCACCGACCCTTTCCCACCCGAGGTGCTTGTCATCGACGACGAGGTGCAAATCCGCCGCCTCTTGCGCGTGACGCTCGAGGGCGCGGGGTTCCGCGTGCGCGAGGCGGAGGGCGGCCAACTGGGCCTCGTCGAAGCCGCAACGAAGCGGCCCGACGCCATCATCCTCGATCTCGGCCTGCCCGACCTGCCCGGCATCGACGTGCTCAAGCGGCTGCGCGAGTGGAGCCGGTTGCCCGTGCTCATCCTTTCCGTCCGCGGTCAGGAGGCGGACAAGATTGAAGCCCTCGACGCCGGAGCCGACGACTATCTCAGCAAACCGTTCGGCGGTGGCGAGCTGCTCGCCCGCCTGCGGGCGACGCTGCGGCGCGTGCAAACCCGGGAGGAAGAAAGCGGAGTGAGCTTTGGCGATGTGGAAATCGATTTCGCGAGGCGGGTGGTGACGAAGGCCGGCGCCGCAGTGAAGTTGACCCCAAAGGAATATGGGCTGCTGCGTCTCCTGGTGCTGCATCGGGGCAAGGTGATCACGCACCGGCAGATCCTGCGCGAACTGTGGGGACCCAAGGCCGAGGAGCAGACGCAATACCTGCGGGTGTACATGGCCCACCTGCGGCAGAAGCTGGAGAACGATCCCAACCAGCCGAGATTCTTCAGGACGGAATCCGGCATCGGTTACCGGTTCAGCGAGGAATAGTGTCCACGATTTTTTCCTCGCCGGGAGCGCGAATCTTCCCCTCCCTCGGCGCATGCCTGCATTTATTTTTCGTCCGCTGTTCGCGCTCGCCGCCTCAATCGTCGCGGGCGCTGCCATCACCGCTTCTGCCAAACCCGCCCGATCCAGCTCGAATGCCATCAATTCTGAGGGCTTCCGCAGCGCCATCGTAATCGACGCCGCAAGCGGGCAGGTGCTTTTCGAGGACCGTGCTGACGTCCAGAACCCGCCGGCCAGCGTCACGAAACTGATGACGTTCTACATCGTTGAAGAGAAGCTCAAGCATGGCGAACTCAAGCTGGACACTCCGGTGACGGTGACGGCTGAGGCCTCCCATACCGGCGGCTCCCGAGTCTGGTTGGTCGACAAGGAGCAGATCACCGTCGAGGAGTTGCTCTACGCGCTGATGGTAAAATCCGCCAATGACGCCGCCGTTGCGCTGGCCGACGGTATTTCTGGTTCGAAAGAGGCGTTCGTCGAACTGATGAACCTCAAGGCTCAGGAACTCGGCCTGCACCACACGGTCTTTCATTCTCCGCATGGACTGCCACCGGAGACAAAAAAGGGGCAGGAGGCGGACCTTTCAACCGCCCGGGATCTGGCCACGCTCGCCCGAAAGCTGATCGTCGAAACCGACATCCTCAGGTATTCCTCAACCGCCCATCGCGATTTCCGCCACCAGAACGGCATCGTGATCAAGCTCGACACCCACAACCACCTGTTAGGGGCGGTGCCAGGTTGCGATGGCCTGAAAACCGGGTATTACCGGGAAGCTGGTTTCTCTCTCGTCGCCACCGTGCAGCGGGGCGGACGGCGCATCATTGCCGTCATCCTGGGCAGCCCTGAGCGCAAACTCAGGGACATCGTCACAACCCAACTCATCGAACGGGGCTTCGCCGCGCTTCCTCCGCTCGCCGCGCCGACCGCCCCGGCCCCTGTCGCCGCCTCCCCCGCTTCCGCAGTGACCGGTGCCGGCTCCGCCCCGATTGGCGCACCAGGCGCTTCCACTTCGTCCCCGACACCGTCTGCGCCGCTTCAACCCGCGACCGCCCCAGCCAAGGACGCCGCCGCACCGCAGCTGATCCCGGTCGGATCCGATGCGCCGAAGCCGCCGACGGACAAGGACACGTCTCAGGAAGCCGCGGTCCATCTCGTCATTCCCGGAAAGAAGTGACCCGATGCCGAATCGCAACGCTTCGCCTGTCTACAGTCGGATGATTCCCGCATGACTTCGCGCGAACGTTTTCTGACCGCCTGCGCCTGCCGCCCGCTCGACCGTCCGCCGGTCTGGATCATGCGGCAGGCGGGCCGCTACCTTCCTGAGTATCGCGACCTCAAGGCCCGTCATTCGTTCATCGAGCTGGTGCGCACGCCAGAACTCGCAGCCGAGGCGACCCTGCAACCGCTGCGACGCTTCGCGCTCGACGCCGCCATCCTCTTCTCCGACATCCTCGTGGTCCCGGAAGCCATGGGCCAGGGTTATCGCTTCAAGGAGGAGGGCGGCATCGCCATGGAATTCCGTCTCGAGACGCGCGCCCAGCTCGACCGCCTTTCCTCCGACCACGTCCGGGAACAGCTCCGCTACGTCGCCGCCGCGCTTCGCCTGCTGCGCGGCCGGTTGGGCGACCAAACAGCGCTGCTGGGCTTCGGTGGCTCTCCATGGACGCTGGCCTGTTACATGCTTGAAGGCGGCGGATCCGACGGTTTTCCCCGCGCCCAGGAAGTTTTCCGATCGGATCGCGACTTCTTCAACGCGCTGTTCGAGAAGCTCACCGCCAGCCTCATTGACTACTTCAAGCTCCAGATCGAATCCGGCGTGGACGCGATCCAGATTTTCGATTCGTGGGGCGGTCTCGTCGCAGGACCGGATTACGAGCTGGCCTCGTTGCAATGGATCCGGCGGATCATCGCGGCGCTGCCGGCAGGCTTTCCCGTCATCCTGTTTGGCAAGGGCACCGCAGGCCACCTCGCCAACCAGGCCACCAGCGGCGCGCGCGTGCTCAGCGTCGATTCCACGGTTGACCTGGCGGCGGCGCATGACGCCCTGGCGCGCGATGCCACCCTCCTCGCCCGGGGCATCCAGGTCGCCCTTCAGGGAAATCTCGACCCGGAGCTGCTGAACACAACACCGCTTTTCGTGCGCGAAGAGACCTGGCGCCTGCTCGAAAGCATGCGCGACCGCCCGGGCCATATCCTGAACCTCGGGCATGGGATCCGTCCCGACGCCAGCCTGGAATGCATGGCCGCCCTCGTCTCCACCGTCATCAATTGGAAAAACTAGCGAGGCGCAGCCCATGCAGCTAATCCATTTTCTCCACAGCGCGGCTGAGACCGCAACCCAAGGTGGAGGGCGCTGCGCCGTCAGCGCCGTACAACCCCTGGCGGTGACTCCAAAGAAACCGTTGCGCGTTGCAACGAAATGAACAGTTATTTGCATACTGGAAATGGCGCGCTGGTACAGACTGGATTTGGAGACGCGACGCCCTCGTCGCGCAGACCTGCCGAATACGCGCCGAGGGCGTCGCGTCTCCACGAAATCCCCGGGCTAACCGTTGATTCATCCCCCTGACGCCATGCCATATTCGTCTCCAAATAGTAAATACGGAATCGCGATCGTCGGCGGCGGCATCACCGGGCTCACCGCCGCCTGGACGTTGCATGCCCAGGGCCACCGGGTCACCGTCTTCGAGCAGTCGGATCGCATCGGCGGGGCGGTTTCAACGCTGGCGCGCGACGGCTGGCTCGTGGAGAACGGCCCCAACTCGCTGGTGGAATCGCCAGCCTTTGATGCCTTGATCGCCGGCCTCGGGCTCCAGGCGGAATGCCGGTACGCAGCTCCGGCGGCCAAGAACCGTTACCTCGTGCGCGGGGGGCGGCTGGTGCCGGTTCCGATGGCGCCGCACCGGCTGGTCTCGACCCCGCTGTTTTCGCTGCGCACGAAACTGCGGATTCTGGCCGAGCCTTTTTCGCGCGCCCGCATGCAGGCGCCGGACGCAAGCGTCGCGGCACTGGTTCGCGATCACTTCGGGCAGGAGATCGTCGACTACGCCATCAATCCACTGGTCGCCGGAATCTACGCCGGAGATCCTGAGAAGCTCTCGACGAAACACGCCTTTCCCAAGCTGTGGGAGGCCGCCCAGGCGAATGGCTCGCTGATTCGAGGCCAGATCGCCGCGATGAAGGCCCGACACGCCCGTGGCGAAAAGCCCGTCGCCCGGATTGTGTCCTTCGCCCGCGGCCTCCAGACCTTGCCGGTCGCTCTCGCCGGCGCACTCCCAGCCGGCGCCATTCGCATGCGGACTGCCGTGATCAGCATCGCCCCCGGCCGGACCTGGCAACTCGTCAGCCGATGCGACGGAGTGACTGCCACAGAGGAATTTGACGCCGTCGTGCTGGCGGTGTCTGCGGCAGCGCTTGCTCAGCTATCCGTCGGGCCGGTCCAGTCCCAGGCTGCCGGCGGTTCCGGAAGCCTGCCGAATGTGGCGCAGGCTTCCCAGCCTGCTCTTCCGACTGCCGGCGCATCAGCATCCGTTGAGTCTGCCGGCAGCCGGCCGCTGGCTGCACTCGAACATATCGTCTACCCACCGGTGGCTTCTTTGTTCTTCGGATTTCGCCGCGAACAGATCGCCCACCCTCTGGACGGATTCGGTGCGCTCGTCCCGGCAGTCGAAGGCCGGTCGGTCCTCGGCGTGTTGTTCTCCTCCACGCTTTTCTCGGAGCGGGCGCCGGCCGGCCACGTCGCCCTGACCGTGTACGTGGGCGGCACCCGCCAGCCCGAGCTCGCCCGCCTGCCGCCGGAGGAGTTGTGCCCCCGTGTGCTGGCCGATCTGCGCGAACTGCTGGGCGTTCACGGCGATCCCGTCTTCACCCACACTACGTTCTGGCCGCATGCCATCCCGCAATACAACCTCGGGTACGAACGCTTCCTGGATGTCATGACCCAGGCGGAAGCGGAGCATCCCGGGCTCTTCATCGGTGGTCATGTCCGCGACGGCATCTCGCTCGCCAACTGTATCACCGCCGGTGGACGGCTCGCAGACTCCGCCAGCCGCTACGTCACCAGCGGGGCCTGACGGTACGCCTCGCCGGCAAAACCGCGTTTTGCGTGTTTGGCTTCAGTAAAATGGGTCTGGGGGAACACTGCAGCCAACCAACACATCGGGCAGCGCCAGGCAGCCCTTTTTCAGGGTTCCTCTTCCCTTGACTCAGAAGGGACTTGGAGTAGCCTCACGCGCTTTTCAAAAATGGCGCTAGAGCTGAAAGACACGCTGCAACTGCCCAGAACGGATTTTCCCATGCGGGCGAATCTCGTGCAGCGGGAGCCCGCCCGGCTGGCGCACTGGGAGAAACTTGGACTTTACGACGCGCTTCAAAGTCACCGCGCCAACGCACCGGTTTTCGTGCTGCACGACGGACCGCCGTTCACCAATGGCGACGTGCACATCGGGACCGCGCTCAACAAGACCCTGAAAGACATCATCCTGCGCTTTAAGTCGCTCAGGGGGTTCCGCACGCCCTACGTGCCCGGCTGGGACTGCCATGGCCTGCCGATTGAGCAGAAGGCGGCGCGGGAACTTGCGCATGGCACCGGATACACGACCGTCGAATTGCGCAATTTCTGCAGCAATTTTTCTGACGGCTGGATCGCAAAACAAACTGCGCAATTCAAACGCCTCGGCGTCCTCGCAGACTGGAAAAACGAGTACAAGACGAAGGCCCCGGCGTTCGAAGCAGACATTCTGCGCACCTTTGCGGCCTTCATTGAAAAGGACCTCGTCTACCGCAGCAAGAAGCCGGTATATTGGTCCATCCCGTTTCAAACGGCGCTGGCGGAAGCCGAGATCGAATACAAGGACCACGTTAGCCCGTCGATATATGTGAAGTTTCGTGTGCCGGTGGATGAGGCACAGAAGTTCGGCATGCCCACCGATAAACCGCTGTTCATTGTCATCTGGACGACCACCCCATGGACGATTCCTGCCAACCTCGCGATCGCGCTGCACCCGCAACAACTCTACGCGATCGTAGAGTTTGGCGGCGAATATCACCTCGTGGCCGAGAAGCTGTCCGGCCAGTTCATTCAAGATATTAAGGCCGAAGGAGCACGGATCATTCTCAAGGATGGCTTCGGATGGCATGGTACAGAGCTCGAACATCTCCAGGCCCGGCATCCCTTCATCGACCGAGCGGCACCGGTCGTGCTCGCTGATTACGTCACGACGGACAGCGGCACGGGCTGCGTGCACACAGCGCCGGGGCACGGTTACGACGATTACCTCACAGGACTCAAATACGGTCTTGAAATCTACTGCCCCGTCGGCGCTGACGGCCGGTATCTGGATGACGGGCGGATCCCGGCCGAGATGGTCGGGCTGACCACCCTCGAATCGGTCGACGACCTGGCCAAGAAGCGCACATCGCCCGCCAACATCGCCGTGTTGAAGAAACTGGCGGCAACCGGTGCATTGCTTGCCAAGCAGAGCCTCACCCACAGCTACCCGCACTGCTGGCGTTCCAAGACTCCCATCGTTTTTCGCGCGGTCGACCAGTGGTTCGTTTCGCTCGACAAAGAGGGCGCCCGCCAGGCCGCGCTGGAGGCGATCGGAAAAGTCCAATGGATACCGGCTTGGGGCGAAGCCCGCATCCGCAGCGCGGTGGAGTCCCGGCCCGACTGGTGCATCAGCCGGCAGCGTTCCTGGGGTGTGCCGATCCCGGCATTCTACGACAAGACGACAAAGAAGGCCTACCTGGACGCGGCAGTTGTTCGCGCGATCGCGGACAAGGTCGCAACCCGGGGCGACAACTTTTGGTTTGAGGCTGAAGCAACGGATTCCTCGACCGAGGTCCTTGCCGGAATAACCCTGCCCGCCACCTGGCCCGAGCCGGCCAAACTGGCTTGCGGCCGGGATACCCTGGACGTCTGGTTCGACTCCGGTTCCACCCACGCCGCCGTGCTCCGCCGCGAAATCGGCGGCACGCGATGGCCGGCCGATCTCTACCTCGAAGGCAGCGACCAGCATCGCGGTTGGTTCCAATCCTCGCTCTGGACGGGCGTGATCGCCTTCGGCCAGGCGCCGTACAAAGCTGTCCTCACGCACGGTTTCATCGTAGACGAGGAGCGCAAGAAGATCTCCAAGAGCAACACTTACGAAAAGCCGCAAACGAGCGACTCGTACATCGCGGAGTACGGCGCCGACGTCATGCGTCTGTGGATCTCGTCGCAGAATTTCCGCGACGACATCCCGATTTCCAAGGAGATCCTTTCGCACGTCGGCGAGACGTATCGCCTGCTCCGCAATACATTCCGGTTCCAGCTCTCCAATCTATTCGATTTCAATCCGGAACGGGATGCGGTGCCGGTCGACCGGATGGGGGCGCTCGACCGCTGGGCGTTGCACCAGACCGCCGAATTGCTCCGCCAGTGCACCGCAGCCTACGAGGCGTGCGAGTTCCACCGGGTCTACCAGCTCTGCAATCAGTTTTGTGCCGTCACGCTCTCAGCCACCTATCATGACATCTTGAAGGACCGGCTGTACACGCTGCGCGCCGATCATCCGCTCCGCCGCTCGTCCCAAACCGCCCTGCACGCCATCTTGCACACGCTCGTTCGCGTGCTCTCCCCGATCATCCCCTTCACAACCGACGAAGCCTGGTCGTTCGCCACGGCCGGGGTTGAATACACGGCGGGGTCGGTACACCTGCAGGACTGGCCCACAGCACCCGCTGAATGGACCGACATCGGGCTGGCCCAGGAATTCGAAAGTCTGATTCTCGGGGTACGCGTTGACGCGAATGCGCGGTTGGAATCGCTGCGACAACAAGGAGTCATCGGGAAATCGCTGGATGCTGCGGTCAGGATAACCGGAAAAGACGGCCAATCCTTTGCGGCCGTCCTCAAGCATGGGGCAGAACTGGCCGAACTAATGAATGTCTCCCACGCCGAAGTGATCGAAGCTGCTTCCGGCCAGCCCTGCACCATTGAGGTCATGCCCGCACGAGAACGGGGATTCGTCCGTTGCCCCCGGTGCTGGCGCTGGGTGCCCGCGCTCCGGCCGACTGCGCTTGGCGAGGTGTGCCCTCGGTGCGGCGAGGCCCTCAATGCCTGAGTCTTTCCAGTTAACCCCCTCCTCCCCTATCATGGCCAAGAAACAAAAGCCCGCCCCCGCCAAGAAATCTGCCAAGCCCGTCGAAAAACCCGCCGCAGTGGTGAAAAAGGCTTTGCCGGCCCCGCCTGCTCCACCCGTTCCGCCCACCCCACCCGCATCGCCCGCCAAACCCGCGCCGGCGGCTCTGCCCGCTAAGCCCGCGCCAGCGGTCAGACCCCCGGCCGCCGACGTGAAATCCACGAAGGCAGACGATCTCAAACGCCGCATCCTCGAACGCAAGGTACTCAAACCGATCGTGTTCAGTCTCGATGAGGTGCGGGAGATCGCGAAGAAGAACGAGGACAAGGCGGCTAAGCCCGCCGAGGTCACCCTCGGCAAGCCCCTGACTGACGTCGTGAAGACTGGATCCATGCCAACGGATCCGAGCCGGCCCCTGGTTCCCAATCACATCAAGGCAGCCTCCCTCGCCGACATTCTTGGTTTCAATCCAAGCAATGCCGAAAAAGCCCCGGCGGAGGATGTTGACGCCGAGAGTGTGCCGGAGAAGTTCCGCCGTTTCTACAAATTGCTGCTCGAACTCCGCAGTCATGTGCTCGAATCCCTTGGTCAGCATTCCGAAGAAACCCTGAAACGCTCGGCCAAGGAGGACGCCGGCGATCTTTCCGGTTATGGACAGCACATGGCCGACGCCGGCACTGACACGTTTGACCGGGATTTCGCCCTCAGCCTCGTTTCGAGTGAGCAAGAGGCATTGTCGGAAGTCGATGCAGCCATCAAGCGAGTCCGCGACGGCACCTATGGAATCTGCGAGCTGACCGGCAAGCCAATCAGCAAGGACCGCCTGCTCGTGGTGCCGTTCACCCGCTATTCCGCCGAGGCGCAAAAGGAACTGGAAAAAACCAAGCACCGTTCCATCCAGCGCGCGGGCATATTCGCCGATACGACAACTGAGGAAGGTGGCAAGATCGCGGAAGAAGAACCCGAGGAATGATGCCCCCCCTGTCCGGCCCTACGGCACCGCTGCCCTCTGCGTCCTCGCATCGTCCGCGGCTCGATCGCGTTCTTGCGTACCGCTGGCTCCTCGCCCTGGGCACTGCGGTGCTCATCCTCGATCAGATAAGCAAGGCGTGGATTTGTGCCCGCCTGCCTTATCAAACGTATGGTTTCCCCGGACACATCGTCGTGGTCGACGGGTTTTTCAACCTCGTGAATGTGGGAAACACCGGAGCCGCCTGGAGCCTGTTCAGCGGCCGCAGCTCGATGCTGGCGCTGCTGGCAGTGGCGACACTGATTGCGATTTTCGCATGGCGGCACCAACTGGGGCTCCGGTCCCGAACCGTGCAGATCAGCTTTGGCCTGCTGTGCGGAGGCATCCTCGGCAACCTGCTCGACCGGCTCTCTTACGGTCATGTCATCGACTTTCTCGACTTCCACTTTGGCAGCTACATTTACCCGACCTTCAATGTGGCTGATTCCGGGATCTGCGTTGGCGTCGGCATCTATCTGCTCTATTCCCTGTTCCAACCGGAACCATCCCAGAAGTGATCTAGCCCGCATATCTTGCGACCACCGCTAGCAGATGTGACGCGTGCAGATAAGTGATCGTAGCGGTGGTGGAAACTGTGAAATATGCGGGCTAGGGTGAGTGACAGAGCTACGCGAACAGCATCGTCACGTATTGAGGAAATCCGGCTTCTCCCTGCGCTTGTTTGAGATTTCCGTGGATCTCGACAGCCTGTGGTGTGATACCGCGCATCGTTCAAGCCGAGATCCTCGACTCGCTGCCGCATGACCATCCCGATGCGCACAAAAACCGTCGCGACCTGCGTGTCATCAACGCGCTGATGGGCAACTACCGGTGGTTTGCTCGCACGTTGGCCGCTTGCGCTGCGCCGGGCGAATCCATCCTCGAAATCGGCGCGGGCACCGGCGAACTGGCGATCGGGCTCCGTCGCCGGGGCTGGAAGATCGATGGGCTCGACACCTGGCCACGGCCCGGATTATGGCCGGCCGAGGCCGGCTGGCACCGAGCAGATCTACGGACGTTTGCCACATTCGACGCCTATGATGTCGTCTATGGCAATTTGATCTTCCATCAATTCACCGCAGCTGAACTGGCCGCGGTCGGCGCCAGGCTCCAGTCGCACGCCCGGCTTATCCTCGCCTGTGAGCCTGAGCGGTGCCGGAATTCACAATGGCTGTTCCGCCTGGTCGCGCCTCTGCTCGGCGCCAACCACGTCAGTCGTCACGACGGACACGTCAGCATTGCTGCGGGATTTCAAGGCGACGAACTTCCCCGCCTTCTTGGCCTGGAAAAGGGCCTGTGGAGCTGGCGCTGCTCCCGCACTTCGTTCGGAGCAAACCGCATGATCGCCTGGCGCCGCGATCGCGTCCGGATTCCGGCATGACCCGCGGCGACTCCCAGCCGGTCGAAATCATCGGCGGCGGTCTGGCCGGACTCGCCCTGGGCCTGGCGTTGCAGCGCCGCGGAGTGCCGGTCATGGTCTTCGAGGCGCACGACTATCCGCTCGAGCCACGCCGGCAGCGCTGGCTGGTCCTCGCCAGCCGGACTGGGCTTCTGCCTTTCCGCCTGCTTTATCACCTGACACACTAACTCGCCCAAAATGTTCCTTCACTCTCTCGCGACCGCGGTGCCCCCAACAGTCTTCACGCAACGACAATGCTGGGAAATCAGCCGCAACTCGGCGGCCTTGCAGCGCCTCAACCGGCGATCGCAACTCATCCTCCGCGCGATCCTGACTGGAGACAGCGGAATCGCGACGCGCCACTTCGCCCTGGATGACATTACCCGGACGTTCGATTTTTCGCCGGACGAACTGAACGCGGGGTATCGTCGCGAAGCGCCGCGCCTGGCGGGAGAGGCATTGAGCCGGGCGCTGGCCCAGGCGGAACTTCGGCCCGACCAGATCGACGCGCTTTTCCTGTGCACCTGCACCGGCTATTTATGTCCCGGCGTCACCAGCTATGTGGCGGAGCAACTCGGCCTGCGAAGCGACGCGATCCTGCACGATCTGGTCGGCTTGGGTTGCGGAGCGGCCATCCCGACCCTGCGCGCTGCCAGTCACCTCGTGGCTGCGCAGCCGGAGGCGGTGGTGGCGTGCGTGGCGGTTGAGATCAGCTCCGCGGCGTTCTATCTCGACGACGACGACGGCGTGCTGGTGAGCGCGTGCCTGTTCAGCGACGGCGCCGCCGCCACGATTTGGCGCGGCCAGCCGGGTGCGACCGGCCTGAGATGTCACGGATTCCGTTCGCTCCACTGGCCGGAGAAGCGCGACCTGCTCCGGTTCGAGAACCGCAATGGCAGGCTGCGCAATCTTCTCAACCGTTCCGTGCCGGCCACAGCTGCGTCCGCGGTCACCACCCTCTTTGCGGACGAGCCCGGAGCGCGACCGGACGCCGTGCTTGTTCATCCCGGAGGACGAGACGTGATCGAGGCAATCGAACCGGCCCTTCCTGGGTATTCCCTGGCGGAAAGCCGCGCCGTGCTCCAGGCCCATGGCAACATGAGCAGTCCCTCGGTCCTTTTCGTGCTCGAGGAACACCTTCGCGGCCATCCGGGCGAGAATGACGACCTTTGGCTCGCCAGCTTCGGCGCGGGCTTCAGCGCCCACTCCTGCCGGCTTTCAGCTGGCTAGTGCGGATTCATGAAAAGTGTGGCCGCGAGCGTGAGCGAGTGGACGCCCCTTCCGCTCGTTCACACTCGCAGCTACGTTCGCGTTCTCGGCTACAGTTTAAAATAGAACGCTCTAACCGCGGAGAATCGTGGATGCCCGGCACGGGACAAGGACTCGCGCTCCCAATGCTTTCGCCGGGCACGTCCAGACTTCCGCCAACATGGGACGGCAGCCCGGCAGCGCCGCGATTTTATTGACAGGCAGATCGACGAATTCGATTCGCGACGAGGTGTTTTCATTGGTGGTAGGGTTACACCCGAAACACCTGGCCGGAGGCCGGCGAACGGACAGCGCCCTCTCACTTTGGTCCACTTACCGCCACGGTATGATTCCTGCCCTCCCAGTGCCGGGCCTCTTTCCAGAAAAAAGGTGAACTTGATCACTGAGCCTTCCGGGCAGTGTTCGGTGGCAAGATCGACGAACCACGGATTCAACACGCTGAGATGAACGGCGTCCGACTTGTTGGTACCGACCCAGTCATTGGTGGACCAGACGATCGTTGCGTCTGCAACAACGATGAGGCGCAAGGTTTTCCCAGGCGGAATGTGGCGTATCGGATGCCGGGCGCTCCACATTTCGTGCGAATTCTGCACCAGGTCGGGTGTCCAGACCAGATGATAGCCCCCCAGATCGTCGTCGCCCTTGGTCTCGCCCCAAGGGATACTCATCGACGCAACCAGCGCACCTTGAAACGACTTGTCTTCGTGGGCCAGCAGAAGACAACGGCTCAGCCGGTACATATGGCCGCCGTCGGAAGTGAATCCGCTGAAATCATACTTCGGATTTACCACCGTGCGCTGCCACTGGCGGACATAGGTTTCGCGATGAACGTCGAACGGCTCCGCCAGCGATTGCAGCAACTTCGCCACGGTGCTCTGGCAGCTTCTCCCGAGGGCAATGGCGATCAAAAATTCGTCGCCGCCCTGGAGGTCGATTTCGCCCGTAAGCGCGATGTTGCCGCCTCCAGTCCTGGGGAATTCCCAATTCATCTTGAAATTGCGCATCAAATCCTGCCAGCCGTCGCTGGCACCGACATACCCGACGGACCGCCGCGAAAACCCATGGCTGCATCCCATGACCAGATGCGTGCCCTTGCGCTCGGCATGGAGCAGCTTGTTGCCCCCAATATCGGAACACCAACCGAAGTTGCCCGCGCCATGACGCGCAAGATGCGGGGCCAGAAGTGCGTAGAGACGCAACTTGCCACGGAGCGACTCGTCAAGCACATCGAATCTCGTGTGTACGAGCAGGACTGACCGGTGCGGATCGGCGAGGATATGCTTGATCAGCCGGTAGCGTCCGCCGCGTTCCGAATTGGTGAGTCGGTAGAAAACGCAATCTCGCTCCGGGTATTCTATCTGGTGATCCAGATCGCGCTTTTCCTCGTGGCAGAACGTTTCCCCGTCGCTGATCAGGAATTGAAAATCGCGCGTGTTCGGCTGATCGAGCGTTGGATAGTAGAGTTCGTTGACGATGCCATGGCTGAGCGTGAACCAAAGCCGGCAGCTTGTGTGATAGGCGGTGCCCAGACCTGCTTTGGCACTGGACGTCCAACGCGGCTCGATTCCGGGCGCGCCGAAGGCGATGGAGGAGTCATTCGCTGGGTTTCTTCATGCATCAATGCCTTCCCTTTTTCTTGCCGGGTCCCGCCAATTGCGTCGGCGGTGGCCAGCTGTGACCCTGTGCCAGAAGCCGTTGGGCATCCTCCGGCCCCCACGTGCCGGCGGCGTAATTGGGGAAATCGCACGGCGGAGCTGCCTGCCACGCATCGAGCACCGGCATAAGCAGCTGCCAGGCAGCCTCTACTTGATCGGCCCGCATGAAGAGCGTCGCGTCCTTCTTCATCACGTCCCACAGGAGCGTTTCGTAGGCATCGGGCGAAGGAGCGGCGAAGCTTTCGCGGTAGCTGAAATGCATGTCGACCGGTCTCAGCTGCATCTTCGGTCCCGGGTATTTGGCCTGGAAAGCCAGCACAATGCCCTCTTCGGGGTGGATCGACAGGACAAGCCGGGATGGTTGCCAACCGAGAGAAGCTTCGGGCGGGAAAGCCTGGTGCGGCACCGCGCGAAACTGAATGGAGATTTCCGATGCCTGTTGGGGCAGGCGCTTCCCGGTGCGCAGATAGAACGGCACGTCCTGCCAGCGCCAGTTGTCGAGGAACAACTTCAGTGCGACAAACGTCTCCGTCCGGGAATCGACCGCCACACCGTCTTCCTCGCGATAACCGGGCGCCTTTTCCCCGTCGGTGTGGCCGGGACCATACTGTCCGCGCACCGCGCATTGCGGGACCGCGTCGCGCTGAATCGCACGGGCCGCATGGAGCACGTCCGCCTTCTTGTTGCGGATCTCGTCGGCGTCGAATGAAACCATCGGTTCCATCGCCACGAGACAGAGCAGCTGCATCAGATGATTCTGAACCATGTCGCGAAGAGCGCCGGCATGCTCATAATAACCTCCGCGAAGCTCGACCCCCGACGTTTCGGCGACGGTGATGGTCACATAATCGATATAGCGCCGGTTCCAGATGGGCTCGAAGACAGGATTGGCGAAACGGAAGGCCAGAATGTTCTGCACCGTTTCCTTCCCGAGATAGTGATCGATCCGGAATATTTGGGATTCCGCAAAGCTGGCGGCGAGGATCGTGTTCAGGGTGCGCGCCGATTCCAAATCGTAGCCGATCGGCTTCTCGATCACGATCCGGGACCATTCACGATCTCGTGCCAGCCCGGCCTTGCCGAGATATTTCGGGATCTCGCCGAATAGGCTTGGCGGCGTGGCCATGTAGAAGATGCGTTGTGCTTTGGCGCCCCACTGCTTTTCCAGCTTGGCGCATTGGCTGCCCAGCGCTGCATATGTCGACGGTTTCTTGAAGTCGCCCTGCTGGTATTGGATGTGTTGCGCGAAGGGATTCCATACGGCGGGCTGGGCTTTTCCGAAACGGGAGAACTGGTTGACTCCATCGTGAAGCCGGCGGCGCAGCGCGTCATCGCCGAGCTCGATGCGGCCCACCGCGATAATCGCAAACTGGGAGGGAAGGCTGCGATCCAGCGAGAGGTCGAAGAGGGCCGGGATCAGTTTCCGCAACGTCAGGTTGCCGGTGGCGCCGAAAATGACGAACACAGTCGGATCGAGGCGATCAGCGGTTTTCATGAGGCCAGCCGAATCTCGCGACTAGTTCTGTTTGTCATTGTTGTTTCCTTGTTGGTTCGGCTCTCGAAGATGTGCGGATCAGCAGCTTCCCATCGAAACCGGACTGTCTTTTGCGCTTGGATACCTGCCCTCTCCCCGTCCGAAAACGGCGGCGCCATGGTGGCGATCACGGTGTCGCTGCCGTGGGCTTTCTCAGGTCGGCCTCAACATGGATGACGACATCGACGCTGTTGCCGATCATGCCCTGGTCCGCAACGACATCAAAATCGCGCCGATCCAGCGTGGTTGAGACCTCCCAACCGGAGATCGCGGCCCCCTTCATGCCCGGACCAAAGCCCAGCGACGTGACCTTGAGTACGACCTTCTTTGTCACGCTCTTGATCATGAGATCGCCCGTGACGGCATAAGTGTCGCCGCCGGTGCTTTTCCACGCCTTGCTCTTGAAAGTCATGGCCGGGAATTTGGCGACGGCGAAGAAATTGGCGGAGCGCAAGTCGTCATCGCGCATGGGCGTATTCGTGGTGATGCTGGCCGCTTCAATGACGGCTTCGACGGTGCTGTTGGCGAGGTTGGAGCGATCGACGACGACGGAACCCTTCACTTTGCTGAAAAAGCCGGGCACCTTGGTGAAAAAGTGCGCGATG
>Ga0182027_10005270_pt1 | contig 19711 bp, 21 predicted proteins | sample 712E1DmetaG_FD_121300 | JGI IMG/M metagenome (GOLD analysis project Ga0182027, IMG submission 121300) | Permafrost microbial communities from Stordalen Mire, Sweden - 712E1D metaG (Illumina Assembly) | ecosystem: Environmental > Terrestrial > Soil > Wetlands > Permafrost | place: Sweden...
AGCCGACCTTGATGAACGAATCGAAATCGTGAAATCCACGGTTGCAGCTGCTCGCTACTTGCACGACCTGTATCAGAGATTCGGTGACTGGCGGTTGGCATTCGCTGCCTACAACGCCGGAGAACAGGCCGTCCAGCGGGCATTGGCTAGGACGGGGCACGGTGATTTCTTGCGGATCGAACGTGCGCTGCCTGAGGAGACGCGCAATTACGTTCCCGCTGTAATGCGCGCCATGGAATTGCTTGGCAGCAACAAGCAGGAGGTCTTACCGTCGGTCCGATCCGGGAAGTCGCCGGCTCGGTCCGTGTTGTACGCATCGACGGAGAGCTCCGATTAGGTGTTGTGGAAAGAAAAACCGTTCTTAAGTGGAAGACGCTACCAGACTCGGCCGAAGAAGACTGAATAGGACTGCAGCTTTCCGTTCACGTTCGGACGATAGTTCGGCGAATTCCAGATCGTGTTATCGGTGTAGCTCCCGTAGTTGAAACGGAGACCACCATCGAATCCAGCGCGAAGGTGGTAATTGCCCGTGGCTCCCACAAGGGTCTGCGGCACGTTGACCTGGGAGACCGGTCCTGCGCCTGTGCCGAGAGCTCCGGCAAAAGCCGCGGCAAAAGCAGCTTCGGAGGGGTAGCCAGCAACGGAGACGGCTCCTGGGAAGTTGGGATAATCCGCCGGATTCATGTCGGGGCGCCACCCACTGTGGGCCAGTGATCGCGCAAGGTTTAGATTGAAAGCCTCGCTTGCAAAGGGGATGCCACACGGATACGAAGTGGGCTATGGCTCTTTTACGATCAATGGCCTGATGCTGCACCACGGGGAGCGAATCCGCGTGAAGCAGGGCGAACGAGTCCTGTTCCATGTTCTGAATGGAAGCGCGACCGAAATTCGGAGCCTTGCCCTACCGGGTCATTCCTTCCATGTCCTGGCGCTGGACGGAAATCCTGTGCCCAACCCAGCAACGGTTCCGGTCCTCTGGATTGGTACTGCGGAGCGCGTTTCTGCCATCGTTGAAATGAAACACCCGGGCGTCTGGATCATGGGCGACCTAGCAGATGATGATCGGCACCACGGCATGGGAGTCATCGTCGAATACGCTGGTGCCAAGGGCAAGGGACAATGGATTGCACCCCCGCCACACCGTTGGAACTACGCACTTTTCGGGAAGGCCGGTGGGAGTGCCGAGCCACCGGACGAGACCTTCGAGATGATCTTTGTGAAGGACAACGCCGCCGAAGAAGGTTTTAACCGATGGACGATCAACGGAGTGGCCTATCCGATGAGCAACGAAATGGTTCCAGCCTCGTTTCACTTGAAGGAAGGCAAGCGGTATCGAATCCACATGCGCAATGCCAGTGACGATATCCATCCCATCCATCTTCACCGGCATAGCTTGGAGCTCACGGAGTTGGCGGGCAAGCCGACATTCGGAATCCTGAAAGACGTGGTCATGCTGGGCGGCTACCAGGAAGCCGAAATCGACTTCGTTGCCGACAATCCAGGGCTGATGCTATTCCATTGCCATCAGCAACTGCACGTGGATTTCGGTTTCATGACACTGTTCGACTATGTATGAATGACAGGATTAGAAGGGACTCGCTGAGTCTGCAATGGTGTCACAATACTCATCGATGGATTCCGCACTGCCAGTTCCGGCAGCCGCTACGCTCCGCCGCGTTCGTCAGATTCAAACAATCACGATCGCATGGATGAGCGTCGAGGCTGTTGTATCCCTCTTGGCAGCGTGGATGGCTCACAGCCCTGCGCTGTTGGCTTTCGGCGGTGACAGTGCCATAGAACTTGTCTCCGCCGTAGTCGTTTATTGGCGGTTTCGGTCAAAAGGGAGTGACGAGCGGACAGAAAAGTTAGCAGCCAGAATCACAGGAAGCCTTCTGTTCGCGTTGGCAGCGTACGTAGCGCTCGTCGCCGCGTTGGCACTGCTCGGACACCGTGAAGTGAGGCCAAGCTATCTCGGGATCGTCGTATTGATCGTGGCAGCGGTTGTGATGCCCCTGTTCGCACAGCAGAAGCGTCGACTGTCCGCCTTGACCGCCAGTGCTGCACTGAGAGCCGATGCAGCGGAGTCTGCGCTCTGCGGGTACTTGTCGATCGTCGCCCTCGTGGGTCTGGTTGCGAATGCCTTCTGGAGTATCAGGTGGGCTGATCCTGTGGCTGCACTGTGCGTCATACCTTTGGTCGCGCGAGAGGGCTGGCAAGCTCTCAAAGGAAAACCTTGCGACTGCTGCTGAGAACACTTTGGCACGACCAAGGAAACGATCCTGCAAAGGCTGGATGACAGAAGCGGACTGAAAGCGGACTGAGCGAGAGGCGATTCGAGTTTAAGTCCTTCACCATCATCGTGGCCAGGAACCGAACCGGATCTCGCCGAAAAATAGCGGACTGAAAGCGGACTGGGAGCGCAAGATGCGATTCCGCTAAGTTCTTTAGAATGTGGTGGCCAGGGACGGAGTTGAACCGCCGACGCCAGCCTTTTCAGCTACGTTAAGCTGTAGTTGTAACAACTTAAGTGACTCCAGGTGGCCGCCTAAGTCCTTGAGAAGACGTGAGAGACATGCGAATCGTGGGTTGAAATCGTGGGTTCAAAAACAAGTTAGAACAGTGTTGTTTCATCTGGCTTCTGAAGTCAGCACGACAACAATGAGATATGACTGATTGATATCGAACGTAATTGATAACGTCCCTAAATTGCCCATTTAGCTCGTTACGGCCGACTCGATAGTTGCCGGTTGCTGATTCGGGAAATAGTGACGTTGAAAGTAGAAGGCCACGTTGACGAGTGCGACCATCACGGGTACTTCAACCAGCGGCCCGATGACGGCCGCGAATGCAGCTCCTGAGTTGATGCCGAATACCGACACTGCCACCGCGATCGCAAGTTCAAAGTTGTTCGAGGCGGCCGTAAATGCGAGCGTCGTGGTCTTGGAATAGTCCGCTCCCACTTTCTTGCCCATGTAAAAGGACACCAAGAACATCAACACGAAGTAGATCAATAGCGGCACAGCGATGCGTAGGACGTCCAAGGGCAGCCGGACAATGTACCCACCTTTAAGGGAAAACATCACCACAATCGTGAACAGTAATGCAATCAGCGTCAGGGGGCTTACTCGGGGAACGAAGTTCCGGTTGTACCAATCGTGCCCTTTGGCGCGAACCAATACTGTGCGAGTCAAGAATCCCGCTAGAAATGGAATTCCCAGATAAATAAAGACACTCTTTGCAATCTCTGCGATGGACACATTGACGACCGTACTCCGAAGCCCGAGCTTGGCGGGGAGGACGGTAATGAAAACCCAGGCGTAGAGTGAATAGAAAAAGACCTGGAAAAGAGAATTGAAGGCGACCAGGCCAGCTGCGTATTCCGTGTCGCCTTTGGCCAGTTCGTTCCAGACGATGACCATGGCGATGCAGCGTGCCAAGCCGATCATGATTAGCCCAGCCATGTATTCCGGATACCCGCGCAGGAATACAATCGCCAGGACAAACATCAAAATTGGCCCTACAACCCAGTTTTGCACCAGTGAAAGGCCGAGCACCTTCTTGTTGCGAAAGACTTCATGCAGTTCCTCATACCGCACCTTCGTGAAGGGCGGATACATCATCAGAATCAGTCCCGCCGCAATCGGAATGGAAGTAGTCCCAACGTTGAAGCGATTCAGGAAGGGTACGACTCCTGGCACAAGCCAGCCCAGCACAACGCCCGCGACCATAGCGGCAAAAATCCACGCGGTCAGATAGCGGTCCAGAAAACTGAGACGACTTGTTGCTTTCATGCGTAATCCCTATGTTGTGGCAAGCTGACTGGGTGAACTTCTTTTCGGACCAAGCCACTACTCGTGGGCAACGGGTGTCATCGTCTGGCCGATGTTATCGAGCTCTCTCTTGAGCGCAAGGTTGTCGAGAGTCTTCAGGGGAAGGCTGAGGAACAAACTGATTCTGCGATCCAGAATAAAGAACGTCTCGCGAAACGCCCGTTCGATCTCAGCCTCGCTTCCCTGAACTGCCGCTGGATCTGGAATGCCCCAATGGGCCGTCATCGGCTGTCCGGGCCATACCGGGCAGACTTCGTTCGCCGCGTTGTCGCAAACTGTGAAAACGAAGTCGAGCTTGGGAGAGCCGGGCAGAGAAAACTCGTCCCAAGCTTTGCTGCGCAGACCGCTGATCGTGATATGCGCTGTTTCGAGCTGCTTTAAGGCTTCGGGGCGAACCTTCCCTGATGGATGACTTCCGGCGCTGTAGCCAGTGAAGTTGGGTCGGCCTTTGAAGTTCAGAATGGCCTCAGCCATGATGGAGCGCGCGGAATTGCCAGTACACAGGAATAGAACATTGTAGTGTCCTTGCATACTCTGTCCTCCTAGTTGCAGCAGGTTGGTCCACAACAAGCCTTCGCTTCGGGACCCGCCGGTTTCACGGCCCGAACAAAGGCACTGAAGAACTTGCCATCCACCTGCGGTGCAATGGCGTCCACATCGACGCCAGCCGCCGAGAGAAACTCACGCGCATCTTCTGCGCGATAGACCCGTGTTGGCTCGATGTCAATTTGCTCAAAACCTGCCGCGGAGAGTTTGCTGCGATATTCGTCATCTCCGAGTGCGCCCGCAACACAGCCGACCCACAGAAGCACGCTTTGCCGAATTTCTGGCGTGATTTCGCCCTTGGTCACAACATCCGAAACTGCAAAGCGGCCTCCCGGCTTCAGCACGCGAAAAGCTTCTCGCAAGACACGATCTTTGTCCGCAGAAAGGTTGATCACGCAATTCGAGATAATCACATCGACCGAATTGTCCGGCAGCGGGATCTGCTCGATTTCACCCTTCAGGAACTCCACATTCTCAGCGCCCGCTTTGCGCTTATTCTCATTGGCAAGCGCGAGCATTTCGTCCGTCATATCGAGACCGTAGGCCTTGCCGGATGGCCCTACCCGCTTCGCCGAAAGCAGGACATCCACGCCGCCTCCCGAGCCAAGATCGAGAACGACTTCTCCTGGATTCAACTTCGCCAATGCAGTCGGATTCCCGCACCCTAATGAGGCGAGCATGGCCTCTTCAGGCACCTGTCCCGCTTGGGAAGAATCGTACAGATTGGACGTGATTGGGTCGCAGCCCAAACCGCTTGCCGCGGTCGCTCCGCAGCAACTACTGCCGCCAGACTTCACGCGCAAGGCTGCCTGGCCATACTTTTCTTTGACTACGTCCTTGATGTCGGTGGCGCTCATGATGACTTCTCCTATTTACAAAGTTGGACGATATTTTGGGGTTTGACTGCCTTGTTTCGAGTGCAGCATTCGGCATAGAGAAATTGCAGAAGTTCCTGGAGTGCCTCGGTATTGGCGGTGTATCGCAAGAAAGTACTTTCGCGGCGCACGTTCACCAGTTCTTCGTTCTTCAGTTTCTCCAGGTGGTGCGAAAGCGTAGAGTTTGGAATGTCCAGCTCAGACTGGATATCGCCTACAACCAAGCCGTCCGGATGCGCGGATAGCAGCAATTGCATGATTCGAAGACGCGGTTCGGTGCCCATCGCGGAAAGCATGTCGGCGAACTTTGCAACCTTAATCGTGGTGTTCTTCCTCACGAGCGTCGTCAGCGTCGTGACCGGCAGCACATCTCTGATCACCGTTCCTGTGATGATCGCTCTGGGCATCGAAGCCCACGTCGCGGTTGCAACCAACATGCTGGCTTTGACTTTCATGAGCGTGGGCGGCTCCTTGCCGTTCATGGGGAAAGGCGTGCTAAGCCGCAGCCGTTTGCTGCCCTCGATCTTTCTCACGATCGCTGGCTCTGGCTTGGGGGCATTGCTGTTGCTTAAGGTGCCGCTCAAGGCGTTGCAGATTACGATCGCCGTGGCGATGATTAGTGTGGCCGTCTTCTCCCTGTTGAATAAGAACCTGGGACAGACGAGTCATGATGCTCCCGCGTCACACGTCGGAGTAGTTGCTGGCTATGCTACCACTTTCCTTTTGGCGATCTACGGCGGCTTCTTCAGCGGGGGCTACGTCACTATGCTCACTGCCGCTTTTGTTGTGCTTTTCGGTATGAGCTTTCTGCAGGCCGTGGCTACCACGAAGGTGGTCAACGTGTTTTCTTCAGGGGTGGCGACGCTGGTGTTTGCCTGGCGAGGCGTTGTGGATTTGAAGCTCGGCCTCATCCTTGGTGTTTGTATGTTTCTGGGTGCGCTGCTGGGAGGACGCATCGCTCTCCTCTTGAGCACAGTCTGGCTACGGCGGATATTCATTGCGGCAGTCCTGGGCCTAGCTGTCAAGCTGCTCTTGCCTCTGCACTAACGATAGATCGATTCACCCATGCATTCTCTACAAGAGCCAATATCGGCCGTGTCCCCAGTGTGGTGGTCCGCGACCTGAAAACGAAGAAAGTCGCGTAGAAGTCTCAAACTCGATTAAAACTCAGGGTTGCCTCGGAATATCCCGCTTCTTCATCAGCCACATATCACTAAATTCGGACACGTCCGGTCGAGCTACTTGATAGTTGAGACGATATTTCGTCCGGATGCTTGAAACGACGCCGACGGTGGCCGTAGGTTTCGCACCTCATATCTCACTCTACTGACGGTTCTGCGCCGTTAGTTGCTGAAGTGTCGCGAGTTCCCAACCCGATCACCATCGCCATGTCTTTGGGGTAAACCACGTCGCGTCCTCGCGCCAGAAAATGATAATAGATCGACATCGCCGCTCCATACGATCCAAACCCGGCCGACGCCACGCGGGAATGTGCAGCAATTCCGACAACCATTCCAACCAACTTAAAACCCGATGCACCACTCGCCGCGCCGCCTCCCGCTTCGCCCACGCTCTGCCCGCCTTGTCCCGCATCACGATCAGGAGACGCCTGCGACGCCGCTAGCATAACTTGAATTCCGGTCGTTAGATATCTCGTTCGCGGAGTGGTCACCTCCGCTCCCCCTTCATTGTCGAGCTTTAAGTGTTCGCCTTTGGCCACGGCCACGCCTTCCAGGTTCGTCTCAACTTTTTGCTCGATTCCATTCGGCGGCGCAACCTCGCGAAATAGAATTCGTAACTGCCCATTGCGGCCCAGTCGACGTGCGGGCGCAACCTCTATCACCGAGCCTTTGATCACGCTTCCTTCCGGCAGAATGAGATGATCAGACACGACGAGCGGCTCGGTGATCACCGCCTCGATCGGATCACCCTTTTTCGCCGTAGCGGAACTCAAGCCTGTCTCTAGTCGCGCATGCACTACGCTTCCGGTCGGTGGCGGCGTTCCAATATCGGTCAAGGCTTCCGGCTTCATCACCTCAGTCCCAAAATCCAAAGGCTGCAACAAATTCGCATTGAAGCTTGTCCCCGCGTCAATGTATTGCGGATGCATCGGCAACTGCGCCAGCACGATCCGCTCTACCTTGTGCATCTTTCCCGGTTCGTGGATATTCTTCTGCAAGTCGCTCCACTTCTGGTGAATCGCTCGCCGGGTCGCGCTCACTTTGTTCGACTCTGCCTCCTGCACTTTATTTTTCTTCTCCGCTTCGTTCGCCGAGACAAACTGCAGCACTCCATCCGGAGCAGGAGAAGCGACCGTGTGCAGAGCCACGGTTCGCCCATTGGCCATCACCGATTCGTTAAACTGTACATGCACCTTGCGTACCGGAGAAAAATTCCCGTTCGTTGCCTGCATCGCTCGTACCATCTTCGGTACCGGATCGATCGCAGATACTCTCCCATTCACCACCGTCCCCGCCGGAATCAGCAACTTGTCGAATGCATACACCGGCTCGACGGTTTTGCCATGAATCGCCTGCCCCACGCTGCGAATGCGCACTTCCGAATCGAGTGCCACTTTGATCGGAGTTCCCGCCTCCACACTCATGGGCATGGTCACAGGCGCTACTTGGGTGTTTTCCGCCGCACTCTGCAATGCAGACGCATCCTCACTCTGCTGTTGCGTTCCCGCCGGAGGCCGCGTCCTCAGAGTCTGCGCAATACTCATAACGCAGCAGATACTAACCACCAACACTGCTCGCCCGAATACAATTCGTCGCATTGCCATAACTCCCGATGGTTCTCCGCTTGGAGAGCCGCTCTTCAACGCCGCGCGAACCGCAGCAGGACGGGGCGGCAAATGCAGGACGCCCCAAGAAAGTGAAAGAAGCCGTGCGTACTATGAAGTGGAAGATCATGGAATGGTTGCAACCCCAGACCACGATCGAGATGACGTAGAGGAAATCATACCCGTGGGCAGAGGGGGAATCCGGGAATTAGGCTGTGGATGAACAAATTGTCATCTTCCGGAAAGGGCGCCGTAATGTCGGGGACATATCGTGTTCTAGTGGCCCACATACCACACGAGGCCATGGCACCATCGGAAAGGGTGAGGTGGAGGATGTTGAGGAAGGTCTTTCGCAACCGACAAAGTGGTGTCCCTGGCCTCGTTTTTCTAGTGTGTCTGTCCGTTGCAATCGCTCCGTCTCTGATGGCTCAGACGGCTGGAATGGGAACGTTGACGGGCAGGGCTATCGATGCGTCCGGTAACGCAGTTGCGAATGCTACTGTGACAGCGACGGGTATAGACAATGGCCAGGTGCGAACCGCGACTACGGGGACGGATGGCTCTTATAAGGTTGAAGGTCTGCCTCCAGGCAACTACCGGCTGAAGTTCGAAGCGTCCGGCTTGAAAACATTGGAGGTTCCTTCAACAGCAGTCGATGGGACCGAGATAGCGCTTCCGGACGAAAAGTTGGAAGCGGGCGAGACAATCCCTGCCAAACCAACGCCCGCGCAACAGGACAATTTGCCGAATGCGCCATCCAGCAGCAAGACCGAGCCCACACTCGCGGATCTGGGCCTTTCTCCGGAGCAAACCCAGGGAAACGCCCGAGAGCAAGCGTTGCTGGATAAGCGGACACACATGCTGAAGATCCATCAACGGATGGGTTTGATCACGACCGGTCCCTTGATCGCCACCGTGATCGCTTCTATGGGCGCCGGGGGCAAGAGCACCAGCACGGCCTCGCGCGATCTTCATGTGGCTCTTGGCAGCTTAACGGGAGATTTGTACGGTATCACGGCCTATTACGCCATTCGCGCCCCCAGAATTCCCGGAACCAAAAAGCGCGGTCCGATAAAATTTCACGAAGCGATGGCTTGGATTCACGGCCCGGGTATGATTCTGACTCCCATCCTGGGAGCAATTGCGTTCAATCAAAAGAGCAACGGCGAAAAAGTTCACGGTATTGCGTCCGCGCATGGACCGGTGGCCATTGTGACCGCCGGGGCGTTTGGGGCCGCTCTTCTGTCGGTTTCCGTGAAGTTCTAAAACCGCTTATGAATAAGAGAATACTGGCTGCGTTGTTGCTTGCGACAGTCCCCGCTTTTGCTGGAGCCGACAGCCAATGGGTTCTGCAACAGAGCACTCTCACCTACCACGTATCGCACCCACTGCACCAGACTGAAGGCGTGAGCCATGCGGCGAAAGGAAAGGGCGTTTGCCACGCGGGTCAATGCGACTTCCTGATCGCGGTACCCGTGAAGTCGTTTGATTCCGGAGACAGCAACCGCGATCTTCACATGCTGCAGGTCACGCGCGGCGCCGAGTTTCCGCTGGTAACCGTCCGCACTCGCCTGCCCGAATCGGCTGCCGCATCGGCGACGATCAATGCTGATTTGGAGATTCAGTTCGCCGGCCAGACGGCGCAGTATAAGCAGGTTCCCTTCAAAGTGGATACACAAGGCGGCGAGACTCACATCACGGGGACCATTCCGGCCACCCTAACTGACTTCAAGATCGATCCGCCATCGCTCTTGACGATGCCAGTCAAGAACGACATTCCAGTGCGGGTGGACATGACTTGGCATCAGCAGTGAATGGCGGCGTTGTCAACAAGGGGGTTTCCTGCGTCCTATTTCCTGCATCCCATCTTGAGGTGTAAAGTTTTGGACTGGCGGGAAGCTCCTATGCGATTGCTGTTGGTCGAAGATGACGTATCCATTCAGCAGTTCCTGAAACGGGCGCTGGGGGAGGCCGGATACCAGGTGGATGCGGCCAGTACCGCGAAAGCGGCGGAAGCCATGGCTTTGGAGGGGATTCACGACGCCTTCATCATCGATCTTGGGCTTCCCGACATGGATGGATTGGACTTGATTGCGCGTTGCCGCGCCCAAGGTAATTCGGCGCCAGTTTTAATTCTGTCTGCCCGGCGTTCCGTAGACGAACGTGTTCGAGGACTGGAGCAAGGCGGAGACGACTACCTGACGAAGCCATTCGCCCTCCCGGAACTGCTGGCAAGGCTGAGAAATCTCCTGCGCAGGTCCGCGGTCCCACAGAACGAATCTTTGCGTTTGCAAGCTGCCGATTTGCAGCTTGATCTGGTGAGTCGCGAAGCGCGACGAGGCGATCACGTGCTGCAATTGACTCCACAGGAGTTTTCCCTTCTGGAATATCTTTGCCGCAATGAAGGTCGCGTGGTGACCCGCACCATGATTCTGGACCACGTCTGGCGTATGAGGATTGATCCTGCGACCAACGTGGTGGATGTCCATATCTATCGTCTGCGCAGCAAAGTGGATCATGACACCCAAAGGCCGCTGATTCACACCATCCGTGGTGTTGGCTACGTTCTCAAACATGCCTAGGAATTTACGTACGACCGCCGCTTGGCGGATTTCGATTTGGACGACGCTGGCGTTCGCGCTTGGAACCGCTGTTGCTTTCTCCATAGTTTATTTCCTTGTCGCCCAGGGTCTCAGGGAGCGGAGTGACACCTGGCTTAGCGGCGAAGCTGAGGTTCTTGCTCAGGTCTCGGTCGATACTCCGAGCGATCACCTATATAAGCGGATCGTTCGAGAGGTGGCTGAACTGGCCACGCAGGAAGTGCCGGATGAGCGCAATGGCCGCGGCGAACGACTGAATTCTGTCTTCTTCTTGGCAGCGAACCCCAATAGCACCGAGGGTCCGTTGTGGGTAGGCCCAAGCTCCAAGGATGCTTTTGTCACAGCGATTCAAAGGTCAAAGTTGGTTCCGGGACCTCCGAAGTCCATAACCGTGGAGGGATATCGACAGACGTTTCGAGTCGTTGTGAAGGCGCAAAACGGAAGAACTGTTTATCTGGGGCTCTCGGATCGTGGTGCCAAGCATATGCTGCACACCTTGGCCCGTCGCTTTCTGATGGTCTGGGGCGGCATGTTCTTGGTCGGTTTTGTCATCTCCTACTGGAGCGCGCGGCGTACTCTGCATCGCGTCGAACGCATTACGGAAACCGTCGCGCGCATTGGAACTGAGGACCTAAATGAACGATTGCCCAAACCCGTGAATTCAGATGAGATTTCGAGATTGGCGAAGACTTTTAATCATATGCTCGACCGCCTTCAGGCTTCGGTGAACCAGCTCCGCACGGTTACCGGTGGCATCGCGCACGACCTCAAAAGCCCGGTGACCTTGATTCGCGGGACGCTCGAATCCGCTTTATGCAATGAAGGAAATGAGAAGTGGCGGGACTCAGTGGGAGAAGCGATCGAAGACCTGGACCGGCTCTTGCAATTGCTGAACACTACGCTCGATCTTGCCGAAGCCGAGGCTGGTGCGCTCCACATGGATCGCGCCCCAGTCGATTTCTCCGATGTCGTGCGACAACTGGTTGATATTTACCAGCCGGCTATGGTCGAGCACCATCACGAAGTGACTACTGACATCGAAGAACATGTGGTCGTGGAGGCCGACTCGACTCTGCTGAATCGTGTAGTAAGCAATTTACTTGAAAACGAATTGACTCATTTGCCGGTGGGGTGCCGAGTAAACATTCGCCTCCATTCATATCAAGGATCAGCAGAACTGGTAATTGAAGACAACGGTCCAGGCGTCCCGCCCGATATTGGCAGCCGCGTCTTCGAGCGATTCGTAAAGGGAAAACATTCTCCCGGTCACGGTCTCGGACTCGCCTTTGTGGATGCAGTCGTCAAGGCGCACGGCGGCGTAGCTAGGATCTCAGATCACGCGGGAAGCGGTGCGATAATAACTTTGTCGCTGCCCGTCCATGTCTTCGAGACTGTATTGACGTAATACCACTGCCTCTGCGACGTGCTGTAGCGCTCGCATTCTTGCTTCACGGACGTCCTGCCGCGAGCAGCCTAGGAGAGCGGAGCACTCCTGGTCTGAATATTTCTCAAGGACGGCCATCACAAAGACAAAGCGCTCGAAGGCTTCAAGCCCGAGGATGCCCGCAACTGCGCTATCGGCCTCCGGCGTTCGCCTAAGCCTGCAGCTCCCTGGATCGCTGGGTACTGCCGTGACGGCGGAGCGGTTCTTGTGGGGCGCCAACATACGAACTGCATTCTGGATGATCGTTCGCCGAGCCCAAGATCGAGCCCAGTCTCGAAACACGTAGCTTCCCTCGACGCAGTCTTCCAAGCCGGAGACAAAACATTCCTCAGCCTTCGTCAGATCCCCCGTAAGCAAGAACGAAAGCAGATGCATGCTATCCATGAGTCCAGAGCTTCTCGGGACATACTCGGGTCCAAGCCGAAGCACGTCGAAGACAAGCTCTTGATAACTGTTCTCAGGTTGAGTACAATTGTTCTCGGAATGAGTACGCACAATACCGGCCTTGCAGACCTTCTATTCGGCCGCACACGGGGTGCCGTGTTGGCGCTGCTGTATGGCCGTGCGGATCAGTCCTTCTATACCCGCCAAATCGCGCGCGAGGTCGGTGCCAGCGTAGGCGCGGTTCAACGTGAACTCGAAAACCTGTCTAAAGTCGGCCTTATCGTCCGGAATTCGGTGGGCAACCAGGTTTTCTATCAGGCCAATCGGGACTCCCCCATATTCTTGGAGATGCGGACCCTTGTGAATAAGACGATTGGTGTCTTCAGCGTTCTGCGCTCTGCGCTGGCGACTCTCTCGAAGCGAATCGTTGTGGCATTTGTGTATGGGTCAGTGGCACGCGAGGAAGAAACGGCACAGAGCGACATTGATATAATGGTTGTTGGAGATGCCACACTTGACGAGGTACTTTCGTGTCTCTCTGCAGTCGAGAAAGCAATTGGCCGACCGGTTAACCCAACCGTGTATTCCGTTGCCGAGTTCAAGTCGAAACTTGCGACCGGGAATCATTTTGTCACCGCCGTGCTCAAAGGCAAGAAAGTGTTTTTGTTAGGAGACGAAGATGAGCTTAGAAAAGTGGGTAGAGTACGGTTGGCTAAGACGGGAAGCCTCCAGTCCAGGTGAAATTAAGGATTTGCTGGGAATTGTGGAGCGCAGTCTCGCCGATTCCAAGGTCGAGGCTGTATCGACCGATCTTCGATTCATCGCTGCTTTCAACGCGGCGCTCAGCGTCGCAACGACTGCGCTCCGCGCCTCCGGTCATCGCACCGTAACCCAAGCAGGCCACCACGTCAAAACAATCGAGTCTCTGGAACTCACCATAGAAGCCAACCCTAAGCTCATTCAGAGATTCAAGACATTCAACAACAAGAGGAACAAATCGGTTTATGACGTGGCCGGTGCCGTATCAGACCAAGAATTGGAAGCGGTGGTCAAGTTGGCGACTGAACTCAAGGACAGCACGCTAGCGTGGCTGCGAGAATTCCATCCAGATCTCTTAAAAAGTTAGACGCTGCGCGTCTACCACACGAATCGGGCTACCAGCGATCATCGCTCGACAACTCCGTGTTCACAGCCTCGGATCGACAGGCTCGCTTTCTAGCGCGAGCACACCGAATACGCATTCATGTACCCGGCGTAAAGGCTCCCGCTCGATGAACCGCTGCAAGGCCTCGATGCCTATGGCGAACTCACGGAGCGCCAGCGACCGCTTCGTGCCGAGACCTCTGGAACGAAGGCGTTCGAGATGTTCTGGTGCTGTGTACTCGGGTCCGTAGATGATGCGCAGGTATTCTCGACCTCGACACTTAACCGCAGGCTGCACGAGACCGCGTCGGCTCTTCGTGACGAATTGGAGAGGCTTCACGACCATGCCCTCTCCCCCGGACGCCGTCAGTGTTTTCCACCAGTCAATGCCTTCTTTCTGGCTAGCCTCGTCGCGGACAAGAGCGCCGCAACCTGCTCGTCTGCGCCGGTAATCTCTACAACAAGGCGTCTGATGCTGGATTCGACCAGACGCGTGCCGACGATGGAGTTCACGACATTCACCGCGGGTGCGCTGTCGCCTAACAGCTCAATCTCGAGTAATTCAAACGCTCTATCTTCCGAACAGCAATCGTTCCAGCAGGGGACCTAGGGCCAAGGCAGGAAGATAGCTTAGAGCCACCATCGTTATCAAACAGGTTGTAAGCAGGACGCCGAACGAAAAAGAATGGGTCGGAAGAGTTCCCGACGAAGAAGGGGTACTTCTCTGACGACCAAACAGATCTGCCAATGCCAAGGCAGGAATCGCCAAGCCAAACCTGCCCACCATCATCGCGAATGCGGTGGTGAGGTTGTAAAACGGAGTGTTCGCACTCAGGCTGGCAAAGCTTTGGCCATTGTTGGCGAAGCAGGAAGTATATGCAAACAGAATCCCCGTGAAACCATGCGGGCCGGTGTTGACCGTCAACCCAGCGAGTCCCGCCCTGGTGCTCACGGCAATGGCGGTGAGTGGGAGGACGACCAGCGGCGCCGCCAGAGCGTACAGCATGATCATTTTGTTCTCCGCGGGCCCTATCTTCTTCCCCAGGTATTCAGGCGTGCGCCCAACCATGAGTCCTGCTAGAAACACAGCGATCGCTGCGGCCATGACCATGCTGTAAAGGCCAGTCCCCAGACCTCCGAATATGAGTTCTCCCAGCAGCATGTTGACTAGCAAAACCATGCCCCCGAGCGAGGTGTAGCTGTCATCCATTGAGTTGTTTGATCCCGTGGCCGTGTTGTATGTAACGACAGCCGTCAGGATGGAACCACCGATGCCGAAGCGCACCTCCTTCCCTTCCATGTTTCCACCAGATTGGACGCGACTATTTCGGAAAACTGTATTCCCGGTGCGGGGGATGCCCCGTTGTTCAACGTGATGTACGAAGATCAGTCCGGAGACGAAGAGAAGCACCATCACCCAGTAGAGAAGCCATCCCTGTCGAGGCTGGCCAACCATCCTGCCGAAGGTGTTCGTAAATGCTGCAGGGAGAAGCACGATCGCCAGCACTTCCAGAAAGTTTGTCAGCGGCGTGGGGTTCTCATAGGGATGAGCTCCATTCGCGTTAAAGAAGCCGCCGCCATTCGTGCCGAGATTCTTGATGATCTCCAGTGCAGCGACAGGACCTTGCGGTATGACCTGCTGCGTGCCCTCGACTGTCGTGGCAACCGCATATTGGTGGAAGTTCATCGGAACTCCCTGCCAGACGAGCAGTACAGCGCCAATCAATGCTCCCGGCAACAGGATCCAGAGCAGGCCGCGTGTCAGATCAACCCAAAAGTTGCCCAGCGTGTCGGAGAGTTGCCGGGCAAGACCACGGATGAAGGCAACTCCGACCGCCAACCCGGCAGCGCCAGCCAGGAAATTTTGCGCGCACAGTCCCACCATCTGGCTGAAATAGCTCATCGTGTTCTCGCCAGCGTAGGCCTGCCAGGTAGTGGTCGTCGAGAAGCTGATCGCCGTGTTCAGAGCCAGGTCAGGAGATAACGGCGCCGTCTGATACTGCGGGAAGAACCAGGGAAGAAACTGCTGCATTCTGAGAATGGCATACAACAGGAGCGTGCCGGCAAGGCTAAAGAGCACGAAACACGTCGCATACTCCTTGCCGGTCATCTCGACATTAGGATCAACCGCGGTGATGCGATAGACAAGCCGCTCAACTGGAAGGCATAAGCGGTCAAGAGAAGTCCGCTGCCTGGAAAAGACGCGTTCCATGTACCCGCCCAAGGGCCTCACCAGGACGGTGACGATGGCCAGAAACAACGCGTATTGAACTGCACTGTAGAGATCCACCAGCCCTACTTGCTCTGCTTAAAGCATTCTAGTGCCGCGTCGGTGTGAAAGAAAACAAGTTTGCCCGGACGCCCACACTAGCGCCGGATCGCCTGAAAGCGAAACGAATAGCGGACAAGCTCATAGTCGATCTTGAAAGAAGAAATTTCCATCCGGTTGGTAACGAAGTACATTGGCAATGTAGTTTCGTCAGCTCTTCGCTCGTCCATAACCCCTCTAAACGCTTCGCTGAAATGCTCTGACTGGTATCGGACTCTGCGGAACAAGGCCGAGAGAAGATGGGCTGCCACTGCTGCATCAAGACCTTTTGGCATTTAGGTTGAATTGTTGTCGTTTCGGCAAGTCTCGCTATTTCAACAAACTAAACCTCCACGAATCCCTCCGGCCAGAAAAAGTCAAAGAAATTTGTCAGTTGCGGAAAGTTATAAGTCGCGGAAGGAATAACACGTTCCCCAAAATTCATTAGACAGGGCGGCAGAAATGAAGCAGGTTGGGAAAGATTGTCGGTTGCACACGGACTCGACCAGCCGAAAATGGCATTGGTCGGTTCGGAAGCCCCGTGTCCAGACCAACAGAGGACTAAAATGTCGACCCAGCCCAGCTCGATCACGCCACGCGGACGCCTGCAGTCAGGCCGCGAGACACGCGTCAATCCTCGGGATAGAGATGTGATCTCTGCCCAAACCATCCCCGCCGGGTCGACTGAGCCGATCGAGTCCTTCGTCGATCCTGGCACCGCCGCCCGATATCTCCAAACGACTCGTCGACACGTGCTGGAGATGGTCCGCGCCGGACTCATCGTTGGTCATCCGCTCGATCCTCACGCCAAGAAGAAGGACTGGCGATTCCTGCTGTCGGAGCTGCACGCCTACATGCTAAGCTGCGACCAGCGGCCACCTGGAGCATGCAAACCACCGAGGAGGGTTTGATGCCCAGGTATCAGGAAGGAAGTATCCGCCAAATAAGGCGCGCAGACGGAATGACATGGGTCCTTCGCTATTACACAACGCGAGCGGATGGGAAACGAGTCGAACACATGGTCGGCATCGGCCTTGTGAAAGACATCGGTCCCAAGAAAGCCGATGCGTCGCGAGAAGCCGATCGTCAGAAGCTGCGCGAAACCATCAACCAATTGCAGCCCTTCCAGGGAAAGCCGAGGACATTTGGTCAGCTCTGTCAGCACTACATCGAGAACGAGCTGAGAATCGACCAGTCGAAATCGGCGCGCCCCAAGGAGTTTCCGACCATCGAGACCTACGAGCGACACCTCGTCAAGCGCATCATTCCGCGTTGGGGAAAGCTGGCGCCGTTGGCGGTCAAGTCGACGGAGGTCGAGAAGTGGTTCCTCGAACTGCGGATGGGAAACCCGCAAAAGAAGGTGAAGCCGTTTGCCGATCCCACGGTAGACAAGATTCGGCGCATCATGCACCTAGTCTACAAGCACGGGCAGCGGCACGAGTTTCTGCCGCGGCAGCAGGAGGGCAATCCCATGAATTGGGTGAGCCAGCGAACGACCAGCGATTACACGGCGGTCCCCATGACGCCGAAGCAGGCCTTCGAGATTCTCCTCAACATTCCGGAGCCGAGGCGCACGCTCACCTTGAGCGATGCGGCGACAGCGCTGCGAGTGTCGGAGTTGCTGGCCCTGATGTGGACGGATCTGGACTTCGCGGATCTGGTGATGTACGTGAGGCGGGCGTATGTGTGGGGAAGGTTCAAGGTGCCGAAGTCGAAGGCATCGAAGGCCCCGGTTCCCATGCATCCTCTCCTGGCGGGGTTTCTTCTCGCATGGCGCGACAAGACGCCTTTCGGCAAGGACACCGACTTCGTGTTCCCGAGCGTCCGGCTCAAGGGCAAGAAGCCGTTGTCTGCGTCCATCATGGTGCAGAAGTACCTGAGGCCGGCGGCGGTGAAAGCGGGTGTGATCAAGGAGGGGGAGAAGGTGCGTTTCGGCTTTCACAACTTCCGGCACGCACTGGCGACGGCGCTGGTGAAGCTGAAAGTAGACGCGAAGACTGTGCAGGGGATGCTGCGTCACGAGGACTTCGGGACGACGATGCAGCTCTAGGCACAATCGGACATGGAGGCGATGCGCGAGGCACAGGGGAAGTTCCTGGAGCAGCTATTGGGCGACAGGATTCACCTGCTCACGGAGTGGGTTCAGTGAGAAATCGTGAGTCGAATCTCCGAATCGTGGGTTGGATCGTGGGTTGGAAATTTCGGTCGAAAGCCGCTAAGTTCTTTAGAATGATGGTGGCCAGGGACGGAGTTGAACCGCCGACGCCAGCCTTTTCAGAGTGGCGTTGATAAGTGTTTATAACGACTTAACAGGTCTTAGGTGGCTGCGTAAGTACTTCAAAGGTCGTGAAAGACACGCTTATCTTGGGCTGGAATCCTGGGCTGGACCTGGTATCGCAGTGGATTTTATGCTTCCTCAAATCCTTGGCTATCAAACTTCAGAGTCCGACAGTTCTCGGTAACGGTGCGAACCACATTCTCAGGAGCGCCAGAAGGAATCTCAGCTTCGATTTCAAGGGTGATTTTCATTTTAGCGTCGAGTAGGCCGGCAAGATGCTGAACCACGTAAGCGGCGATAGCATCAACGTCGGGCGATAGGCGAGTTGCATTCAGTGTTGGCGAACCGTGAGACCGCCTCAGAGCCGGCGATTCCGTCGAGCCTGTTTGGGGCAGGCCGGTTCCTCCAGCAGGATATGCGGCAACCCCGACGCCAGATTCAGCAAGTCCATCTGCGGTTGCCGTGCTTGCAACCCTATTCTGGTGGCTGTCGAAGCCTTGGCAAGCGGCCTCCTTCTCCATTTGTTCTGCTGCAACCTGGGGCTTAACGAATTCAACTGAACATTAGGACGACAACCGGCTTCGAGACCGCGATAGCGACCGCCCGCTGCGTCACAAGAATCCGCGTATGAAAAGTATCTTGCTTCCATGTGAGGCGAGCCACAACGCCGGGATTGCGGTTTTCAAGCCGGCAACTCAGGAGGACAGCCACAATTCCATTTGCCTTGATGGCAGGCGCTGGGGCGCGTATTTGCGGAGGAAAGACCTTGCGGATCAGTTGACGTTTCCGCGACTCCCACTTCTGCACGCTGGCCAACCCGCTTACCAGCGGTCAGAACGCGGTGAACCCGCTCTGAAATCGTCCAATACGCACTGCTGACAGGCACGTTCGACATCGAGGCCCGACGGAAATGGCGACTCCCATGAAGTACTGTGCTCGTAATCCACGGATACACGATTCAGATCAACCGCCAACCGTCTCTTTGCGTCCGCCATGCTTGAGCGTGGACCAAATCCAACGTGAACTCGAAGCCATTGCGGCTTTCGACAATTTGTTCTTGGCCCGGAGCGAGCACTGCGCGGATGAAATCGTCGGGCTTGAACTGCGCAAGTTACGAGGCAGGAATTGCTCAGATTGGCCGAGTCGCTTCGACGTTTGGGCGGTTGATCGCAGCCGTCATCTGCCCGATCGAGGCGGCCTCATCATGAAGTGTTGCAACCTCACAGTCAACCTCGAGTTACGAATCGCTACTGGCTAGTCGGCAGATCCCCGGGCAGGATCTTATATTCCAAACGGGTATACCCGTATTCTTTGAGTTTGTGATACAGAGAGCTTCTCGGCATACCTAATCTCCTGGCTGCGGAATCCACTCGGCCTCCTTCCATCGCCACGACAGCCTGAATATAGCGCTGTTCCATCGCCTTCAGCGTCATAACGGACGCCACGTTCAAGTCGGGTAACCCCTCTTCCACTAACCCTTCTTCCACTTCGAAATGCAGATCTGCCTCCGTCACTGCA
>Ga0182027_10005271_pt1 | contig 19705 bp, 29 predicted proteins | sample 712E1DmetaG_FD_121300 | JGI IMG/M metagenome (GOLD analysis project Ga0182027, IMG submission 121300) | Permafrost microbial communities from Stordalen Mire, Sweden - 712E1D metaG (Illumina Assembly) | ecosystem: Environmental > Terrestrial > Soil > Wetlands > Permafrost | place: Sweden...
GCAGGCATGACCCATGTCGTAGGCATCGATACAAGAAAGAATTCTCAGACCAAGGGCGACGAGATAATGTTTCCAGTCACAGTCATCGAATGTCCTCCAATGAAGATTGCAGGTGTTCGGGTCTATTCTAAAAAATATAACAAGATCCAGCCATCAAAAGATATCTTGTTCAGATTAGAGAAGAATCTTGCAAGAAAGATTGTCCTTCCAAAAAAGGCTCATGATATCTCAGAACTTGATTCAATAAAAGCTGACGAAGCATTCGATCTGAAATTATTGGTCTATGCGCAGCCTCATCTTTCTGGTTTTGCAAAGAAAAGGCCAGAATATATGGAGTTTGGGATGTCTGGAACAGTTTCTGACAAGATAAAATTTGTCAAGGAAAATCATGATAAAGAATTGCTTGTCAACAATCTTTTCAAAGATGGAGAGAATGTTGATGTCCATGCTGTGACAAAAGGCAAGGGACTTCAAGGACCTGTAAAAAGATTTGGAGTAGACTTCAAGGCTCACAAGACAGAAAAGGGTGTCAGAAGGGTAGGAACATTAGGAGCTTGGTCTGGTCAAGGGCACGTATTATATAGAGTCCCACATCCAGGACAGATGGGCTATCATTTGAGGACAGAATTCAACAAGCAGATAATCAAGATATCGACTAAGCCAGAGGAAATAAATCCTAAAGGCGCATTCCCGCATTATGGTAATATCAAATCAACATATGTCATGATCAAGGGCTCAGTATTCGGCGCACAGAAGAGAGCAATCGTAATAACTAAGCCTATGAGGCAGAGAGTGCCTGATTCATTGCCTACAATAAATTATGTAAGCCTTGAATCAAAGAACTAGACTATTACACTATAATATATAGATATAAAAAACATAAATCAAAAACACAATGAACGTTCCAGTTATCGACCAAAAAAAGAACGAGGTTGCAAAGAAAGAATTGCCTAAGCAGTTTGATGAACCCATAAGAGCAGATCTCATATACAAGGCAGTCGTCGCGATGCAGGCAAACAAGAGACAACCATATGGCTCATTTGTAGACGCTGGAATGAATGTCTCGGCAAAGCTTTCAAGAAGGAGAAGGGACTACAAAGGCTCATACGGCCACGGCATCGCAAGAAGCCCAAGAAAAATCATGACCAAGAGAGGGACAAGGTTCAACTGGGTCGGGGCACTAGCACCTAATACTGTCGGCGGAAGAAGGGCGCATCCTCCGAAAGTAGACAGGATCTGGGACAAGAAGATGAATATCAAGGAGAGAAGAAAGGCATTATGCAGTGCACTTGCAGCGACGATGACTAAAGACATTGTAATAAAAAGAGGGCATCTTTTGCCAAAAGAATTCCCATTCATATTATCTAATGATATAGAGAACATCAAGAAGACAAAGGATGTCATAGAGATGCTTTATGCATTAGGATTCAAGGATGAGCTCGACAGGACAAAAGAAAAGGTCAAGAGGGCAGGCATCGGAAAGAACAGGGCAAGGCCTTACAAGGTCAAGAAATCAGTGCTGTTTGTCGTCTCAAAGAAGTGCGAGCTGAACAAGTCAGCAAAGAACATCTCTGGTGTAGACATAGTGACTCCAGACCATTTGAATGCAGACTTGCTTGCCCCAGGGACACATCCAGGAAGATTGACATTATATACTGAGGGAGCAATCGATAGGATTGCAAAAATGTTTATTTATTGATATTAAATTATGAAATACTAAATCAAAAACGTGATTATCATGCAGATCATAAAAAATCCTTTATCGACGGAAAAATCTATCAGGCTGATGGAATCAGACAATACACTGATATTTGAAGTAGATAAGCATGCTTCAAAGGATGCAATAAAAGGAGAAATTGAGAGTTTTTTCAAAGTAAGGGTCGCAACAGTTCGGACAAGAATCGGTCCAGACGCAAAGAAAAGGGCATACATAAGGTTTGCTGCAGACACGCCAGCGATAGATATTGCGACAAAGTTGGGATTGATATAATTAATAAATTTATGACATACATCATGATTAGGTAATTCACATGGGCAAGAATTTAACACAACAGGCAAGAGGAAAGGGCGGTCCTAGTTTCACATCTCCAGGTTTCAGATATTTAGGAGAAGCAAAATTAAAGCATGGAGTGAGCACTGCTGATATCCTTGACATTGTCAAAGACCAAGGTCATCTTGCACCATTGTTATCAGTCAGATATAATGATGGGACAAAAGGTTATATCGTCGCTCCAGAAGGAGTGTTTGTTGGACAGAAATTATTGATAGGTGCTGGTGCACCACTCGAGATAGGAAACAGCTTATACTTGAAAGATGTTCCAGAGGGATCAACAATATTCAATATTGAGGGTGTCCCTGGCGATGGTGGAAGATTCTGCAGGACTACCGGAAGCTTTGGAAAAGTGTTTGCAAAGACTGACAAGTCAATCCAGATCTTGTTACCATCAAAGAAACTCAAGGAGTTCCATCCAGATTGCAGGGCGACTGTCGGAATCGTCGCTGGCGCCGGAAGAAAAGAGAAACCATTCCTTAAGGCAGGAACCATGTGGCATTATAGGCATGCAAGAAAGAAGAGATATCCTCATATGTCAGGATCTGCACAGAACGCTGTCGACCATCCATTCGGTAACAAGAGGAGTTCAAGGAAGAGTAAGGCAAGACCTGCTCCAAAGAATGCTCCTCCAGGAAGGAATGTAGGTTACATCAGGCCAAAGAGGACAGGTCAATCAAAATCAAAGGTCAGCATAAGAAATCAATAAAAAATCAGTAAAAATCAGATATAAACAATCAAGGAAAAATCAAGGTTAAAATGGCAAGAAAAATATTCACATATCGCGGAAAATCAATGGATGAATTACAGCAGATGTCTCTAAAAGAGTTAGCAGAATTGCTCCCGGCCAGGCAGAGAAGGTCTATCAAGAGGGGATTTGGCGAGGAGAAACTTAAGGTAATAAAGAAACTGCAGAAGCTTGATACAGTAGAGACACATGTGAGGGATATGATAGTGCTTCCGCAATTTGTTGGAAAGACCATCAAGATACACAATGGGAAAGATTTCACACCGATATTGATACAAGAAGATATGGTGGGGATGTTTTTCGGCGAATTATCGATGACAAGAAAGAGGGTGCAGCATAATGCTCCAGGAGTCGGCGCGACCAAGTCATCATCAAGCGTATCAGTCAAATAAACAACAAGATCACTGATGTTAAATAATATTTTTTCAAATCAATATTAAAAAACAAAAAATGAAAACAAACTATTCATTCAACGACTTGAAAGAGAATATGGCAAAAGCCTCTGGCAGAAACCTGAATGTCTCGATGAAGCAGGCTATTGAAATATCAAAATATGTACGTGGAAGGTCGCTTACACAGGCAAAGATGTTGTTGCAGCAGGCAATAGATATGATACATCCGATACCATTCACAAGATTCACAAACGGTCTCGGCCATAAGCCAGGGATGGGTCCAGGGAGATATCATCCAAAGGCATGCGCTGAGATATTGAAAGTCTTGGAATCTGCAGAGTCGAATGCAAAGAACAAAGGATTCAACGCGCAGGACCTGAAAGTGTTGCACATCGCTGCACAGACAGCACCAAAGCAATGGCATTATGGTCGAAAGAAGAGGTCTGTCTTCAAGGCAGCGCATATCGAGGTAGTGCTTGCAGAGGTCAAAGGCCTTAGCGCTAAAAAGAAGGATGCTAAATCAAAATCAAATAAAGATGTCAAATCAGAAAAAGGTTCAGATAAAAAAAAGGATCTGAAAAAAGTGTCAGAAAAAAATTAAAAAGTTGATACAATATGATTGAAAGAAAATTCGTCGCTGAAAACTTGAAGGAATTCCAGATTGAGGAATACTTAAGGTCTGTCTTAGGAAAGGCAGGACTTAGCTATATCAAGATGCAAAGGACTCCATTAGGAGAGAAGATAATCATCTGCGCATCAAGGCCAGGAATCATCGTCGGAAAAAGCGGATCGAACATTGCAAGATTGACAAAGGAACTCAAAGAGAAGTTCCATCTAGAGAATCCACAGATAGAATTACTCGAGGCAGAGAATCCTATGACTGATGCAAGCATTGTTGCAGAGTCTATCGCAAACTCTCTTGAGAGATTCGGCACTGCAAGATTCAAAGGCATCGGCCATAAGGCGATGGCTGACATCATGAGTGCAGGGGCTAGAGGTGTCGAGATATTGATTTCAGGGAAAGTACCTTCAGCAAGGGCCAAGACCTGGAGATTTTATATGGGTTATCTTAAGAAATCTGGAGATATAGCAGTCTCTGGAGTGAATACTGCTTATGCATCTGCGAAACTAAAATTAGGGATCATAGGAGTGCAGGTCAGGATAATGCCATCGACAACAAAACTTCCTGATGATATAGAGCCGCTCACTCCAGAAATGATGCAGGCAAAGGTCGAAGAGATTGCTACAGGAAAAGTCGAGGCGCTCGCAGCAGAAGAGAAGAAAAAGAAGGCTAAGAAAAAAGAGCCGAAGGCAAAAGAGGCCGGATCTGAAGATAAGACAAAAAAGCCAAGAAAAAAGGCTGTAAAGAAATCTGAAGGAGCACCTGCAGAGAAATCAGAAAAATCAGAGAAGCAAGAGAAATCTAGTGACGCAAAGCCAGACAAATCAGAAGCTGTAAAATCATAAATGAGGATCAAATGAAATATTCAGTCATAAGCAAATTCCAAAGCGATGAAGTTGAGAAGAAGATGAATGAATTAAAGACTGAACTCATGAAATTGAATGCTCAGGTGGCTATCGGAACAACACCGAAAAGCACAAAGCAGATCAGAGAGATAAAAAAGAATATCGCAAGGATTGAGACATTAAGAGTGGAGAATTTCAAGAAAGCACTTGAAAAGTTCACAAAAGATGCTCATAAGCCTAATGCTGCAAAGGCGAAGAAATACATAAATCATTAGATAATTATCATAACAAATCAAAAAATAAAAGACCAATCAAAAAACAAAATTAAAAAATTAGAAAAAAATTTATAATCAACTGTTAAACAAAAAAACAAAAATGACCGATATATGCAACGTTTGTGGTTTGCCAAAGGAACTCTGCGTCTGTGAACAGATAGCAAGAGAAAGCCAGAAAATTGTTGTCAAGCTGGTCAAGAAGAAATTCGGAAAGCAGTATACAATGATAGAAGGTATCGATACTAACGAAATCGATATCAAAGATGTGGCAAAAAGGCTCAAGAACAAGTTCGCTTGCGGTGGCACTGCAAAAGATGGTTATATTGAATTGCAGGGTAATCACCTCTCAAAGGTGCAGGCAGCTTTAACTGAGATTGGCTTTGCCCCTGAAACAATCGATATCAAGGGCATGTAGAGGATTTTGGCAAAAATATATGACTACCTCAATAAAAGATGAATTCATAGGAAAAGAAGCTGAGATAGTTAGAGCCAGAAGCAAACAATTGCTCGGACTCAAGGGAAAGATCATGGACGAGACAAGGCAAAGCTTCAAATTCCTGGTCAATAAAGGGAATTTCCGTGAACTCAAGATGATAATGAAGGACGGCAACACTTTTCGGATCGGAAACAAGCTGTTCGAAGGTTCGAAATTGATGAAGCGCCCAGAAGATAGGATAAAACTCAAGGATGAGTAAAATAATATTCAAAAAATATTCAATGACAATAGAAATTCAAAACAAGGATTCAAAAACAGAAGTTCAAAAAATCCAAGGATGATTAAAAATGGCTGAAATGAAAAATATCGGAATCGATGTCAAGAAACCTGAATATAGCCCTAAGGCTATTGATCCAAAAGATCCATTTTATGGCTCTATAAAACTGAGGGGAAGGACATTCCAGGGCATTGTCGTCAGCGATAAGATGCAGAAGACTGCAACAATAGAGTGGCCTAGAAGAAAATTCAATAAAAAATATGAGAGATTCGAGATGCGAAGATCAAGAGTAAAGGCTCATAATCCAGAATCTATCAATGCAAAGACTGGAGACACTGTGAAGATTGCAGAGACAAGACCATTATCTAAGACAAAGAATTTTGTCATAATAGAGATTGTCAAAAGACATGGAGAGGCTTAAATAATTACTCAGAGTATATTATATAAGTCACAATCAAAATGAAAGCATTAAAGGCTAACATCGTAAAATCATTGCCAGTAGGCGCCTATGTAGGTACATGTGATAACTCTGGCGCAAAGATTGTTAAGGTATTTGCAGTCATGGGTCATAAGACGAGCAAAGGAAGAAAACCTGCATGCGGCATAGGAGATCTTATAATGGCTGCAGTAAAATCTGGTAAGCCCGACATGAGAAAAACAGTAGTATATGCTATTGTCGTAAGGCAGAAGAAAGAATATAGGAGAGCGAATGGCATGAGGATAAAGTTTGAAGACAATGCATGCGTAGTCCTCAAAGATGAGAAAGGAAACCCTAAAGGCACAATATTCAAAGGGCCTATTGCAAAAGAGGTCGCTGATAGGTGGCCTGCGGTCGCAAAGATAGCAAGCATAATCGTATAAATAATTTATAATAATAATCATACAGATTAGCAAAACAAAAAAATAAATTTACAAAATCAAACGGATAACAAAATGAAAAAAGATTTTTCAAAAGCATGGAACAAGAGCACAAAGCCTAACAAGCAGAGAAAGTTCAGGTTCAATGCCCCTCTTCATATAAAAGGGAGTTTCCTTAATGCTCATCTATCAAAAGAATTGAGGCAAAAATATTCCACAAGGTCTTTAAGAGTTAGGACTGGCGACAGGGTCAAGATAATGAGAGGACAATTCAAGAAGACCGAAGGGAAAGTTGAAGAGGTCGACACTAAGAACTCAAAGATTTATATCGCAAAGATTGAGCACACAAAGCGTGACGGCACCAAGGCGAGATATCCTATCGATCCTTCAAACCTATTGATAGTCGAAGTGAATACTGATGATAAGAAGAGATTTGATAAGCAGAAGAAAGCAGAGCCGAAGACTGAAAAGGTAAGTTCACAAAATAAGGCTGAACCAAGACCTGTCTCAAAGCCTGCTCAAAAACCTGCCTCGCCTGTTCATAAATCAGAAAAAATAGCTGAGAAAACAGTTAAGGCTGCTGCAACACCAGCAAGGCCAAAACCTGTTGACAAAACAGTAAAACATTCAAAATAAAAATATCAAAATAAAAAAATGCAATAAAGGTTCAAAATGGTTAAAAGACACTTACTAAGGCTTAATGCACCAAGGACATGGAAGATCCAGCGTAGAGGAATCACATTCATAACAAGGAGCAATCCTGGTGGGATGGCAAAGGACTTGACAGTTCCAGTATCTAATCTCTTGAAATATGAGCTAAAGCTTGCTCATTCGATAAAAGAGGTCAAGCATCTGATAAAAGAAGAAGAGATACTTATCAATGATAAGAGGATAACTGAATACAACCATCCAGTATGCTTCACTGACATCCTATCATTTCCAAAATTGAATTCAAATTACAGGCTGATCATAGATTCAGATAATATACTAAAACTGGTCCCTATCTCAAAAGAGGAATCTAAGCTCAAGATATTGAAGATCATCGGCAAGAGTTTTGTCAAAGGAAAAACCCAGCTGAACCTGTTTGATGGGAGAAATATCATGTTTGAAAAGCATCATTACAAGGTCGGAGATGCTTTGCTGATAACATTGCCTGACCATATAGTCAAAGAACATTTGAGCCTTGAGAAAGGCGTGCTCGTATTATTATATAGAGGATTCCATGTCGGAAAGATCGGAACGCTTGTCGACATCAAGAAAGATTCTGTTGTCATCAAGACTGCAAATGAGACTTATGAGACCAAGAAGGATTATGTCCTGGTCGTAGGCAAGGATAAGCCATTGATCAAGATGACCAAATGAAAAAAGGAAAAATAGGAATAAAAAATTAAACAAAAAAATATCAAAAGATAATTCACAATCAAAATGGCAAAAGACAAAACCAAAAATCCTATGAGGACAATCAAGGTAGAGAAAGTCACACTCAACATAGGTACAGGAAAAGACCAGCAATTGCTTGAGAAAGCGCAAAAGCTCATGAAGAGCCTGACCGGGATAGATAGTGTCCGAACCATCACCCAGAAAAGGATTGCTGCCTGGGGACTTAGGCCTGGTCTTCCTATCGGCTGCAAATTGACCTTAAGGCATGATGAGGCCCAAAAGATTATACCTAGGATGCTTTCAGCAAAAGAATTCAAGCTTACAGATGAGAACTTTGATGATAATGGAAATGTATCTTTCGGGATAAAAGAATATATCGATGTCAAGGATGCAAAATATGATCCAGAGATTGGGACTCTTGGTTTGCAGTGCTCAGTAACTTTGGAGAGGCCCGGCTTTAGGATAAAGAAGAGGAAGATGATGAAGAAAGTGCTTCCAATGAATCATAGGATTCCAAAACATGAGGCAAAGACTTTCATGACAGAAAAATATGGCGTGAAATTCGCTTCTAAGGAAGACGAGGAATAAAATGACTACTACTGATCATACAAAAACTTTGAAACAGCTCATAAACAAGCCTGGAAAGCTTGCTAAGTACAATAAATATAGTGTCCCAAGAAAAAGGCCGCAGGGTGCAATACATAAGAAATGTGTTCGATGCGGAAGGAATGGGGCGCATATAAGCAAGTATGGCTTGAACTTATGCAGGCAGTGCTTTAGAGAAGTCGCAACAAAGATCGGCTTCAAAAAGTATAACTGAAAATTATAGAATTTAATGAGAATAAAAATACTTGACATAAAAACAAACATCATTGAGGAAAAAATCACGATTACGAGGCAAAAATGTTAAACGATCCATTAGCAAATGTATTATCTTACATGAACAATCATGAAAGGCTTGGAAGAAAAGAGATTACTGTAGCCAATAATTCCAAGCTTATCAGGACAGTTCTTGGTATACTCAATGAGAATAATTATGTCGGAGAGGTTAAAGAGATTGAGGATGGCAAAGGAAAATTGCTCAACATATCACTCTTAGGAAACATCAACAAAGTAGGTGTCATCAAGCCAAGATTCAATGTCAAGAAGTCTGATTATGAGAAATTTGAGAAGAGATATCTTCCTGCAAAGGATTTTGGTGTCTTGATAGTATCGACATCTCAAGGTCTTATGACTCACAATCAGGCTAAAGAGAAGGGTCTTGGAGGAAGACTTATCTGTTATTGTTATTGATTTATCATAGTCATCAACGATGTATCAGTAATAAATTATCAAATTCACAATCAAAATGAAACCAGCAAAAATGGAATACAGGGTAGAAATCCCAGAAAAAGTCTCAGCTGAACTGATGGATGGACTATTTACTATAAAAGGACCTAAAGGAGAGGTCAAAAGGAAATTCATCTATCCAAGAGTTGCGATTGCAAAAGACCAGAATGCAATAGTATTCACATCGCTTTTGCCTACAAAAAGAGAGAAGGCAGCGATATTCACGACAGAAGCGCATCTAAAGAATATGTTCAAAGGAGTGCTTGAAGGTTCTGTCTATAAATTGAAGATATGCTCAGGACACTTTCCTATGAAAGTGACTTATAAGAATAATATTTTAGAGGTCAAGAATTATATGGGAGAGACTGTCCCGAGGACCTTAAAGATAAAACCAGGTGTTGACGTTGTAGTCAAAGAGCCTGAAATCACTGTACAGAGCCCTAATAGAGAGCTTGCAGCGCAGACTGCTGCGGCAATTGAGCAGGTTGCAAGAAGGGCAAATTTTGACAGGAGAGTATTCCAAGATGGGATATACATAACTGTCAAGGATGGAAAAGAACTCAAATAAGATGTCAGATGATATTTCATATGACATATGATGATTTGATATAATGATTATGGATTGATAAAATGGCTGATACTAAAAAACTACTTGAAGTGAGAAAGACAATCAAAGATAGAAAGCCCGATTTTATGCAGCAGGACCATCATAAAAAGGCAAGAGTCTCTGCTAAATGGAAAAGACCTACTGGTCTTCAAAGCAAGATGAGGCATCAGTTCAAAGGCTATGCGAGAAGAGTCAAGCAAGGCTGGAGAAGCCCTCAAGAAATCAGAGGCTTTCACTTGTTAGGATTAAAGCCTGTGATGATAAACAATATCAAAGAGCTGGAATCTGTCAAGAAAGATGAAGGCATCATAATAGGCTCGAATGTCGGGACCAGGAAGAAATTATTGATAATGGAAAAGGCAACTCAGCTAAGCATCAAGATATTGAATATCAAGCCTGATGTATTCAAGAAAAAGCTTGAAGAGAAGAAGGCACAGAAGATTGAAAGCAAGAAGTCTAAGGAAGAGCAGAAGAAAAAGACTTTGGAAGAGTCATTGAAGAAGGCAGAGAAGAACAAGAAAGATAAAGAGAAGCTTGACAAAGAGGCTTCTAAAGAAGAGCCGACAGAAGAATCTTCTGAAAAAGCTCTTGAAGAGAAAAAATTAGAAGAAAAGAAAGAAAAAGATGATATATTGATTCACAAGCAATGAGGTATCAAAAATTGTGATTTTTGAGTATCAAAAACTGAGGCATCAAGATGGATCTTAAAGTTCAAAAAAGACTGGCAGCGCAAATCCTTAATTGCTCTCCTAAGAGAGTGATTTTTGATAATGACAGACTTGAAGATATAAAGCAGGCAATCACTAAGAGAGATCTTAGATTATTGATCGGCGACAAGGCAATATCTGAAAGGCCTATGAATGCCACTTCAAAATTCCGTGTAAGAAAACTAAAGGTCCAGAAGAGCAAGGGCAGAAGAAAAGGTCCTGGCTCAAAGAAGGGGTCATTCAATTCAAGATTCAAGACCAAGATGGTCTGGATGAATAACATCAGGGTCCAAAGAGCATTCCTATTATTGCTTGTAGATAAGAAGATAATCTCAAGGACCGCATACAGGAAATTATACTTGATGTCCAAAGGAGGATATTTCAGGAGCAAGAGGCACATAAAATTGTTCCTTGCTGAGCATGACGAGCTATTATTCGACAAGAATGCACAAGTGGCTGCAAAGCCTACTGAGAAACCTGAGAGAACCAGAAGGGCTCCAAAGACAGACAGTCAATAGATAGTCAATAAATGATAATAATATATGTGATAAAATGAAAGCTAATAAAAAAAGATTTGTCCCATACAGAAGAAAGCTTAGCGGCAGGACTAATTATAGGAAAAGACTGAAGATGCTTGTGAGCGGAAGCCCAAGACTTATAGTAAGAAAGACCAATAAGAACATAATAGTCCAGGTTGCAGTATATTCTGAGAATGGAGACAATGTCATTGCCACAACCAATTCAACTGAGCTGAAAAAGTTAGGATGGAATAATGCTACAGGAAATCTCCCTGCTTCATACTTGACTGGCCTGCTTGCTGGAAAGAAGGCAATTTCAAAGAAGATGACTAGTGCTATTGTTGATCTAGGGCTTCAGACTCCTGCAAAAGGTACAAGATTATTTGCTGCAGTCAAAGGAGCGATAGATGCAGGCCTAAAGATTCCGTGCTCAGAAGATGCATTCCCTACTGAAGATAGGATAAAAGGAAAACATATTGCAGGATTTAATAAAAAGGCTTCTGGAATAGAGAAGTCATTTGAAGATGTCAAGAACAGTATTTTGAAAAAATAAGAATAATTGTGAAATAATAATAAAAAATAATTGATAACAATCATTATTTGAGGACAAAATGCCTAAACCAAATGAAAAAGAACCAGAGAAAGTCTTGATTGAGCCAGTAGAAGAAGAGCAAGTAGAGACTTTGAAGATGACATCTGATATTGAGAGATGGCAGCCTAAGACTGATCTAGGCAGGAAGGTCAAGAGCAGAGAGATTGGAACAATAGATGCTGTGCTCGATACTGGAAAGCCAATACTTGAACCAGAGATAGTTGATATGCTCCTTCCAAATATGGAATCTGACTTGCTTATGATCGGCCAATCTAAAGGCAAGTTTGGTGGAGGATCAAGAAGAGTATTCAGACAGACACAGAAAAAAACTAAAGAAGGTAACAAGCCAAAATTCTCAACATTCTCAGTCATCGGAAACAAGGACGGCTATGTCGGATTAGGATTCGGCAAGGCAAAAGAGACTGTTCCAGCAAGAGAGAAGGCATTAAGAAAATCAAAATTAAACATCATTAGGATTGCTAGGGGCTGCGGCTCATGGCAATGCAATTGCAAGACTCCACATTCTATCCCATTCACTGTCACAGGCAAGTGCAGCTCAGTAACTGTAGAATTGAAGCCTGCCCCTAAAGGGACTGGCCTAAAAGCAGAGAAAGAGATTGCAAAAATATTGAAGCTTGCAGGAATCAAGGACATCTGGTCTAAGACTCGCGGTCAGACCAGGAACAAACTTAATGTTATAGAAGCTGTAAGAAAGGCATTATTGAAGCTTAACACCACCAAGATACAACAGAAGCATATTGATAGTCTTGCCATCAGGCAAGGTGCACTTCCAAAACAGGAAGTGAAACCTGCTGAGCAGGCATAGGATATTAAATTATTGAAAATCATTTATTAAATTGTGATTAAAAATGGAAAAAACTCCTAAAACAAAACAAGAAGCAAAACCAGAATCTATCAAACAGGAATTCAAAGGTAGGATAGCCATCATAAGGATCAGAGGCACCGATGATGTCAATCACCAGATTGAAGACACTATGAGGATGTTCAAACTCTACAAAAAACACACATGCTCAGTCTATGATAAGACTCCTGTGACTATGGGCATGGCAGCAAAATGCAAAGACTATTGCACATATGGAGAGATTGATGATGAGACATACAAGATGCTTGTAGATAAAAGAGGCATAAAGAAAGAAGGCAAATTACAGAATTATTTCCACTTAAGCCCTCCTAGAGGAGGATTTGAAAGATATGGTGTCAAGGCATCATTTGCAATGAAAGGTGCGCTTGGTTATAGAGCAGAGAAGATAAATGCCTTGATTAAGAAGATGTTATGATTGTTTTTGCATCTGATTGAGGATGCTAATAATGAGGACAAAATGTTAAACAGAAGAAAAAAATCCATCAAGTTCAGAGGTCATCACACACACGGCTATGGTTCTAAGAAGAAGCATAGAGGATCCGGCCATCAAGGCGGTGTAGGAATGGCTGGTACTGGAAAGAAAGCTGACCAGAAAAGGCCATCCATTTGGAAGGATACAAAATATTTCGGAAGGTATGGCTTTAAATCCCGCGCAAAAAAGCTTAGGACATTGAACCTGTTCTATATTGAGGACCATTTCGATGCCTTGGTGAAGGGCGGAAAGATAAAGAAGGATGGAGATTCATATTCGCTAAATCTTAAGGATTTTGATGCAGACAAATTGCTAGGCTCAGGAGCTGTGGAGCACAAGCTTAAGATTACCTGTGATGCAGCCTCAGAATCGGCAATAGCAAAAGTCGGAGAAAAGGGTGGCACTGTCACTGTCAGGGTAGTCGCAGCTTTTGTAGCAAACGAGCCTAAGGCACAGAAAAAGGCAGAAAAGTAGACGTCTGGTTGAGGATATCTGTCGATTTTCCAATATTATTTTTCTTAAAATTTTATTTTTTTATAATTTTATATTATTCTAATCATCTATATTCATTAATTTTATAAATTTCAATAGCTCAATCAGAGATATGACTGATGGCTTCATTGGAGTAATCATAGAAGAGAGCCTTGAGAAGAAAGATGTGCTTGCAAAGGTCAAGATTCTAAAGACAAAGATTGAGCAAGTGACTGCTAAACATAAGACTCCTTGGATTAAGCAATGGACATTGAATACTGTTGAGATTCCAGAAAATCAGGCTGATAAAGTTGCGAAAGACTTGAGCAAGTCCCTAGACTCTAAGCACGACTGGTATGCTGATTTCAAAAATGATAGATTTCATTATATAATCTTTCGCAACAAAGTCTTTTTTATTGACAGGCGAAGCAAAGAACAGTATGATGAAGCTAAAAGGTACGGGATATCGTTAGGCATCCCAGAATATCAGGTAGATTTTCATCCAGACATTATAGAATGGAAAAGATAGTTGATTAGAATGCCTTTGATTCTATGGTCTTGATCTTCCAAAATGCTTTTGTGGCTTCAATTGCCTTCTTGTTATCGAATCTCTTGCATGTGTAGATCACTATTGACAAAAATCTCTCTTTAGTCCAAGCGCCTAGATATATCCCTGAATCTATCAATGGGACAAAGGCGTCATAACCAGAATTTATGTCCTTACCCATCCCATCTGCACAATGGATGATAGGGGAGCCATAAGCTCTTAAACCAAGCGATTTGGTGATTGTGTCAAAATATTTTTTTATAATTTTCTTATCTACCTTAATATCATAATATCCTTCAATAAGCAATCTTTGCCTGGTTATCTGGGGTGCTAGGTTCTTCATTTTCTCATTTCAAGACGGTCATTTATAAAAAGTTTTCTAATCTTCTAACAGACTAATCACAAAATTTATATATACGATTAGTGGATAGGATTAAATATTTTGGCTATTTTTAGAACTATATAGAGGTTGAGTTTTTTTATGGCAACACCAATATTTAAAGTAACTAAGCTTTCAAAAGTGTTTGATCGAAGGATAATTCTTGATGATATTGAGCTAGAGATAAATGCTGGAGAGATATTTGGCATAATCGGTGCATCTGGCTCTGGAAAGACTACATTGCTCAACACTCTTGTAGGATTTCTCAAGCCAGAGGCTGGTGATGTGCAGTTTCGAACAGAGCATCTGCTTGAACATAAGGATTCGCACATCTTCCGCTCTGTATTCAAGCATCCTGATGAATTGAAAAGGATAATAGGTATGGCTAGCCAGACACCATCATTCTATAATACCTTGACAGTAAAAGAGAATATATTATATTTTGGGGCGCTTTATGGATTATCAAAAGATACTCTGAAATCTAACGCTACCACTTTGATAAACCTGATGGATCTTCAAGGCTCCGAGAACAGAAAAGCCCAGAACCTTTCTGGCGGGATGCAAAGAAGGCTTGATATGGCATGCGCCTTGGTCCATGATCCGAAGATCCTGATTCTTGACGAGCCGACAGCAGATCTTGATCCGTTGTTAAGAAATCATATATGGAGGCTTGTAAGAAAAATAAATAAAAGAGGCACAACAATAATCCTTGCCTCGCACCATCTCTCAGAACTTGAGAACCTGTGCTCTAGGATTGCAATATTAAAGGAAGGGAAGATGCTGGCTATTGGGACTCCTAATGAGATAAAGGAGAGATTCAGCAAGCATGAAGAGATACATCTTGAGACATTCCCTGGAAATTATTCTCTTATAGCAGATATCAAAGATAAGGACGTCCTTAAAGAGATTGCAAAGATAGAGGACAAAGGGACTAAGCTTGTGATATATACTTCAAAGCCAGAGATTGTGCTCAATGAACTCATGAAAAAACTTGAGGCTCATAAAGAGACTATTGTAGACCTCAAGGTCACAAAGCCTACACTTGATGAGATATTCATAATGATTACAGAATCTGACAAAGACGTGGAAGAAGAGAAAGAGGAAGAGACTGACGCAAAAAAGAAGAAGCAGGGAAGATGATGCTGCGCAAGATAATGCAGCTATTTATGCTGCTGCCATATTTTATATATTGACAGGACATATATCGAGAGAACAATGAAAGTATTTAAGATAACAGCAAAGAATTTGAAATTGCTCATGAGGTCAAAGACCTCTATGTTTGTCATAATATTCGGCCCTCTCATAATAATGCTTCTTGTAGGCTTTGCTTTCAATAATCCTACTGCATCAAAATTAACTATAGGATATATACCTAGGGAAAATACCAATCTCACGCAAGATTTCCTTAAGGTCTTGCAGTCAAATCCTAGTTTCTCTTTGATAGAATACCAAGATGCTGATCTTTGTAAGGGGATGATTGAGCAGGGAAAAGTCCATATATGTATAGTCTTTCCAGAAAATTTCAGCATAGAGAACAACAAGACCAATGAGATAGTGTTTTTTGTAGACCAGTCGAGAGCAAATTTTGTCTATTCTATCATCGATAGTGTCTCATCAAAAATCAGCTTCACTTCAAGTCAGCTCAGCTATCAGATGACTAATGATCTGCTCTCTGTGATAACATATACCCAAAAGTCCAACAATGATGAGATAATAAAGCTCATAGCCCTGAAGAATTCTGCTAATGATATCTCTACAAAACTCAAAGATGTCCAGGCAAAGCTTGGGGCCCTGGACCTAAATCAGGTCAGTGTCAATACCGGAGATATGTCTAATTGGGCAGAGAATATACGGACTGATGTAAATAATCTTCAGAGTCAAGGCATTGTTGCGGCAAACAGGGGCACACAGCTTACAGTAGATCTTGATGCATTAGGTCATCTTGATGCAAATGAGACTGCTGCTACTAATTCATTTGCAACAGATATTGCAATCGATAAGAGTAACATAAATAATGCCACGACAAAAGCCACTGGCGACATAGATTTATTGAATGAAGTCATTGATACAGTAGCAGTTGATGTTGCGGCCCTTAATGATAAGCTTGACAAGGCAAAGCTTGCTGCAAACGATTCTGGAGTGCAGATTTCTGCAGTCCAGAACAACCTGAATTCTATGAAGGCAGACCTTGATGCATTAAAGGCATCGATAGAAAAGACCAATACACAGATCGGCACTTTGAAAGTGACCTCTGCAGAAAGCATAGTGAGCCCTATTAAGACCACCATCACTCCGATAACTACCAAGGTAAATAACCTGAATTTCGTATTCCCTTACCTGATAATACTTATAATAGCTTTCATCAGCCTGATGCTTTCCAGTACCATAATAATGATGGAAAAGACCTCTAAGGCATATTTCAGGAACTTCACGACTCCTACAAAGGATTTCACATTCATCATCTCAGTATTTTTCACAAGCTTCTTCATAGTGATTTTGCAGCTGATATTCATCCTCATACTCGCTTATTATTTCCTCAACACAACTATCCTTGCAAATGTCGGCCTCACAATATTGCTAGTGGTGTTTGCGATAACACTATTCACATTGATAGGGATGATAATCGGCTATCTTTTCAACAGCCAAGAGGCTGCAACAATGGCCTCTATATCTGTCGGAAGCGTGTTCTTGTTCCTCTCAAATCTAATCCTTCCTCTTGAGACGATGTCGCAGGTCATCCAGAATGTCTCGCGGTTCAATCCATACGTGATGTGCTCTGAATTGCTCAAGAAATTGACATTATTCGGCTCGCAGTGGAACGAAGTGTCTCTAGATTTTGCATTGATAGCTGCATATATTGTTGTAGCCTTTGTCCTAGTCTTACTCATCGAGAAGGGCTCTAAGATACAGTATATCAGCAAAAAACCAATAGTTAAGCAGATAATAAAGAAAGATGATATTGTAGATAAATATTTCAAGATGAAATCAGGTGTCCTGATAAGGGATGAGAAAGAATTATTGTCTGAATTGAAAAAGATGTCTGATGTATCATACCAGGATTATGTGACGACAAAGAAGAATGATTTCGAGAGCTGGCTACTCTTGAACAAGAGTAATGACCTTGCAAAAATCGTGGGCAAGGCAAGGACAAGAAAAGAGATGATTGAGCTCATAGAAAAATATATTTCTCAGGCACCAGACCCATTGAAGAAAAAATGATGTTATGTAATATTATTTCTATGGATTGTTCCTATCAATATTAATTATTCTATTACTATTTCTATAAACACTATTCAGATACGTCTTCGTTGTTCTGTATCTTTAAAGAACCATTTTCTAAGAATTATCGGTGTGAGGATGGTTGTCAGAAGTGCCATACAAACAATCGAGACATAGATGTCTTGTCCTATCAATCCTGCATTGATGCCTATCAGGGCGACTATCATCGCCACTTCTCCACGAGGAATCATCCCAAAGCCTATTGCAAGTGAATCTTGGTTCGATGCTCCGGACCATCTCGCGGGTATATAACATCCTATGAGCTTTGTTGCAACAGCAATTATGGTTACGACAATCAGAAAGAGCAGTATTCCCCAGGTCAATGCATGGATATCTGCAAGAATCCCTAGTGATATGAAAAATATTGCGGCAAAGATTATCTGCAGATATTCTGCTCCCTGCTTATAGTTCTTTCCGTGCCTGATGATGACGCCTTCTAATGATATCCCTGCTATGAATGCACCTATTATGGCTGAAAGTCCAACCGCTTCTGCTATTAATGCATACAAGAATGCTATCATCATCGCAAAGATGAAGATGATCTCAGGATATTTTTGGGCAAGCTTGCTGTCATCTAATCTCTTTATAGATTTAGTGAGATACAACGAGCCGACAATAACTCCTATGACGACAAATGCTATTGCCTTTAATAATATTAAAAATATCGGAAAGAATGCAAAGCTACTGCTTGCAATCTGCTGCGATGTAGAAAGTATCAAAAGGCCGAGGATATCATCTATGACAGCAGCTCCTATTATGGCCTTTGCGACATCTGATTGGAGCTTTCCCATCTCTCGCAAAACATTTGCTGTTATCGCGACACTCGTAGCTGTGAGCGCAGTCCCTACAAATATCGCTGTCGCAAGATTATATCCGAATAGTTTTGCGACGCCATAGCCTCCAAGCCAAGGGATGATGACACCCACCAATGCTATGAATGCATATTTTAATTTGAAGATATCTAGGACCTTGAATTCTAGTCCTATCACAAACAACAATATCACTGCGCCAAGCTGGGCAAGACTTCTCACAAAATCTGTATATGTGACAAGGCCAAGAACGCTCGGGCCTATCAATATCCCTGCAAATATCACTCCGACGATAGCTGATTGATGGATCTTTGAAGCAAGGATATATCCTCCTAATGCTACAAATAAAAGTAAACACATCTGGAATTCTATGCTGGATAAGATGCTAAGCATCGTAATTCCTTGATTACATCATTTAAATATTTTGTCAATGATTCTTCAGATAAATATCTGATTCTAAATCAATAAACTTTAATAATGGCTCTTATTTCTTTTTATCATGAACATAGATAAGCTCAATGAATTTGTCATGCAATTTACAGATGTTGGACCGGACGAGAATCAGATAGTGCGTATAGGAAGAAATTATTATCTTGCAGACAAGGATGTTGCGGCATTGAGGGATTCTATAAAGCATGATGCATTCTCACTCGGGATATATCTTGGCGAGGAAAAGAATCCTTTCCAGCCGACGCCAGCATTGATAGACATCATATCAAAGCTCCCGGGTTCAGACAAGAAAAAGATATTTGTGAACAAGAAAGCAGAATGGCTATTTCTCTGCGCAAGAAACATCCTCGAGCAGTCGATAATGAAAAATCCTAATAATATAAGAGAAGGATTGGTGCTTGTGCAGAACGAGATTGATGAGAACCTGGGTTATGGAGTATTCAAGCAAGAGGGAAAAGATCTTGTGATAAGAAATCTCCTCGACAAAGGAAAATATCTTCGGATGGATGAGAAAGGGAGAAGGAAGAGATAGTTTATTCTTTAATATATTATTCAATGTGATTTCAAGAATTTTTAATTCACAATATTTATCGGCTTTCCTTTGAGCCAGGCTTCTATATTGTCTATCATCATATCATTTGCGACCCTCGCTGTGACATCTGTCCTATAGGCGATGTGTGGCGTGACTATCAATCTTTCATGATTTACTAGCTTTCTATAGAATGGATCATCTGTATCTCCTACTTGTATGCCTCCTGCATCTGTCGCTGCACCAGCAA
>Ga0182027_10005272_pt1 | contig 19703 bp, 9 predicted proteins | sample 712E1DmetaG_FD_121300 | JGI IMG/M metagenome (GOLD analysis project Ga0182027, IMG submission 121300) | Permafrost microbial communities from Stordalen Mire, Sweden - 712E1D metaG (Illumina Assembly) | ecosystem: Environmental > Terrestrial > Soil > Wetlands > Permafrost | place: Sweden...
AGATGTTCGTGGTATTTCCAGGTAATCCTGTATTGGTCGTGAACGATCAGGATCCGGCAAACAAAAATGAAGGTCACGAGATTCGCAAGAGCGACGGCAATAAATGCACCCAGTACAGACCATCTCAGAAACAGGACGAACAGGATCACAAATACAAGGTTGATGGCCGTCGGGGCGGCATTCAGGTAATTGGCACGGCGGATCTGTTCCTTCCCGAGAAAGAACCCACCGGCAAATACATTTCCCAGCAGGAGCGGGATGGTGAGGAAGACGATCCCGATGAGCAGCGGATTATAAGAATTGGATTCCGAATAAAGATATACAAGTGTACAGATCAGAATACTCAGAATACTGGAAATAAGAAGTAAGATGAAAAGAGCGGATATGATATTCTTTTCAGGGTCTTTCTTAAGTCCGATATGGAATATGGCCGATCTCCTAATCCCCAGTTGGGTGAAACCGATGACCATAATGGGGACCACGATGATAGACGAATACATCCCGTATCCTGCCGCCCCCAACAAACGGGAAAGAATGATCCCAATGGCCAGGCTACAAATGGTCACTATTACATTGCTCCCTAAAACGCTGAGAATATCCTGGAAATAACTTCTTTGGGCCACACCGGGTTCAATATAGAAACAATACTAAATTCGGAATCCGCCTGCCTGCCAGCAGGTAATTATTTATAATCGGGTAGCCATCCAGGCACCGGCGGCGCATTTATCCTGTCCATCTCTTTTACAAGTTCCGGAAGATCTACCGTGCCGATGTGTTTAACCTGGTTGTATACAGGTGGAAATTCCTCTTTCAGGATCTGAAATGCATCCAGCTGCAACTGTGTAGGCTGTGAGGTGGAAGACCAGGTTGACCAGGCGATTTTTTCCAGCCGCAGATCCAAGGGCACAGGGGCAGGAGGATTTTCTTCCTGGCTGGGTTTTTTGCTTCTCCGGTTAAACTTCACATTCAGGATCTCATCAAGCTGAAGTTGCAGTTCAATTGCCTTCTTTTTCAACTCCGCAGATGCAGAAGGCGTTCCGTTCAGCGATACCAGGATATCATTCACGTTTTTATTCAGCAGGTTGGCATACTGTTCGGTCCCCTGCATGACCCGGGCAAGTTCCGCCACCTTTTTATGAAATTCTCCATAAGCTGCACGGTCGGGTGCAGGAAGGGTAGTGTTGTTTAGCACAACAGCATTGAACTCCACCGGGCCGGCAAGAAGTTTCGTTTCACCGGCATTTGTGATTGACAGGGATACCTTGTATTTCCCCGGCATGGCAAGGATCCCGCTTCCATTGTCTTTCAGGGGATCATATTTATCGCCCGATTCAATGGTGTGGATTGCCTGGAAACGAAGGTCCCAGTTCACCCTGCTGATGCCTTTCGAAGGGCTCTTCCGGATGTTCCTTACAACATTCCCGGTTTCATCGCTAATGGTGAAAGTAAGATAAGGAGCGATCTCGTTCTTTTCTGCACGCAGATCGGCTTCCGAAGGTTGCGGTATCGGTTCGCTCTTCTTGAACAGTTCTTTTTCCTTTTCCTGCCTTTTCTCTTTCAGTGTTTTCGGAACTTCTTTGATGTAATATGAGAAAACAGCACCGAAATCGGGATTCTTTGCAGCAAATATTGTCGAACCCTGGCTGCTCTTTCCATCACTTGGAAGATACATCAGGGCATCCTTCACCGGGAACAGATAGCCATCCTTGTCGAGGTTCTCTTTCTGTATGAAACGAAGCGGTGAATAATCATCCAGGATATAAAACCCGCGTCCAAAAGTCGCCAGTACCAGGTCGGTTTCCCTTTTCTGGATCGCAATATCCCTCACGGGAATGGTGGGAATCCCCGCTTTCAGCTGGATCCATTTTTTCCCGCCATCGATGGTGAAAAAACAACCGAATTCGGTTCCTGCAAAAAGAAGGTCAGGATTGACAAAATCCTGCTGGATACTGTGAACGGTACCATTTGCGGGCAGGTCTCCTGAAATGGAAATCCAGCTCTTTCCTTTATCTGTGCTCTTTAAAAGATAAGGCTTGAAATCATCCCGCAGGATGTTGTCAAAAGAGGCAAATACGATATTCTCATCAAACCGGGAAGGGAAAATATTACTTACATAGGTGTTTTCGGGAATCCCCGGGAAGGTTGCAATCTTCGTCCAGTTTTTCCCGGCATCTTCTGTCACCGAGATCAGCCCGTCATCGGTTCCTGCATAGAGGAGGTTTTCTTTTACAGGCGATTCGGCAAGGGAAATAATCGTTCCGTAAAGAGAAGTTGAAATATCTTTTTGTACGGCATCAATGCTCCAGAATTTTCCCATTACCGGCCAGGTATTGCGGTCGATCTTTGCAGTCAGGTCATCACTGATCACCTGCCAGGTATTGCCCCTGTCGTCGCTGCGAAAAACCTTGTTTGCCGAGCAATAGAGACGCGTGTGTGAATGCGGGCTGATGAACAGCGGGGTATTCCAGTTCCATTGATAACTGTCTTCTCCCTTTCTGGGTTCCGGTCGGATATCAAGCGCTTCACCGCTTTTCCGGTCAAACCTTACCATTCCTCCATACTGGGATTCGGCATAAACAATATCCGGCTCAAGGGGATCGATCTGCGACCAGAAACCATCACCTCCGTTGGTGACAAACCAGTCGTCAGTGTAAACACCTTCTCCTCTTGTTGACCTTGAAGGACCCCCCACTGAATTGTTATCCTGTGTTCCTCCATATACATAATAAAAAGGAAGGGAATTATCCACCTGAACCCTGTAAAACTGAGTCACGGGGAGATTGGATTTAAAAATAAATTCTTTTCCGCCATCAAAAGTCTCATAGGCGCCGCCATCACCCCCGATCAGGAAATGCAGGGGATTTTCAGGCTCGATCCACATGGCATGGTCATCCACATGGCGTTTGTTGTTTCCGATAGGCTTCCAGGTTATACCTCCGTCTTCAGAAACCTGGGAAACGGTTTCCATGCTATAGATCTTATCTACATCTTTTGGATCACAGAAGATCCGGTTAAAATACTGGCCCTGCGAAACGTGCCCGCTCATTTTCTGCCAGGTGGCGCCACGGTTGGTGCTGCGGTAAACTCCGCCGGCATCCTCTGCAGCTTCAATAATTGCATAAATCACATCGGGATTCACAGGTGAAATGGCCATTCCCATCCCTCCCATATCAACGGAAGGAAGTCCGGAGGTCAGCTTGTCCCAGGTCTCCCCGGCGTTGGTTGTTTTATAAATGGCCGTTTCGGGTCCCCCGCCGATCTTGGTAAATACATGCCGGCGTCTTTGCTCTGCAGAAATATACAGTACATCCGGGTTCCGGGGATCCATCAGGACGTTTTTCACGCCTGTATTTTCACTGATCTCCAGCACTTTCTTCCAGGTTTTGCCACCATCAGCGGTTTTATATAACCCACGATCGCCACCAGGCCCCCACACTGAACCTTCAGCACCTGTATAAACCACATCCGGGTTCCGGGGATCAATGACGATCCCACCGATCTGGCGCGAATCTTTCAACCCCATGTTTTTCCAGCTTTTTCCGCCATCGGTGCTTTTATAAACGCCATCGCCGTAACCTAATGCCCGTTGGGAATTCCTTTCTCCTGTACCGGTCCATATAACATTGCTGTTGCAGGGATCGATGACTATACAGCCGATGGAGTATGCGCCGTAATTGTCAAATACCGGTTCAAAGGTGGTTCCGTTATTCGTTGTCTTCCAGATATGGCCGGATGCCACAGCCACAAACCACTCATTGTGATTTTTCGGGTTTACTGCAAAATCAGCGATCCGCCCCGAGGTGAAAGCAGGACCGATACTCCTGAATTTTAATCCGCCCACGAGACCAGAATTCATGAGGCTGTCCTTCTTTTCGTCCTTGTCTTTCTTTTCTGTCTTGGCCTTCTGTTCGCCCTTGGGTTCTTTCTTTTTTTCTTGTGCGGGAACGGTGAGAGATAATAGGAATACAGCCACCAACAGCAGCATGCCCCAAAATGTTTTCTTTTTCATCATCTATAATTTTAAAAGATTTAGAATATTTTCTTCTCCCGGCCGGATCAGTCCTTTTTCGGTTATGATCCCCGTAATGAACTTTCCGGGTGTGACATCAAATGCAGGATTCAGTGCTGCTGACCCCGGTGAACACACCAGGATCTTATGGTTCTTCCCGTCTTCTCCCGGTCCTTCCTGGTAAAGGATCTCGTCGGGGCTTCGCTCCTCAAGAATGATATCGCTTCCGCTTTTGCAGGCTGTATCAATAGTGGATGTCGGTGCGGCAATATAAAAAGGGATGTTGTATTCTTTAGCGGCAATGGCTTTCTCCAGGGTGCCGATCTTGTTTGCTGTATCTCCGTTGGCTGCAATCCTGTCGGCTCCCATGATTACCAGGTCGATTTTTCCCTGCGACATAAGATGGGCGCCGGCATTGTCGGCAATGATTACATGCGGGATCCCTGCATTATGAAGCTCCCATGCTGTCAGTCTTGCACCCTGGCTCCGCGGACGGGTTTCATCCACATAAACAAAAACCTCCTTGCCACGGTCATGTGCCATATAAACAGGGGAGAGGGCAGTTCCGTAATCGACAAAAGCAAGCCATCCGGCATTGCAGTGTGTCTCAATCCTGGCGCCATGTGGAATCAGCATATTCCCGATCTCTCCGATCCTCCTTGAGTCAAGAGCATCCTTGTCGGCGATCCGGTGAGCTTCTTCAATAGCAGCTTCCCTGGAAATCATTCCCGCTTTAAATACCTGTTCGGTGGCAAAAAATAAATTACGTGCGGTAGGACGGGTCGCTTCAACCTCCCCGCGGGCTTTCGTGACAAACGGGAGAAAATCCCCGGAAGGGGCTTCGGTGAATGCCAGGGCCATGGCAAATCCGGCCATTGCACCAATCGCGCCTGCCCCACGAACAGTCATGCCTGTAATGGCATCACAACAATCCGAATATGTTTTTAGTTCCCGGATCCTGAATTCAAAAGGAAGAAGGTTCTGCTCGATCAGGAAAACGGTAGATCCTTCCATCCATACGGTCCGGTATTTTCTACCCTCAACCTCCATATTGCCGGCTACAGTTTAAATCCCAGGCTCACAACCCACATGTTGTTAATTGCATTGAGGTTATAGGTTTGTCCGGTGGTAACGCCACTTGAATTTGTGAACTGGGCCGATTTGATCATCTGGTTCAACCCGACCTGGTAACGCACATCCAGGGTAAGGAATAAAACATCGATCCCGGTCCCGGCCTGGACGTACCAGTTAAGCTTGCTGATATCCGAATTCTGAATAGGCCCGGTCAGTGAAACATCCTGGATCTTAGAATTTACGACGAAGGAAACCATCGGCCCGGCCATGATCCTCCAGTTTACTACTTTCAGGTTGAGTATCTTGAACCCGACCAAAATGGGAATATCCAGGGTCCCGACCGTGACTTTTTGTTTCCAGTTATCGACGGCATTCAAAAGACTGTTCGAGAAGATGCCGCCCTGCAGAGTATAATAAGCTTCCGGCTGGACATATACCTTTTTCCCGAAACGGAAAAAAGCCCCGAAATGAAAACCCGAGTTGAAGGAGGATTTGATGGAATCAAAGCTGGTATGCAGCTTCGATGCATTATACCCGATTTTCAGGCCAAAAGAGAATTGCCCGAAAGTCACTCCGGCTGAAAAAAAGAGGAGAACAACAATAAGCATGATCTTTTTCATGGGAACTGGATTTAAGGGTTGATCATAAAAGGATTTTCAAATGTACAATAAAAATAATATGGATGAACCTGCACAAATCAATCAATAATCCGGAACCCGGTATAAGGTACCAATGCTTCAGGGATATTAATTCCCGCATCGGTTTGATTATTCTCAAGCAATGCTGCCACGATCCTTGGCAGGGCCAGGGCGCTGCCATTCAGTGTATGCGCCAGCTGCGTCCTGCCGGTTTCATCCCTGTAACGCAATTTCATCCGGTTGGCCTGGTATGATTCAAAATTGGAAATCGAACTGACTTCCAGCCATCGTTTCTGTGCAGCCGAATAAACTTCCATATCATAAGTCATGGCGGAAGTAAAACCCATATCGCCCCCGCAAAGTTTTAAAATGCGGAAAGGCAACTCCAGTGCGCGTAAAAGGCCGCAAACATAGGCTCTCATCTCTTCCAGGACCTCATACGACTTTTCAGGATGAGAGATCTGCACGATCTCTACCTTATCGAACTGGTGCAAACGGTTCAATCCGCGAACATCTTTTCCATAGGAACCGGCTTCCCTTCGGAAACAGCTGGAATAGGCGACATTCTTCAGCGGAAAATCACTTTCTTTCAGGATGACATCACGGTAAATATTGGTCACCGGGACTTCTGCCGTTGGGATCAGGTAAAGATCATCGAGGGGAGCATAATACATCTGCCCGTCCTTATCGGGAAGCTGTCCTGTTCCGTAACCCGATGCGGCATTGACGAGATAGGGTGGCTGGATCTCTTGATAGCCTTCATCAATGGCTCGGTCAAGAAAGAAATTGATCAGGGCACGCTGCAGGCGTGCACCCTTTCCTTTGTATACCGGAAACCCGGCGCCTGAAATCTTATTTCCAAGGGCAAAATCGATGAGATCATATTTTGAAGCCAGGTCCCAGTGTGGAACGGCTGAATCCGGAAGACCCGGGATCATGCCTTCCTGGTGAACGATCTCATTGTCTTCAGGAGTCTTTCCGGCAGGGACGGAAGTGTGAGGAAGGTTGGGAACTTTCAGCAGGGCTTCCTCGAGCTCCTTCTTCGTCGTTTCAAAGGTTGTACCCAGTTCTCTGGCAAGTTCCTTCAGTCCGGATGTTTTTTCCTTAAGATGATTGGCTTCATCAGCTTTTCCTGTCTTATAGAGGATCCCGATCTCCCGTGCGAGGGTATTACTCTGTGCAAGGTTATCGTCCAGCATCTTCTGCGTCTCTTTTCTTTTATCATCCAGGGAAAGAATGGTTTGGATGATCTCCTTTCCATTAAAATTCTTGATAGCAAGAAGTTTCAGCACCTTTTCAGGGTTCTCACGGATCGTCTGTAATACCAGCATGATTATTTATTTAATAAGACAAAAGTAATGAAATCTGATTAAGCGGTAAAAAGGCGATTTTTCCTTTGTGTTACTTCGTGTGAACTTTGTGCGCCTTAGTGGTTAATTTTTTTTACCACAATGGAACACCAAGGAAGGCACTAAGGTGCACAAAGGAATAAAATATCCATTATTTCCTGCAGCCTTTGCAAAAAAAAATCCCGGGCTGAAAACCCGGGAAACCAAAAATATTTCCATAAAAAAAGAATGTGTTACGTTGTAGCCTCGAAAGGTAGAACGGAAACAAAAGAACGGTCTTTTTGTTCTTTCCGAAATTCAACTATCCCGTCGATCAATGCAAATAACGTATGGTCTTTGCCAATACCAACATTGAGTCCCGGGTTGTGAACGGTACCGCGTTGCCTTACGATGATACTTCCGGATTTGGCAAATTGTCCGCCATAGATTTTTACGCCTAAACGTTTGCTGTGTGATTCACGGCCGTTACTAGAACTACCCGCACCTTTTTTGTGAGCCATATCAATTCAGAATTAAATATTTAAACCAGATTACTTTTAACCAAAAAGCAAAATGCAGGAGACTTATTCTTCCCCTGTTTCTTTTTTGGCCTTTTTCTCTTTTGTAACGCCTTTAAGGGTAATTGATTCGATAAGGATCTTGCTGAAATCCTGGCGATGGCCGGTTTCTTTCTGGAATCCTTTTCTTCTTTTCTTTTTAAATACGATCACTTTATCCCCCCGGGCATGTTCGAGCACCTTGCCACTGACCTTGCTGTCTTCAATGTGTGGCATGCCAATACTGATCTTTCCATTGTGGTCGACCAGCAAAACTTCCTTGAATTCTACCTGGGTACCGGGTTCAACTTCCATCCGGTGAACGAAAATCTCATCATTCTTCTGAACCTTGAACTGCTGGCCGGCTATTTCTACGATTGCGTACATTTTATGTAAATTGAGTTACTTGAATTTTTGGGAGTGCAAATTTAGAAAATATTTTTGATATCCCAAGGAAATCGTTGTAAAAAAACTTGATACGCCAAATAATTCAGCTCGCGGGACAAGCAACTTTCCGTGTTTTTCTGTATCTTTGTAACAGATCCTTCGTATAAAAATAATATTGGGTTATAAACCAAATGAATACTATTTCAGCCAGGAATTCTTATCATAGAAATTTTCTGGTTCTTGTTTTTTATTTCTTTGCAGCTACCGGCTTTGAGCAAAATCCAGCCACGCTGACGGGCATTGTTACAAACTGTGTAACGACGGCTCCGGTCGTGGGGGCAAAAGTCACTGTTGGAACGTCCAGTACATTTTCTGTATTCGGTGGTATTTATTCGCTTTCCATAAATCCGCCGGGGACCTATTCTGTGATGTGCGTAAAAACAGGTTTTGGCCAGTATGTGAGCAACCCTGTTGTTTTTGATCCGGGCGCCACCATTAACCTTCCCATCTGTCTGAATGAGAATGCCAATCCCCCCGCCCTGGTGGTTGCTGCTCTGGATTCAAACATTTCACCTCCGGCGGTCAACATTTCCTGGCAGCTTTCCCGGGGCGATTACGAATTGCTATACGATGACGGGATCATGGATAATTTTACAATCTGGGCGGTGCAGGGTAACATGAATGCCCTGAAGTTCACTCCACTGGGGTATCCTGTTACTGTCACGGGTGGAAAGATCAATATCGGAACTTCTGCCAATTACCCTTCGGGGAGCACTCCTTTTGTTCCGTTCCAGGTATCCGTTTATGATGCATCCGGAACGGGAGGAACACCCGGAGTCAAAATTGCCGGCCCGGTCGATATAATCCCATCAGATTTTGGCTGGGTGGATTTTTCAATCCCCTCACCACCCGTGATCAGCAGCGGTGATTTTTTCCTGGTCATGACCCAGGGAGGAAATGCACCGAATGCTGCCGGACTGGCCATTGATGAGACCTTTCCCCAGTACCGGAGCTATTCGCGTTTTGTAACATCGGGATCTGCCCCCTGGGTTCCTGCCAACGGCAATTTCATGATCCGGGCAACTGTGAATGGCCCTGGTGGTCCTGGTTCCAAAGCAGATACACCGTTCAACGTTACTGGTTATACTGTATTCCGGCTCAGGCAGGGAGAAGAACAAAACCCGCAGATATGGACACTGGTCGGATCGGAGACCTCTACCCAGATCCAGGACAATTCCTGGTCTTCCCTTCCCTGCGGACCCTTTCGCTGGGCGGCCCAGTCTGTTTATACAGGCAACCGGGTCTCTGATTTTTCTTTTTCAGGTGTGATCGGGAAATGCTGGACGGTCAATACCACGGTTAAGGTTACCCTGACCTGTGATTCGGCATCGATGACAGGTACCACTGTCAGCCTGAGAAACCTCGTTTACGCTGATACTCTTTATAGTAAGCCGGCAGATACCTCGGGGACTGCTTACTTTCCGAACTTCTGGAAAGGGTCTTACTCATTAAAGGTAACCCGTTTCGGATACCAGGATTTTGTAACGAATATCAGTATCAGCAGGGATACGACCCTTTATGTTTTTCTTCTCCAGAGAAAAACGGCGCCATCCGGATTGGTTGTCAACGACAGCAGTCTTATGGCCCATTGGAATAAACCGGTCGAATCGGTTGAATTGTTCCATGAAACCTGGCAAAGTGGCAGTTTTTCGACAAACGGCTGGACGGTTCAGGGAGCCAATTGGGGAATTTCAACAGCCATCGGTAACCCGATGCCTTCTGCAATTTTCAGCTGGTCGCCTGCAGCCACGAATTACGAGCAATCGCTCATCAGCAAACCAGTCACTGGTCCGAATTCATCTGTTCTCAGGTTAAAATATGATATCTTACTTGATAATTATAGTACGGCTTCATTGAACCAGCTGGCGGTAGAGATCTGGGACGGATCCGCCTGGCAATTATTGAGAAACTATACGAACTCCCTGGGTGATATACCATGGACCACTCAGGACCTGGACATTTCACCCTATACCAACCTTACATTTAAAATACGGTTCCGGGCATATGGAGTCAATTCATTCGATATCAATCACTGGAATATCGATAATATCATTATTGCAGGGAGAGAATCGCCAACGGTCGCCGGCGAATGTGTGCTGGGTTATGATTTCTATCTCGATAATATTCTCCTCGCAGTCACCAATGATACGCTTTACCGGATCCCACCTTCCCAGGTGCAGTATGGAAATTCCTATAATGCATGCGTAACTGCAATCTATGGAAGCGGGACCTCTGCCACGAATTGCTTTTCTTTTAATTCCGTGTTTCTCCCTCCTCCAGCCAATCTGCAGGGAACCGGTATCGAGGATGCCGCCTACCTGACCTGGAACATGCCGGGTACGCTTATGAAAAGTCATTCTTCTTCAAAATCGGACCCTCCGGGGCTGACCGGATATATCATTTACAGGGATGGTATGTACCTTGATTCGTTAAAGAATCCAGATACCTTATATTATTATGACATCGGTCTTTTTCCGGGAACCTATTCCTATAAAGTAGCGTCAACTTATGATCTTACGCAGTACGGATATCCGGGCACTTTTGCTCAATCCTATCCCGCAGGCCCTGTTTCTGTTGATATCACCTATGGCCGTCATCTCCCCTTCACCGAGACCTGGGACCAGGCAGGTTTCGGTTATAACAATTGGATCTTTGACCCGGATGCCGGAAACTGGTCGATCAACAGTGATCTTGGAAATCCTGCCCCCAGTGCACAATTTTCATGGGATCCTCCCCGGACTGATTATTCCTATTCTCTCATCTCCCCGGTTCTTGATGCATCATCCCTGGCCTGTGCAAACATCTGGCTGAATTTTGATTACCGCCTCCTGGATCACAATGCTACCGGGAATGAAAAGATGAATGTAGGGATCTATTACAACAATGCCTGGCACGGGATTGCCGAATATTCAAATAATGGCAATACAGTATGGACATCCAGCCATCTGGATATCACCCCGGTAAAAGGCAAATCATTCCGTATCCGGTTTTGTGCTTCCGGAATAAATTCGGAGGATATTATCTATTGGAATATTGATAACATCAATGTTTATGGTATATGTAAACCACCTGAACAACTTGCTGCGGATTCTTCAGGATATGATATCCGGCTGACCTGGTCGGCTCCCGTTTGTGAAGATGGCCACCTGTTGCAGGAAGGATTCGAAGAAACAACTTTTCCTCCGGTAAACTGGATACAGGTAATCACCAACATCAATAATGCTACCTGGAAACAGACCGGGAGCGACTCACCCGCAGGAGTTCATTCGGGGTTATATGCCGCAGGACTGACATGGGATTATTCACACCAGGATGAATGGCTCATTGCACAAAACATTGAGATCACAGGTGATCTCAAATTCTGGAGCTATGCTTACCAGGGTTCGACCCACCTTGATCATTATTATGTAAAAATTTCTGAAGACCAGGGAACTCACTGGGAAACCCTGCTGGATATGTCGGCCCTCCCGCTCTTTCCTTCCCCATCAGGATACAATGAGTGGTCGGTTCCTTACACCCTTAACCTTTCAGTGCATTTGGGACAGGTACTGGATATTGCCTGGCAGGCAGTTGACGGCGACGGCCAGGGTTTATGGTATGCCTGGTACATCGATGATTGTTCGGTCGGCTCAAAAAAGATTGCCCTGCCCACCTCTCCGGTGACTTCTGAGGGTTATAGCGTTTACCGGCAGGTTAATGGATCCGGTGGCTTTACCCTGCTTGCTCCCGACCCTGTTTATGATACAACCTATCTTGACCCGGGTCTTATTCCGACCCTCTACCGGTATTATGTTACGAGTTACAACCCTGATTGCTCATTCAGTACTTCCTCCGATACGGTCCTTATCAACCTGGTAACAGGCATCTCTTCCCATACCAAAAACTTCCTGAATATTTTTCCGAATCCTGCACAGGATGTTGTTACCATAAGATCATCCGGCGAAATCACTTCGGTCGATGTGTTTAATTACCTCGGGCAAAAAGTTTTCAATAGTTCAGGTTCTCCGGGAACGGAATGGAAGGTGAATGTTTCGGATTTTCAGCAGGGCATTTACTTTTTCAGAATAAGAACAGGCAGCACGGAAAGGACTGTAAAGGTCTCTGTAGTCCGGTAAAAAATAGTGTTCCGCGGGATTCGTGCCCATGATTGACGATAATATTGACCCGGACAGTATTATTATAAACGATGGTTGGAGTGGCTAAAATTTTTTATCCCAATCAAAAAAATAAGTCCAAATTTGTTACCGAATATTTTCTTACGGATTTAAGGTCGATAAAAATAAACAAACTTTATGAAAACTGTCACCAGGACGATGCAGGTACTGATGGTAACCACCATCCTGTCAGTATTTGCATTTTATGGCAACGCCCGGGTGACATTGTTTACAGAAGGTAGCCTCACAGGTAATCACTCCCGAACCGATTCCTTTAATAGTCCAGCCGCAGCCAACAGCTTTTTCATGAACCCGTCCCCAGGTGTTCTTTCGGGGGTTGTAACAAACTGTTCCGGCGGAAATCCTGTTGTGGGCGCCCTGGTCAGTTTCGGTGGTTCTTTATATACATATTCCATAGCAGGGGGTTCATACAGCCTGAATGTTGATCCCGGTGCAACCGCCGCAGTATTGTGCAGCAAGGAAGGATTTACCCTTTTCACGCAGAATTCGGTTACGGTAACTCCTCCGGATACAACTATACTGAACATCTGTTTGCATGAAGATACACCTCCCCCTTCACCCACTATCCCGGGTACATCCTTGTTTACGGCAATATTGAATGCAGGCCAGACGGCGGTAAACCTGAACTGGGGTCTCCCGGTCGATGACATGGTACTGATCTATGATGACGGTATCCAGGACAACTTTGCCATCTGGGCAACCGGTGGAGGCAACAATATGAATGCGGTAAAATTTACCCCGATCAGCTTTCCTGAGATCGTAAAAGGATTTTATGTCAATATCGGGAATGTCACTGACTATCCAACCGGTAACGCTTTCAGCCCGGTGCAAATGGCTATCTACAATGAAGCTGGTGGTTTGCCGGGTGTACAGCTTTCCGCTCCCATCACAATCACACCAGCGGTTTACGAATGGACCAAAGCCAATTTTGATACCCCTGTAACCCTTGCCAGCGGTAACTTCTTCATCGTGATGATCCAGTTAGGCAATGCATCCTCATCTCCCGGTATTGCCATCGACACCACTTCTCAGCAGCTGAGGAGCTACTCCAGGTTCGGTGCCAACTCCTGGCTTCCTGCATCCGGGAACTTTATGATCCGTGCCATTGTGAACGGATCGGGCGGACCGCTGTTCATGACTGATCGGCCTGCTGCGCTGGTTACAGCATCTGCAATACCGGACCTCATCTACCAATACGCTCCTTCAACCGTAACAGGAACAGAAGGCAGTCCTATGGTTTATCCTGAAACGGGATCCGGCCCTGATAACCTCCTCGGCTACCAGGTATGGCGTTTGCGCCAGAACCAGCAGGGAACACCGTCATCCTGGTTCTCTTTAGGCACTACGACCAATACCCATATACAGGACAACTCATGGCCAAGCGATACCTGCGGACCCTATCAATGGGCAGCCAAGGCACAATATACCTTCAACCGCTGGTCGGATGTAACATTCTCAAATGCGATCGGCAAATGCTGGACCTGCAATGTAACCGTCAATATCAGCCTGAGTTGCGACTCCGCAAATATTGCCGGGGCAGTTGTGAAATTCCAGAACCTGGATGTGGATACATCCTATACTTTTATAATGACTGCAAATGGTACCCATACCTTTGCCAATTTCTGGAAAGGGAACTATACCTTAACAGTTGCCAAGTATGGATATACAACTTATACCCAGACTCCGGTCAGCATCATGAGCGACATGACCTTCAACACAGAGCTGCTGCAGTTCAAGTCGCCTCCCTCCGGTCTTTTTGTCAATGATACCACCTTATTTGCAAAGTGGAGGCCACCTTCGTACCAGTTAATTTTATTCAATGAAACTTTCGCCAGTGGCAGTTTTACAACCAACGCATGGGTTCCGGATGCAGGAAGCCATTGGGCTGTTTCAGCCGTAAACGGAAACCCGGGACAATGCGCCCAGTGGAGCTATGCCCCGCAGGTTACCAACTACAGCCAGTCACTGACGAGTGAACTCATCGCAGGAGTTTATTCCCCGGTAATGATCCTGAAGTACGATATTCACCTGGACAATTTTGCTACAACCACCCTGGAACAGCTGGCTGTAGAGATATGGGACGGTACCACATGGCATTTGCTGAGGAACTACGACAACAGTTCCGGCCTGGATATTCCTTATACCACCGAAACAATTGATATTACCGCTTATGCAAATACCGGTTTTAAGATCCGTTTCAGGGCTTATGGAATCGACAGTAACAATATCAACTGGTGGGATATCGACAATGTACAGGTGGTTGCACGGGCACAGGAAGCCAAGCCTGACCCCTGCATTTTCGGATACAACTTCTACCTGAATAACATCCTCGATGGATTTACAACAGATACATTCTACAACATACCGAAGACCCATGTTCAATATGGCAATTTTTATCATGCGGAAGTGCTTGCCATTTACTCAAGCGGCTATTCAACCACCTCCTCGTTCGACTTTACCTCTCATTTCCTGTATCCGCCCACGAATCTCCAGGCACATGTGATCTGGGATACTGCATACATCACATGGAACAAACCGGTTATCTCGGATGCCAAATCATCCGGCAGTTATGCCAGGGTACCTGCAACCGCTACAGGTTTGGCAAGCGATGCAGCTCCATGCAACGGCCATGGCCTTTCCTTTCACCAAAATGTGCCGATGATCAATCCGGACGGAACCTATTCCAACGGCACAATTATAAACAGTTCCGGAACCGGAGCAGGAGGCGCTGATGAGAGTATCATCGAAGGCGGATCCTATGGAAATAATGCGAACCAGGCCCAGGGCTACAGCCAGGCCGACGATTTTATAGTTCCTGCCGGACCCGGATGGGATGTGACGAAGCTGACGGTATATCCTTATCAGACCCATGCGCCCATTACAGGTACAATTACCGGTTGCTTCCTGCGTATATACAACGGAGCTCCGAACGCCGGAGGTACAGTTGTCTGGGGAGACCTTACAACCAACAGGATGACATCGCAGACCTTCTCTGGCATTTACCGTGTAGCGGCTGCCGGTGGCGGTACCGATCGTGCCGTAATAAAGGTCGAATGCAATGTTTCCGGCCTTCATCTGGACCCGGGCACCTACTGGCTGGAATTCCAGTTTACCGGCAGCGCAAGCTATGACGGACCCATGGTTCCTTTTTTAGTAGGGACAACTCCAACCCCGCCCAATGCATTGCAGTGGAATGGCAGCTACTGGGTTCCATTGGTTGATTTCGACGGCATAACTCCCAGGGGGGGTCCCTTCCTGGTCGGCTATGCCGGAGGCAGCGGCGGAACCCCGGCCGGTTTAATGGGATACAACATTTATCGTGACAGAATCTTTATCCGCTACTTATCGGGCCCTGATTCACTCTGGTACTATGACTTTCACCTGAACCCGGGCCATTACTGCTATGATGTGGATGCAAAGTATGATCTTACATCCTATGGTTTTCCCGGAGTGTTCGCTAATTCTGAGGTAGCTCCCAACGGACCTGCATGCGTCAATATCGATGAAGGCTATCCGCTTCCGTTCCTTGAACCCTGGGATCAGGCTTCTTTCACATTCCAGAGATGGACCTTTGCACCTTACCAGGGCAACTGGTCACTCAACACTACCTTTGGAAATCCATCACCCTGTGCCGACTTTTCAGGGCAACCCGCCCTGGCCGGCTATGATCTTTCCCTGGTCAGCCCGGCCATCAGCGCAGTGCCATGGACCTGCGCTGCGATCTGGTGCGACTTTGATGTCAGATTGGCTGACCACAATGCAACCGGAAATGAAAAACTCGATTTCGATATTCTGATCAATGGCAGCTGGATCAACAAAGCCGGACTCACCAATACCGGCTCAACCGAATGGATGCTGGAACATATTGACATCACCGGGGTAAAAGGCATGGCCTTTAAGGTGCGTTTCCGGGCCAATGGCGCTAACTCAGCCGATATCCTGCACTGGTATGTGGATAATATTCATATCTATGGGGTATGCCATCCTCCTGAAACACTGGCAGGATATCAGAACCACTTCACAACAACCCTGACCTGGGATGCCCCGGAATGCGGTTCCGGCTCACTTCTTCCGGAAGGACCGGTGGGATCGTTGTTACTGGGTTACAACGTTTGGCGTACTCAGGCCAATGAAATATCACCGTTTACACCCATCAATCCCGGTATCATTACGGCACGGATATACCAGGATGTACATTCTGACACAACCCAACCCTCTGCATGGAGCTATTTTGTTACAGCGGTCTTCCAGGATTCATTAAATCCGGGCACGAACCTTTGCCAACCTGCTTCAGATACGATCACGGTCCTGTTCCCGACGGTGAGCCTCGGCAACCTGGTGAACAGTCCTCTGTCATTGTACCCGAATCCTGCATCGGATGTTATAGACATTGTCTCAACAAATGAAATCCGGGCAATTGAGGTACTCAACTATATCGGACAAATGATTTATACGGATAAGAATGTAAATCTGAAGAACACCCGGCTGAATGTTGCTCCCTTCAGGACAGGTGTGTACTTTGTGAAGGTTACCACTACCCGTGGAATCAGGGTAACCAGGATAACGGTAATGCATTAATCCGGGTGATATCTTTTTTTGAGGTGCCGGAGACAAATCAATCGCCTGACTGCCCTTCTTTCGGCCGGCCTGCCCACCGGTAGGCAGGTCTCTCTAAGATCGTCCAATCGTAATATGTTTGAAAAAGAAATTTTTAGCTTGTAAATTGAATTCAACTATTTTAAAATTAATCTCTTGCTTTTGTTAAAATTTGTTAATTTTACAACCGGGATTATTCCTGTGCCCAATAATTTTTAACTTTGAATCCGGAATCCTGAAATAAATTTGATAATTTGTTTTTTATTTTATATTTGTATACTGAATTAGCGCCGGAGATTTTAAGCTGACGTTAGTTATAATTATGTTTATCCGACAAAATCGATATATCTCATTTAAATATTTTTAATAGTTAACCAAAAACCATAATTATGAAAAAGATTCTACTTTTTTTATTCGGTTTGATCCTCACTTCGTCCGTTATAGGACAGACCAATGCTTCCGATTATGTGTTTAGTCAACCTGGCGGATCATGGAGTGCCATAAGCGGAGGGACTGTTCTCGGAACCGGAACAGGAGAAGATGATAATGTATATGCTAACAATCCCATCGGCTTCTCATTTACTTTCAGGGGTATAGCCCAGACTGCATTCGGTGCAGCTGACAACGGATACATTTGTTTGGGAACAACGATAAGTGAAACTTATTATCCACTAAGTTCAGGTTCATCCAATGATGTAATGTCACCCCTGGCCCGCGACCTTCAGGGACTCACTACCGGTGAGCTTAGATATCAGACTCTTGGATCTGCCCCTAACCGTATGTTAGTTGTGCAATGGCTGCACTTTAGGAAATACGGTGCTACAGGTGATGACTTTAGTTTCCAGGTCGTCCTGCATGAGACCACTAATGTTATTGATTTGTATTATGGTCCGTTTGTCTCAAATACAACGGATGCAGCTCCCCAGGTCGGGTTATCCGGCGCAACCCGTGCAGATTATAATAACCGTACTACCGCTACTAACTGGTCTGCTACTACCGCAGGAGGATCAAACTCCGCTACATGTTCCCTGACAAGCACAGTATACCCCGCATCAGGACTAGTTTTCAGGTATAGTCCCCCATCGGGCCCCCAGAATCCTTCTTCTTTCACGGCAACTCCTGTCAGCAGCAGCCAGATCAATCTAAGCTGGGCGCTGAATCCAAGTGGTAATGCCGTGATGCTGGCTTATAATACGACCCCGGTATTTGGAACACCCGTAAATGGAGTTACTTATACCACAACCATTCCCGGTGGAGGAACTGTACTATACAACGGTACCAACCTTACCTATAACCATACTCCTCTCACGCCCAGCACTCCGTATTATTATAAAATCTGGTCGAAAGATGGAACAGTTACTTATTCGGGCGGCACCACGGCAACTGCCACAACACTTTGTTCTTCAACTTCCATTCCCTACACTGAGAACTTTGACAGTTATACACCCCCTGCGACAGGCTGCCTGGTCGTGCAGGATGTGAATGCGGATGGTATCACATGGGTCACCTATAACGGTAGTTCACCTTCTCCTCATTCGGGAGCGAATTGCATGAGAGGTTATTATAACTTTTCCCTGCCTATGGACGACTGGTTCTTTACACAGGGGTTGAATTTATTAGCAGGTTTTACCTATAATGTGACTTTCTGGTACATAGGAAGCGGATCGTCTTTTCCGGAACGACTTGAAGTTAAATATGGTACGGCTCCTAACGCAGCCGCGATGACCTCCGCCCAGGTGTGGAATAACTCAAGTATTACCAATAGTACCTGGCTACAGACGACTCCGACCCCATCATTTGTTGCGCCTTCAACGGGTACGTATTACATAGGTTTCCACCATTACAGTCTTGCCAACATGTTTTACCTCGGTGTTGACGATATCTCCGTCACCGTAGTGCCTCTTGCTCCAACCGTTGCAACCAATGCAGCGACCGGTATCTCTTCTTCCGGAGCACAATTGAATGCAACCGTGAGCGCCAATTTTGCCTCCACCACTGTTAAATTTGAATATGGCACCATGTCTGCTCCCCCGTTTGACCATTCGGTGACCCTGCCCGGACCTGTGACAACCCAGGGTGCAGCGGTGAATACAATTATCGGGAGTTTGCAACCCAATACAACCTATTATTTCCGGGCAATCGGAACAAATTCAGCCGGAACTACCAATGGAACGATCCTGTCCTTTACGACTTCCGCTGTTGCTCCTGCTGTTACAACCAAGGATCCCACTTTGGTTGGATCTTCGTTTGCTACGTTGAATGGAAACGCCACTGCCTTTAATGCCAATACAACTGTATCATTTGAGTGGGGCCTGACAGCCGGCGGTCCATATCCAAACCCTGTTGCCGGTATTCCTCCCTCAGTTTCAGGAAATACTGCCACTGACTTCAGCGCATCGATATCAGGACTGACAATCAACACTAACTATTATTACAGGGCAAAAGGTGTTAATGTTGCAGGGACAACATATGGCCTTGAAAAAACATTTTATACCACCTGCGTAGTTCCCCCTGTTATCGGAACAATATCAGGTCCCCCCAACGTTTGCAAAACCGTTGGAGGATACATTTATTCAGTTGTCCCGGTTCCCTATGCATTTGTTTATAACTGGACCTTTCCTGCAGGATTCACCATCACATCATTTCCCAATTCGAATGTTGTTACGGTTACTGCCACCAATTCGGCAGTTTCGGGACCAATTACCGTGAGGGCCCAGAGTGACTGCGGAGCAGTTGGACCTGCTTCTCCGGCTTTAAACGTGACGGTTAACGCTCTGCCCACACCTACTATAACATCAGGATCTTCTCCGGTATGCCAGTATACCAGTCATGATTATACAACCCAGGCTGGTAATTCATCCTATATTTGGAGTGCAACA
>Ga0182027_10005273_pt1 | contig 19699 bp, 16 predicted proteins | sample 712E1DmetaG_FD_121300 | JGI IMG/M metagenome (GOLD analysis project Ga0182027, IMG submission 121300) | Permafrost microbial communities from Stordalen Mire, Sweden - 712E1D metaG (Illumina Assembly) | ecosystem: Environmental > Terrestrial > Soil > Wetlands > Permafrost | place: Sweden...
AGATTGTATTTTCCGTAGGTTGGACCGGTCTTGCGTATATGCAATGTCAGTTCTAATTTCCATCCTACCGGCTCAATGATACTGGCTGAGGCGACATTATTCCCACTTGAGTCTGTCAAGATAAGTTCGATGAGGGGTCTTTGCTGGAAGGGAGTCAAGTCCAAAGCAACCCGCAAGCGTTTACCGTCCGGGGCAGGATTAGCCCGCATATCAAGCAAGTGAACCTCGGCTGGAGGATAACGGATGATGTTGGGGTCGTTGATAAAAAACTCCATGTGGTTATTATAACCAGAAACAGGTTTTCCCACCGCTGGTATAATTCAGTCATGCCTACCAAATTAACTCATATAGATGATTCTGGTCACGCCCACATGGTGGACGTGGGTGATAAACCAGAGACGGAGCGTCTTGCTATTGCCCAGGGGGAAGTTATGATGAAGAAAGAGACTCTTGGCTTAATCCGGGCTGGAGCGATCAAAAAGGGTGATGTATTAACGGTTGCCCAGATTGCCGGAATTGCAGCGGCCAAACGGACTTCGGACTTGATCCCATTATGCCATCCTTTGCCGATCACCCATATTGATGTGAGCTTGACCTTGGACGATAATATTCCAGGAGTTCACATAAAGGCTACCGTCAAAACAACCGGAAAAACAGGGGTGGAGATGGAGGCATTAACTGCCGTAGCGGTTGCGGCATTAACCATTTATGATATGGCCAAAGCTGCCGAGAAGACAATGAAAATTCAAAATATCCGCCTGACTGAAAAACACGGCGGGCGTTCGGGGGATGTGGTAAATCAATAGATAGTCAAAGATAAACTATTTTCACGAGGTATCATGAGAATCAAAATCTTCTTTTTTGCCACCGTTAGAGAATATGTCGGGGCGAAAACGGTTGAAATGGAAGTGCCAATGCAAACAACTGTAGCCATGTTGAAGAAATTATTGGTGAAAAAATACCCTCAGATGGCTTCCACGCAGAAATCCATAATTGCAGCTGTCAACAGTGAATACTCCGCTGATGAATTCTTAATTCCTGCTGATGCTGAGATAGCTTTTTTCCCCCCGGTTTCGGGTGGTTGAGAAAAAATGGATTACCCGACAATCATCACTATCACAAAATTGGAACTTGACCTAGACGCTTTGATTGCCAGGGTAACACTCCCATCCACTGGCGCTGCGGCCATATTTTCCGGGATTGTGCGTGGGAAGACAGAACGTGGCAAGGCACACAAAACCAGTTATCTTGAATATGAAGCGTACCAACCAATGGCTGAAGCCAAGATGCACCAGGTGGCAAATGAAATCCGCAACCGCTGGCCCCTGGTGGAAGGTATCGCGATTGTTCAGCGGATCGGACGACTTTATCCACAGACTCCAACTTTGATGATCATTTGCACTGCTGAACATAGAGATACAGGGGTTTTTGAGGCTGCCCGCTATGGGATTGACCGGTTGAAAGAAATTGTACCAATCTGGAAAAAGGAAGTCAGTCCAGAAGGTGAATTCTGGGTCGAAGGTGAATATATCCCCAAATCTGGAGAATAAGAGTGCCTTCGTGATCTTAGGTGGAAAAAAACATGGATTATCCTGGAGTTTTTTGCAGCAATTGTGGGGAACCTTATCCAAAGGAGCATGTTCCATACCTTTGCTCTATTTGCGGTGGATTGTATGATTTTCGTGGCAGCCTCCTCTTTGATCCAACAAAGATAGACCATTCCGAGCCAGGTATCTGGCGCTTCAGGCATACGTTTGGATTGTCACCAGACATTGCGCCGGTCTCTCTAGGAGAAGGGGACACTCCTCTACTTTGGGTGAAAGCGATGGGGCGTGATGTAGCTATCAAGTGCGATTACCTAAATCCAAGTGGGTCGTTCAAAGACCGTGGTTCAGCGGTCATCACAGCCTGGTTAAGGTCACGTGGTGTGACCGAAGTCGTTGAGGACTCCTCAGGGAACGCCGGCGCATCCCTGGCGGCATATGCGGCGCGGGCAGGAATCAGAGCGCGAATTTTTATACCCGAATCGGCTTCGGGTCCCAAGAGGAGGCAAATCGAAGCCTATGGTGCAGAACTGGTTCCAATCCCCGGTTCGCGTTCTGACGTTAGCAAGGCAGTTCGGAAGGTGGCTGATAGTGGTGCAGTGTATGCCAGCCATGCGTATAATCCGTTTAATCTTCCTGGCTATGCCAGCGCTGCTTACGAGATTTATGAACAGTTAGGGAAAATGCCCGGTGCCGTAATTGTCCCTGCTGGACAGGGTGGATACCTACTTGGTCTTGCGCGGGGATTTGATGCATTGCGTAATGTTTATAATGGAAACACGCCTCCTCTGTTGATTGGGGTACAAGCGCGTACATGTGCCCCTCTATGGGCTTTATGGACAGGTAGCGACCAAGAAATGTACTCAGCAAAAGAGAATGGAACGCTTGCAGAAGGCGTGCGAGTACCCGATCCTGTGCGCAGCGAAGCGGTGCGTGCAGCTATTTTGGCAAGTTGTGGCTTCATATGCGTAGTCGACGAAGATGAAATCTTACCGGCAAGAGATGCGCTGGCGAGATTTGGATGCTATGTCGAACCAACCAGCGCTATTACATGGGCTACCCTAAACCGGGTGGCGGATAAATTACCCGACCCAGTCGTTGTGGTTCTCACAGGTTCCGGATTAAAGTACGAGTAAAATAAAGATCATCTTGATAAAGGATATTAGCGTTGACTCAAATTCAATCTTTTGGCAACAGGCTGCTTAACAACCTTGAGAAGGTCATTGTTGGAAAGCGGCTATCGATTGAGACAATTGTGGTCGGTTTACTTTGCCAGGGGCATGTTCTGATTGAGGATGTTCCGGGGGTCGGCAAGACGGTATTGGCACGCAGTCTGGCGAAATCATTGGGATGCTCGTTCAACCGACTCCAGTTCACACCTGATATGCTGCCCAGTGATGTAACCGGAGTTTCGATCTATGACCAATCCAAACGTGTGTTTGAATTCCATCCCGGGCCTGTATTTGCACAGATTGTACTGGTGGATGAAATAAACCGAGCAACGCCTAAAACGCAGGCTGCCTTGTTGGAATCAATGGAAGAGAAACAGGTAACAGTGGATGGCATAACCCACCCTTTACCCAGCCCTTTCATGGTACTGGCAACACAAAACCCAATTGAATATGAGGGTACTTTCCCCTTACCCGAGGCGCAATTGGACCGATTCCTGCTACGGGTCAGATTGGGATATCCAAACCAGGCGGATGAAATAGAAATTCTTGAGCGCCAGCAATTGCAGCACCCGATTGAATTATTGGAATCTGTTATTTCCGTCGAAGAGCTTCAAGAAGTTATGCAAGAAATCAAGAAAATTTACGTCTCCAAGCCAGTCAAACGCTACATGGTGGATTTAGTAAACCGCACACGCCAGAGTGCTGATGTGTACCTGGGCGCCAGTCCGCGCGGCAGCCTGGCGCTTTTCCGTACAGGACAGGCGGTGGCCGCTTTAGCGGGGCGCGATTTTGTCTTACCAGATGATATAAAAAGCCTGGCAGTGCCGGTATTGGCCCACCGCGTCATTGTCGGACCAGCTGCCCGCTTACGAGAGTTGAGCGCCGAAAAGATTGTGGAAGAAATATTGGAGAACCTGCCCGTTCCGGGCGGAGATTACCAGGCACCCTAGCATATGAAGTTATCCCACGCCTCACGCTGGCTGGTCGCGATTGTTATTGTTGGAAGTTTGACAGGATGGATTGTGACTGGGGTATTAACTTATGCGCGGCTTGCTTATCTGGGTATCATATTAGCAGGCGGGGCACTTATTTGGACAAAATTATCCTTTAATGGGATTCACTTGAAAAGAGACACTCGTTCCTTGCGCGCAAGCATGGGTGAAGTGTTCGAAGAACATTATGAAATTAAGAAGGAAAAGTGGCCAGGGTGTTCATGGCTTGAAGTTCTCAACGAGTCGCCTTTGCCTAATGCTGCCGGATCAAGACTGTTGACCAAAGTAGACGCCCACCAGGTCCGATATTATTCTGCCAGAACCCTACTGACCCGCCGTGGCGCCTATTTGCTTGGCCCAACAACATTAACTACCGGAGACCCCTTCGGTCTTTTTTCTGCGCGCAGAGTAGTCTCAGCCAAAGAGACGCTGGTTATCCTACCAATGACCTCACCCATTTCAATATTTCCTCCGCCTCCTGGCCTTCTTCCGGGAGGAAAGGCAATTCGCCAGCGGACTTTGGACATGACTCCAAATGCTGCAGAAGTGCGCGAATACATGCCGGGAGATGCGATGAAACGGATTCACTGGCCCAGCACGGCGCACCGCGGCCAATTAATGGTCAAGGAATTTGAACAAGATCCGCAGGCTGATATCTGGATATTCTTGGATGCTTACCGCCCAGGTCATATTTCTACACCTGAACTGCCGGCTTCCCATCAGATCGATAATATGTGGTTACACCAACCGACGGTTCATTTATCCAAAGACACATTTGAATATGGCATCAGCGTGGCAGCTTCACTAGCAAGATATTTTCTGATGAATAGGCGGGCAGTTGGATTAGCCTGCTCGGCAGGAAAATTCTTCGTTGTTGCTAGTGAGCGGGGGGAACGTCAAATAAATAAAATTATGGAGACTCTGGCTTTTCTTCAACCTGAGGGGATAATTCCGCTTTTTGATTTGGTAAACATGCAAGCAAGACAATTACCGATTGGCAGTGGAGTTATATTAATCACGACATCGAATCACCCGGATCTATTCCTTGCGCTGGAAGATTTGCGACGTCGTAACCTGCGACCGATAGTAATCCTGATAAAATCAGAAACTTTTGGAGGGCGGGGAGAATCTGAAAAAATAGTTGCCGATCTGCAGTCCAGGAATATACCTACGTGCCAGGTCAGTTTTGGGGATGATCTTGGCGAGAAATTAACTTTGCCGGCAACGTACTTGCAGAAATTTACTGTTTCCAAATGATAATTCCAGGAGTAAGCAAGTAGATCTACTCTTGACGGGAGGGCAGGCTGGCTTGATACTAAGGCATAGGAGAAGAAAAAATGGAACATTTCTTGGATATTTATGATCATTCACCGGTTGAATTACAAGATATTTTAGATCTGGCTGTACAGCTGAAAAAAGAGTATTTTTCAAAAGGAAATCCTGCTCTTTTCAAGGGAAAAGTACTTGGAATGATATTCCAGAAACCCAGCCTGCGGACGCGCGTATCGTTTGATATGGCAATGCGTCACATGGGCGGTGATGCATTATATCTTTCGCCAAATGAGATCGGCCTGGGGAAGCGAGAATCCATAGCTGATGTAGCGCGTGTACTTTCGGGGTATGTTCAAGCAATTATGGCTCGTGTTTTCGAGCATAGCCAGATTTTGGAATTGGCAAAATGGTCATCAGTCCCGGTGGTAAACGGTTTAAGTGATTTCTCCCATCCCTGCCAGGCAATGGCTGATGCACTGACCATCCAGGAGAAATTCGGTAAGGCAAAAGGCCTCAATATCGTTTTCATTGGGGACGGAAACAACGTGGCGAGCTCATTGATGCACATTTCGGCTAAATTAGGATGGAATTTTTCCATCGCCAATCCGGAAGGGTATGACATGAACCCGCAGGCAATAAAAATAGCAAAAGAGGTAGCTCTCTCTTCTGGAAGCCAATTGAGATTCCTGCGCGATCCACACGAAGCCGTTAAGAACGCCCAGGTGATCTATACAGATACCTGGACGAGCATGGGTCAGGAGGATGAGGCTGCCAAGCGTGAACAAATCTTCCCGCCTTTTCAAGTAAACAATAAATTGGTCTCCGAAGCTGATAAGGATGTGGTAGTTATGCATTGTCTGCCTGCCCACCGCAATCAAGAGCTGACGGATGAAGTTGCAGACGGGCCACATTCAGTTATTTTTCCGCAGGCCCATAATCGTCTGCATGCGCAGAAAGCAATACTCGCTCGCCTTTTCGGAGTTGCCTGAAACAAGTATTTTCGAATGCCTCTCGACTGCGTGGCGCTCGGGGCTCAACCTCACAAAGTAATAACAAGAAAGGTGAAACCATGAACACGCAGGATTATATCGAAATCGAAGAACTGTACGGTGCACATAACTACCTCCCATTGGATGTGGTAATCACGCGAGGAGAGGGTGTCTGGGTTTACGATGTGGAAGGAAAGAAATATCTGGATTGCCTGTCTGCCTATTCGGCACTTAACCAGGGGCATGTCCATCCGAAAATCCTGGCTGCTTTGATAAGCCAAGCGGGGAAAGTCACTCTTACTTCTCGTGCTTTCCGAAACGATCAACTACCTCTGCTTTACAAGGAACTCTTTGAACTGACCGGTTATGAAATGTCCCTTTTAATGAATTCGGGTGCAGAGGCTGTAGAAACCGCCCTCAAGCTTGCCCGCAAATGGGGCTATGAAGTGAAGAGAATTCCTCGCCACCAGGCAGAGATCATTGTTTGCGTAGGTAACTTCCATGGGCGCACCATTACTGAAATTTCCTTCTCAAGTGATCCATTTTATCGCGATGATTTCGGTCCCTTTACACCGGGATTTGTCAGCGTTTCTTATGGTGATGCGGAAGCGATAAATCAGGCGATCACACAGAATACCGCAGCGGTTCTTGTAGAACCGATTCAGGGAGAAGGTGGGGTCATAGTTCCTCCGGCCGGATACTTGAAAAGAGTATCCGATATATGCAAAGCCAAGAATGTTTTACTAATTGCTGACGAGATTCAGACTGGTCTCGGTAGGACAGGAAAACTATTTGCTGCACAGCACGAGAATGTTCGTCCTGACATGACGATCATTGGAAAGGCTTTGGCCGGTGGGTTTTATCCTGTATCAGCTGTATTGGCAGATAAGCCCTTACTTGGATTATTCCAGCCGGGTGAGCACGGATCGACTTTTGGCGGCAATCCTTTGGCTGCAGCTACTGCGCGGGCTGCCTTGGGGGTAATAGTAGAAGAGAAATTGATCCAGCGTGCGGCTGAAATGGGTGAGTACTTTATTGAGCAATTAACCGAAATACCAAGTCCACATGTTAAAGAGGTGCGTGGAAAGGGATTATTAATCGGCGTAGAATTAAAAAAGAGTGCGGGGGGAGCGCGAAGATTCTGTGAGGGGTTGTTAAAGGAAGGGATCCTTGCCAAGGAAACACATGTTGATACCATTCGCTTCGCGCCTCCGCTGGTAATCGATAAAGCAACCATCGATTGGGCACTGCCATCAATTCGAGAAGTCCTTAACTCCAAATAGAGCGACCGGGAATAATCGAAAATAAAAAACCAGGCATGAATATGGCTCAAATTTCGTATCAAGAAAAATGTGACCCAACTTTCCATTCAAGTTGAGTCACATTTTCATTTTAACTTGGATAGTAGATAATAATTCTGCAGTAGAATAGAAATATTCCTCACATATGCAATCGAACCAAACTAGGAGGCGCAAAATGAACATCGGTATTCCGAAAGAACGACGTCCATTTGAATACCGGGTGGGACTTTCCCCGGCCGGTGTGGAAATCCTTCGCCAGGAAGGACATCTTGTCCTTGTGGAGCATGATGCCGGTAAAATGGCGGGTTTTACGGATGAAAGTTATGAGCAAGCCGGGGCTAGAATAGTCTATTCAACAGAAGAGGTTTATGGGCGGGTTGATTTGGTTTTGAAAGTTTCTCGTCCTACCGAAGAAGAAATGATCTTCATGCAACCTGGATCGGCGTTGGCAGGGCTTCTGCATCTGCCTTCAGCCCGCCAGAGCAGGATTCAACTTCTACAAGACAAGAAAATCACTGCGATCGCATGGGAACAGATCCAGGAAGCGGATGGCTCACTGCCAGTACTGCGCCCATCCAGCCAGATTGGCGGAGCAATGGCCGCAGAAGTGGCGGCACGCCTTTTACAGAGTGACCAGGGAGGACGCGGGATTCTATTGGGAGGTATTCCCGGAGTTCCGCCCGCGGAAGTGGTTATCCTGGGGGCCGGTACGGTCGGAACATACGCTGCGCGTGCGTTCTTAGGGCTGGGGGCGCATGTCACGGTATTGGATAAGGATATGAACGCATTGCAGCGCATTAGTGAATATGGCATGAAAGTTGTAACCATGCTTTCAACTGAACGGAATATCATGCGCTGTTGTGAGTTTGCCGACGCCCTTATTGGCGCAGTTTTAGTGCCGGGTGTGCGGGCTCCTGTGCTGGTTTCCCGTGAAATTGTTCGGAAGATGAAAGCGCGATCGGTTATTATTGATTTGAGCATTGACGAGGGCGGCTGCATAGAAACATCGCGACCAACGACACACGACCGTCCATCGTATATTGAGGAGAATGTGGTCCATTACTGCGTTCCAAACATGCCAGGGATTGTGGCTCGCACTGCTACGCATGGCTTTGTGAATGTAGCCACTCCATATATCCTACAAATTGCCAACCTTGGTGTGGAAAAAGCCGTGGCGAAAAACCCTGCAATTGAGATGGCAATTAACATATATCAGGGTGAAATCCGGCACCTGGCCTTGTGGAATAGTTAGGAAGGCGTATATGGACTGGCATTCAATCTATAAATCGCGTGTGACTACGGCGGAAGTAGCAGTCAAGGCGATCAAGTCGGGAGATCGCATATTCATGACTGGGAATGTATCGGTGCCACAGAAGCTACTGGCCGCGTTGGTCGATTGTGCACCCGGACTTACCAACGTGGAAATCTGCCAAGCACTTTCAGTTGGCTCTGCGGATTATGTCAAGCCAGAAATGGAAGGTCACCTAAGGGTAAATACGCTTTTCATCAGCCCCAACGTTCGCAAAGCCGTGTGGGAAGGACGCGCTGATTTCACCCCAGTGTTACTTTCAGAATTCACCCTTTTGTTTAAGAACAAGGTTCTACCTGTCGATGTGGCCATGATTCATGTCTCGCCACCAGATGAACACGGCTTTTGCAGCCTTGGTGTGGAGGTCGGCCTGACAAAGTCGCCAGCTGAATCGGCCAGAATTGTCATTGCCGAAGTCAACGAGCAAATGCCGCGTACCTTGGGCGATTCCTTTATCCATGTTAGCCGCCTTACCCACATGGTGCCGGTGTCTTATGCCATCGCTGAATTTCCGATGGGCAGCGAAGGCGATGATCAAATTAATAAGAAGATTGCCGGTTATATTGCCGATCTTATCCCGGATGGAGCGACCATGCAGCTGGGGATCGGAGCCATACCAGATGCCGTATTGAATTTCCTGGATAACAAAAAAGATCTGGGAATTCATAGCGAGATGTTTTCCGATGGTGTGGTCCGTCTGGTGGAACAGGGTGTAGTCAATAACTCCTGCAAGACTCTGCATCCTGGCAAGATCGTAGCCGGGTTTGTCCTGGGTACTCGTTCCCTTTACGAGTGGGTTAATGACAACCCGCTATGTGAATTCCATCGCCAGGAATACGTGAACGACCCTTTTGTCATTGCTCAAAATGAACGCATGGTGGCGATCAACTCGGCAATCGAAGTGGATCTGACCGGCCAGGTATGTGCTGATAGCATTGGCCCAAAGTTCTTCAGCGGAGTAGGGGGGCAGTTGGATTTCATTTATGGTTCATCACGCTCGAAGGGGGGGGTGCCGATTATTGCCATGCCAGCCACCAATACCATGAAGGATGGAACAGTAGTCTCCAAGATAGTACCTATGCTCAAATTAGGGGCAGGAGTCGTTACCGGAAGGAACCACGTGCATTTCATCGTTACTGAATTCGGAGTAGCCGATCTTTATGGTAAGTCGGTTCGCCAGCGCGTTAAGGAACTCATCCATATTGCCCATCCAGATTTCCGTGCTGATCTGGAGAAGCAAGCCAAGGATTTAAACTGGAGTTGAATGTGACGAGAAAAGTAAGAATTGTAGCGACTATTGGGCCAGCCAGCCAGGATGATGCAGTTATCGAAAAATTGCTGCGCGCAGGAATGGATGTTGCGCGCTTGAATTTTTCTCACGGAACGCATGAGACACATGCTGCCAGGATTTCACAATTACGTACTATTGCTCAGAACCTGGGAAGACCCCTGGCGGTGTTACAGGATCTTCAGGGACCAAAGATACGCGTTGGCGTGCTGCATGTGCCCATTTCGCTAGTGTCGGGCTCTACGGCTCTGCTCTACCCGGAAGGTGCCAGCGAACCAAAATCCACCCAAAGCCAGGCGGTCATCCCAGTGGATTTTCCGCAATTGTTTGACAAGGTGAAACCTGGCAATCACATCCTGCTTGATGATGGGCGGCTGGTGCTATCTGTCCTAAAGGTCCATGAAAAACAGGTTGTCGCAGAAATAAAGACTGGCGGGATATTGACATCCAATAAAGGCATCAATTTGCCGGGAGTACTGCTTGAAATTCCGGCTTTTACTGAAAAAGATGCCGAGGATTTGGAGTTTGGATTATCTCTAGGTGTAGATTTTGTGGCTATCTCCTTTGTCCGCCAAGCCAAGGATCTTCAGAAGGTCATGGAGCGAATCGCCTGCCAAGCCCCCGGGGAGTGTCCGCTATTAATTGCAAAGCTGGAACGTCCAGAAGCCCTCGATAACCTGGAATCGATATTAGATGTAGTTGATGGAGTAATGGTAGCACGCGGTGATCTGGGGGTTGAAATGGCTCCGGAAGATGTTCCCAGTGCACAGAAGCGAATCATCCAATCTGCCAACCGAAGGGGGAGACTGGTTATAACAGCCACACAGATGCTTGAATCAATGATCCACAACCCACTTCCAACGCGTGCCGAAGCCTCAGATGTAGCCAATGCCGTTTTCGATGGAACGGACGCGGTCATGCTATCAGCAGAGACTGCGGCTGGTGATTACCCAGTGGAAGCAGTCACACTGATGGATCGCATTGTTGTCCAAGCTGAGGCAGGTTTCGAATCATGGGGGCATAAACAGGAGATTGAATTTAATGAACACGACGACGCGGTGGCAGTCACTCGAGCGGCGTGTGAACTGGCACACGACCAAGACGTAGCAGCAGTGGCAGTTTTCACCCGATTAGGCCGCTCGGCTTTATTAATGGCAAAAGCGCGGCCGCGTGTTCCCATTTTGGTTTTCACTTCCGAAGTACGCACCTATCGCCGCCTTGCACTGGCATGGGGATTACAACCACACATTGTCCCGTTTGTAGATACAGTTGAAGCAATGTTCCATTGCGTGGAAACAGCCTTGCGTGAATCTGGAACTGTTAAACCCGGACAGCAGATAGTGCTCATATGCGGTTTTCCAATTTCGGATATGCGACAACCGAACATGGTGCTGCTACATACATTGGTGTGATGATGCTTGATTAATATATCTTCCTGGTATTAAATCCAAACGGGGCTGTCTTTTTGAGACAGCCCCGACGGGTTATTTACCAATCAGCTTTTCAGGAATTCCTCGAGGGATTCCCGGCTGATGCGATAGGCATTGCCAAGTTTCTTAGCCTTAAGGCTGCCATCATTGATAGCGGCCATAACATCCTCTTCGGTTACTTTCAGGGCAGCGGCTGCCTCGGATGGAGTCATCACGTCAGACATGCCACCAGATGCCGTAGATCCGCTTTCGGGAGCCTTGGGCTGCTGTTGTCCAGATTGCATTCCACCCTGGAGTGCCTGACCCATCAAGTTGCCGATACCCATTCCAGCGCCGATCCCAGCTGTCAGCCCGGCACCACCGCCTTGATTGTTGGCGGCATCGCGCATGGCATCTGCAGCCTGCAACTGAGTATAGGTAGCCATGTCGAGCATACCCATATCGCGCAATTCCTGAGCGGATTTGTCGGATGGTCTCAGGTTAGCAAGGATGAAAGTTTTCAGGTTCAGACCGACTGCTTCAAAATCATCCTCACATTGAGACCGAATGAAGCCAGCCATTTCCTGCGTTTTGGCAAGTAATTGGGGCAGATTTAGCTTGGCACCCCATTCATTGAGGGTATCTTGCAGTTGGGACAAGAGGATACTGCGCAACCGATCCTCGATCTGGTCAATACTGTAGGAAGCCGTTTTGCCGACGATCTGAGTGACGAGTTGCTGGGGATCTTTTACCTCGAATGAATACGTTCCAAAACCCTGGAGTAACATCACGCCGAGGCCCATACCAGGATTGCTGACCAGGATTGGCTGTGGCGTGCCCCATTTACGCTGGGGGAATTCTTTCATGGAGACAAAATAGACCTCTGCAGGGAAAACTCCTTTGCCGCTGGTGAAAATGTCCTGTAGTTTTTGAGTAATCAAAGGAATATTTTCGGTGGCTATGACATGGCGTCCAGGCCCGAACATATCCATTGCGAGCCCATCGCGGAAGAAGACCGCGCTTTGGCCGGTCCGTACAATAACATTGGAGCCGAGGCGATAATCGCCGGTTGTTCCGTCGTCTGGAAACCGGTGGACGAGTTCGTTCACCATTTCATTTTCATATTCAATGACATCAAAAATTCGAGCCATTTTATTTCTCCTTGGTTATTCAACAAGTATTTATGAGACGATTATACTGCTTCGTTGATTCAAATTACAAGTATTTTGTCTGTTTAATCTACGCTTCCACCGGTAAAAAGTTGTTTCTTCGGGAATTGTGGTGCCATAGACTCGCAAGATAGTGGGTTTGAAGATTTATTTGGGGTTTTGCATTGGGCGACCCGACCCGCCCCCTTTAAGCATAAGGATTTCAGCTAAAATACTGACAGCAATCTCTTCCGGTGTCTCCGCTGCAATTCCGAGCCCGATGGGCGAACGAACGCGCTTCAATGTTTCATCTGAAATACCTTGCTGGTTCAACTCCTTGACAGTGGTTTTCCAGCGTTTACGGGAGCCGATAACCCCGATGTATCCAGCCTGGGTTTCAAGCAAAGCCGGCAACCCGGCAACATCCACACTGCTCCCACGGGTGGTAAGAACGAGGAAGGTTTGTGGCGTAATGGCCAGATTTAGCGGTAGTTCAGCCAATGGAACGGGGTAAAATTCGTCCGCATCGGGGTTAGCTTCGCGTGTGCAAAATTCCGTGCGATCATCCGAAACAGCCACCCGGAAACCAAGCCATTTGGAAAGATGCGCTACGGCCTTCCCGACGTGTCCTCCACCAATGACAACCAGCATAGGAGATGGCAAAATAGGTTCCACAAAAACCTCCACCTGACCTCCGCACAGGCCGGGGTCACCGCGAGCCGGATCCGCCATAGTATAAGTAAGATTACGCGGTTTACCGTCCTGCAAGGAATCCATTGCTTCCTTAACAACACGGTTTTCCAATTCTCCGCCGCCAACTGTGCCGAGAATGTGCCCATTCGGAAAGACCAGCATTTTACTGGTACTGTGGCGAGGCGTGGAACCGCTGGTTTTTATTACCGTGCAAAGGGCGGCGGATTGGTGCTTCTGTTCGAGTTCGGCGAGTGCCTGGAATAAAGACATGATAGGCGACCCTTATAAATGATGATGAATGGCATCGTCAAACAGAGTTGATACCAGTTAAGTTAGCAGCACGTCAATATTAATCAAAGATGGGAAACTGATCAATCCGCCTACGATCTTCGGATGCGAGCAGAAGAAAAAATATCAGGAAAGTTCGTTCGCCTGAACGCGCTCACGAATGGCTTCCACTAGAGAGTGAACGTACGCCAAGGCAGCCTTATTGGGGTTTTTTTCCAGATGCTTCCACCGCCGGGCTTCATAGAATAGGCAAGTGCGAAGGTCGGTCAGGGATTGTTCGAATTCCTTATTAGATTTATGAAGGACAATGCCTTGCCTGGCAACTTCGCGACATTTCTTAACCGAGCCACAATATTCGTAACCGTTAAAGGTATGGGCGAAGGGCAGAATGTTCTTCCAGGCGGCGCGGCGGGAGGGAATGTCTTTTTCAATCAATAGAGAATTGGGTATTGTGTTCATGTTTGCCTTTCCGATAGTCCCGGGATGAGCGGTAAAACCTGGCCGTTGTGCAAGACCACGTCTTAAGCTACAAGGTATTTCACCCGAGATAGTCCTATTATAAACCCGGCAAGGCAGATTATGCGTGAATTTAAGGATGGGACTAACCTGAAAGACACCAGTTTAGGGTAAAAATACCCCCGAATATTGTTGCATCTTATTTGGGGGGAAGAAAGATAGGCCCAGAAAATGTATCATGCGGATATATTTTTCGTTCTTAAAGCTTTCCAAACCTTTTCTGGCGTAACCGGATTTTCGTCAATGTTTACCCCTAGTGCATCCAGAACTGCATTCCCAACAGCCGGAGCCACACCGTCCATCGGGATTTCGGCGACAGCTTTGACGCCAAATGGATGGGTGGGCTCGAAAGTTTCGACAAAGATGGCGGTCAAGTCGGGCATCTCGTCGGCGCGGAAAATGTGATACTGGTCGAAGTCACGTTCACGGGCGCGACCTTTTGCGTCATATACCATCTCTTCGCAGACGGCATAACCCAATGCCTGGGTCATCCCGCCTTCGATCTGACCGGAAGCTGTCAGCGGGTTGACAATGACACCACTATCGACTGCCATGACCAGCTTATCCACGGTACAAGCGCCAGTTTCCAGATCCATGGTCACCTCGGCAAATTGCGCGGCAAAAGGGGGCGGAGAAGAGGGGGAAACATAGGAAGCCACACCCATGATCTGTTCCTGGTTATTGAGGTGCAAGCTGTCGAGGGCAATTTCATTCATTGGGACAGACTGACCGTCAGGGAATTGAGCACATCTGTTCGCCAGGGTGACATCGGAAGGATCGTAGTTAGTGACATTCAGCCTTCGATTGAGCATATCGGCGGCACGCTGCTTGATCTTTTCCGCGACGATCCTGGCAGCTTTAACAACAGCCGTTCCGGAAATGTAAGTAGTAGAAGAGGCGTAGGCGCCTTTATCGAAGGGTGTGAAGTCAGTGTCGGAAGAAAATACGATGATATCATCCAGCGGCACGCCGAGAACCTCTGCAACCATCTGAGCCAGAACCGTGTCAGAGCCGGTTCCCAGGTCTGTTGCCCCAACCAACAAGTTGAATGAACCATCGTCATTCATTTTTATTGAAGCGCTGCCCATATCCAGGTAGGGTATCGCGGTACCTTGCATTACCAGTGCGACTCCAATGCCTTTACGGAGGTAAGCTGAATGCGTGTCTTTCCGCCAAGTTTCATTCCCGTATTTTTCATCCCAACCAATGGCTGCCTTACCTTGCTGGACGCACTGCACCAGCCCGACAGTATGGACAATCTCTGGTCGGGGCTCACGGCCTTCGTTCCAGGCCGTACTGAAAGGATGGTATTCGCCGGAATGGATGGCATTTTTAAAGCGGAATTCGAGTGGATCCAAGCCAAGAGCACGGGCAATTTTCTCCATATGACGTTCGACGGGCCAAAATCCTTGTGGTACGCCATAGCCGCGAAACGCTCCAGCGGGAGGCGTGTTGGTGTAAACAATATCTGCATAAAAGCGGATATTGGGAGATTTCCGGTATGGCCCATCACCAACGTACAATGCCATGGATTTGGATCCGGTATTGCCAGTCACGGTGACCGCGTGGCACCCATAGGCACCGGTATCACTCAAAACCACCATCTCGTTGGCGGTCATGGTTCCGTCGCGTTTAACGCCGGTCTTCATGCGGATGCGCATGGGATGGCGGGAACGAGCAGCAATAAATTCCTCAGTGCGGCTATATTCGTAAATGACCGGGCGACCCGTGGCGATGGTCAGGTGGGCGGCAACATCCTCCATAAGTACTTCCTGTTTGCCGCCGAAACCGCCACCGATCCTTGGCTTGATAACGCGGATACGTTTTACCGGCAGCCCTAGAACCGGGGCAAGCTGTCGGCGAACATGGAACGGAACCTGGGTGCTGGTGCGTATGACCAGACGGTCATCCTCGTCCCAGTAGGTAACGGTAACATGCGGTTCGATATGGGCCTGTTGCACCTTGGGAACAGCATATTCAGCCTCGAAAATCGCATCCGCTTCCGCGAAGCCTTTCTCCACATCACCGATGTCAATACGGATTGCTGCCGCCAGGTTTTTCTCCGGTTTGGAATCGGCAAAATTGACATACTCCGGTTCGTCGTGGATGCGAGGAGCGCTAGGCTTCATGGAATCGCCCGGGCTTAGAACCGGAGGAAGAATTTCATAATCCACTTCGATAAGGTCTAGAGCCTGACTGGCAATTTCAGGCGTTTCAGCGGCCACAAAGGCAACCCTGTCTCCTACGAATCGGACCTTGTTATCCAATGAAAAAGTATCCAGGGGGCCCGGGATTGGGTCAGATTGGCCGGCAGTGGAATAGACCACCCGTGGTATATCCTGCCAGGTCAGCACACAAACCACACCGGGCAGGGCAAGGGCACGGCTGGTGTCAATGCGGTTGATGCGGGCATGGGCATGTGGCGAGTGCAGCACTTTGGCGTGCAGCATGCCGCGTAATTCGATATCAGCAGTGAAGGCGGGCTTCCCCTGGGCGAGCTTGATGGCATCCACCTTAGCTTCGGGTTTACCGACCACTTGATAGGGGTTGGTTTCCGGAGTGAGAACCATTTTTGGCATGATCTGGGTTAAGGAAGGAAAAGAGGACGTGAGGGTGGATCGGGTTTCAGGTTGGTCTGAATTATTAGTGAGAGGAATTTCCGGAAGCCCGATAACCAGGGAATCGAGTTGCGTTTCACCACGTAAAACTGCGGCGGCCTTTAAGATGGCCTGCACAGGTTTCGCGTAGCCAGTGCAACGACAGAGAACACCCGCAATTGCCTGGCGGACTTCAATTTCCGTTGGTTCCGGGTTCTTATCCAAGAGGGCTTTGGCGGCCAAGATTTGTGCCGGGGTGCAATAACCACACTGGATTGCGCCCGATTCGATAAAAGCCAGTTGGAGGGGGTGGAGACCGCCGGTTTTCTTCCAGCCCTGGTCAGGATGTTCACCGAGAGCTTCAATGGTAACAATTTGATGACCTTCGGCTTGTGCAGCCAGCAATGAACCAGCATTAATGGGATGCCCATCCAGAAGGATGGTATCCGCACCCGACAGTCCCTGTTCGTCCCCAAATTTTACTCCGTGAAAGCCGAGGCTCCGCAAGATTGAGAGTACGGTTTCGGCCGGGGAGACCTCAACATCGAATTGTTTACCATTAATCGTTAATCTAATATCCATACTTCCTCCGGTATTTCTTAATTGGTAAAGTAGTACGAGGAACAAATCGTGCAATCAGGGCCGCTGCTCCGGCAAGCAGCAGGCCAAAGGCGGCCACAAATATCCATTGGAAGAGCGAGAGCAAGGCAAGGTAGGATGAATAAAACTCAGGCAAGGTCCAGGTTACCACAAGGCCGTTGACTGCGAAACTGACCAAAATGGGCAGAGCCAAAAGGTAAATGATAAAAAATACCAAGCCCAGCGTGGTTTCGGCAGCCTTGCGAGAGCCAGCCTGGAAAGCGTGCAAACGCAGCATGGATACCAGCCAGCCAATAATGAGGGCGATCAGAGCAGTGATGGCAGTATACGTGATCAGCCAGGTTTGGCTGTCGACCGAACTCAAAGAATACGTACGCCCGTCGATGACGGCATAACGGAAATTAAAAACAAAAACGTAAATGAGCGCACCACCGACCAACCATAAAAGCCCTTTTTTACCACTGACAACTAGGAAATAGATGGGCAGGACTGCCAGGACGAGCGCGGTAACATTCCGCCAGACACGCTCGCGGGCCTGCCGGTTAGCACGGGCACTATCCATCGCAATTACATACGAGAAAGGATTATCAGGATCTGGAGGACGAATTGGCTGGCTGTTAATCGCGACGGTGTATGACTTATACAAGCGTGCTTTTTGAGCAATTTCAGATGCATGGATCTTCGTTGTATATTCGGGCGACAAGTTTAACATGGCCGTTTGAACGAGACCTTCCGAAGAAGCCGGAATATTGGTCCCCAGAAGGGCTGCAACGGTGGGAGCCACATCCACCTGTGCCACGTCGGGATATAACGGCCCAGAGCGAACTCCGGCTCCAGCCATCACAAAAGGTTCCAATAACGTAACCGGTTCCGGGCCACCATGACCACCGCGATTTATCTGCCCATGATCCGAAAGGACGATGACGGTAGCCTGGTGGAGGTTCATGGCAGCGACGATCTGTTGCAATTCCCGGTCGACTCGTTTTGCGGCGGCGTTCCAGCGAGGATCCAGAGGACCGCCCTGGTAATGGCCGGCATAATCCACCTGGTCAAGGTGGATGAGGAGTAATTGGAAGTTACCTGAAAGCATCGGCAGAGCGGCCTGGACGACTGCCTGGTCGGCGTTGGCATCTTCACCGGAGGTGTAATATGATGCATCCACGGCGGTCTGCGGGACAAGTTTCTCGAACCAGTTATAGCCAGAGATGGCAGTGCGCAGACCGAAGCGATGGGCGGATGAAAAGATATCATCCTGTGTAAATGTGGGAATGTCCGTGTAATCCAGGTTTACCGCCGGGCCGTCGTTGAGGTCGGGCCAGGCGCCGGTCAAAATGGTGGTATAGCCAGGCTCAGAAAAAGAAGGCGGCAGGCTGTGCATTTTAGCACTGGCGCCCTGGTCACGCAGATAATTCAGAAAGGGCATGACATTGTTATTTATTGAAGTATCGTACCGCAAAGAATCGATCAGGACAATAACAACCTGGTGGGTGAGAGAGGTTCCCAGCGGCGCGGCGGGTGCGGGCGGAGTAAAGCGCAAGGGAGAGCGGTAGCCAAAAACCGAGCCAATCAGGGCGGTAGACCAGAAATACCCTATAGCTGCAACCAATAGACAACCGGCTATTCCAATAAAGAGGCCGCGATTCTGTATCAATTGCCTTCTCCCGAGTGATCCTTGGACCGGATTTGGGTCCTCAAACAGTCAATCAGAACACGGCCCCCATTTGTATCTTCGAAAAACCAGCAATCCCAGCCATTAGCAGGAGCTCCGTTTGACAATGATTGGGCGACTGCATGAATCGACCCGGTAAATTCACCACAGCGGAGCTGGCCATCCGCAAGGATAGTAGCAGGGACGCCACTCCTGATAAAGTACAGCGTCTGCCCGGGCTGCAGTAGACCGGCTTCCAGCAACGCCCCAAAGGGAACCCGAGGCTGGCGACGAGTTTCAGGCAAGTTAATAGCTTCTTGCGAAGCGGGTTCTATGTCGCCTATACGCGCCTGGGCGAGCTTGATATAACCCTGGTCGCGTTCGATACCGATGAAATGCCGTCGCAATTTCTTCGCGACCGCGCCAGTGGTGCCGGATCCGAAAAAGGGATCAAGCACAACATCACCTGGGTTGGTTGAGGAAAGCAGGACACGGTAAAGAAGGGCTTCCGGCTTTTGAGTGGAGTGGGCTTTTAGGCCATTGACCTTTATTCGTTCTTTGCCCGTACAGATCGGAAGAAGCCAGTCAGATCGCATCTGCAGGTTGTCGTTTAGAGACTTCATGGCATGATAATTAAAAGTGTAATGGGCACCTTTTTCCTTTTGTGCCCAAATGAGCGTTTCATGTGCATTCGTAAAACGAACCCCGCGAAAATTTGGCATGGGATTAGTTTTTATGAATATGACGTCATTCAAAATCCAGAAACCCAAATCCTGCATAATTGTGCCAAGCCGGTAGATATTATGATATGTTCCGATAACCCAGAGCGTACCTGTATCTTTAAGAATGCGCCTGCAAGCGGATAGCCAGAGACGAGTGAACCGGTCATAGGCTTCAAAATTGGTGAACTTATCCCAAGCATCCTGCACAGCT
>Ga0182027_10005277_pt1 | contig 19693 bp, 13 predicted proteins | sample 712E1DmetaG_FD_121300 | JGI IMG/M metagenome (GOLD analysis project Ga0182027, IMG submission 121300) | Permafrost microbial communities from Stordalen Mire, Sweden - 712E1D metaG (Illumina Assembly) | ecosystem: Environmental > Terrestrial > Soil > Wetlands > Permafrost | place: Sweden...
AGGGAAATCTTGAACAGCGATTCATCCTATTACGATGGGAGTAATGCAGGAAATGCAGGTGAAATTGAAGCGGATTCCATCTCTTGTCATAATCGCAAGTTTTCATTAAATCTTACATTACCTCCGCTTGCTGTGGTGTTCCTAAAACATGTTTGAATGACCTATAACTCATAACTACATTATAAGAGGATCAAATGTCGGAATTAAAACCAGCAGATGAACAGCAAGAGAAAAGTGTGTTGCGTAATACACTTCATGAAATTACTCAACCATTTATAGATGTTGTCCATGCCTCTCGAGCACTGTGGGGTGTGAATCTGTCTTATTTGCTTGAAGGATTGACGTACTTTGGTGTCGTCGGTCTGCTCGCAATCTATTTTAACGATTTTATTGGATTGAACGATATAGATGCCGGACGCATGGTAGGAGTTCTCACTGCCGGCATCACGATCAGTATGCTGTTCCTTGGTGCGACGGTTGATTTTATTGGTCCACGCAAAGCAATACTCATATCTCTTTCCTTTATGCTGATCGGAAGAATTCTTCTCGCGATCAGTCCAAATCTTTTTCAAACAACTGGCATGTGGTCTTCCGCTCATCTCCTGGCTATGGCGGGAATACTCGGCGTCATCATTGGATATGGTATTTATCAACCTGCCTGTTATGCAGCGGTAAAATTTTTTACAAAAGGAAAAAATGCCGCAATGGGGTATGCAATGCTGTATGCTCTCATGAATTTAGGCGGGTTCCTTCCTGGTTTGATCTCACCTCCAGTACGGCATGCGTACGGTATCTTAGGTGTATTTTGGGTATACGCAGCACTCACCGTAGTCGGTATAGCGGTCGTTGCAATTCTCTTGACAAAGCATGCGATCAGACAAGCGCAGGAAGAATCAGGATGGATAACTTCAGAGACCAAGGAAGAGGAAAAAAAGTCGGCTCTTGAACAGCTTAAATTCTATATAAAGAATTTTCCGCTAAAAGATAAACGATTTATGTTTTTCATTTTTATTCTTATTCCGGTACAAACATTGTTTGCTCATAACTGGCTGACGCTCCCCCAATATTTTAATAGAGCGTTTACAGGAGTAGTGAGTGATAATTTTGAATTCTTTGTCAACTTCAATCCTATTCTTATCTTTGTTCTTACACCAATGGTAGCAGCACTCACCATGAAAAGTGATACATACAAGATGATGATCATCGGTACATTTGTCATGGCATCACCGACGTTTATCCTAGCGCTTGGTCCGAGCATCTATACGGTTTTTGCTTATCTCATCATTATGACCATTGGAGAAGCGATGTGGCAACCGCGATTTTTACAGTGGGTAGCTGAAATTGCCCCGAAAGAGATGACGGGAATATACATGGGCATTGGTCAATTCCCATGGTTTTTAACGAAGGTCGTTACGAGTCTCTATTCTGGTTGGTTCTTGATGCATTATTGTCCGCTTGGAGTTCCACCTGCGCAAATGAATACTGAAACCATGTGGTTTATTTATGGATGTATCGCAATAATAAGTCCCATAGGATTAGTTTTTGCGCGGTCGTGGATGAAAAAAGATTTTAAAACGAAGTATATTGCAACCGATAAGTAAATAGAATATACACCAATGCTATCAGTCTCTTCTTTAACAAAATATTATGGCTCCATAAAGGCAGCAGACGCTGTTTCTTTCACACTTTATCCTGGAGAAATACTGGGTTTGGTGGGACCAAATGGCGCAGGTAAAACAACCACTCTCCGTTGTTTATGTGGTATTCTTACACCTAATGAAGGGAGGATTTTGGTTGGTGGATATGATTTGCAGAAAGATGATCTCGCAGCAAAAAGACTTCTTGCCTTTATTCCAGAAACTCCAAATCATTATGATCTCCTTACAGTAGATGAACAGTTGCGGTTTATAGCAATGTGTTATGATACGATTGATGAATATGATCGTAAAAAGGATGAGCTACTAGATCTTTACGATTTGAAAGAAAAGAAAAATACGTTGGTTGCTGAACTTTCAAAAGGGATGAAGCAGAAACTGGCAATAATCGGTGCAATGATTCATCGCGCATCAATATTCCTATGCGATGAACCGATGATTGGACTGGATCCGCAAGGACAACACTCGTTTAAAACGGAACTTCAAAACCTACGTGCTGCTCATTGCAGCGCCATCGTAAGCACTCATTTGCTTGAAACTGTTGAAACACTCTGTGACCGATTCATTATTATGGATGCTGGGAAAAATATATTTGAAGGGACATTGGAGGAACTCCAGTCGAGAACGGATATGCATACTCATAGTCTAGAGGAAATATTCTTGCATCTTACTACAAGGGGGAATGATTGAGTCCGTTGATATATCTCTTAACCAAGAGAATTAAAAACGGTATCTATCGGTCATTCAAGAATCCGGTCCGTGCTTTTATGACTATTTTGATAGTTGGATATTTGTTGACATATTTAATAATGATGTTTCATAATCCTGGTTTATCTCAGAACCTCAAAGCAGGTTCTATCCAGATTGATTCGCAAAGCACACTCGCTACACTAACGTTTGCACATCTTTTAATTTTACTTTATATCATTTCTCCCCCAAAGAAAATGTACAGAATATTTACGGAGAGTGATATTGCAAATCTCTATCCTGTTCCACTAAAACGATGGCGCGTCTTCAGATTCTTCCTGTTTTCGCGGACCTACCTCAGTATTTTTTTCTTCATGGGAATTATGGCACTGAACCTTTCCTTGGCTATTCGTTCATTCCTGCCAGGTATTGTAATTGATGTTCAAGCACAAACTCAATTTCTTGAGATGATATTTTATGCTATTCTCATAGTTGTTGCACTTGCTGGATTAATGTTCTGGAGGTTAGTCTTAGATATTCGAAGCTCATTCTCCCTTATCCCTAAATACACTTTTGTCGTATTGATGAGCAGTTATTTTGCTTTGATTGCTCTGTGTGTGTGCTTCCATTCATATCAAGCTGCTTCTTCAGGATTCGATCTGAATACAGGACTGAACACTGCCGCCAATACCCAGCCACTCTCTTTAGCCCTTGCACCATTCGGTCTGTTTGCAGATTTATTGCTTGGGCGATTCAATATATTATCCTTTTCTAATTTTTTCTCTTTCATGTTTTGGATTACGTTGTGCGCTTCAGGGTACATCGTTCTCCGTTCACATAGCAGTATGCTTTACGAGTATGCCTCGGTGTTAACTGATTTCAGAGCGCAAATGAAAGAGCGTACTCGCAATCCAGCCGCTATGGCAAGGGACCAAATGGGGGATAAGAAAAAGTTTCTTCGGCTCCCCTGGTTTATTAGGATGCTACGTGTAAAGAGATCAGGAGCAATATTTTGGAGAGATATGATTATTACTTGGAGAAGCTCGGGACAATTTATGAAAGGATTCCATAGTTTTCTTTTACTTGTAGTTGTTGGAAGTTGGTTATATACATTTTTATTCCACAGGTTAGTAGCGGACAATATTATCTTATTCGGTTCTGCAATGATGATGTTCACTATTGGTTTTCCGTTGGTGTTGGTTGCTGTTGTGGGTTTTTCAAAAACTTTACAGATGGTAGATGTACTGAAACCATTGCCGTTTAGTGCAAAGAAGGTTGTCTCAATACATATATTTACTTGGATGGCAGTTATTTATGCAATGACATTTTTACCGTTTATTACCGCTTCGGTATTGTTTTCTCACCTATGGTACAAAATCCTGTATATACTACTATTGGGATGGTCTTTCGCACCTACTTTTATATCAGCTTTCTTTTTGGTTACATTGCATAATCCAGATCAAGAGGATCCGATACAACGGATTTATGTGTTATTTTTTGGAGTGTTACTCTCTTTTCTTGCTTCTGTTCCTGCTATAATTATAATGGTGGTAGAACTATTGCTGCATTTAAATAAGGTGCTATTTCTGCTTTTGATCATAGCAGCGAACTTTGTATCTTTTAGAATCCTCCATAATTTGTCTGCAAAAAAATACGTGAATTTTGTTTTTACTGATTGATTGTACTTTATTCCTTGATGTTAATTCCAACGCCCATAATATTGCCATAACCTTCATATCTGGGCTATAAATTAACTTACTTTGTGTAACAGCATTTATTGCGAATTATAGCATCTCATGCTACGCAAATTGCTGTCCTTCAATCGAATCTGATATTTGGCTAAGATGCGGTCATTCCTACTGTAGGGAGGGCTAAAAAAACGAAATAATATTCCCGCCATATTGTAACAATGAGCCTCTTCCTCCGTATTTCAAAGGTAAGTTACTAACCAAATTCTTTTTATCATGCATAAGATACTTTAAGAGGGATGTTATCCATCTATGACTATGAAAAAGAAAATAATACTCTCTTCCGTTGCCGTCGTTGTGTTGGGCGGCGCTTCATTCTTATTCTTCGGCAGTAAAAATTCTTCCAGCGAGAATGAACAATTGAAGGTCAAGGTTATGAGAGGGATGGTGGTTGATAAAGCGCTTGCCGTTGGGACCATCGAACCGGAGAATGAAATTTCCGTAAAGTCTAAAGTCTCGGGCGTCGTCAGCCATATCTTCGTTGATGTCGGAGTATATGTGAAGGCTGGCGAACCGTTGCTTGAAGTGCGGCCTGACCCTACACCACTGGAACTTGCAGATGCCAAGCGTCAGGTTCAACTCAGTCAGGTGGATTTAGATAATTTGAAGAAGCAGCGTGTGCGTCAGGAAAGTCTGATGAAAAGTCATCTTATTTCCGATAAAGAGTACGAAGATTTTCAAATGCAGTATGAGGAATCGGAACTTCGACTGAAGATTGCCACGGAAAAACTTGCCTTGATGGAAAGCGGGAAGATCAAAATTGGAGAAACTGAGATTGAATCAATCATAAAAGCTCCAATTTCTGGATTTGTATTGAACAGGACCATTGAGGTTGGAGATCCGGTCACGCCATTGACATCGTATCAGGAAGGTACAGTACTGATGAAGATGGCAAATATGGAACGATTGATTTTTAAAGGGACAGTTGATGAAATTGATGTAGGAAAGATGAAAGAGGGAATGGATGTTGAAATTAAAGTAGGTGCACTGCCAAGCGATACTGTCCGCGGCATTCTCCGGAAAATCTGGTTAAAGGCAGAGAAAAAAGATAATTCAACTGTATTCCCGATAGAAATTCTTATTCCCGCTGCAAAGAATGCTGTTCTTCGTGCGGGCTATTCAGCTAATGCCAACATCATCATACAAAAGAAAACCAATGTTTTGACAATTCCTGAGCGCGTCATTACATTTAATAATGATTCGGGATTTGTCAATGTTGCACGGGGAAAAAATAAAGACGAGAGACATTATATCAAAACAGGCTTAAGCGATGCGATTAATATTGAAGTTGTTTCCGGTTTGAATGATAGCGATGAAGTATTTGAAAAACCCGTAAAGAAAATTGATTAGTCGAGATTCTTATGGAGACCTTTCGCACAATCCTATCAGAATTTATTGTCGATTTAAAGGCGCAAAAGCTTCGGGCCTTTCTGACAATGTTCGGAATTATCTGGGGAACGGTTGCAATTGTTGTGCTCGTGGCGTTTGGTGTTGGGTTTAGGAAACAAACCGTTGCGAATATGCATGGGATCGGTGAAGGACTTGCAATTGTCTGGCCGGGGAAAACAACCAAACCTTATGCAGGATACGGCATTGGAAGACCACTGTCATTCGTTGAAGAGGACACAAAGCTCGTTGCCGCACAGGTACCGAATGTCTCGGGCATCAGTCCGGAATATGGCAAAAGGACGGTGACACGTGTTGGAGAAAATATTCTGACCCCGCTTATCTCTGGAGTGAATGTGGTGTATGGAGATATACGCAATATCAACCCGGAAGCGGGCGGCAGGTATATTAATACTCTCGACCTTCAAGAAAGACGAAGAGTTGCAGTTGTCGGCGATAAAGTGAAAGAATTTCTTTTCGCCGAACAAAATGCAGTTGGGAAGACGATTTTTATCGGGCAAACCCCTTTTACAGTTATTGGAGTCATGCAAAAGAAAACACAGCCCTCATCTTATAATAGCAGAGATCAAGATCGTATTTTTATTCCACTTACAACGTTTGAATCTGTTTATGGCTCGGTGTATTTAAGTAATATTATTTATCAAGTCAAAGACCCGCGATTGGGTGAAGAGACATCGAAACAGGTTCGAGAAGCCCTCAGCAAGAAGTACAGATTTGATCCGACCGATCAAAATGCAGTATGGATTTGGGATACAACTGATTTTGACCGTTTAGCATTCTATATGTTTCTCGGAATCAATATCTTTCTCGGTCTTATCGGCAGTTTTACACTTGGAGTTGCAGGGCTCGGTGTTGCGAATATCATGTTTATCGTTGTGCAGGAGCGCATTAAAGAAATCGGTGTGAAGCGTGCCGTTGGAGCAACGAAAATAAATATTCTTTTCCAATTTTTTTCTGAGACATTCTTTATTGTCTTTACAGGCTCTGTAATCGGGTTCATTATTTCCTATGGTATTATTGCTGCTTTAAGTTTGTTGCCAATCAAGGAGTATGTAGGGACACCGGTTTTATCGATAGAAGTTATCGTCATTACGGTGTTTGTGTTGATTACAGTTGGGTTGCTCTCTGGGCTGATGCCTGCACGAAGAGCGTCCAATCTTAATGTTGTTGAATGTCTGCGAACATAATTTTAACGCTTCTCCATTATATAACTCATTATGTTTTTTGAACTCTTTAGAGATTTCCTGTATGACCTTCGCACGCATCGTACGCGTGCAACATTGACACTTATTGCCATCACGTGGGGGACAATTGCTGTTGTACTGCTTCTCTCATTTGGGCGGGGGCTGGGCAATCAGATGATGAAAGGTATGATGAATGCAGGTAATCGCATCATTATTTTGTACGGCGGTGAAACCGGACTCGTCTTCCAAGGATTACCGAAAGGAAGAAGAATCAGATTTGTGGAAGATGACGTTGAACTCATTAAAAAATCAGTGCCGGGAATTGGTCTCATCTCACCTCAATATCACACAAATGTAACTCTTAGTTACGGGAAGAATAATACGACGACGGAGTGTGAAGGAGTTGATCCCGGATTTGAAGAAATGCGGCGTATGTATCCGGCTGGCGGCGGACGATTTCTTAATGAAGTGGATGTCGAGCAGCAGAGACGTGTTCTTGTCCTTGGATCAAAAATCGCGAAAGATCTTTTTAAAGATGAAGATCCGATAGGCAAGACCATTATGGTTGATCGCGTTCCCTATATGATGGTTGGTATCATTCAAAAAAAAGTACAAACAGCGATGAATAACGGTCCCGACACTCGTCGTGCGATTATACCCTATACGACATTTCGTACATCCTATGGTTATAAAAATGTGAACAGCATTGTCCTTCAACCGTCAGACCCGAGTAGACAAGAAATGGTCAAAAGTTATATATACGAAGTACTCGGCCGTAAATACAGATTTGACACCAAAGATGAGCGTGCTCTTCAAATGTGGGATTTTATTGAAGGAGAAAAGATCATGAATAAAATCGGTCTTGGTGTTTCGATCTTTCTCTTTTCAATTGGATTCCTCACACTGCTTATTGCGGGTGTAGGTGTTGCAAATGTTATGTATGTTGTTGTGAAAGAGCGGACACAAGAAATTGGTATCAAGATGGCGATCGGTGCGCGGCGGAGTTATATCATGGCACAGTTTATTTTCGAATCGTTACTCCTTGCTCTTTCAGGAGGGACGATTGGTATTTTGTTTTGTTATGCTGTTGTATCGATCATGTGGATGTTTCCCGCAGAAGAAGGTGCTATGCAATTCGTTGGGAGACCTGTTCTTTCCTTCTCACTTATCCTTATTACGGTGGGCATTCTTTCCGCGGTTGGTTTTATGGCAGGAGTATTTCCGGCACGTAAGGCTGCCAGTGTGGATCCTGTTGAATCGCTCCGTTACGAATGAATACCTCACAACAAATGTTTGACGTCTGCCAGACTGGATGCAGATAAATATTCCAGGCATTGTTCTCTCTTCAGCTGATTCGGTTCTCAAAATAAAGGCCATTGCTCCTTTCATTTGGATCCAATGAGTAGGGAACGGCATTTATGTCTTGAATAGCATTACGAAGCTGAAGAAATTTCACGCACCCGAATTATATCCTTTATATTGTTCTGTACTTCCCCATTTCGATATGATTTTGATCGCGTCGGGATTTCATGTCATTAAAGGAGCCTGCCTGACTGCTGACGAGTCAGACAAGCGGGGAGGGAAAGCACGAAGTGCAGGGGTCGTGCATAAGCCACTTCCGAGGAACTTGCACTTCAGAGAAAGAACGAATACATTCAAAAAATAAAAATTCTATTTTCATCATTAAGAGTTCTTCCGCCGGAGCAAAAAATGAAAAGAAATATTTCCGATTATAGAGCAATCGGTGTTCGGTTTCTTGTGTGGAGTCTTCTTTTAACTGCCGTTATTCATAACCGGTTAGCTGCACAGGAAGTGAAGTCAGGCGGTTGGCAGAATTTAAACTATTCCATTTATTTTACATCAGGGGACGTCGATTCTCTTCTGAGTGATGACAATCGGTTCCAGAAAACGATGGATTACTTTGCTCCGGTCAAACCTGTCCATGTATATTTAGAAGGAACCGGGCGCGGGGAAATAAATATTCCGCTCCTTAAAAAAGTTACCGAGAGATTTCGCGCCAGGGGTATCAGAGTCTCGGGTGCGATGGTACCCGTGGGTGAACAAGGTCCATCGACGTATAATAATATGAAGGATATGGCCGCACTTGAAAAGCGAATGCGTTCGCTCGCGAAAATATTTGATGATATTATTCTCGATGATTGGCTGTTCACAACTGCTGTGGATCCGAAAAGTGTTGAAGAACGGGGAAATCAAAGCTGGGCTGATTACCGTACGAAATTAATTCTGACACAATCAAAAAAATACATCATTGATCCGGCAAAAGATGTTAACCCGAACGTGCAGGTGACGATTAAATATCCAAACTGGTACGAAGGCCACCGGGAAAATGGATACGATGTATACTACGAAACCAGATTATTCGATCATATGGCTGTCGGAATTGAAACGCGCAATCGCATGGTGCATGACCAGCATATACCGATTTACAGCGGCTACATCTTCCAAAAATGGTGGCCAAGTGTGGCGCCTCAAAAGTGGGTTGGCTCGTGGCTCGATAATTATGATATGCAGGGAGACTCAAACGATTATATTGCTCAAGTGTGGCAGGCTGTTCTTGCCCAAACACCAGAGATTATTCTTTGGTGCGGCAGCCAGCTCTATCCGACGAATCCTGCCAGTGACGTGTATCGATACTTTGTCAAACTGTTGCCGGAATTTGACCGTATCGCTGGAATGATCAAAGGCGAATCGCGAGGAGTTCCAATGTACCTGCCGTACGGTTCGACAGGTGAGTATAATATTTTTGCATATTTTGGTATGGCAGGAATTCCGATCGCACCTGTTGCGACATTCCCTACCGAAAGTAAGAATGCAATTTTCACGCTTCATTCTATTTCAGAAGGTTCGCAGAAACCCGATACTCTTCTTCCACAAAAGCTGCTCAACCGTCTGCGAGATGGTAAAGATGTGTTCATGACGTGGGGACTCTGGAAAAAACTTCGAACCACGGAGTTTAAGAATACACTCAATCTGATTCCCGTGAGTGAAGGGAGTGTCACTTCCGATCAATTCAGACTGCGCGAAGGGTGGTGGAGGCAGGAGATGATCAAATCTGACAGACCTTTCACATTTCCCAAAATTGCTACATCGACGTGGCCGTATGTACGAGATATCGCCGTTGAGCGGGACGACTATGATTATGGGGTGTTGTTTCATGTCCGATATCTTAACGGGAATATCTATATTCTTAATATGCCGGACAACAGCTACGATCTGTTGCGGCTTCCTGCTCAAGCATTGGATATCATCCGTCGGGCATTCGTTGACGATTTGAAGATAGAGCTGAATGGTCCTGGCGGAGTAGGATTCTATCTGTTCGGCAACAATCAGTATGTGCTTTATAATATGAGCGATGAAACTGCATCCATGAAGCTTCGTTCAATCCAGAAGAATTCGAAAGGACCCTGGAAAGAACTTGTCCACGGGGATAATTTGCCTGTGACCTTAGATTCAGTGTATGTTCGATTTGGCGCTCCTATGGTCACTGAAGTTCCAATCACAATGGAGCCTTTTAAAATCGCTGTGGTGCAGGCTCCATAAAGATGGAGCAATGAGATTCTTGATCAGTGATACTCTCCATGCATTGTTCATCAACCTTCATGACTGAGGGGGAAGAAACATCATATAAATCTAATTTCTATTAAAGAAATCTTGATATTTTTTCCGGTATATTGGAAGCATGGATTCCATTGTTTCTGATATTTTTCTCGACACATTCAGCAGGAAGGATAATGCATCAGAAGCAAATGTAATCGCTTACACAAGGATATCCGGATATAGCGCAGCTGAAATTTATAATTGCTAGAGCTGGTACTGAAGGAGAGAATCAAAATGACAAACCAAGAGACGAAAGTTGTTATTATAGCACCGACATTCGGATCACCATTTCACATCTCTTTAATTGGCTTCATTAAAAAGTTGTTAAAAGAAGATGAAATGGCCATGCGATCAGTAACAGACGACCCCGGTATGCAGAAGGAACGTTTGATCCAAACACTCGAGCAAAACAGACCTACTGGTTTAATAGCAATTGATATCCGTGTGGATTCTGAAATCCTTTCAATGTACAACGCGGCAAATGTACCCATCGTTATATTAGATGAAGAGTCTCCTGGTGTGTCTACTATCGCAATAGATAACATCAAGGGCGGTCGTATAGCCGGGGAGTACTTGATTGGGAAGGGCAAGAAAATGATGGCAATTGTCACAGGCAGAACTAAGGTAAAAGGCGGGTTCAATGCAGAACAAAGACTCAAAGGATTCCAACAAGCATTAAAAGAAAAGGGACTTACCATCCCGGCAGGGTGTATGATGGAAGTAATGCACTATTCCCGCGAAGACGGTATTGAGGTAATGCCGAAATTATTAACTCTTGGCGTGGATGCCATTTTTTGCGCAGCCGGTGATAATTGTGCACAAGGTTTACTGAGCGTAACAAGAGAACGCGGAGTAAAGATACCAGAGGATGTTGCAATCGTTGGATTTGACGACCTGCTTATTGCACAACTTTCGACACCACCGCTTACTACTATTCGACAACCCTTAAAGGAAATGGCTGAAGAAGCGTACAATATGGTTGTGACCCATAGAGATGCAACTCTCCGTAACCCTAAAAATGCTATATTCAATCCTGAGCTTGTGATTCGAAAATCTGCATAGATGAAAAAAGGTGACTGTAGAATGTATATACAATCATCTCACATATTTACAATAGCCTACTTTCTTCGCTTGTCCTGCGGCAAGCCATTCCTTTAAGCGACTCATGAAAAGAAGACTGATAAATCCTTGTGAAAGAGTACCCTCATGAAAAAAATATTTCTCCGTGATATGACAATCAGCGATTATGCCCAGGTCATAGCCCTCTGGAAACGGACATCGGGTCTTGGCTTAAGTGATGTAGACTCACGCGTAGGAATTCGTAATTTTCTGGATCGGAATCCAGGGCTTTGCTTTGTCTGTGAAGGAGGGAAAAAGATCCTCGGTACGATCCTCTGCGGACATGATGGCCGCAGGGGATACATCTATCATCTCGCTGTTGATGAAAAATATAGAAGGAGAGGAATTGGACAGCAATTAACCGAATTGTCGCTGGACGCACTCCGCCTCCAGGGGATAGTCAAGTGTCATCTTTTTGTCTACCGTAATAATAAAGAAGCAGAACTGTTTTATGACCGACAGAAATGGCAGAAACGGACAACACTGGATATTTTTTCGAAAGATATATAATTCCCAATTTGGCTGTAGTATCTATTTTTTAAATGGACATTGAAAAAGAAATACTTGCAGTTTGCTCAAAAGAGCAAGTAGTAAAACTTGTCAAGTGGGTTGGCAAGGATAAAATACGCTTTGAGCAATTAATGAAATATTTTTTACATGGGGAGGAACAGTTCGCAAAGAAATCAGCCTGGATCATCGGTCATAGCGCTGAATTATATCCCGAGTTGGTTTCTCCCTGGCTTAAACCAATGGTAATAATAATGCAAAAGCCAGGAGTACACGGAGCAGTGAAACGCAATGTTGTGCGTATTCTTCAATTTGCAAAAATACCGCGCAGTCTTCAAGGAGCTGTGGCGAACCTTTGTTTCGAATTGATCTCTTCACCCGATGAGCCAATTGCTGTGAGAACATTTTCGATAACTGTGCTTGCTCATATTGCACAAGAAGAACCAGAACTAAGGAAAGAACTTGAGATTATTGTGCGGCAGATGCTTCCTTATGCGACACCGGCATTTCGTGCACGTGCAAAAACAATACTCAAGAATTCAGAAATGGAAGAACTCGCAGGACATCCAGATCACATATATTAAGCAGAATATTAAGCAATCCATTGAATGGTGAGGTGATACTCGGATTACTATTTTATCCAAACTGTTTTTATATTCAAGAATTCTTTTATCCCATAATGGGAAAGTTCTCTTCCATAGCCGGAATATTTTATTCCACCAAAAGGAAGACGGGGATCGGACTTTACCATTCCATTAATAAATACTGAACCGCACTCAAGAACGTTCGCAAGTTCCTTCGCATGTTCTATATCATTTGTCCATAGAGATGCGCCAAGACCATACCTGGAATCGTTGGCAATGCGAAGAGCATCGTCCTCATCTTTTGCTTTGATGAGCGAGGCAACGGGACCAAACAGTTCTTCTTCATACGCGGGCATGCCGGGTAACACATTCGATAAAATTGTCGGCTCAAGAAAATATCCTTCGCTCTTTATTCTTTTCCCTCCGCAGAGAACAATCGCGCCTTTTTGAACAGAGAGTTGTATCTGCATTTCCAATTCATTCAATAAATCCTCACGGGCAATTGGCCCGACTTCTGTTTCGGCTTTTGTGGGGTCGCCGACCTGCACATTCTTCATCAGCGTAATAAATTTATTTTCGAAATCACCATAAACCTTTTCTGTTACAATAAATCTTTTCGCAGCAATACAGCTTTGTCCATTATTCATATTTCTCGCAGCCACTGCTATCTGAACCGCACAATCGATATTCGCATCATCCAGAACAATAAAAGGATCGCTTCCCCCAAGCTCCATCACCGATTTTTTTAATACTTTACCGCAGGCTTCAGCAACTTGTTTCCCTGCCGGTTCACTTCCTGTTAAGGTCACCGCTTTAACTTTTGTGTTTGTTATTACTTCTTCCACGTGAGAAGAACCAATCAGAAGTGTTCGAAAAACATTTTGTGGAAATCCGGCGTCATAAAATAATTCTTCAATTGCCAGCGCACACAATGGAACATTGGATGCGTGCTTTAATAAACCGGCGTTGCCTGCCATCAATGCCGGAGCTGCAAAACGGAACACTTGCCAGAAAGGGAAATTCCAAGGCATGATCGCCAGCACAATTCCAAGAGGATTGAAACGCACAGAGCTTTGCAATGCATCAGTTTCAATTATTTCTTCACTCAATATTCTACGTGCATGCGCTGCATAATACTCGCAGACCCACGCGCACTTTTCTATTTCTGCAATTGCCTGTGAGATTGGCTTTCCCATTTCCTGTGTCAGGAGTCCGCCATATTTGTTTTTCTTTTCCCGGAGCAGTACCGCTGCGTTCTTCATCAACACGCTTCGTTCCTCAAAGGATATATTCTTCCATAATAAAAATGATTCATGAACATCATCGATTATTTTTGAAACCTGCTGTGAGGAATATTCCTCAAACGTTTTTACAACTTTACCTGTTGCAGGGTTGACCGTTTGGATTGACATTCTACTCCCGTTGAAATAACTCTCAGAAAATATTTCAGTTTCGTTTACCTGAATAACATTGGCTATAGTGGGAAGAAATTAATTAATAATATCATCATAATACATCATTGTTTTTATCAAAGGATACATTCTCCTTGAACATACATCTCAGCCTCTGTATTCCAGGGGAGCATTGCACATGGCTTCAATAAAGTTGGACTTCTTCAATCTTCTGCATATCTTTACCAATAATTAAAAATAATATTCTATGCAATATCATAACAGATATATCTATGCAAAAATACTTCATTCATAACCTCATCTCATTTATTGTTATTTTTGTAACAGTAAATAGATCTTATTGTGATACGATCGTGTTTTTCGAGAAGGATTTCCCTTCCAAAGAAAACGGCACTATCAGCCGTGCCTCGCTTGAAAAAGCACTTTCTCCACTGAAACCACGGTTTGTCGGTCTCACAGAGTTGCAAAAGAGCATGGCAGCGAACAACGATCTTCTCGTGATGCCCTACGGTTCTGCATTTCCTGCTGATGCTTGGGAAACGATTCAGAAGCACCTTGAGAAGGGAAATCTCCTTGTCCTTGGTGGACGTCCTTTCTTTGTTCCTATCTATCGCGACAGTGTGGGCTGGAGGGTTGGAAATCCACAGAACACGTATGCCCGGTATATTGGTATTGAACATTCTTACACTGTACCGCAACGCGGTACATTCAATCTTCAATCTGATGACGATGTGCCATCATTTCGGATCGCCTCCATTCATCCGGACAATGTCTTTGCGCTTGAAGGTTATGGAGGAAGATACCGCGGTCTTGCTTTTTTTGTTGATGCACAGGGTAATCGCGTATCATCTCCCGTTGTCGCCGAAGACTTTGTAGGTCGCGCCCAGACTCCACGGCGGCGTGTGTATCTCACCTTTGAATCGGAAACTTCTTTTTGGGATTCTCCCTCTGCGATAGAACTTATACGACAGTCCGCCGTCTATGCTTCGCACGGAGGCATCCGTCTCTGGCTCGATTTGTCGCAACTCACTATCGATCCGGGCGGGCAGGTGTCGGGAGCCATAGATGTTCTTCGGAATGAGGAGCCTGCACAAATAACCCTCGAGCTGCTCTTCGGCTCAAAAGTCATTGCGTCGAGGACGACTGCATGCGGCGGTACACTGCACGAGGAGATCGGATTCACACAGCCATTGAAAAATTCTGGCCTCTATAAAGTGCGAGCAACATTATCAATTGACGGCACAGAAGTAGAGCGGTATACGTCGGGAGTGTATGTGCGCGATTTCTTAACGCTGCATTCCGGCGAGCGTCTTGAAGCAGGACGTGATTATTTCAGACTCAGTGGAAAACCATTCTTGATGACAGGGGCAAATTATTTTTGCACTGATCCTTATACCTCCACCTTTTTTGTCGGTGGCAGTATCGGTGGAAACCCATGGGTGTGGGAGAGTGATTTTACGGAAATGGAGCAGCAGGGTTTCACTGCGGTAAGGACGGGCATCTGGCTCAATCGCGCGCGTTATTTAGATGACGTGAGCGGTGCAGCGAATGAGCGATTGCTCAGGGCACTCGAAGCATTTTTATATTCAGCGGCACACCATCATATGCAGGTTATTTTCACTTTCTTTGCATTTGAACCGCAGTCGGTAATGGAGCAGGGACCTGGACAGGAGGGAAACCTTTTAGGACCGGGATCAAATCCGTATATAGATCCAGTTGCAATCGAAGCACAACTCGCCTATCTTCGTTCAATTGTTTCTCGTTTCCGGGATGTGCCGTTTTTAAGCTTCGATCTTATTAACGAACCTAGTTTTGATAACCCGAAACGGCTTTGGAGAGGCAACTCACCTAACGGTGATCCAATTGAGACCGCAGCATGGAGGCATTGGCTCGAAAGCCGCTATGGGAAAATCGACAAACTCGCACAGGTGTGGCATGCGTCTCCTGCAGAATTAGGTACATTTGATAGAGTTTCGCTCCCGAACTTTTCCGATCTGGAACTTGTACGCTCGGGCAATCGCAGAATTATACGTGCTGTGGATTATAATTTATTCGCGCAAGACGCTTTTCGCCGATGGGTCGATACGCTGATTCAGGCAATCCGTGCAACGGGCGCTCGACAAGCCGTTACGGTCGGTCAGGATGAAGGAGGTGTGGCAGATAGATTGCTGAATCAGTTCTGGGCACAATCAAATGTCAGTTATACAGTAAATCACAGCTGGTGGCGTGACGATGCCCTTCTCTGGAATTCAGTAGCGGCAAAGACACCCGGCAAACCAAATCTTATTGGAGAAACTGGACCGCAGCCTGTTTGGTCAATGGATGGCTCATCGCGATGGGACGATATCCAGGGAACTCCTCTTTTAGAGAGGAAACTCGTGCTCGCATTCGCAAACGCCGGTGCTGGAATATTACAATGGGACTGGACGCGCAGCGAATCCTTCGGTCTTCTGAGGCGTGACGGATCATACAAACTATGGATGGATGTGATGAGAGGCGTTTCATTATTTGCCCGCGAAGCTCAGGAGTATACAACTGAAGCGAAACTCCCTGACATTGCACTTATTTTACCGCAGTCACTTCAGCTCTCTTCATTTGGTAGCTGGGGAATTGGTGTGCAGCAAAATGCTGTTCGAGCTTTGTATCATTACGCACGGAGGACGGCATTTGCTGTCGGTGAATATCAATTATCGAACATGCCAGATGCTAAACTGATCATTGTTCCTGCGCCATGGGTGCTGCAACAGGAAGCGTGGGATCAACTTATGACGAAAGTGAAGGCCGGAGCAACGCTCCTTATTTCCGGACGAATCGATGCCGATGAGCACTGGCTGTCAATTCCTGAACGCACTCGCAGTTGGAATACAGAATATACTTCTTCGGCGTTAACAACACGGGAAGTATCAATACAGTGGCCGGGTGATTCTGCACACCTGAGTTACTCCGATAATAGAACGACATATGCAGAACGTGGTGTTCTGCAGAACAACACGACGTTTCTCGATGTTTCGCTTGGCTCCGGTCATATACTATACTATGCATTACCGCTCGAGCTTGCAGATCAGTTAGATGCGATAGGGAAAATTTATTCATATGCTATAAAGTGCGCAGGAGCAAATTCTTTTTATGAAACTTCTTGCAAGGATCCAGGAATACTTATCTGTCCAACCCGATTGCCGGATGCGACATTGTATGTTCTTACTTCCGAAAGCGCAAGTACAGAACCGATCGAATTTCGCGATTTACTCAGCAGTACAAATATCCATGTCAATCTCGCTCCCGGCAGAGCGGCATTGATGCTTATTCACAAAGACGGACACATTATTGCATCTTACAATGCTCGATAAAGTAATCATCGATTGAAGAATAGTAGGGTACTACACCTGCAAATGTCATATAAACATTGGAGAAAATGCAGGCAAGAGATTTTTGGTGAGAAAACCGTAATCGTCTTTTCAAAGTAGATTAAACCTTTTAGTATAATACCAATCTAAAGGGATATAACGAGACGCACACATTGTAAGATAATTTGTTCTATCTTCATTGTACTTGATGTTTGTTCTGCTTTTTGTTATTGTTCGTATATAATTTTATTTAAAATTAATGTGAGGTAAATAATGAAACGGATTTTGATACTTGGAATTGTTTTATTCATCACCATTTGTTCTAATACTGGTTCTCAACTCCTTGCTCAAACAACGAACACCGATGCAAGTTTGATAATAGCTCCGCCATCAATTGCCATTGTTGGTGTAGAATATAAATTTCAAATTCCGATAGATGCTGGAGCAAAAGTTACATTCAAGCTTACCAGAGCACCAATAGGGATGACAATCGATTCATTGACAGGTATTGTCAAATGGACGCCGACCTTGAAAGGAACATACAGCGCAGAAGTGAAGATTACTGCCAGTTCGCTTAAAATCTCTTCCTATTCTTGGACCATCCAGGTCGTGAGATTCATCGGGACGATCAAAGGAGTAGTGAAGAATGAAAATAGTGAACTTCTCAAAAAGATTCTTATATCGGTGTACAAGAAAGTCAGTACTACAGCTATCACCACTTATTTGACTCAGCTTTCTGCCTCTACTGATTCAGTTGGTGCATATAGTATTGCTATTGCAGATTCCGGAGAATTCTATATACAGGCAAATCCGGGACCAGCACCCATGCTTATGTCTCCGATATATACCAATGGATACTATGTACCCGTTTGGTACATCGATTCACCGACAATGGCTGGTGCAACGGCTGTTCTTGTAAAAAATGCGACTCCAATGATTGCAAACTTCATACTCAAAAAATATCAACCGCCTGTTCCTGTATTGATAACTGGTACAGTTTCCGGCACTGACGACAAACCAATTACAGGAGCAACTGTTGTTGCTTCAATGACGCTTAGTCCTATATCAACTTCGTCGGCAGCGGTTTCATTATCGTTTCAAGATCCTGGATTTGGTTTATTCTGTGATGTTGGAGGAAAAGAAAGGACTGATAGTTTAGGTCATTACAAACTTTCGGTTGTCAGCGGCAATTCCTATATTGTCGCTGCATACAAGGAGGGATACATTCTCCAATATTATAACGGTAAAAGCAATGTCCTGGAAGCAGATAAAATTGCATTGAAGCATGATACTTCAGGTATTAATTTTAAGCTCAATGCTGTTCCTGTAGCAAAAGCAAAAGTTTCTGGTGTTGTTGTGGATAGCACAAAAGCAGTTGTTGGCGCATGTGTTATTTTATATCCTCTCTTTCCGCAGTCAGCAGCATTAATTCCGGTACCGGTAGCAAGGACCATAAACACAGACTCATTGGGAATATTTACATTTACTGCTGTGGCAAATGGCAGTTACAAATTGCAAGTGGTGCCCTCGAGCAAATACATGCCGGCATATTTCAAGGCGAATAATTGCGGTGTGAACGAAGCAAAGAATGCTGATTCTATCATTGTAAAGAATGATCAGAGTGTAAGCGGCCTTGTCGTTTGTGTGAAAAAAATAGTCGCGAATGGCGGAGGGAAAATTTCAGGTAAAGTGATAAATTCAAATGGGTCTGGAGTTTGCGGTGTTGTTGTTTCGGCCCAATCACAGAATTCCTATTCCTACGGCATTACGGAGAATGACGGTTCCTACGAAATTATCGACCTTGATCCGGGTACCTATACAGCATCGACAGATAAAATCGGATATACTTCGATCATAACAACTGCACCGGTGATCGATTATGTATTGGGATTGTTTAATAGTGAAGCGAATTTCACACTCACTGAACAGACAACGACTTCAGTCGAGACAACGACAAGTACTTTGCCGGGAAGTTTTGCGCTCTATGGCAATTATCCGAATCCCTTCAATCCATCGACACAAATTAGCTTCACTTTGCCGTCCGATGGTATTGCATCGCTGCGTATTTTCAATATTCTTGGTCAAGTTGTGGCAACATTAGTTGATGGATATATGACAGCCGGAAAACATTCGCTGTTATTCGAACCGGGGAATGTTTTATCGAGCGGTGTTTATGTTTATGAATTGAAGTACAAAGACAGAGTCGCTGTCAATAAAATGATATTAATGAAATAAGATTCTAGCTTATTGACAAACAAATATTAAGAATAAGAAAAGCCTCGGCAATCGTCGAGGCTTTTTTATTACAAATGTGTGCACATTCATTTATTCAAAATTAATGTTGAAGAAAATGGTTATTTGAAGATTGTGATAATCATACTTCGCATGATGACACCGTTGATAATACTTATCTTGCAGGACAAATCAA
>Ga0182027_10005278_pt1 | contig 19692 bp, 15 predicted proteins | sample 712E1DmetaG_FD_121300 | JGI IMG/M metagenome (GOLD analysis project Ga0182027, IMG submission 121300) | Permafrost microbial communities from Stordalen Mire, Sweden - 712E1D metaG (Illumina Assembly) | ecosystem: Environmental > Terrestrial > Soil > Wetlands > Permafrost | place: Sweden...
AGCAGCCCATAAGCAGTTGAGGTTCGGAACTCTTTTACGTATCACTAATCCTCGCAACAATAAATCAGTTATTGTAAGGATCAATGACCGGGGGCCGTACATAAGAGGCAGAGAACTGGATCTTTCTAAAGCTTCGGCAAGTGCATTAGGTTTAACAGAAAGAGGTGTCATTAAGGTTAAAGTTGATCAGATATCACTAAAAGGCGTCAACTTTCCGGTAATCTCTTTAGATTAAGACTATAGAATCCTACCAATTGTAAGCTGTCCCGTAAAAAAGGACAGCTTTTCTTTTTTCCCCCCATTTTGTCTTTTACTTTTTACTTCCTATTTTGCCTTTAACTTTTCACCATACACTTTACACAATGAAACTAAACATCGGCTGCGGTAAAGATCTCAAACCCGGATATATAAATCTAGATATAGTAGACTATGGCGGGAATCAGATTCATGATATAAATTCATTCCCCTATCCGTTTGAACCAAATACATTTGATGAAATATTCTGCTCACATATTTTAGAGCATCTCGATAGTTTCCATAAAACCGTAACCGAGCTTTACCGAATCGCAAAACCCAATGGGATTATCATAGTATACGCTCCGTTCTTTCTGAATACCAAATATTTCGGGGAACCTGACCATAAAATTCCTTTTTCCATAAGAACCTTTGATAATTACGAATACATTGGGAATCGTAAACTTAAATTCTATGAGAAGTGGAAACTTAATCACAGAACCAATTATGAAGGGAAAGCACAATTTGAAATTCTTGAGAAAAGATTCATAACATCCCATTTCAAAGCTCTAAAATGGATGGACTTATTCCTAAATATTGAGCCGGTAATGTATGAACGGTTCTTTGCGGGTATTTTCTCTCCCGAAGAGGTCTATTTCAAACTCCGGGTCATAAAATAACAAAATTGCACTTTAGGGTATCGGGGGAATGCGGCAGTAGGTGCTTTACCGTCTTTAATTACTTTGAATAAATTATTAAATTTGTTTTCTACTCTATTATAGATAATATGTTATTTATCCACAGAGATCATTTTTCTCAAGTGGATGTTAAAAGATTATGAATAAATTTGAACTAGTATCCAGCTATAAACCTGCTGGCGATCAGCCCGAGGCAATTAGGCAATTAGTCGAAGGACTTAAGCGCGGCGATAAATTCCAGACTTTACTTGGGGTTACTGGATCGGGGAAGACATTTACGATTTCCAACGTAATACAGGAAATGAACAGACCTACGCTGATAATTTCACACAACAAAACTCTTGCCGCACAGCTTTATTCGGAATTCAAATCATTTTTCCCCAAAAACAATGTAGAATTCTTTATTAGTTATTACGATTATTACCAGCCCGAGGCATACGTAGTATCCAGCGATACTTTTATCGAAAAGGATTTTGCTGTGAACGAAGAAATAGACCGTCTAAGGTTAAAAGCGACGACTGCATTAATAGAGGGACGACCCGACACAATTATTATAGCCAGTGTCAGCTGCATTTATGGAATTGGCGCACCCCAGGAATATGCCAAACAGGTAATGTTCCTTAAGAAAGGAAGTATGGTTGAGAAGAAGAAACTTCTCAGAGATCTTATTGACATTCATTATGTCAGAAATGATTCCGATTTTACACGGGGTACTTTCCGCGCCAGAGGAGATGTTGTTGAGATTATACCTGCTTACCAATATGAAGAAGCTATCCGGCTTGAATTCTGGGACAATGAAATTGAAAAAATATCTATAATTGATTCCGTAACAGGGGATACATTAAGAGATGTTGATTCAACGGCAGTATATCCTGCGAAATATTTTGTAACCAGCCGGGATCAAATTCAAAAAGCAATTTATGAGATTGAGGCGGAATTAGAAGACCGGCTTAAATATTTCCGGGCAAACGAAAAATATCTTGAGGCGCAGCGTCTTGAACAAAGGACACGATTCGACATAGAAATGATGAAAGAGATCGGATACTGTTCAGGCATCGAGAACTATTCACGCTTTATGGACGGAAGAGCAGCCGGGACCAGATCCTACAACCTTCTTGATTATTTCCCCAAAGATTTTCTTACAATTATTGATGAGTCGCATGTTACCATTCCCCAATTGCGGGGTATGTCAAATGGTGACAGATCGCGAAAAGAGACCCTTGTTCAATATGGTTTCCGACTACCATCTGCGCTCGATAACAGACCGATGAAATTTGAGGAAACCCAGGCCATGCTTGGCCAGGTAATTTTTGTCAGCGCCACCCCCTCAGACTATGAACTTGAGAAATCAGGCGGAGTAGTTGTTGAACAGATTATACGACCTACCGGTCTTCTTGATCCCGCCATTGAAGTCCGGCCTATAAAAGGGCAGATTGATGACCTTATCGGTGAAATCAGAAAGCGTGCAGTTTGTAACGAACGAGTTCTTGTTACCACGCTTACTAAAAAAATGGCTGAAGACCTGAGTGATTACCTCGATAAAATCGGAATAAGAGTAAGATACATTCACAGCGATATTGATGCACTCGAAAGAGTTGAGATTCTGAGAGACTTACGGCTGGGTGACTTTGATGTTCTGGTTGGTGTTAATCTTTTAAGGGAGGGACTTGATCTACCCGAGGTTTCACTTGTTGCCATTATCGATGCCGATAAAGAAGGGTTCCTCAGGAGTGAGAGATCGCTTATGCAGACAGCGGGAAGGACTGCCAGGAACGTTAACGGAATTGTTGTTATGTATGCGGATAAGATTACTGAATCGATGCGAAAAACAATTGAAGAGACAAACAGAAGAAGAATAATCCAGACACAATATAATATAGATAACAACATTACACCGCTGACTATTTTCAAAAGTGTGGAGGAAATAATGTCCTCTACATCCATTGCAGATGTACGCAAGAAAGAGGAGCAGCAGAATTTCTCATTTGCTAAAGTTGCAGAGCCTGTTCTTAAGTATATGAATAATGATCAGAAGAATGACCTTATAGAACAGCTAACAGAACAGATGCACCTGGCAGCGAAGGATCTTGAGTTTGAAAGGGCTGCCGCTTTAAGAGATGAAGTTGACAGACTTAAAAAATTGCTGAAGTAATGACTAAAACAAATGCGGTAAGAATCCTCGATTCCAAAAACATCCATTATACCCTTAACACATATGATGTTGATGAAGATGATTTAAGCGGGATAACTGTAGCCCTTAAAATCGGTGCGGATGCCGATTCTGTGTTTAAGACACTTGTGGCGGAGGGGGATAAAACCGGGCATCTTGTTTTCTGCATTCCCACAACTGAAGAGCTGAATCTAAAGAAGGCTGCTGTTGTTTCGGGGAATAAAAAAGTCGAACTGATAAAAGTTAAAGATCTGCTGAATCTTACGGGTTATGTGCGAGGAGGCTGTTCTCCAATTGGAATGAAAAAGAAGTTCCCCACATATATTGATGAGACGGCGCTGCTATTTGAATTGATTTACGTGAGCGCGGGTATTCGGGGAATGCAGGTAAGGGTTTCGCCTGCTGAACTTGCACCCTTAATTGAAGCCTCTTTCTGCGATCTGATTTAACTTTAGAACTTTCCTTCCATCAGAAAGCAAATATGTTTCCTCCTTTTTACTATTAACTTTATTCTTATGCTTCTTCGACTTTCAGTTTAATATATTCTTCTTTTTTCTTTGCTGGTCTTTCATATAACAAAGCCATTTCTTTATAACAATTGGCGAGTTCGAAGGAAACCTGATCCCATTCAAATCTCCATGCCCAGTTTCCGCCTAATTTTCCGGGGAAATTCATTCTTGCATCACCATTTAGATTTAGAATATCCTGCATGGGAATAACTACAGTATCTGCATTAGATCTGTAGGCCGCCCTGATCAGCTCAAATGTTATATTCTCTCCATAATAGTTCAGATATTTCTGTGCGTGAGAATAAATATCATTCCCCTGATTCTTTGCTTTTTCGAAATAACCTCTGGTAGTATCATTATCATGAGAACCTGTATAAACCACAGAATTAAATGGAATATTATGAGGCAGGAATTTTGTTTCCATATCTGTACCGAAAGCAAACTGAAGGATCTTCATTCCCGGGAATTCAAATTGATCTCTTAATTCCGCAACTGATTTAGTAATAACCCCCAGGTCTTCAGCCATGATCGGAAGTTTGCCAAGATATTTTTCAATTATACTGAATAACTTTGCCCCTGGTCCTTTTACCCATCTTCCTTTAATTGCATTTTCAGCATCTCCGGCTATTTCCCAATAAGCATCAAAGCCTCGGAAATGGTCAATTCTTATTATATCAACAAGTCCCAAAAGTTTTGTAATTCTTCTTCTCCACCAAAGGAAATCATCCTTTTCCATTTCCTTCCAATTGAACAGAGGATTACCCCATAATTGCCCGGTCACGCTGAAGTAATCGGGTGGAACGCCCGCCACAAACAATAGCTTACCCTCATTATCAACAGAATAATATTCTTTCTGAGACCAAACGTCAGAGCTGTCAAAAGCAACAAAGATTGGAATATCGCCTATAATTTTTATCCCCTTTTTGTTAGCATAAGTTCTGAGTTCTCTCCACTGTTTTTCAAATATAAATTGAACAAAGTTGTAGTAATTAATCTGGTCATTTAATTTTTCCTTCCATGCTTTCATAGCCTTTGGTTTACGTACAACAAGATCCTTCTCCCACTTAGTCCATTCAACCCCATTATGATAATTCTTCGCTGCCATAAACAAAGAAAAATCATCAAGCCAATCTTTGTTTTCTTTAATAAAGACCGCGTATTCCTTTTCCAGACCTTTCTTATCTTTCTTAAAATTCTCATACGCTTTTTGATTAAGAGAGTTCTTATAATTAATAACTTCTCCATACTCAATTTTAGATGCGTCAAAAGAAGGCGGGTTGGTAATATCTTCACCCTGGAGTAAGCCATAGTCACGGAGTTTTTCGGGACTGATTATAAAAAGGTTGCCAGCAAAAGCAGAAAAACACTGATAGGGAGAATCGCCATAGCCTGTAGGTCCGAGCGGGAAAACCTGCCACAGTTTTTGTCCTGCAGCCTCAAGAAAATTAACGAAATTATATGCTTCATATCCCATGTCACCAATACCGAATTTTCCGGGGAGTGAAGAGGGGTGTAATAAAATTCCGGCGCTCCTTTGAAATCTCATAATTATTCTCTGCTATTTAATAACTAAAAATATATAAAGCGTGGGTAATATGGAAGGAATAATCCGGGTGGGAATAAAAAACCGCCTGACCTCAAAAGAAGCCAGGCGGAGTAATTAGATGAAGAGCTTTGTAATAAAATAATTTTTGTTTCTTAATTATTCTGACGCAGACAGATGTGCTTGTTCAACTTTTTTAAGCGCCTGCTCTAAATCAGCTATTATATCATCTACAGCTTCGATGCCGACAGAAAATCTAACAAGACCTTCTGTTATTCCCGCTAGTGCACGTGCTTCTTTTCCCATAGAAAAGTGAGTCATACTTGCAGGATGCTGAATCAGAGTTTCAACCCCGCCAAGACTAACTGCGAGTTGGCTTAGCTTAACGGAATCCATCAGTATCTGACCTGCTTCAAATCCTCCCTTTAATTCAAAGGTAATCATTCCGCCATGTCCCTTATGCTGCTTTAATCCCAATTCATATTGCGGATGACTTTTTAATCCCGGATATATTGCACTTTTTATAAGTGGATGTTTCTCCAGATACTCTGCAATTTTCTGAGCATTCTCACAGTGCCTTTGCATCCGGAGACTTAATGTTTTAATCCCCCTGTGAACAAGAAATGAATTAAACGGGTCAATTACTCCGCCTAATTGATTTAACACTTTTCTGAAACTGATATATGCCGCCTCATCTTTTACCACAACAATGCCGCCGACTACATCTGCGTGTCCGTTCAGGAATTTTGTAAGACTATGCAGAACCACATCGGCTCCTAATTCAAGAGGCCGCTGAAGAGCGGGACTCATAAATGTGTTATCCACCACTGTTACAGCATTATGTTTCTTTGCCAAATCTGATATTGCTCTGATATCTGAAATTGACAATGTGGGGTTACCGGGACTTTCAATATAAATAACTTTCGTGTTTTGTTTAATCGCTTTTTTAACTGCATCAGTATCAGACGTATCAACGTAATCGCATTCAACGCCGAATCTCTTAAAAATCGTATTTAATAATGTTGTTGTCGGTCCATAAACTGCGGTGGAACAAACTACATGGTCTCCCTGAGAAACAAGAGCTGTAAAGACTGTGTTAATAGCCGCCATACCACTTGCACATCCAAGTCCTTTATATCCGCCCTCCAGTTCGGCGATGCTATTTTCCAGAGCTTCGACCGTTGGATTAGCCATCCTTGTATATATATATCCCTTTTCTTCTCCCGCAAACAGCCTTGCACCATGGTGAGCTGATTTAAATTTGAATGTTGATGTTTGGTAAATCGGGGGAACAACCGCACCGAACTCATATTCCCCGACACCCGAATGGACACATTTTGTATCAAATGATGAATCACTTTTTTTCATAAACTTCCGCCTGTAATAGATTATAGCGCAATAATTAAATAATAATACTAAGGCCTAAAACTAATTTCCTTAAAGAAATGGGAATAATTCTCAACTCTAATTCTCTGTTTTCCCCTACGATTTTATCCTGTCACAGAGCCGCTATAGGTTCAGATTAACAAGCTTAGAAGACACTCCGGGAAGGACGGCTATTTTCCTTGCAAGTTCTTCTTTTTGTTCATCAGTTCCATAAAGTTCTAAAATGAGCAGACCCGCATCTGAGCAATTATCCATAACCCCATCATGAATTCCAAGTCGGGTTTTGATTATGCAGCCCCAGGCAGTCAATACCTGTTGAACTTTTACAGCTGTTTCCTGTCTTTTCCCCACTAAAACTAAAAGGATTGTTTTTGCCATAATATTGCCTTTGTTTTTTACAATGTAAAAATAATCAAAATTATTCCAACAATTCATCATATGTTTCAAACAAAAGTTTAATATCACGTATTAAATATCAACTACAACTTTTAAACGAAATAATATTTTATTATAATAACCCGTCATATTTTTAAAACATTTAACATATTAGATACTTTATTCAATCTCTGATCAGAATTGTCTGAATCTTAACAATACCGGCACTATTTACATGAAAATAGCATTTATTACTTCTGAAGCAGTTCCTTTTATTAAAACAGGCGGGTTGGCTGATGTTGCTGGGTATTTTCCGAAGATACTCGAAAAACTTGGCTGCGAGGTAAAGCTATTCCTCCCCTTATACTCCTCAATCAAGAAAAAGGATTTCTCACTTAGCAGGCGAACTGATTTGGGTGAAACAGACATTACTATAGCAGGGAAATCACATACGGTTAACCTATATCAATCTGTTCTACCTGGTTCTAATGTTGAAGTCTATTTTATAGATTGCCCCTATTATTTCAACAGGGAAAGTGTTTACACAAATGACTCTGATGAAGATCAGCGATTCATTCTTTTTTCTAAAGGAATAATGGAATTTTTGTTAAAGTTAAATTGGGCACCGGACATTATTCATTGTAACGACTGGCAGTCGGGTCTGATACCAATATATATTAAGGATAATTATAGGCATCACACAATTTTTTCTAAAACCAAAACACTCTTAACTATTCACAATATAGGGTACCAGGGTAAGTTTCCTTATTCGACACTGGTTAATGCAGATTTGAATCATAGTTATTTTTTCACAGAAGGGCCTGTTGTTACAGACGACAATTTCTCATTCCTTAAAACGGGAATTTGGTTTTCAGATATCATTACTACCGTAAGTGAAACTTACGCAAAAGAGATACTAACGCCGGAATTTGGTTCCGGACTTGATAAAACTCTTTTATTCAGAAAAGATTCTCTCTACGGGATTTTAAATGGAGTGGATTATTCAATGTGGAATCCGGAAACGGACGACCATATCCCTTTTAATTATTCTCCTGACGATCTCTCTGGTAAATTAAAGAATAAAAAATATCTCCTTGACCATTTTAACCTGAACTTCAGTGATAAAATACCGTTGATAGGAATAGTATCAAGGTTTGCGGGACAAAAAGGGTTTGATATTTTCGCTGAGGCTGTACCGGACCTTATGCTTCTGAATGCTCAATGGATTATTCTTGGCAGCGGTGAAGAAAAATATGAATCGTTATTTAAAACCATCACGGAATATTATCCAAGGAAAGTCGCTTCCAATATTGGCTTCAATGAAGAACTATCTCATCTTGTTGAAGCAGGGGCAGATATGTTTCTTATGCCTTCGCATTATGAACCCTGCGGGCTCAACCAGATATACAGCCTTAAATATGGAACTGTTCCGGTTGTACGTAAAACGGGCGGCCTTGCAGATACTGTCCGTGATTGGGACGAGTTAAAATATTCCGGCGATGACAGAGGGAATGGATTTTCTTTTTTTGATTACTCCGGATACGCTCTTTCTCTATCAATAAGACGCGCGGTTAACACATACCAATCAAGCGAGATCTGGCATAAACTTCAGATTAATGGAATGAAGTGTGATTTTTCGTGGGATAATTCAGCTTTAAAATATCTTGATTTATACGAAAATTTATGCGGCAAAAAGGCATAAAGAGTATAAGAAATATTTTACGGCAGATTATATGAAGAAAAGATATTATCTAAGGCAGACACAAAGACTCAGGCGGGGATTGGGTTAAAAATAATATCCGATTGAAAAATAAAAGAACACATCTCCCCAGCTTAAAGGATAGCCCGGGAGGTTTTTCCTGAATAAGAAGCTCCTTCCTACCGAAAAATCCGCCGGACCAATTGGTGTATTAAAAGACAAGGAGGTTCCTATTCCATGCCTTAGATCTTTGAATCTAAGCTGATCCTGAAACTCCCACACTGATCCGAGATCATATCTGAATTTGAAATATGTATCAAAGAATATTTCGAATGGTAATTTGTACCTGTATTCAAGAGAAGCTAAAAATATCTGTCTCCCTCTGTATTCATTCTCTCTCATTCCGAAGAATGAATTCTGCCCTCCGAGTGAATACATGTCTGTAACGGGCATTGTCTTATCAGCAAACCCCATCATTAATCTAGGTGAGAGTGTGTGACTGTTATTAAGCGTGAAATAACTTTTATAATCAAACCCAAGATTAATATATCCCACTCCGCCGCCAAGAATTGTCTGTGCGGTTTCATATGATCCGTAAAAATATATTCCTTTTTCCGGATATGGATATTTGTCCTGTGTGTCTATAGTGGAACTTATTTTAAAACTTAGAACTTTTAATTTAAAAGGTGTAAATATCTGGTTTTGGATATTACTAAGCTGCTGATATTCGTATTTGCCCGTGAATATCAGATTCCCAAATCTTCCTACCTGGGAGCCAAGGGACAGCGATACTCCGTAAAATTTCTGCTCGTATTCTCCTGCTACAGATCTTGAAAAATCTTCATCAGAGCTGGACTGATCATCAACATATGAATAATCATAATCATACTTATAATAGGCATTGATTTTATATGTCAGGTAAGTATTAAAAATCCTATTCGCTTTATGCTCAAAAATATAAGAAAGGTTTCTAGTACCTCCTGACACAAGAAATCCGACTTCGGTCGCCGTTCCTAACAAGTTCTCTTCCCTGAAATCCACACTTGCCTGTGCTTTTCTCTCATCATCAATTCTGAATCCAACGCGAATAAGGCTGGATACTTTCTCTACCACCTTTAGCATTAAAATATTCTTGTCTCCTTCTTTTTTTACAGTCAGGACTATATCCTCAAACAAATTAGTACTTCTCAGATTTGTCAATCCCCTGGCAACATCTTTATACAAGAAATATTCTCCTTTTTTTAAAGGAAACTCTCTTATGATAACACTCGGTTCAGTATTGATATTTCCTTCAATTCTTATATCTGAAATAATCCCCTCATTAAATTTGATATTTATTATCCCTTCTTTTTCATCAAACCAGGTAGTATCCAGTTCAGCAAGAGAGTAACCTTCATTTCTGTAAATCTTTAATATTTCTACTACTGAAGCGGAAAGTTTTTTTGTATTGTAAGGATTATTTTTCAAAGGAGCTAAAATAGAATCTATACATTCTTTGCCAATGAAAGTTATTCCTTCAATTTTAATATTGTTGACCGGGGGATTATATGTCTTTAAGAATTTTATTGTCGAATAATCTTTATTTATAATAATCTCGGCTTTAATATCACTGAAATCCCCGATATTAAAAAGATTGCTCATATCAGACATAATTTCATAGCCTGAAACCGAATCTTTTAATGAATATTTCTGAAGTATCTGCCGCTCATAATCTGAAACTGCAGAGGCAGAAATAATATTCTTAATATAGAATTCCTTTTCCCTGAATTTCCCGTAATGCAAACTATCAATCTTCTCCTTTAAATTTTTTATTAGTGGAAGAGTTGAATTATAACCATCCATTACAAGTGAATCAATATTTTTAAAGTCGTTCGCAAAATTTTTAATTTTTGGAGTGATTACAAAATTTGCATCTTTAAGTTGTTCTTCGTTCAGAATTTTCATTGGAATGCTGACAATCTGATCAGCTATCAGCCAGGGATATTGCAATTCTTGTGATGAATGCAGATCGCTGGTTGTGTTTATCGCAATTGTAAAATCGCTGTTTTGGGAAGCAATTGCTGCGGGAATATTTGCTACCAGACCTCCGTCAACAAGCATCAATGTATCCATGGTTACGGGTGGAAGCAGAAATGAAACACTTGAACTTGCTCTCATTGCCTGACTAAGTGAGCCGGATTTTAATATTACCGAAGTTCCGGTTGCAAGATTAGTGCATACTGCGCTGAAATTATATTTTAATTTGTTGAAACCGTCAAACGTATGAATAGGAGATTGAATGGTTACGAGATTCAGATAATTTGCCATTTTTTCACCGCTGTATATAGAATTCGGGATTATTGGAGTCAGTCCCTTCATACGTAATGAAAAAATAGCTTTATCTTCGGTAATTTTTTGATCAACGAATAACTCCCTTCTGTTTGTTTCCCGGTCAAGGGACAAAAGATTATCCCAATCTGTTTGGCTTATTACAGAATCCAGTTCCCGGGCGGAATATCCTGAAGCGTAAAGTCCTCCGATAACACTCCCCATACTAGTACCAACGATGTTATCAATTTGAATCCCGTTTTCCTCGAAAGCTTTCAAAACACCGATCTGCGCAAATCCTCTTGATCCTCCCCCGCTCAAAGCCAAGGCAATTACCGGTCTATCTGTGGTAATTTTCTCTGTCAAATTAAAAGGAAGCTGCCTCGTTGTATACTCAAGTGATAGAACTCTGCTTGTCTGAGAGTAACTCAAAGAAGTAAAAAGCAGGAGGGGGATGAATATTTTGATTTTTATTTTCATTTAAAATAAAGAGGCTGCGAATTTTCGCATAGCCTCATTTCAATAATATTATCTTTTTCTTTTCTGTTGAGTACTTGAGTTCTTTTCCGCAGCTTCCATTATCTTTTGCATGAAGCCTTTTGATTTCTTAGGATTCTGAACCGGGACAAGTTCCATTCCATCATGTTTTTGATTAACATAATACTGTTGAGCGATCGAGAAAATATTAAACATAAAATAATACAGATTCAAACCCGAAGGTAAGCTCATAAACATAAGAGTAAACATAACCGGCATAACATAAACCATTGCCATCTGGCTGGGGTCTTTTGTCGTCATTTTTGTTTGAATGAACTGTGTTATTCCCATCAGAATGGCAAGACCGCTAATTTGATCTATTCCGAAAATCGGTAATTTAAATGGTAATATCATTACAATATCCGGCCGGGAGAGATCGTGAATCCAGAACATAAACGGCTGCTGCCTTAGTTCGACTGATACCTGGAACAATCCCCACATTGCTATGAATATCGGCATCTGCAAAATCAGAGGTAAACAACCTCCCGCTGGATTGATTCCATAAACGCGATACAGATTCATGGTTTCCTTCTGCACCTTTGCCTGGTCATCTTTATATTTTTCTTTAATCTCACTTATCTTGGGTGCAAGCATCTGCATTTTTTTCATTGACTGCAAACTGGTTTTGGTCAATGGATATAATACAAATTTTATTATCAGAGAAAAGAGAATTATAACAAACCCGTAATTCGGAATAAATGTATGCAGGAAATTAAACAGGGGGAGCAGTACATACTCGGCAATTGGTCTTATTATGAATTTCAGCCCGAAGAAACTTCCGAATTCAACTATTTTTTCCATATGAGCGTTATAGCCCTTTAATATATCATAATCAACGGGACCTATATAAAGATTAAATGATTTCTTTTCCAGTTGAGTATTTCTGAATGGAATGGTCAGGCGGACGTTATAAAATTCCCTAATTCCGCTATTGTCTGTATGGTAACCTGTTCCCTGAAAATATGCACCATCTATTTCGCCCGTTTCAACTGGGGTTATTATGGCAGTAAAATATTTATCTCTTACACCAACCCAGTCAACCTTTCCATTATATTCCTTTTCGATTTTTTTGCCATCATCTGAAGCCTTAACAATAACATGTTCATCGCCGTAATATAAGCTTGCATTTGACTGGTTTCCTTCATCGACAGAATTTAATTCAACAAACCGGATCCCGTTTGACCAAACCAGGTCGTATGAATTATTGCTTACCAATGAATTCATTCCAGAAAATTCAATATCACTTCCGATGTTATATTTGTTTCCATAGAAAGTGAATCTTTTGTTTATATATTTTCCATCAGCAACAGTTAATTTAAAATTAACCGATAAACTGTCTGTTCCCGATAGTTTATAGTATGCCTGCAAAGCATCGGTTTTAAAATCCAGTGCCGACGTGTTTATTGCTTTTCCGTCAGAGGTTACAAAAGAAAGGTCATAGGTTCCCCCTTTGGAATAATTTATTAGCTGAACCTTTGTATTATATATATCTGTACTTGTATCTTTTATAGAATACCAGTTATTAAATTTCTTAAGATACGCTTTCCTTAAATCTCCTCCTTTTGTTGAAAACTCAAGAAGGAATTTATCATTCTCAACAGTGATGATTCTTTCTTGTTCTCTGGTACGGGAGAAAAACTTCCCATACTTAATGCTATCGGGCGTCTCTATCTGGGCAGGCTGGGTTTCCGTATTTGCTATCGGCACTACAGGTTTATTTTCTTTTTGGACTACCGATGAATCCTGTTTCTGGGGTGTTTGTTTAACCGGTTCAGGCGTATTAAAATACAACCATATTATAAAAATTAAACCAATTATTACAAATGCTAGCGTAGTTTGTCTGTCCATTTATTAATCCATTAATTTACAGGATCGAATCCGCCTTTATTGAACGGATTGCATCTTAATATTCGAAAGATCGACTTTATAGTACCCTTAATAATTCCATATTTTGTTAGTGCCTGGATGGCATATTCTGAACAGGTAGGATAAAATCTACAAGACGGCGGAAATAGTGGTGATATTGTTTTCTGATATAACCTTATAACGAAAACAGCAGCTTTCCACATTATGTATTACTGCTTATCCTGGACATTATTTGTATAACGTCCGGCATTATATCTTTTAAATATATTTTTCTGTTATTCTTCATATTCAGCAAACAAGGAGAAAAAATAATCCTGATATTACATCTGTTTTCATTGGCCAGTTTAATTAATATCTCTTTATTTAATCTGATTGATTCTCTTAATAGTCTTTTTACCCTGTTTCTCCAAAATGCTTTTCCGGATTTTTTACCGACAGCAACTGCAGCTTTTATACCGTGTACCTCGGATTCTTTGTCTATTAAATAAACAGCTTTAATTATTTTCTTTGAAGAAATTAATACATTACCTTTCTGAAAAAGTTCTTCGAAATCTTTCCTGCTTTTTAATTTTTCCGCCACAGAAAGACCATACTTTTTCACACAGATTATAACTCATCACTGACAGTTAATTTTTTTCTGCCTTTAGCTCTTCTTCTGGCCAACACTTTGCGGCCGTTTTTTGTAGCCATTCTTTCTCTAAAACCATGCTTATTCTTTCTTTTTCTATTACTTGGCTGAAAAGTCCGTTTCATTCTAAACTCCTAATTACGTAAAGATTTCAAAAATAGTAACCTTAAATATAAATAACAAACACCTATTTTCCTCCATATAATAAAAATTTATTATTTCCAACTATTATATTTTAATAAAATTAAAGAATTAATTTGCCAAGATGACCATTACTTCCTATTTTTTCGGACGGTTCAACACACAATTAATCTGTTTATAAGATGTGGATAACTTTAACCTGTGAAAATGTTTCACGTTCTTTTTTTACCGCACAACCACCTCTTTTTCTTTGAAAATGTGTTTCCGGCCAAGATTAAGCCCGCTAACTTGCGCTATTACAATAGGTTAACGGCATCTATTTAATGTTAACAAGTTGTTTATAATATTTACTTCAAAACAAAATTCGTTTGTTTTGTTAGAATTTCAAATTTTTTCTTGTTTTTAATTGTGGATAATTATCTTATTGAAACTATTTCTACTGTAAGCAACACCTATTCTAGCGATACTTCTTTTGTCTGGAAAGAATGCCTGCGGGTTATAAAAGAAAATGTAACCCAGATGACCTATAATACTTGGTTTTTACCCATAAAACCCCTCGAAATTGTGGATTCTACCTTAAAGGTGCAACTTCCAAGTCAGTTTTTCTGGGAATGGATTGACGAACACTTTAATACCCTGATATCCAAGACAATCCATGAGGTTCTCGGACCTAACGCCAAACTGGCATATATTATTTCTGAAGAAAAAGAGATTTTGGGAAATTCTTCTTTGGGAAAGATAGAAGTCAAGGCGCCAACTATTCCAATCGCTGCGCTGAAGCCAAAACCGGAATTTGAAACCTTTCTCAATCCACGCTATACATTCGAGAAGTTTATAAAAGGAGAGGGTAATCAACTTGCAAGAGCGGCTGCCGGAGCTATAAGTGACAACCCTGGCGGGACATCATTTAATCCTTTCTTTGTTTATGGAGGAGTTGGTCTGGGTAAAACTCACCTTATCCAAGCTATCGGTAATAAAATTCTGGAGAATTTCCCCCAGAAAAAAGTAATATATCTTTCTTCGGATATTTTTACAGTAGAATTTGTTGAGGCTATTCAATCTAATAAAGTCAACGAATTCTCTAACTTTTACAGAAATATGGATGTTCTTATCCTAGACGATATTCAGTTTCTTATAGGTAAAGAAAAAACCCAGGATTTATTCTTCCAGATTTTTAATATTCTTCATCAGTCAAGAAAACAAATCATTCTTTCAAGTGATAAACCACCGAAGGATCTAAAAGGTTTAGACGACAGGCTTATTTCAAGGTTTCAATGGGGTTTAACGGCAGATATTCAGCCACCTGATCTTGAAACTAGAACCGCAATACTTAAAAAGAAGGCTGAAGATTATGGGATGGATATTTCACATGATATTCTTGAATATATTGCAACTAACATTATTTCCAATATCAGAGAACTCGAAGGATGTCTTATTAAACTTCTTGCTAATGCTTCGTTAAATTCAAAGGAAATAAACCTTGAATTAACCAAAAAGACCGTCAAGGAAATTGCCACTGACCGAAAAGTTAATATTACTATTGAAACAATAACAAAAACGGTATGCAATTACCTGAAAGTTGACGAAAATAAAATAAGAGACAAAACGAGAAAAAAAGAAGTGGTACTTGCACGCCAGGTTGCTATGTATCTTTCTAAAGAATTAACTAAAAGTTCCTTAAAAACTATTGGATTGAATTTTGGTGGAAGAGATCATTCAACGGTTATTCATTCCTGCACAACTATTGAGGAATTAAAGGTGACAGATAAATCATTGAAAGATATGATTGATAATCTGAGAACTCAGATCGAGCTTAGCAGTTCGTAATGATTTATGTTCCTGAGTTTTTTTCCTTTTCCTCTTTCTTAAGTTCACTCCTTTTGATTTAACAACAGCGAAAAACAGCCGTGTGTATAACATGTTGAGAACGTAGTGTCTGCTTGTGTATAAAAGTGGACTTCTCAACACAGCAATGATAATGCTACTGTTGTCCAGAACTTATTAACAATATTTAAAAAATAAATCCTCTGTTTTTTAGTCATATTTAAGTTAAATTGCATATGTCAACAAATTAACACTCTTATTATAAACAATATTTTATATACATATATATTTAATATTAATTATAATGTTCATATTCTGTTAATTGATTATTAATTTTCTTTGATTTATTTTGCTATAAAGTTTTGAGAGGCTGAAATGAGATATAAAATTCCTCTTTTATTTTCTTTAATTGTTTTATTTTTATTTATATCCGGTTGTTCGGGAAAGGTAAATAATTCTGTAACCATTCAGAATTTATCATCCGGGACAATATATTTTAACTTCCGCGGTAGTGCTACTATGGCTTTATCAGGATCTACAGCAAATGTTTCTGAAATACCAAAGGGAACGTATGCATATTCCACCACCTATAGTGTTCCTGCAGGGGCATTAACCCAAAGTACTCAAGGAGCTGTAACCGGCTCTATAATAATTAACGCCGGAACCAGGATAATGATAGTATATTCAAGTACAATTATTAATGGGGCGTATGTTTTGTATGCTACAATTTCATCAAGCGATTCTCAGGCCAGTACCACCAGTCCATAAAAACTCATTTTTATTATGGGAAATTAATCGTATTCAGGACTTTTAAAAGGGTTTTTCTGTACAATTTTTCCTTGAGATTCCGATAAAAATTTAGTAAATTTAAAGGATTCAGAAGGAGAATATTTTAATGGAATTTAAACTCAATAGCAGGATAATTGAAAAACTTTTATCCAGAATTATACCCGCAGTGCCTTCCCGTACACCAATGCCTGTTCTTGAAAATTTCCTCTTCGAAATTAAAGACGGACTATTAACAGTAAGCGCAACAGATCTTGAAATAGCATTAAGATCTTCACTTAATGTGAATGCAGATAAAAATATAAAAATAGTGATTCCAGCCCGTCTGTTATATGATATTATACGTTCTTTACCCGATACAATGGTTCATTTTATAGTTGAAGATAAACAAAAGTTAACAATTAAAACAGATAATGGTGTATACAATTTAAGTTATTCTTCACCCGAAGAGTTCCCCCCTGTTCCATCAGTTGTTAAAGAAAAAGAAATTTCCATAAACGGAAGTGATCTTAAAAGGGCCATAGATCAGACTTCATTTGCAATGAGTAAAGAGGATATGCGCCCGGCTATGACGGGAACTCTTTTTGAATTTACCCAGGAAGGTTTGAAGTTTGTTACGACAGACGGTCACCGACTTGTTAAATATATATATAAAACCGTCAAAACTGATTCTGATGAACAATACATCGTTCCGGAAAGAGCAATAACGGTGCTTGCAAAACTTTTAACCGACTCAGATGTAAGTATTAATTTCAGCAAAACCAACGCCTCTTTTCATATCGATGACGTTGAGTTTATATCCCGTCTTATCGGAGAAAAATATCCGGCATATTCAAGTGTTATTCCGCTTGAAAACGAGAATCTATTAAAAGTTAAAAGAGATGATCTTCATTCAGCCATAAAAAGAATGCTTCTTTTTTCTGCTTCAAACTCTAAGCAGGTTAAATTTGCTATCGGGAAAAATACTCTTGAGGTATCAGCAGAGGATATTGACCACGGTTCAAATGCTACAGAGAATATATTTTGTGAGTACAGCGGTGAACCTATGGATATCGGTTTCAATACTGCCTATGTAAGCGAAATACTCTCTCATATTAACAGTGATGAGATGATTTTTAAACTACACTCTCCCACTAAAGCATGTATTGTTGAACCAACAGTGGTTTCTGAAAATGAAGATTTAATGTTATTACTTATGCCCGTCCGCCTGAATAATTAAATGATTTTATCTTCTATTAATTTAAAGAATTTTAGAAGTCATCAAGATACATATTTGAAATTTTCTGATAAGCTTAATTTTCTAATCGGAGGCAACGGACAGGGCAAGACGACAGTTCTTGAAGCTATTTATTACCTCTGTACCACGAAGAGCAATAATTCAAAAACAGATATGGAAGCAGTTAGGTTTTCTAAACCGGAATTTGAACTTAACGGCGTCTTCAATGACCTCACCGAAAGCAAAGTCAGAATTTATTATTCTGCTTCAGAAAACAAAAAATATTACTTGAAGGATGGTAAACTTATTTCACGTTCTGCAGATATTATTGGAAAATTCCCGGTTGTAGTTTTAACACCTTCTGACCACTCAATTACACAGGGTTCTCCGGGCGAAAGAAGAAAATTTATTGATTCTGTTATTTCACAGTCAAATGAAAATTATCTTAAAACTCTGCTTGATTATAATAAAATTTTAAGGCAGCGGGCATCGCTTCTCTTCCAATTAAAAGATGACAGAAGCAATAACCTTATCAATGAACTCGATGCATGGACCGAAAAACTTGTTGAATCCGGTACTTCTATTATAAACTACCGCCTCAGTTTTGTGTCCGGTTTTATGAGATATATTTCAAATTCTTACAAAGTAATTCTGGGAGACGATGAAGAGCCCGGTCTTAGGTACTCGTATCTTGAGAACTATGAGGGTGCTGAAATAAAAGAAGAATTTATTCGACTCCTTGATTTAAAAAAGAACGAAGAATTGAGACGGGTTGCAAACCTTGTGGGACCTCATAGAGATGATTTTGTTTTTGAAATAAATAACCTAAGTCTCAAAACATACGGTTCGCAGGGACAGCATAAAACATTCCAGGTGGTCTTGCGCTTTGCTGAGTTCTTTTACCTAAAAGAAGTGATGGGCGTGGTTCCCATTTTTCTTCTTGATGATATATTCGGTGAGTTGGATACCAAAAGGTCTGTAAAAATAAGCGAATATTTAAAAGATCTGGGGCAGGCGTTCATTACGGTAACTGACTTTACAAATCTTTCTTTTATTAAGAAGGATAATGACGATATGTATATTAACCTTTCCCTAGGGGCAGTGGTTAATGGATAAAGGTTTTTTAAAATTATCCGATATAGTTAATTCTGAACCGGGGCTTAAGGGTTTCAGAAACACAATGAAGGATATTGAAGTGCTTGACAGTTTTAACGAATTGTTTCCCGAACTCATTAAGGTTGTCAGGGTTTCAAAAGTTGAAAAGAAAACCATATTCCTTAAAGTTGAGAACTCAGTCTGGAGAAGTGAACTTAAATTCAGAGAAAGTATAATTATTGAAAAAATTAATTTTTTCTTCGGCGAAGAAAGAATTAAACACGTAAAATTTTCATAAAAAAAGATAATTGGTTCAGAAACATATGACAAACGAAAATGTAATTAATGACTATAGCGCCAAAAACATCAATGTTCTCAAGGGTCTTGAAGCGGTAAGAAAAAGACCCGCAATGTATATTGGTGATGTTGGTCCAAGGGGTCTGCACCACTTAATAAACGAGGTTGTCGATAACAGCATCGATGAAGCCCTTGCCGGATATGCGGACAATATTGTTGTTACAATTCATAAAGATGAAACTGTTACAATCGATGACAATGGGCGGGGTATTCCGGTTGATATGCACCCCGAAGAAAAAAGGTCTGCTCTTGAAGTTGTTATGACTATGCTGCATGCAGGCGGTAAATTTGACAAAAATACATACAAGGTTTCCGGTGGTC
>Ga0182027_10005279_pt1 | contig 19684 bp, 18 predicted proteins | sample 712E1DmetaG_FD_121300 | JGI IMG/M metagenome (GOLD analysis project Ga0182027, IMG submission 121300) | Permafrost microbial communities from Stordalen Mire, Sweden - 712E1D metaG (Illumina Assembly) | ecosystem: Environmental > Terrestrial > Soil > Wetlands > Permafrost | place: Sweden...
GAGCTTCTTTGTGCCGGTGCTTGCCCACGCGGGGATCCGCCCGGTCGCCGGACTCCTGACCCTGTTCCTCGCCATCAGCGGCGTGGTCGGGTTCTTCTTCATGCCCGATACCTCCGGCAAGTCGCTGGAGCAAATCGAGAACGAGCGCGCCCAGGCGTAAGTTGCTCCGACCATCGTCGCCAGACTTCTATCCGGCCAAACGCGTCGGCCTCATCCGGCCTTCTGCAGCGTGATCACGCACTCGAGGTGGCGCGTCTGGGGAAACAGGTCGAAGGGCTGGACTGCGGTCAGGGCATAGCCTGCGGCGAGGAACTGACGCAAGTCGCGCATCTGTGTGGCCGGATCGCACGAGACGTACACCACGGCGCGCGGGCCGAAAGAGAATAACTGCCGGAGGAAGGACTCGTCGCAGCCCTTGCGCGGTGGATCGATTACCACGGCTGTGTCGGCCGCCGGGAAACCGACCCCGGCAAAGATGGCGGCAGCGTCGCCGGCCAGGAACGAGGCGTTGGCGATGTTGTTGGCCGAGGCGTTTTCCCGGGCGAAAGCCACCGAAGTCTCGCTCACCTCGATACCGGCAACGCGATCGAAACAAGGGGCCGCCGCCAGGGCGAACAATCCGCTGCCGCAATAGGCGTCGATCAGAAAGCGGGCATTGCTGGTTGCTGCCTGGTCGCGGACGTAGCCGGCAAAAAACGGCAGGATGAACGGGTTGTTCTGAAAGAAATCGCGCGCCAGGAATTTCAGCCGCAGCGGCGCCGATTTGCGGCCTGTAGCCGGCGGCGGTGACCCAGGAAATCCGGCCTCGGCGAGGCCGGCCACATTGGGGCCGGCGACGGCGACCTCTTCTGTGACCACGGCGTCGTATTCCGTCGTCACTGTTCCGCCGGCATCACGCAGGAGCAGCGTCGCTCCGCGCTGGAATTCCCCGGCGAGGAGTCGCGCGCGCGCTTCGGCGCGCACCTCCGACAGCCTCGTGTTGATCGCGTCCGTTGCGATCTCGCATCGCGGAACATCGACGATCTCATACCGTGATCCTTGTCTGAGGAAACCAATTGGAAAATCGAGCAATGGCCCTTCGGTGAAGGAGGGAAGATCCGCGACTTCACGTTGTTCCGCAATATCGCGGTTCTCATTGGAATCGCGGCAAGTGACAATCGGTTCTGTGACAATTTTTCCGCGGCTTGGAGCGGAAAAATGGGGTGTGATCTTCGAGCGATAGCCAAATTCGCGCGGCGAGCCGATGACGGGGGCGACTGCGAACTCGATGCCGGCCATGTGGCGCAGGAGTTCGGTCACCTGACGTTGCTTCCACGCCAACTGCTCGGCGTAGACCAGATGCTGATACTGGCAGCCGCCGCAGCGACCGAAGAGCGGACAGCGCGGTGACGAAAGACGGTCTGGCGAGGGCGTCATCACTGCGACAAGATCCGCCTCGGAATAGTTCTGGTGATTCCGGAAAACCCGGGCGCGAACCCGCTCGCCGGGCAGCGCAAAAGGAACCATCACGACCCACCCTCCTCCGCTGAAGCTTTGGAGGGCAGGGCCGGCGGCCCGGGCCGCCGGAAGTTCCAAGCGTTCTGTTGCCGGCGCAGGAGCTTCAGGTTTTGTTGGAACCCGTGAACCAGGCTGAGGGTAGGGACGGACCGCCGGGCCGTCCATAGAGCTCGGCGCGCCCAGCGGTCGCGCCCTACCGCTGCTGTCAGGCGGACATGCGAGGATCGGTGGGCTGGGCGCTTTCAGTTCGTCGAGTTGCACTCGGCCCAACCCCACGCCCAGGTTTGTGAGCGTGGAGATGTCGAGGTCGATCTCCTGGTGATAAGCAAAGGGATGATTGTTGAATTTCTTTCTGCCCACGGAACACAGAATGCCTGACGCGGCGTCTGCCGCAATCAAACGTGGAGGCCGAGTCTCCCTTCCCTGCAGCAGAATCCGCGCGGACGCCACAGCGAGGCGCTTCACACCGCCGGCTCCTTGTTGACCGAAAACCAAGTCCCTTTGCGCGCGATGGTCTGAGGCTGCGCCCCTGGCCGAACACGAAGTGATTTTTCATTCGTGTGTTTCGTGTATTTTGTGGTGATCTATCGGGCGTGCCGGGAGAAAAGATCACCAGCCTGCAAAACCCGCGCCTGAAACAGCTCGTGAAGCTGCGCGACCGTCGGCCGCGCGACGAAGCGGGTTTGTTCCTCATCGAAGGCTATCGCGAGGTGAAGCGCGCCCTTGAGGCGGGTGTGAGGCCGGTGGAGTTGTATTGCGGGGCGGATTGGTTTCTCGGCGTCAACGAGCCTGCGCTGATCGAGGAGGCCGGCCGATGCGGCGCGCAGGTGTTCGACCTGTCAAAGGAGGCATTTGCGAAAGTATCCTATCGCGACCGCCCCGACGGATTGCTTGCCGTGGCCCGGCAATGGCGCCGCACGCTGGCGGATCTGGACAATCTATTGGATCCCGCAAATCAGGCCGGAGGTGGGGACGGACCGCCGGGCCGTCCTTCGAACTCGGCGCGCCCAGCGGTCGCGCCCTACCCACGGGGGCAGGCAGCCGCGCCAGCCGATCCTTTCATTCTGGTGATCGAGGCGATTGAGAAACCCGGCAATCTCGGCACGATCCTCCGCAGCGCGGATGCGGCGGGGATTGGCGCGGTCATCGTCTGCGATCCGGTGACGGACATCTTCAACCCGAACGTCGTCAGATCCTCGACCGGCGTCTTATTCTCGATGCCGATCGTGGTGGCGGACAGCGCGGAGGTGCGCGCCTGGCTGGGGGCGCACCGTATCCGGGCCGTGGCTACAACGCCGGCGGCGAAGGCGCTCTATTCCGACGTGGATTTGCGCGGTCCGCTCGCCATCATCATGGGAAGCGAGCAGTACGGCCTGAGCGAATTCTGGCTGAAGGCGAGCGACCTGCTGGTGCGCATCCCGATGGCTGGCCAGGCGGATTCGCTCAACGTGGCCATGGCCACCGTGATCGCGCTGTTCGAGGCCGTGCGGCAGCGCGGTTAAGCCGCATCCATTCAGAATGGGGCGGTCTTACTCACAATGGTGATGTAGTCGGGTGAGTCATGTAGGAAGCGAGCTTGCTCGCGATATTCACCTCTGAATCGCGAGCAAGCTCGCTTCCTACAATTTACATAGAGACAGCTAAGGGGGGTCGGTCAGGCGGAGCGCTGCGTGGATTCTCGCGGAATCAGATTCGTTCAATCTCCTTTATCTCGATTCCGAATCGATTAGGAGTTTGATGGGCTTTGAAGCATTTGCACCCTGGTAGGTCTCGGATCGATTTCTTGACAGCGACAGTCGCCTCATCGCTCGCGCGGCATCCGATCACCACTTCGACGATCGCTTCCCGATCAATGAAATAGGCTCCTGACGGCAAAAGGTCGGAGTTCCGGTTCACGAACATTCGGTATTCCCGCTCATAGCGCCATTGACGATCCTTGCACGTGGCATAGAAGGCCGGCTCCTTTGCCGGTGGGGGTATGCGCTTGAAATACCGCACGGGTCGTTCAAGTGCTACCAAAACGCGAGGAGGAATTCGTCCGCCTCCCGTTCCTCAGACTTGCAGCCGAAGTCGAATGTTTGTTCCAGGTCGCCGAGACCGACTACTAACGATAGAGAACGGTAGAATACCCTTGATGAGAATGATAGAGTAATTACTTTGTACCCATGCTCACCAAGATCGTCCCCATCGGCAATTCGCGTGGGATACGGATTCCCAAAGCCATGCTCGAACATTGCGGCTTCGGGGAGGAGGTCGAGTTGCAGGCGAAGAATGGCGCGTTGGTCCTACGGGCTGTCAAGGCGACGCGCGTCGGCTGGGCGGACGCCTTTGGCCGGATGGCTGCGGCGGGAGACGATCACCTGGTTCAGGAGGATGCGCCCACGGCCACGCAGTTCGACGCGGAGGAATGGCAATGGTAGTCCGGCGGTTTGACGTGTGGTTGGTGACGCTGGATCCCACGGTGGGCGGGGAGATCCGGAAAACGCGTCCGTGCCTGATTGTTTCGCCGGACGAAATGAACGCCCATATCGCCACCGTCATCATTGCACCGATGACGACAAAGGGACGCGACTACCCCACCCGCGTGCCGTGCAGGTTCGAGGGCAAATACGGCCAGGTGGTACTCGATCAATTGCGCACGGTTGACAAAACACGGCTTGTGAAACGGCTCGGTCAGGTCGATACGAAGGCAGTCGACGCTGTACTCGAAACGCTCGCGGAGCTGTTCGCCAAATAATACACTTCGCGAGATTACGACGGGCGAAGGAGACCCCGCCCTACAGCGCGGAGGTCCTGCGCAGGCTTGCGATCAGCTCGGCCGTTCCTTCCGCCATTGAAATGCGGGGCGCGTAGCCGAGGTCCCGGCGCGCGGCGCTGATGTCGAACCAGTGATCGCTGGCGAGTTCCTTGGCGACGAAACGGGTCATGGGTGGCTCGCTCCGCAGCGGCAGCAGCCCCCATAGCGCCTCGCAGGCCGCGCCAATTACCGTTGCGGCGCCGAGGGGCAGGCGTTTTGTCACCGGCGGAATGTCGAGCGCGCGCAGAAGGTCGTTGATCCAGTCCCAGAGCACGACCGGCTCGCCGTTGGTGATGAAATACGCCCTTCCGTCGGCGGATTGCAGCGGATCCGTTTGGTCACGTATTACGTTACACCTAAATTCCGCAGTTGAGGCGGAATCGGCTTGCTGGCGCTCGCCGCTGCGCGGAGTCGAAGCCTCAACTGCGGAGTTTAGGTTACATCGTCCGGCGGACGGAGGCGCGGTCTCTTTGTCACGTATTGCGTTACATTGACTCCCGGGCTGCGATCCTTGGGATTTGTTGCCGAGCGCCAGCTCGGCCAGGAGATGCGCGTCGACGGCGTTGTGGACATGGACCATGTCGACGCGGTTGCGGCCGGTTCCAACGATGCGGAGGCGGCCGGCGCGGGCCTGGGCGATAATGCGCGGCACCAGGTGCGGATCGCCCGCACCCCAGATCAAATGCGGTCGGAGGGCGACGGTTCGCAATTCCGGCGAGTTGGCGGCCAGTACTTCGCGTTCGGCAATCGCCTTGGTGAGCGGATAGGCAGCGGGGCACCGGGTGGTCAGCGGCAGCGATTCGTCGGCACCGGCCAGATCGCGCCCGTTATACACGACGCTCGGCGTGCTGGTGAAAACCAAGCGCTGAACTCCGTGTGCGCGGCAGCCTGCGAGCACGGCGCGCGTCCCGAGTACATTGGCTCGGTGGAAATCACGGTAACGACCCCAGACGCCGACTTTGGCTGCCACGTGGAATACCGTTTCGATCCCGCAGCAGGCGGAGCGCACCGCTTCCTCGTCGGCGAGGTCGGCCGTGATCACCCGCACTCCCCGTGCAGTGAGGTCTGGCGCCGGTCGGCGCGCAAGGACGGCGACGGCGCGATCCTGCGCGAGCAGGCGGTCCACCAGATGGCGGCCGAGAAAGCCGGTGCCGCCGGTGATCAGTGTCGAACCAAGTTTCAAGTCACAAGTCATAAGTCATAAGTGCCAAGATTGTGAAGCGTTAGCGTGCCTGCTGTTACTTGTTACTTGTTACTTGTTACTTGTCACTTGGTCCTTGCTACTTGGTCCCTGCTACTTGGAACCTGTCACTTGGTACTTGTGACTTCGACTGCCTCGGCAGCAGCAGCCCACCGGGTCAGCGCGAGCCGATGGATTTTCGCGTTGTGGCGGACGTCCACCGGGAGATGCGGATGGAAGTAGAAGCGGCGGATCGCAGCCGTGTGCGGATGCTCGAGCGCGAGCTGACGTAGGGCGGTGGCCAGTTCCTGCCGGTTGGCAGCGGAGCGCGGCGAAACACCGGGCTTCGGCTCGATCACGACTGCGGGGACTTGCTGGCCCCGGCTACCGAGACCGATCAATGCGCAGCGGGCCACCTGCGGATGGGCGCGGAAAACCTGTTCGCAGGGTTCGGTGAACATCGGTCCATTCGCCGTCTCCAGGCGTTCGGCGACCCGTCCGCAAAACCACAGGCGGCCGTCAGGGGAAAAATAACCCGTGTCGCCCATCCGATGCCAAACCGCGGCCGCATCCGCGGAAACGCCAAACTCCAAACTCCAAATCCCAAGAGAGTCCGGAACGTCAGCGTCTGTTTGGAGTTTGGAGTTTGGAATTTGGATTTTGGCGCGAAGTGTCGCTTCCGGCAACTGGTCGTATTCGCGGGTAACCGTCGGGCCCGTGACGATGATTTCGCCGATGGCCCCTGGTGCGAGTTCGTGCGCCTCCGCCAAGGTTGCAAGTGGGCCGTCGGCAATCGCGATGATTTTCACCTTATTCTCTGGCAGAGGCCGCCCGACACAGGCTCCCCGGACCGAAACGACGTCGATCTCGTCTGCGGCGACCGAGCTAACTGGCAACACCTCGGTGGCGCCGTACGGGCTGTGAAGCATGCCCCGGGGGAGAATGCGCGGGGCGTCGGTCCAAAGCGACGCCGGCACGGGCGCTCCAGCGCACAGTACGCGGCGCAGGCTTGGCAGTGTGAGATTGTGGGCCAGGCAGTAATCCGCCACCTTGCGCCACAGCGTAGGAGAGCCGAATGAGTTGGTGACGTTTTCCTGGCGGATGGCCGAGACGAGCTTTTCCGGATCGACCGCGGCGGGCCGGCTGGGATCGATCTCAGGTACGACGGTCGTCAGACCAAGCGCCGGACCGAATAGCGCGAAAAGAGGAAGCAACGGCAGGTCGATTTCGCCAGGTTCGATGGCGTAGGTCTCGCGTACCAGCCGCACCTGTGCGTCGAACATGCCATGTTCATAACACACACCTTTTGGCGCGCCGGTCGAACCACTCGTAAAAAGGATCGCCGCCAGCGCACTGGGCTCGCTGCCCGCCATTTGAGATTTCAGATTTGAGATCTGAGATTTGCCCGCTGCTCGCCTCGAGCTCATGGAACCGCTTACGGACACGCGAACTTCGACAGTCCGAAATGAAGGGCGGAAAACGTGGCTGACCAGCTGGGCGAACGGGATGCCGAGCAGGACGCGCGGCCGTGAGCGAGCGACGCAGGCGAGAAAGTTGCGCAGCCCCATGCCCGGGTCTATCACCACCGGCACGGCGCCGATCTTGAACAATGCGAATGCCGCAGCGATCAGCGGCAGGCCCTGCCGGACCATGACGAGCGTCCGGTCCCCTGATCGCACCCCTCGCGCGGCGAGATGCGCGCACCATGCGTCGACCTCCCCGTCGAGTTCGGCGAACGTGAGCGTCAGGTAATCGATTTCGCCGGCTCGGGTCCGGCCGCGCGGGACCTTGACCGCGGGGCGAGCGGGCTGGCGCGCAGCCATCAAGGGCAGGTGGCGCGCGATGTTGGCGGAGTCGGCGGGCACGGGTTTCAGGCTCACCCGAATCCATTGCCGCGCAAGACACTTTCAATCTGTCTTGCGGGAGCAGTGAGCAGCGATCAACGCCAGCCCGGCTATTCCGGACCGTCGTTTCCGTTCTTGAGCGCGGGCTCGTTGCGGAGCAGATCGGCCTGCCAGGGCAGCAGGATGCCGTCGAGCCGTTCAGGATCGCGCGCGATCTGGGCGAGCTGGGAGCGGTTGGCGATCAGCGTGGGATCGAGATTAAGCTGTTGCGCGATGCGGTCGCGATCAGACTTGAGGCGGTCCTGAAGCGCCAGCTCGCTGGAATTGAGGGGTTGAAACCCCGGGTCGCGACCACCCCGATGGCGGCGCGGAAGCGTGGCCGGATTCTTGGCGAGACCGGTGCGCACGGCCTCGGTCAGGCTGGCGATGAGGCGGGGATGGCGGCGGCCCAGATCCAACGCGAGAATGGCCTCCTCCGGAAGGCCGGCGTCGGCGCGCGAAGCGATCTCGACCAAGAAATCGTTGCTTGTGATCTTGAAAGGAGGCTGGTCGAGCCGGAGCGCCGTCTCCTCGCGCCAGTGCCATACGGCCCAAAGTGCGCACTGGCCGCGCGGGCCAAGGCGCTCCGACCGACCGATGCGCCAGGCGTGTTCGTCGTTTCTGGGAAAACCCGAACGGGCGCATTCGATCTGCCACCGGCATCGCTGCTCCTGCCAGACTAGTCGTCCGTGCCGCTGCAGTTCGTCGCGAAGAAGGTTGCGCAGGGCGGGCAGGTGGAAGACATCCAGCGCCGCATAATCCAACAGCTTCTGCGGCAACGGACGTCTGGACCAGTTTGCCTTCTGGCCTTCCTTTGCGAGGACGAGGCCGAAATAGTGTTCGAGGAGCGGCGCGAGTCCGACGCGGGGCAGATTGAGAAGCTGGGCCGCCATCATCGTGTCAAACAGGCTGTGGGCGTTGAACTCGCAGAAATCGTAGAGCAGGCGGAGATCAAAATCGCTGCCGTGCATGATCAGGCGCTTGGTGGCGAGGCGGCTCCAAAGCCCGTCGAACGGCAGCGGCGGAAGAAGATCGACCAGGAAGATCTTATCCCCCGCCATGATCTGCATCAGGCACACCCGCGTCCGGTAGCGGAAAAGATTGTCGGCCTCGGTGTCAATCGCGACCTCCTCCACCTGGTCCAGGGCGGCAAATAACGGCGCGAACGACGCAGGCTGGTCAATAAAAGTATAGGCGGGAATCGCGTTCAAAGCTGCGGCAAGGGTGGTGAGTCGGCGAGCATGTTCCAGCCTAGCGGACTTGAACAGGCGAAAGTTTGCCGGGGGAACTCTTGGAGGATGATGTCATCTGGTGATTGGTGTAGGAAGCCTGCTTGCAGGCGATTCTTGCCCTGGAATCGCGAGCAAGCTCGCTTCCTACAATCGACAAAGATCCGGCTCAACGCCCCACCCAGGCGCTGAGAAAAGCGTCGAGCAATTGCGGCAGCTCGGCGCTATACCCTCCTTCGAGCACGGCGGCGACGGGAAAATCCGCCTGGTGCAGCCAACGGCCCAGCTCGGCGAAGTCTTCGATCTCCAGTGTCATGGCCGCGATCGGGTCGTGCGCATAGGCGTCGAATCCAGCCGACGCCAGCACGAGGTCGGGTTTGTAACCCAGGATTGCGTCCCACGAACGGGCGAGCTCTGCGCGGAGATCGGCGCGGGGCGTGTGCGGGGCGATCGGATAGTTGCGACAATTGGAGCTGTTGCGCGTGCCGGTGCCCGGATACCCGGGAAACTGGTGGACCGAACAAAAAAGGAATCCTTCGCGGCCATCGAGGATGGCTTCGGTCCCGTTTCCATGATGAGCGTCGAAATCCCAGACCGCGACTCGTTGTGCGCCGCGGGCGCGAGCGGCGACGGCCGCGAGCGCGATCTGGTTCAGGTAACAGAAGCCCATCGCCTGACCGGCCGTGGCGTGGTGTCCTGGCGGACGCATGAGGGCGAATGCTTTCTCGTGCTGCACGAGCGCGAGATTCATGGCGCACAGCGCGGCGCCGACCGCCCGGCGGGCGTGGTCATAGATGCCTTTGATGTACGGAGTGTCCTCGTCGAAATCGGGCGGGACCTGCAGGCGTTTCAGGAGCGCCGGCGTGTGCACCGTGAGCAGCATTTCCTCGGTCGCGATGGCCGGGATGCGCCACTCCCACGCCGGGTGGGCGGCATGGAGATGCGCGACGCTCTGGATGACCCGGGTCGGTTGCTCCGGACGCAGCGGAGAACCGTAGTTGGCGCACTGGGGATCGTGGAGAATGATCATCAAGTGAAGCGCTGTTCGAGGGCACGCTGGTATCGGGAGGGGCTATATCGGTTGGAGGCTGGCAGAAATTGGAACCTGCGCTTCACTGAGTGTCCGCTGCGCGGACAGAGCGATCGAATGGACGGGCTATTGGAATGGAGAAGGAGTCGCCATCCAAGGACTTGATTGGATTGCAACATGTTTCGCGGTTCAAGGATTCCGTCAGGAGGTCAGAGCCTTGATCTCAGCGTTGGTCGCCGCCGGCGTCGACAGGGTTGATTTCAGCAAAACCGGATCGTCGGAGAGAAGGGCGTCGGCGCCCCAGCGGGAAAGACGCAGCATGGCGCGCGGTTGATTCACCGTCCAGCACCAGACGCAGAAACCGCGGCACTTCAAGGCTGAGATGAATTTTGCCGAAGGAATCGCATGGTGATCAAGGCTGATGCCGCCGGCCCCGAGCGCGGCGAGAACCGAGGCCAGCCGATCGGTTTGCGCCCGGGCGGGCGATTGTCTGCGTCCCCCACCCTCGCAAATCAGCATGCGGGGAAGCTGCGGCGCCCGGAGGCGGGCCTCCGCCACGAGCTTTGGTTCGAACGATGCCAGGATGACGGCGTTTTCCGCCCGTGCCTGGCGGATGGCTTCCACGACGGGGGCGACGAGGGTGCCGCGCTTGAGCTCCACCTCGACCACGCAACGGTCGCGGGTCAATGCGAGCACCTCGGCCAGCGTGGGGATGGCCTCGTCACGGATACGGAATTCCTGGAGCTCACTGCGGGTGAATTGTCCAATGTGACCGCGTCGGCCGATGAGGCGGGCCAGGGTGGCGTCGTGAAAAACCACGGGCACGCCGTCGCGCGTCACCTGTACGTCGAGTTCGATGCCGTCGACGCCGATAGCGATTGCCCGGCGGAAAGCGGCGAGGGTGTTTTCCGGCGCCTCGGCGGAGGCGCCGCGGTGAGCAATGAACAGCGGACGGGCCACGGATGTGAGAACAACGCAGAAGCAGCGGGAAGGCGAGCGCATCTGTGAAAACCCCGGACAAAGGCATATCTGCAATTTGTAGGAAGCGAGCTTGCCCCTCGACACGCTCGGGGCCTTGAGCTTGTCGAAACGGCTCGCGATTCAGGCGTGGAAATCGCCTGCAAGCAGGCTTCCTACACCGACCACCTGATGGGAAAATCCTCCATGAATGAGGTCGGAGTTTATTGAATAGAAACGGGGGAAGGCTTTCCTTTCAGGCGGGATCAAGTCAGTTTGAGTGGAGATGAAGGTCGTTGTGCTTTGTTCCGGCGGCATGGATTCAGTGACTGCGCTCCATTGGGCTCATGGGCGTGAGGAGGTCGCGGCGGTGGTGAGTTTCGACTATGGTGCGAAGCATAATCATCGCGAAATCCCGTTTGCCGCTGAACACGCACGCCTGCTCGGGCTGACGCACCACGTGATCAACCTCGATTTTGTGAACCGTCTTTTCTCCTCGGCGCTGCTGCGCTCCGGAGGCGAGATCCCCGAGGGGCATTACGAGGCGGCGACCATGCGACAGACCGTGGTGCCGTTCCGCAACGCAATCATGCTTTCGATTGCCACTGGCGTGGCCGAGAGCTGCAGGGCGGAGGGATTGGTCATCGCCGCGCACAGCGGCGACCACGCGATCTATCCTGACTGTCGCGAGGAGTTCATGCGTGCGATGGGCGAGGCGATGCGCCGGGGCACGTATGCCGGAGTGGAGTTGTTGAGACCGTTTATCGCCATGAACAAGGCGCAAATCGTCGCGCTAGGTGTCCAGCTCGGCGTGAATTTCGCGCGTACCTGGTCATGCTACAAGGGAGGCGAACTCCACTGCGGACGGTGCGGCACTTGCGTGGAGCGCCGCGAGGCTTTTCTGATCGCGGGTTCATCCGACCCGACCGTCTATGCAGCGGCTGATCCACTGCCGCTGAAGCCGCGGGGCGGGCCAAATTCCAAATCCCAAACGCCAAATTCCAAGGAACCTTGAAGGGGGAGCGCCCGCCCAAACTGCAATGAACCTAAATTCCGCAGTTGAGGCTTCCGCTCCTCGTAACTGCGAGCGTAAGCGAGTGGATTCCGCCTCAACTGCGGAATTTAGGATGAACAGACGATATCATCGAGACGCGAATCACTTGGCGGGCCTCCAAAAGAAAATGATGAAACCAATCATCGGATCGACCCGTCCGCGCAGCGGACGCAACAGCGAGGCGCCCAACACGACCGGGCGTTCGTCGACCGCAAATTCCGTTTGTCCTGGTACGCTGGACGGCCTGAGGCGGCGCCTCGCTGGATGCTGATCTCAGAAATATTCTATTCAATCCAGGGCGAAGGCGAACTCACGGGGGTGCCGTCGGTTTTCGTCCGGACTTCGGGCTGCAATCTGCGCTGCACCTGGTGCGATACGCCCTATGCCTCCTGGCAGCCGGAGGGCAAACAACTGACGATCGATGACATTACCAGCGAAGTCATCCGGCATCCGGCGCAACATGTCGTCTTGACCGGAGGCGAGCCGATGGTGGCGTCGGGGATCGCCGACCTGGCGGCCGAGTTGAAGTTGCTGGGCCGCCATGTGACCATCGAAACCGCCGGCACGGTTGCCCCGGGCGGAATTGCATGTGACCTCGCCTCGTTGTCGCCGAAGCTGCTGAATTCGGCGCCGGATCCGCGGCAACATACGGCATGGCGGCGGAAACACGAGGCGCTGCGTTGGCAGCCGGAGGTGGTGCGCGCCTGGCTCGACGCCGGGCCCTGGCAGCTGAAATTCGTCGTCGCGCAGCCGGCGGATCTGGAAGAGATCGAGCGGATGCTGACCCAATTGCGGCGCGACATCCCGGGGCACAAGGTGCTGCTGATGCCGGAAGGCACGACAGCCGAGGCATTGCGCGGTCGCGCGCCATGGCTGAGCGAATTGTGCAAACAACGCGGGTTCCGGTACGCCCACCGGTTGCAAATCGAGTTGTATGGAAACACCCGGGGCACGTGATGCCGATCCCCGTGAGCGCGCCGGGAAAGCAGCCGCGTCTGCTCGATGGAGTGACGCGCTGGCTGGCACGATGAGGATCCGCCCGCACGAAACCATTTATTAGGTCTCATGCCCTGCTGCGCATAAGTCCGTCCCAAATGGCACCAGCCATTTGATAAGGAGCACGGAGGACGAAGTCCGACGAGCTCCTTTCAGGCCAGCTTCTGAATGACCCCCCGGGTCTGTTCGAAGACCGAGTCTGGATCGCCTGACGCCTCGATTTCGCGGAGCAGCCCTTTATTCCGATAGTACTCCAGAACCGGGTTGCAGGTGGCCGCGTAGGCATGCAGACGGGTGCGGATGGCTTCGGGCTTGTCATCGTCGCGCTGGATGAGTTCGCCTCCGCAGGCATCGCAGCGACCGGGCTGATGCGGCGGTTTGTTGGCGACATGGTACCCCGTGCGACACTGCTTGCAGACCCGACGGCCGGAGAGGCGTTCAATGATCAGTGTCTCGGGGGCGAAGAAATTGACGGCGGCGTCGATGGTCCGACCGACATTGTTGAGGATGCCTTCCAGCGCGTAGGCCTGGTCTATTGTGCGGGGAAAGCCATCGAGGAGGAAGCCGTACTGGCAGGCGAGGCACCCGGCGCGCTCGCGAACGAGATCGACCACCGTCTGATCGGTGACCAGTTCGCCGCGTTTCATCGCGGCCAGGGCGACGGCCATCGCTGGCGAGGGAGCATTGCCGCTGAGGTTCCGGGCGGCGTGGCGAAATACATCGCCGGTCGAAAGGTGACAGGCGCCGAACTTCCCAACGATTTTCTCCGCCTGCGTTCCCTTTCCGACACCGGGCGGGCCAAGCAGCACAAGATGCCAGGAGCGCGGAGGAAGCGGCCCGGTCTTTTCGCAATTCGCGCCGGGACCTTGCAGCCATGCCAAACGGTTACCAAGAGAGTACATAGATAAGTAATGTTAACGGATTTTGCCGCATGGGCGAGCGTTATGAAGCGCCTTCCGACGGCAGAAGAATCCTATCAGGGTTGCGGGATCATCCTATTCGATCAACTCATCGAGCAAGATCGGCGGCGCAGCTGGCCGTTCGCCGATCGTGAATGCCGCTTGTAGCAGCTGCAATGCCACGGCGAGCATCGGCTCGTCATGCGCGTGGATTGTGCAGAGGCGGCCGCCGCGAGGGATGCTTTCGCCGATCTTCACGAGGTTGGTGATGCCGACGGCGTGGTCGATGACCGCAGAGACATTCGCCCGGCCGGCGCCCAGCAGCAACGCAGTCTGGGCGATGGCCATGGGATCAACATCGGTGAGGCAGCCTGCGGCGGGCGCGGTCAGTTCCCGGAGCACCGGCGCCTGCGGCAGGCGTGCATAGTCGTCGATCACCCGCGCATCCCCGCCCTGAGCGGTCACGAGGTCGCGGAATTTCGCCAGCGCGGAGCCGTCGGCGATGGCGTTCTCCAGGCGTGCGCGTGCTTCGGAGGGCTGGGTGGCGGCTTTTCCAAGGAGGAGCATCTGGACGCCGAGCGCGAACGTGACCTCCATGAGATCAGCCGGCCCGCGACCCTTGAGCGCTTCAATGGATTCGACCACTTCAACTGCATTGCCCACGGCGCGGCCGAGCGGCTGATCCATTGCTGTGAGCAGTGCGCGCGTTGGTTTGCCCATGGCGTGGCCGATCGCAACCATGGCGGTGGCAAGCTCTCGTGCGTGGGTCTTGTCCTTCATGAACGCTCCCCGGCCGAAGGTTACGTCGAGCACCAACGCGTCGATGCCCTCGGCGAGCTTTTTTGACATGATGCTTGCGCAAATGAGTGGGATCGACTCGACGGTGGCTGTGACGTCGCGCAGGGCATAGAGTTTGCGGTCGGCGGGGGCGATTTCAGCGGTCTGACCGATCATTGATACGCCGATGCGCCGGATCTGGGCGGCGTAAGCGTCGAGCGAAAGGCCAACCCGGAAGCCGGGAATCGACTCGAGTTTGTCGAGAGTGCCGCCGGTGTGACCCAAACCGCGTCCGCTGATCATCGGTACCGGCACGCCGCAGGCGGCGACCAAGGGGGCCAGGATGAGGGAGACTTTGTCGCCGACTCCGCCGGTGGAATGCTTGTCCACCTTGATCCCCGGAATGCCGGAGAGGTCGGCAACGGCGCCTGAATGCATCATTGCCTCGGTGAGGCAGGAAACCTCTCCGGCCGTCATCCCGCGGAGGAAAATCGCCATCAGCAAAGCAGTTGCCTGGTAGTCGGCCCACGCGCCGTTGGTTACGCCGCTGACGAAGGAGGCGATCTCCTCAGGGGAGAGGACGTGGCCGTCGCGCTTCCGGGCGATGATGGCCTGGGGAAAAACAGGGGTAGCCATTTGAGGCAGCATGACAGGCGTTGGTCCGGCGGCAAGAAGAGGCTCGGAGGCACCGTGTTCGAATTGTGGCCGCGAGCGCCAGTCCCCCGACAGGCTCGGGACCCTGAGCTTGTCGAACGGGCGAGTGGATCCGGTCTCGATCATCCTAAATTCCGCAGTTGAGGCGGCATCCACTCGCTCACGCTCGCAGCTACGAGGAGCGGAAGCCTCAACTGCGAGATTTAGGATCATCGGCTCGCTGGCGCTCGCCCCTACGTTTCCTTCCCGCCTGACACAGAACAACTGTCTACCGGGAGGCTCGCCCTCTACCGGGTGTCGTGTCTCACAACGGCAGGCAGATCAATCCTGTGGTTGCAGCATGTGCCGGGTTCGCCGACGATTCCGTGGATGAACGCCGACCCGGAGATGATGGAATGCGCAGTGCGCACGATTCGCGCGGCGGAAGCCATTGTCATTACGGCGGGCGCTGGAATGGGGGTTGACTCGGGATTGCCCGATTTTCGCGGACCGGAAGGATTCTGGCGGAATTATCCTTCCTATGCGAAACTGGGGCTCTCCTTTGAACAGCTCGCAAACCAGGAATGGTTCGAGCGGGACCCGGCGCTGGCCTGGGGCTTTTACGGGCACCGTCTCGACCTGTACCGGCGGACCACGCCGCACGAGGGTTTTGCCCGGCTGCTTCGCTGGGCGCAGAAAAAGCCGCCCGGTTGCTTCGTGTTCACGTCCAACGTCGACGGGCAGTTTCAGAAAGCGGGCTTTGCTGAGGAGCGGGTCGTCGAATGTCACGGTTCGCTGCTGCATCTCCAGTGTGTCAAACCCTGCTGTGCGGCGACCTGGCCCGCGCCGGAGGAAATGGTTCTTACAATTGATCCGGCAACGATGCGGGCGACGGGCGAACTGCCGCGCTGCCGAAGTTGCGGCGGGCTGGCGCGACCGAATGTGCTGATGTTCGGAGACGAGAGCTGGAGCCCGGGGCGCACGTCGGCCCAGCAGGTGCGGTTCCAGGCGTGGCTGCGCTCGCTGGCGCGCGGCCGGTTCGTCGTGATCGAGCTCGGAGCGGGAACCCGCGTGTCGACCGTGCGCGCGCAGTCCGAAGAGCTGGCTGCGGCCGGTCGGGTGCCGCTGATCCGGATCAACCCACGGGATTTCGCCGGGCCGCCGAATGCGATCCCGCTGCCGGGTACGGCGCTGGCCGTGTTGCGGGAACTCGATGCGCGGATCGCTGGCTGAAGCGCATCGGGAAGCGGGGCGTGCGTAGGCTAGCGTCCACACGAGCTGGGGCGCGTCCTTTCCGGCAGGAAACTTGTAGCCGGGGGCGCTGACCCCGGCGCCGGCCTCAGCGCGGCCGGCTACAACGCAAGCGCTGTTTCTAAGGAGCGGATGGAATCGCCTGCGAGCAGGCTCCTACACCGATCCCGATCTTCGGAATCCGCTCGCTTCCGCTCGCAACTACGAGAAAGTCCGTTCAGCGGCGCCGGCGTTTCACGCCAAGTTGGGCGACGGAGAACCTGACAAGGGCTTCGAGCTGCTCGACTTCTGAAGCGTCCATGTCTTGTTTTCCCTTCAGCGCATCTTCGGCGCGCTGGATCGCTTTTTCGGCGGCGTTTTCGTCGATCTGGGCTTCGTTGATCGCAAATTCGGCGAGCACCTTGACGCGATCACCATCGATCTGGGCAAAACCGCCGGCGACGACCAGATTCTTCGTCTCGGCGCCCTTGGTCACACGTAGCTCGCCGTCGGCGACCTGGGTGAGCAGTGGAATATGGCCCGGCAGGATGCCGATCTCACCCTCGACGGTCGGAATGACCACCGTGTCCGCCGTGTCGTTGTAAACACGGTCCTCAGGAGTGACGATTTCGAGGGTCAGAGGCATTGTAGGAAAAAGCTGAAAGGCTGAAGGGCTGAAACGCTGAAATCGCAGAAACGAGGACCGGGAAATGGCGTAGCAGAATGGCGTGTTGGATAAGCGCTTGTTTCAGCCTTTCAGGTTTTCAGCGCTTCAGCTTTTCTTGGCGGCGGCCAGCACGTCCTCAATACCGCCCTTCATGTAGAAATCGCCCTCGGAGACATTGTCGAGTTCGCCATCGAGGATCATCTTGAAACCGCGCACGGTGTCCTTGACCGAAACGAACTTGCCTTCGAAGCCGGTGAAGACCTGGGCCACCGTGAACGGCTGCGAAAGGAACTTCTGAATCTTGCGGGCGCGATAGACAGCCTGTTTGTCCTCGGGGGAAAGCTCATCCAGACCGAGAATCGCGATGATATCCTGCAGGTCCTTGTAGCGCTGGAGGACGCGCTGCACGCCGCGGGCCACTTCGTAATGCTCAGCGCCGACGATCTCGGCTGAGAGAGCCTTCGAGGTGGAGCCCAGTGGATCGACCGCCGGATAGATGCCCAGTTCGGAAATCGCACGATCGAGCACGATGGTGGAATCGAGATGGGCGAAGGTGTTGGCCGGGGCGGGGTCGGTGAGATCGTCCGCCGGCACGTAGATGGCCTGGAACGAAGTGACGGACCCCTTCTTCGTCGAAGTGATGCGCTCCTGGAGAAGTCCCATTTCGTTGGCCAGGGTCGGCTGGTAGCCGACGGCCGAGGGAGAGCGGCCGAGCAGCGCGGAGACCTCAGAACCGGCCTGGGAGAAACGGAAGATGTTGTCGACGAAGAGCAGGACGTCCTGGTTCTTCTCGTCGCGGAAGTATTCGGCCACCGTGAGAGCGGAGAGGCCGACGCGCAGACGGGCGCCGGGCGGCTCGTTCATCTGGCCATAGACCAGCGCGACCTTCGACTTCGAGATGTCGTCCTGGTTGATGACCTTCGACTCCGACATTTCATGGTAGAGATCATTGCCTTCGCGGGAACGCTCACCCACCCCGGCGAACACGGAATAGCCGCCGTGCGCCTTGGCGATGTTGTTGATGAGCTCCATGATGACGACGGTCTTGCCGACGCCCGCGCCGCCGAATGCGCCGACCTTTCCACCTCGGACAAAGGGGCAGATCAGGTCGATGACCTTGATGCCAGTCTCGAGGATCGTGGATTTGACGTCCTGGTCGATCAGCAGCGGGGCCGGACGATGGATTGGGTAGCGCTTCTGGTGCGGGACCGGCCCCTTGTTGTCGACCGGATCACCGGTGACATTGATGATGCGGCCGAGCACGCCCTCTCCAACGGGCACAGTGATGGGGGCGCCGGTGTCGGTGATCGCCATGCCGCGGACGAGGCCTTCGGTGGATGACATTGCAATGGCGCGGACGACTCCTTCGCCCAAATGCTGCTGGACCTCGAGCGTGAGCTTCTCTGCCCGGCCGGCCGCGCTGAAATCGACGGTGAGCGCCTGGTAGATGGAGGGCATGTTCTCCACCGAGAACTGGACGTCGACTACGGGGCCGATGATTTGGACGATCTTGCCGATGTTCATGTAAGAAATGCTGAAGGACTGAAGGGCTGAAGACTGAAAACTGAAGAACCGTTAACTCTCACGGCCCTTGCGGATGAGAGTGACAAAGATTGCAATGAGCTGATCACACTCGTTCTTGAGCGGGGCGAGACGCTCGGGCGAGACGAAGGCCTCGGTTTCCAACAGCTCCATCCAATAAAGCGATTCGTCTGCCTCCCGGAGACAGTCGCCAAGTTTGGAGACGTATTCGGCGTTTGAACGAGCGCGCTGTGCTTCACGATAATTGGCGCCGACTGAGCTGCCTGCTCGGAGAAGCTGCTCACCCCAGACTTGGGCCACCCGGTCGCGCACGGGGAGAGCCTGGTAAGCACGGGCAATCCGGCGCGCAAACTCCTGGGTGCGCTTGCGGAGATCTCCGTGTTCGTGAAGCATTTCAGCCCTTCGTTCATTCGGTCCTTCAGCGTTTGTTCACTGGGCGTACTGCGCGGCGGCGATTTCGAGGATTTCCTGCGTAATGGCGGCCTGGCGGGCCTTGTTGTATTCGAGGGTAAGGGAGTCGATGAGCTTGGAGGCGTTGTCCTTGGCGGTCTTCATGGCGACCATGCGAGCGCTGTGTTCGGACGCCTTCGCATCGAGCACCTGGTGAAAGACCTCCCGGTTGATGTAGAGCGGAAGCAGCGCGGAGAAAACCGCCGTCGGACTCGGCTCGAAGAGCATTTGGCGATCGTCCGGCTTCACCGCAGTTCCGCCGGCGCGTTCGCGCAAGCTCGCGACAGCTTCTTTCAAATTGCTCAGCGGAAGCAACGGGAGCAAGGACGGCTCCTGAATCAGCGTGTTCTTAAATCGGGGCCAGATGATTTCGACGGTGTCGACGACGCCATCGAGATACTGCTTCATCATGAACTCGGCGACCGCCTTGACGTCTGCGAACGGCACCCGGTCCTTCACCTGAAAATCGGCGAGAAGATCGCGCCGCGTACGTGCGAGAAATTGTGCGCCTTTGCGCCCGATGACGGCGTATTTCGCGGGCTCCTTGATCTCCATCACCAGCTTGAACAAGTTGCCGTTTAGAGGACCGCAGAGCCCCTTGTCACTGGTGACGAGGATGATTCCTCGCGTCTTCACCGGACGCTGCACAAGAAACGGATGGAACGATTCGTCGACCCTGGTGGCTACCGTGGCGAGGAGATCGGACAGCAGCTGGGCATAGGGGCGGCCGGCCAAGGCGGCTTGCTGCGCCTTCTTCATTTTCGACGCGGCCACCAACTCCATCGCCTTGGTGATCTGGCGGGTGTTCTTGACCGACTTGATGCGTCGGCGGATGTCGCGGGTCGAGGGCATTGGCTAGTAGC
>Ga0182027_10005280_pt1 | contig 19680 bp, 17 predicted proteins | sample 712E1DmetaG_FD_121300 | JGI IMG/M metagenome (GOLD analysis project Ga0182027, IMG submission 121300) | Permafrost microbial communities from Stordalen Mire, Sweden - 712E1D metaG (Illumina Assembly) | ecosystem: Environmental > Terrestrial > Soil > Wetlands > Permafrost | place: Sweden...
AGGACAAGTATGGAAGATACTTGCTTGCGGGTCCGTATTGTCCTCCTGATCAGATCATCCAGAGAGTTTTCATTCAGCGCACCATACCATATGTGCCCATAAAACCCAATGAGCAATTTCCTCTTGATCTGCCATTTGAACTTCCGGCAGGTGAATATTGTACGGTCCATGGAGCGCCGGCACCGGTCACTACTGAACCGACGACCGAAACAACCACAGGCTCAACCACAGGCTCGACCAGTCAGATGAATTCCAATATAATTGGGGCCTCTCAAATCAACACTATAGAATCCAATATCCTATCACCCGATTGATGTAATATCGATCAATGCTGCGATACGAATAATGTCCCGATGTTTTTCCCGGCGATGATATCAAGAATGATTTCAGGTTCGTTCCCATTGGCCAGGACCACGTCGATTCCGCTTGAAGTAGCAAGCTTGGCAGCATTCAGCTTCGTTTCCATACCGCCCGTGCCGCGTCTTGTTCCGGAACCGCCAGCATACCTCTCCATTTCCGAAGTGATTCTCTCCACTACTGAAAGCATCCTGGAATCTTGATTTTTTCGGGGATCACTGTCGTAAAACCCGTTTATGTCTGAAAGAATTATCAGCAAGTCAGCTTTTATGATCTTTGCCACTATAGAAGCCAAGGTGTCGTTCTCACTGAAAGTATCCTTTTCCCCAACTTTGATTTCAACTACGGAAACAGAGTCATTCTCATTTACTATCGGCAATATCCGTTTCTCGATAAGCGTCTGAAAAGTATTTATGACATTGCGGCGGCATGTCTCGTCGCTGATAATATCCCGAGTGAGCAGTATCTGGCCTACTATATGACCATACTCGGAAAAGAACTTGCTGTAGATATGCATCAATTCGCATTGCCCGACTGCCGCAATAGCCTGTTTTTCAGGGATAGTCCCGGGACGTTCCATGAGCTTGAGTTTAAAAGCCCCTACCCCTATTGCCCCCGAAGTGACAAGAACGATCTCTTTTCCCTGGTTCATCAGGTCGGAGATCGTGCGCGCCAATCTATCAATTCTAGTGAAGCTGACTTCGCCATTTTCATATGTCAGCGTAGACGTACCTACTTTTATTACGATCCTGCCGGCATTCTTCAATTCCATCCGAACATCTCTGTCCAACATTTGCCCAAAACCCCCATAAATGCATCAAAAACCTATTGACAGCTATTATACAATATCATAGTGATACTTTCCACATAATCAGGCTGATGATCAAAATACAGGGGATACCTTTAATCCCTTCCTTTGGCCGTTGAAAATGCATATTCCTGCAAATACTGATAATCGTCATCTTCACCGGCATTGGGATACATATATATTTCACCTTTATAATTTCGCATAATGGCTTTTTCGTCATCAAGGCTGATAAGATACTCGGGGTTGATAGGAATCTTTCCGCCGCCGCCCGGCGCGTCAATTACAAATGTGGGCACGGCATAACCGGAGATGTTGCCCCTCAGACTGCCGATAAGCTCGATCCCCCTGCTTACCGGAGTCCGGAAATGTCCTACTCCCTTGACCGGATCGCATTGGTAAAGATAATACGGCCTTACTCTGTATTTGACAAGCCTTGTAAAAAGCTCTTTCAATAAGTCGGCATCATCATTGACACCCTTGAGCAACACGCTCTGATTGCCGAGAGGTATACCCGCATCCACTATTCTGGCACAGGCTGCGATCGCATCCGGCGTTAATTCTGCAGGATGATTGAAGTGCGTGTTGATCCATATGGGATGATATTTCCTCAACATGGAAAGCAGGCTTTCGTTTATTCTCATAGGCAGGACGACCGGTGTTCTTGTCCCTATCCTGATTATTTCCACATGAGGTATCTCCCTCAATGCAGAGATTATCTGTTCAAGTTTGAAATCATGCATGAGCAGGGGATCTCCTCCGGATAATAGAACGTCCCTTATCTGGGGTCTTTCCCTGATATATGCAATAGCTTTCTGGAACGAATCCGTGCTGATGGAAAAATCCTCTTCGCCGACGGTACGGCGCCTTGTACAGTGTCTGCAATACATTGCGCACTTTTTCGTAAGCAGGAACAGCACCCTGTCCGGATATCTGTGAACTATGTTCTCCACCGGTGAAGATCTTTCTTCATCGAGAGGGTCATCAAGGTCTCCGGGGTATTCGTCGAATTCTTGCACTGATGGCACCGCCTGCCTTCTTATAGGGCATGAAGGGTCATCGGGATCCATCAGCATCGCATAATAAGGGGTGATAGCCATCCTGAACTTTTTAAGACACTGATTGATAACGTCTTCTTCGCCGCACGAAATATTTGCCACTTCTTTAAGACCATCGGCATCAATTATCCTATTTTTAAGCTGCCATTGCCAATTATTCCATAAATCCGCGGGGACATCACGCCAACGGCGGATACTTCTGTAATCTCTCACTTTACATACCTCCAAATCAGTTTAACTGTCTCATGCCGTATCGTTTCAACGCAGTGTTCAGGACCATCCTGACCGTTTCCGCATAGCCATGTCCATTGTATGAAGCGATCAGGATAAAATCGCTATAGCCAGGCGCCAGACCCGGTAAGGGATTGATTTCGATAAAATGGATCATTCCCTTGTCATCCATACGGAAATCGACCCTGGAAAAATCCCTGCACTGAAGCACGTTGAAAACACTCGCCGCTACCCGCTGCATACTTTCTATCTTTCTCTTGTCCATGCGCGGAGGGCATTCATATTCTATATACTTCCTGAAATTCTTTTTAACATCAAAGCTATAAATATTTCGCAGTTTTCCCATATCTTTGTATTTTACCTCCATAGGAGGAAATACCTTGATATCCTGTCCATTTCCTACAACAGCAACGGTAAATTCACGGCCGCTGACGAACTCCTCAACGAGCATGGGCTGTCTGTAAGACTTAAGATTTGCAGCCACAAGTTTCCCGAGCTCTTCCGGGTTTTCCGCCGTGGCAGTGTCGAAAATGCCCTTGCTGGATCCTTCGGCATTTGGTTTTACTATAAGAGGAAATCCAAGTTTGGTTGAAATCGCTGTTTTTTCATCACTTATGACCTGATATCCGGGTGTCTTTATACCATAAGAAGCCAGGACCCTTTTGGTAAGGGCCTTATCCAGTGCTATGCCGAGTGTGATCTCATCGGACCCCGTATAAGGGATCCCAAGGAAACTAAGAATGGCAGGAATATGCGCTTCTCTGCCCCTGCCACCAAGACCTTCCGCTATATTAAAAACAATATCTGGTTTGCTTTTTTCAAGGTTGTGAATAAAATCCTTATTTGCTTCAAGCAGTTGGACTGTACAGCCCGATTCCTCCAACGCTACTTTGATTGCATCTATGGTGTCGATCGTATCATATTCGGCTTCGGCGTCTTCGCCTTCCGATCTGTTGCCCTTCTTGATGTTGTAAGCAAGGCCCACTTTAAGTAGTGGTAAGGGTAAAGGGTCCTCCAATCAAATCACTCTCCATCAATATTTCCAAAGTTTTCCGCACCTTGGAACGATAAAACATTATCTAATTATAACAGATGACAATATAAATGAAATGGCGGAATTCAGCAGTTTTGGGCCATTAAAATAACTATGGGCACTTCATTAAAGATTGTGTTCTTTTTTTACGTTATATTATTAATTTTTGCCGGATAGTTCGAATTTATCGGATAATAACCTTTTTTATAAATCGTTCTTTATTTTCCTTCCTTTTTTTTGTAAAATGGAGTTTAGCTGGCATAAGTTTAAGAAAAAGAATTTAAGATAACGGGGACAAAAATGAAATGGCGGTAATTCAGCAGAATATCGTGGAATTGGTCAATGTCACAAAGGAGTACAACGGCCAAACCGCTTTGAAGAGTGTCAACCTTACCGTCATGGAAAACGAATTTCTTACACTTCTTGGTCCGAGCGGATGCGGGAAAACAACCACACTCCGAATAATCGGCGGCTTTGAACACCCCACCTCGGGAAAGGTTTTGTTTAGAGGCGTCGACATAAACTCCACCCCTCCGTACAAACGCAAAGTCAATACAGTTTTTCAGAAGTACGCCCTGTTCAGACATCTCAACGTCTATGAGAATGTCGCATTCGGTCTGCGGATAAAAAAAATCGAAAAGGACGTCATTCAAAAAAAGGTGCATGAAATTCTTTCACTGGTCAATCTTGACGGTTATGAAAAAAGAGATGTAGATTTCCTGAGCGGCGGCCAGCAGCAAAGAGTCGCCATAGCGCGGGCATTGGTGAACGAACCTGAAGTGCTGCTTCTGGATGAGCCGTTGGGGGCATTGGACCTTAAACTGAGAAAGGAAATGCAGATAGAACTCAAAAACATACAGCAAAGGCTTGGCATAACATTCATCTATGTCACACATGACCAGGAAGAGGCACTGACAATGTCAGACACGGTGGCAGTCATGCAGGACGGAGTGATCCAACAGACCGGCAGCCCCGTTGAAATATACAACGAGCCTAAAAATGCTTTTGTCGCGGACTTCATCGGTGAAAGCAACATAATTGACGGCATCATGCAAAGGGACTATCTCGTCGATTTTGCAGGATATACATTTGAATGCATAGATACGGGGTTCAAAGAGAATGAACCTGTCGATGTAGTAATAAGACCTGAAGATCTTAAGATGGACAGGCAGTACGGCGTCATTTCGGGAGTGGTCGGATCAGTTATATTCAAGGGAGTTCATTATGAGACCATAGTATTCTCGAGAGACATCAACTGGATGGTACATAGTACGAAAGCAGAGCCTATAGGAACCGAAGTGCTTCTTTCGGTAGCCCCTGACGATATTCAGATAATGAAGAAACTGGCGCGCAAATGAGCATTGAATGGTGGAGTGAATGAAGAAGAACCTGTTTGTGTACCCTTATGCGTTCTGGCTTACGGTTTTCATAGTTGTTCCACTTCTGCTTGTCATGTACTACGGATTGACAGTAAAGACGTCCGCCGGAGTTGTTCTTTCACTTGAGAACTTCAACAGGTTCCTGGAACCTGTTTATCTCAAGGTTATGGCGCGGTCAATACTGCTTGCTCTCGTCAGCACGGTGATCTGCCTGATTGTGGGGTATCCGATGGCAATGATCCTGGCCGACAGAAATCTAAAGAACCGCAACATCCTTGTCCTGCTTTTTGTCATTCCAATGTGGATGAATTTCCTTTTAAGAACATATGCATGGATGACATTGCTTGAAAATCACGGCATCATCAACACTATTCTGGCATTGATAGGACTTCCTCCTCTGAAGATACTTTATACGGATACGGCTGTTGTCCTTGGAATGGTGTACAATTTTCTGCCTTTTATGGTCCTGCCCATCTACTCAGTGCTCGCAAGGATAGACAGAAGTATAATAGAGGCAGCTCAGGACCTTGGCGCCAACAGTTTCGCCGTTTTCAGAAAAATAACCCTGCCCGTAAGCTTTCCCGGTGTCCTTTCAGGAATAACAATGGTCTTCATGCCCGCTGTGACCACATTTGTTATTTCAAGGCTGCTTGGCGGCGGTCAATACACACTTGTGGGCAATCTCATCGAGCAGCAATTTCTGTATGTAGGCGACTGGAACTTCGGTTCCACGCTCTCCCTGATCCTCATGCTTATTATTCTGCTCAGCATGGGGATCATGTCGCGGTATGAAAAAGAAAATGAGGGGAGCCTGGGATTATGGTAGGACTAAAGCTGTTGAAGCGCAGCTACACATTCATCATTTTCTTCTTTCTATATGCGCCAATTGCCGTTCTGATAGTCTTTTCGTTCAACGATTCCAAGTCCCGCGGCAACTGGGCGGGCTTTACCACAAAATGGTACAGCCAGTTGTTTCATGATCAACAGATCCTCAAATCGCTTTATTATACAATTGCAATAGCACTGATATCGTCTGTATTCGCGACGGTAATAGGAACCGCTGCAGCTATCGGCATACATAACATGAAAAGGCTTATGCGAAAGGTCGTCATGAATCTGACATACCTTCCTGTCGTCAATGCCGATATCGTGACAGGCATATCGCTGATGCTCCTCTTTATCTTCATCAGAATAAAACTTGGTTTCCTGTCACTCCTTTTGGCGCACATCACATTCAATCTGCCCTACGTCATCCTCTCGGTGCTTCCCAAGCTCAGGCAGCTTGACAGGAATGTTTACGAAGCGGCGCTTGACCTTGGCGCCACACCATTGTACGCCTATTTTAAAGTGATACTGCCGGAGTTGATGCCAGGGGTCATAACAGGGCTGCTGCTTGCCTTCACCCTTTCACTGGATGATTTTGTGATCAGCTTTTTCACCACAGGCTCAGGTGTAACGAACCTGTCTATTACGATATATTCCATGGCGCGGCGAGGCATAAATCCCCAGATCAATGCGCTTTCCACGATCATGTTCGTTACGGTCCTTGTATTGCTGATACTCGTCAACTATAGAATGTCACGTGATGCGCGTGTAACCCGCGATCGGAAGGAGAAAAACAAAAATGCTCAGGACTATTTGCTTCAGAAGGCGTAGTACCTTGTTGATCCTGGCGGCTCTTGTATTATTGGTTTTTACATCGGCAGCTTCTATGACTGGCTGCAGCAGCGCCAATGCACGCCCTACTATTACCGTTTATAATTGGGGAGATTATATCGATGAGAGCGTGCTGCAGGATTTTGAGAAGAAGTACGATATTAAAGTGGTATATGACACATATGCCACAAACGAGGATATGTATGTCAAATTAAAATCGGGAGGCGGAGACTATGATGTAGTTATTCCTTCCGACTATATGATAAAGCGGATGATAACCGAAAATATGCTGCAAAAGCTCAACACTGCCAATATTCCCAATTTGAGCTATATTGAAAAAAGGTTCAGGGGCCTTCCATATGATCCGGGTGATGAATATTCAGTTCCTTATATGTGGGGAACAGTCGGAATAATATATAACAAGAAGATGGTAAGCGACACGGTCGACAGCTGGAAGATCCTCTGGAACAAGAAATATTCCAAGCAGATACTCATGCAGGACAGCCAGCGCGATTGCATAGGTATAACATTAAAGATGTTGGGTTACTCGATGAATACAAGGAAGACGGAGGAACTTGATGCTGCAAAAAAGGCATTGATAGAACAAAAGCCGCTCGTTCTGGCATATGTCGTTGACGAAGTAAAAGACAAGATGATCGCCGGCGAGGCTGCATTAGCAGTCGTCTGGTCGGGCGACGGCATTTATATGGAACGCGAGAACCCCGACCTTCAATATGTAATACCAAAAGAAGGCACAAATGAGTGGGTCGATGCGATGGTCATCCCATCCACAAGCAAACATCAAAAAGAGGCGGAAATGTTCATCAATTACATGTGCGAGCCAGACATAGCATTTAAAAACGCCGACTACATAGGTTATGCCTCACCGCACTCCGAGGTCATGAAGATGCTTGATCCAAAGCTGGTCAACGACAGGTCGGCCTACCCAACTGAAGATGATCTCAAGAATTCCGAGTTTTTTGAGTACCTTGGAGATTATGTAAAGGTATATGATAAAATGTGGACAGAGATAAAAGCAGAATAAAATGACAAAAGCAAGCATGACTTTCAACAGAATATTGAAACTGACGCTTGGGAGATATCTGAAGAGCAGGTTCAACACGGTATTTACTGATATAAACGGCGTAAATGGCCTTAAGCCGCCCTATATAATACTCGCAAACCATACGAACTTCTGGGACCCGTTTATTATATCGATGTTTATTAAGGAGCCGGTATATTTTGTCACCTCGGACGAGTACTTCAGGAACTGGATGATGCGGTTGCTGCTTAAACTTGTCGGAGGCATTCCAAAAACGAAATTCGTTTCGGATACTGCCACGGTAAACTCTATAATTAAAGTAATAAAGCATTACAAGGGCATCGTGGGAATATATCCCGAAGGCAGAAGGAACTGGGATGGCAGGACCCTGCAAATACTCTACCCTACAGCAAAATTGGTGAAAGCCTTCAACATACCCGTAGTAGCGGCTCTTTCAAAAGGCGCATGCCTATCGTTCCCCAGATGGGCCTCAAAGCCCCGTAAAGGCAGGCTGGAGGTGGAATTGCGCATAATTGCCGATAAGGATGAGATAACATCGATGCCTGTCCAGGACCTTTATGAGCGCATTTGTGCATCCCTTATGCATGACGAGTATGATTTTCAGTCCGGGGCGATGATACCTTATAAAGGCAAGCTGCTTGCAGAGCACATAGAATTGTTCCTTTTCACATGCCCTTCATGCAGGAGCATAGGGAGAATCAAATCGTACAATGACACTATCAAATGCCTGGAATGCGGTTATAGCTCAAAATATAACCAATTCGGCTATCTCGAAGAAGTTCCGCCTGTCAGTTCCAACCCTGGCGCCGGAATCGTCTTCAGCAATCCCCATGATTGGGATGTTTGGCAGGCAGACCATCTGAGAAACCTGATCACCCAAAGTGCATCTGATGAAAGTAAACCGGTTTTTGAAGATTCCAACGTTCTGCTTAGGATCGGCGCCAGATTGATCCCATTGAAGGATTTTCGCATAGGGAGGCTGGCCCTGTTTAATAAACGGATCGAATTCACAACATTGCTTGGGGAGCGTTTTGATTTTCCATTTTCCAGAATAACGGGTGTCAATGTGCAATATAACAATCAGTTTGAATTCTATTTTGAAAAAAAATTATACAGATTCATATTCAGAATTGGTGTCGTTTCAGCATATAAATGGGTAAAGGCATTTGAGATCTCAGAAAACAAGGCCGGCGGTTAATGCCGCGCCAGGCGGAGTATATGCATATAGCACCGCGCAGCAAATCAAGATCTGCCGCGCGGTAATTTATGCGTGTTGAATTGTGCTGAAAAGAAGATTAACCGCCTATTTATGGTGGCGGTTAATCAGCAGAACCGTTATTCCTTATGGTCTTATGTTCTGCAATTGTCGTTGCATCCCCCGAAAATACCCGGGCAGACCAGGCAAATCACGATTATAGCTACAATTACCCAGAGGATCCAGTTACAATCATCAAACATACCACACCTACCATCAGCCATTAAATTCACCCCCGAATTCGCTGTTTTGAATATCAATTCATATTATTCAGCTGCGCCGTCTTGTGTTACCCGGTAACGGGGGATATTTAAGATAACTTTGAATAGGATGTGTTCAGGTGATATGAATAGTCTTGATGGTGCGCGACATTACTCCGATAATATCTAAATATCGCAGGTATACATCATCAACGATCGTTTCCCAGCGTTTAAAAAGTGTTTTTCTTGCGTTTTCGCCGGTCCTCTTCAGCAGCATCCGGTCGCCCAGGATCTCTGCGATTTTCCCGGCATAAAGCACAGGGTCGTTATCCGCAATAAAACCGTTATAGCCGTCAACTATCCCTTCGGATGAATTTGAACCCCGGATAAGCAGTGTTGGCCTTCCAACAGCCGAGGCCTCCATTACCACTAAAGGCGAATTGTCATACAATGATGGGAAAAGCAGCAGATCGGCGCGCCAGTATGCAGCCTTCAGCATATCCCTTTCTTTGATCTCACCCAGGAATATTACTTCATCGTCAAGTTGCAGTGATGAAACAAGCTGTTTCATTTCGTTTTCAGCGTAGCCTTTTCCTATGAAAACCATCTTATACCTGATACCCATTTGTTTAAGGCTTTGCATGGATTCGATCAGCATCATGACATTCTTCTGCAGGATATGCTGCCCTACAAAGAGAAGCATGATGTCGGTATTCTTAAAGCCCAGCTTTGTTTCCAGCGCAAGGACATCCTCTCTTGAAACAGCAGCCATCTCAAAATCCGTTCCATTATTGACGACCTCGATAGGTCCTTTGAAGCCATAGCTTCTCAATACATCGGCAGTTGTATTATTGACCGCCCATACTGAATCGACCGATTCATAAAATTTAACAATTTTCTTAACAACAAAACGTGTAAGATTTTCGTTTTTGATCGCCTGTTTGACATCGTCATAGTATTTGGAATGAAACGTGGCAACAATTGGTATGTCAAGCTTTCTGGACGTCTCAAGAGCAGATGCTCCGGCCCCGAAAGGACTATGTGCATGCAATATGCTGAAGGGGATCTTATTGAGCTTCATATACAGTTTTAGATCTATCTGAGGGATACCCAGGCGGTATGGAGGCCTCAACGGCAAAGCAACAGAAAAATACCTCATAACTTCAAAATCATCGCTATCGGTAAACTTCGGATATGAAGGCGTAATAACATAGCATTTGCAATACTTTCTATTCAGCCAATATGCATAATTCTTTATGACATTAGTAACGCCATCCAGAACGGGTTCATATGAATCCCCAAATTGACCGCACAAGATTTCAGACATTACTGTTACTGCACCCTTCTTCCAGTCTTCGGAATTAAAATTGATACCGGTGAAAACGCTTTATTCCACTCTATGCTATTATTGAGGACAACATTACATTTAGTTAAACTCCTGCTGCCATAGCCTGATATCTGTCATGATTTATGCCTCCAGCCGTTAAACAGAAGGAGAACTCCTATAAGTATAAGTACTGCAGGAATCAAATATCTGAAATCAAACCAGCCGAAAATTATCCTGCCGCCAAGAACCACGCCTATAATTATGAAGATGATACCTACCACTGTACGGCTTTTCTGAGGGTCATATGACGCCTGGTCCTTCCATCCGTCCTGAGTTTGTCCGGAGTTGGAACTGCCCTTTTCCTCTTTTCTTTCAGGGATGATGACAATAGCTATGATATAAGCAAGAAAACCTATCCCATAAGCTAAAGTTATTAAAATCCATGCAACTCTAACTATTGTAGGATCAATTTGAAAATACTCCGCAAGACCGCCGCAGACACCTGCAATTATCCTGTTATTCGTGCCGGATCGGTAGACCACTTTACTGTCCATATCCAAATTCACCTTCCTGCATCAGACTGTAAAGGTTTTTCTGGTGCAAGCAAACTGAAGATCCCGCCGACGATAATGCTGAAATAGTATGTTATGATCCTCCATATCAGTATAACAGGAATAATAAGGTTTGCCCTGAAAAAGAGGCTGAAAAACAGATAACTTGCGCCTTCGGCGCCTCCGATGGATCCCGGGGAAGGTATCAGAAGCTGTACCATGGTCACTATGGATTGTGCTGCGATCATGTTCCATATATTTGTGATGCGGTTTTCGATTGCAAGAAATATGAAAAAGGGCACTGCAAAAAAGATAGTATATTGCACAAGCTGAATCAGGACCAGCTTCACCATCAGCCCGTACTTATCCTTTAATACGGCTGCGCCTTCGGAAAGGCTTGCTACTTCAGCCTCCACCTTTTTCTGGATCGATTCCGGATTTTTAAGTAATCTCAAAAACTTAAGTATTTTCAGGAAAAATATCAGCACCTTGTCGGCGGTTTTCCTGCTCAGAATGAACAGGGCGTAAAAAGCAAGCATCAGGATATTCAGAGCAAGCCCGGCAAGATAGATCGGGTAAAAATACGGGATACGCAATCTAAAAAGCTCACCGATCGTTATAAAGGCTACCATAGTATAAAATACAATTATTATCTGATGCAGCAATGATTTTACAATGACGATCAGCGCTGCATGCCCTGTTTTGACGCCGTTTTTCGCCAATGCGAATATCTGAACGGGCTGTCCGCCGCTGCCAAACGGGGTTATGCAGTTAAAAAACATGCCGATCATGGTCACTCTTATCGTATTTTTCAAAGGCTGCTTTTCGTCAAGGGAAGACGATATTGCAATAATAAGCACAACATCCAGAAACCAATATATCAGCATGCATCCAAATGCTGCAGCGATCCACCAGTATTTGGCGGTGGCGAGCAGCTCGTAAACACCCTTAACACCGCTGGTAAAAAACATCAGGATGACCAGCACGATTGCAGAAGTAATTATTATAACAAAATTCAGAAAGAGTTTCTTCATAATTATATTCAACGAGGATTGTCTTCGCTGATTTCTTCCTTTCTGCCGTCTTTTTCGAAACTCAATCCCACTATATTAACATTGACTTCCGAAACCTGCATACCGGTCGATGCTTCAAGCGCTTCCCGCACACGGCGCTGTATCTGCCTTGCGGTTACATGGATCGGCGTACCGTAGGTGACCGATAGAGATATATCCACTTTGATGTCATTTCCCGCCACCTCGACCTTTATGCCTTTGGAAAGCGTCTTCTTACCCAATATACCGGCTATGCCGTCAGCTATGCCGCTTCCTGTGGAAGAAACATTAGATACTTCAGAAATGATCATTCCGGTAATAGATTCCAATACTTCATCAGCTATCTTGATTTTATCGGATACCGCTTCCTGTTTTATCGCTTCCTGCTTTACCACTTCCTGCTTTATGATATCAGACATTACCTTCCTCCTCCCCGTGATCAGAAATCGACCGATTTGGGTGTCCTTGGGAAAGGTATGACATCCCTGATGTTTCCCATACCGGTCAGGTACATTATTGCTCTTTCAAAACCCAGTCCAAATCCTGCATGCTTGACACCGCCATATTTTCTGAGATCGAAATACCACCAGAACGGCGCCTTGTTCAATCCTATGCTATCCATCCTTTTTTCAAGGACGGACAGCCGTTCCTCTCTCTGGCTTCCTCCGATCATCTCCCCTACCCCGGGAACCAGCAGGTCCATTGCAGCAACTGTCCGATCATCATCATTCAAACGCATATAAAAAGCCTTGATCTCTTTTGGATAATCTGTTACAAAAACCGGCTTTTCAAAAATCTTTTCGGTAATATACCGTTCGTGCTCCGTTTGAAGGTCAGAGCCCCAAGCTACCGGAAAAGTAAATTGCTGTTCATTTTTCTTAAGCAGTCTTAATGCTTCTGTATAGGTAATATGCTCAAAATCCGAATTGACAATGCTGTCCAATCTTGCAAGGAGGCCGTTATCAATAAACTTATTAAAGAATTCCATCTCCTCACGGGCATTCTGTAAACAGTATCTTATGATATATTTTACCATATCTTCAGCAAGTTCCATATCATCATTTAAATCAGCAAATGCAATTTCAGGTTCTATCATCCAGAATTCAGCAGCATGACGCGGTGTGTTGGAATTCTCCGCCCTGAAAGTCGGACCGAAAGTGTATATCCTCTTGAATGCCATTGCAAAAGCCTCGCCTTCAAGCTGACCGCTGACGGTAAGGTTAGTCTGTCTTCCAAAAAAATCATCGGAAAAATCCACTGATCCGTCTTTTGTCCTATGCGCATCACCGTCATCAAGAGTTGTGACCCTGAACATCTCCCCAGCGCCTTCGCAATCGTTTGCGGTAATTATAGGTGTGTTTACATATACGAAGCGGCGTTCCTGAAAAAATTTATGAACTGCAAACGCCGCAAGCGACCTTATTCTGAAAACAGCTGAAAATGTATTTGTCCTTGGTCTTAAGTGAGCTATCGTCCTCAGATATTCAAATGAATGACGCTTCTTCTGCAGAGGATACTCAGGCAGGCACTCTCCTATGATTTCGACAGCCCATGCATTGATCTCAAATAATTGACCGGCACCGGCGGATTCGGTCAGGATCCCTTCAACTGCTATGGATGTTCCCACACTCACCTTCGAAACAGCATCAAAATTATCGATTTTATCGTCTCCGAAAACGACTTGCAGATTGTTAAAGCAGGTTCCATCATTGAGTTCAATGAAACCGATATTCTTTGAAGCCCTTAATGTCCTGACCCATCCATTCACCGCGACCGTTCCGCCGACCAGTGAAGGGGCATCTGACAGCAAACTTTTGATATCCATTGCTTCCAAATTCAATTCTCCTTGAGCGCTAATCTATTATTTCCTCAATAGAAGCTCCAGGTGGAACTATCGGCAATACCTTTTCATCCTTGTCGATCAAGAAATCAATAAGCAGAGGCGCGTCTTTTGCTTCAAGCGCCAGCTTTATTGCGGCATCGACCTGGTCGGGACTTGTCACCTTAATGGCATCGGCTCCGTAAGCCTTCGCCAGGGCTACAAAATCAGTAGCTCTGTCGATCGTCGTAGCGGAATACCTTTTGCCATAAAAGAGATCCTGCCACTGCCTTACCAATCCAAGCACCTTGTTGTCAAGCAGCATGATAGTGACCGGCAATTTGTATTCGACCGCGGTTGCAAGCTCATTGCTGTTCATCCTGAAACTTCCGTCGCCCGCTATATTGAACACCTTTTTTTCGGGCCGCCCCAACTGTGCGCCGATGCATGCCCCCAGGCCATAGCCCATCGTACCCAATCCCCCGGAAGATATAAACTGCCTCGGAGCCGTGTATTTGTAAAACTGGGCAGCCCATATCTGGTTCTGGCCGACTTCAGTCGTTATCAGCGCGTCCCCCCCAGTCAATTCATACAATCTTTCAATAATGTACTGAGGCCTCAGGACCCCGTCATTCGCATACTTCAGCGGAAAATCCCGTTTAAGGGCGCTGATCTTGCTATTCCATTCAGAATCACTGCGCCCGTTCACATTTTCGATCAGTATCCTCAATATCTTCTTAATATTGCCCATAAGTGCAAAATCCACACTTAAATTTTTGTTTACTTCCGCAGGATCGATGTCAATATGCATTATCTTCGCTTTGGTTGCAAACTTTTTCACATTGCTTGTCACACGATCACTGAATCTTGCTCCTATTGCTATAAACAAGTCAGCCTCCGAAACTGCCGAATTCGATGTCCGGGTTCCGTGCATCCCCAAAAGGCCTGTATATAGTTCATGTGTTCCGGGAAATGAACCAAGTCCCATCAGCGAATTGGAAACGGGGATCCTCGCCTTTTCAGCCAGCGTAAGGACTTCTTTGCCGGCGCCGGCTATTGAGACGCCTCCGCCTGCAAATATAAAAGGTTTTCTGGAAGAGTTTATCGCCTCCGCCGCACTGATGATCTCGGCATCAGAACATAGCATCGGCTCCTCTTCCGCCGGTGCGACCGCCATCGGGACATACTCTGCAAAGGCTGCTGTCACATCTTTGCAAATATCCACAAGGACCGGTCCCGGCCTTCCCTCCCTGGCTATTCGAAATGCCTGCCTTATTGTAGCGGCGAGCTTCTCAACGTCTTTAACTATATAATTGTGTTTTGTGATAGGTATAGTTATACCAGTAATATCGACTTCCTGGAAAGAATCCTTTCCCAGGAGCGAAGTGGAGACCTGTCCTGTGAAAGCGACCATAGGAACGGAATCCATATATGCCGTTGCAATTCCGGTGACCAGGTTTGTAGCTCCAGGCCCGGATGTAGCCACACATACCCCGACTTTGCCGGTTGCCCTCGCATAACCGTCTGCTGCATGCGCAGCGCCCTGTTCATGAGATGTCAGTATGTGCATTATCCTATTTCTGGCTTTATAAATGGAGTCATATAAATTTAATACCGCTCCGCCGGGAAACCCGAAGATTATATCGACGCCCTGCTCAACAAGACACTCTATGAATATATCAGACCCTGCAAGTTTCATCTGTGAATCAACCTTTCGATAAATCTAATTACCACATCATGATGTTATGACGTTGTTATTTATTCCACCAACGCCCCTTTATCTGCAGAAGAAACCATCCTGGCGTATCTTCCCAGATAACCTTTGGTTATCCTTGGAGCAGGCGCTTTCCATGATTTTTTTCTAGTGGCGAACACATCATCGGTGACTTCTGCATTAATTTTACCTGAAGGTATATCAATGACAATTAAATCACCCTCCATTATGAGCGCGATATTTCCCCCATCCATTGCTTCTGGCGAGACATGGCCTATGGAGGCTCCCCTGGTTGCACCGGAGAAACGTCCATCCGTTATCAGTGCAACGCTTTTATCAAGCCCCATACCGCTTATGGCAGAAGTGGGGCCAAGCATCTCCCTCATACCCGGGCCTCCTTTAGGTCCTTCATATCTGATGATAATTACATCGTCCTCTTTTATGCGGCCTTTATAGATAGAATCCAAAGCCTCGTCCTCGGAATCGAATACCCTTGCCGGCCCTTTATGGACCAGCATTTTCTCATCGACAGCAGCTCGTTTTACTACTGCGCCGTCTGGAGCGATATTTCCTCTGAGGATCGCTATTCCCCCGGTTGCACTGTAAGGATCATCAATACTCCTGATCACCGCGTGATCGCGAACCCTAACACCTGCAATATTCTCCCCGACTGTGCACCCCGTGACAGTCATGAGCCCAAGGTCAAGAATGTCCTTCTTTGCAAGTTCCGCCATAACGGCCTGAACACCTCCGGCCATATAAAGGTCCTGCATGTGGTGTTGCCCTGATGGGGCTATCCTGCAAAGGTTGGGGACTTTCGAGCTGATTTTGTTAACTATATCCAGATCAATCAGCACTCCGGCCTCCCTGGCTATTGCAGGAAGGTGCAGCACGGTATTTGTTGAACAGCCAAGCGCCATATCTACCGCAAGGGCATTTTCAAAAGCCTTTGATGTCAGAATATCGGAAGGTTTGATATCTTTGTCTATAAGTTCAATTATTTTACTACCAGTCAATTTTGCCAATCTTATTCTTTCAGCATATACCGCAGGGATCGTACCGTTTCCGGGCAATCCTAAACCAATCGCCTCTGTGAGGCAGTTCATTGAATTTGCAGTAAACATACCTGAGCATGAGCCACACCCGGGGCATGCAAAATCTTCCAATTCAGTTACTTCTTCTGCAGACATCTTTCCTGCTTTGTAAGAACCGACGGCTTCAAAAACACTATTCAGATCCAATGCCTTGCCTGCACGCACCAGGGAAAGCATCGGACCGCCGCTTATTACGATCGACGGCAAATTCATTCTTGCAGCTGCCATGAGCATGCCGGGTACGATCTTATCACAATTAGGTATAAAGACCATTCCGTCAAAACTATGGGCAAGCCCCATCGTTTCACAGCAATCCGCAATCAGTTCACGGGATGCGAGCGAGTACTTCATTCCCATATGCCCCATGGCTATCCCGTCGCATACGCCTATCACGTTGAACTCCACCGGTGTGCCGCCTGCCATGCGCACCCCGTCCTTGACGGCAGATGATATCCTGTCAAGGTGGATGTGCCCGGGGATTATTTCACTCCAGGAGTTTGCAACACCTATGAGGGGCCTCGCTATCTCTTCGTCGGTATAACCCATTGCTTTCATCAGCGACCTTTGCGGCGCCTTTTCTATACCTTTTTTGATAATATCGCTCCTCATATTTACCTCCAGCCGTTATCAAGCTTAATATATAACCTATTAAACAAAACCGGCAAAATGCCGGAATTGTTTATATTTTATATTTTTTTGCTCTTTATGTCCAGTGTCAGGCACTTAACTTATTAACTTGTCAGTAAGTTAATAAGTTAAGTGCCTGACACCAGCAACTACTTTTTAAATAGCCAGCTTATAATGAAATTGTTCTGGTAAAAAAACCTGGCGATCACTGAGCTATTCACATCCTGATAGATAGAAGGATATTTCACGGATGTATTCAGCAATGCAAGCAACGCCATAATTATGAATACCATCAGCAGGCCCTCTACAGCTCCAAGTGCGAATCCTCCTGTTTTATCTATCTGTTTGAATACCGGCATGTTGACAATGCCTTTAAGCAAAAATCTGATAAAAGAGAAGGCGATCCTGATAACAATGAAAAGAATGATAAGTGATAATATGGAAATGACAATCTTTGTAAGTTCAGTACTGACTGAATCGGCTATCTTCGATAAGCTGAAGATCTTGGTGGGATCAGGGATTTGTTTCAATACAGTCTGTTTTAAAAATTCAGGCAGCGGCAATTTACTGATAAAACTGTCAGCCGCGGTAGACTGCTGCAGGACCGATCCTGTCTGGACCGCCCCTGTTTGAGCGGCTGCTGTTCCTGATTGATTGAGGAGACCGGTCATAATAGACTTTTTGATGCCTGTAGATATTGACGTCTTCATAAGCATTGCAGATACAGGAGGTATGAATTTGGCAGCAAGGAATACCGATAAGAAGAAAGACGCAATTCTATAAATAGAATTTACAAATCCGTTAATGAGCCCAGACAGTGCACATCCTAAAATAATAACGACAACAACTCCATCGGTCCAATTCAGATGTATTCCCGGCAACGCGCATTCCCCCTCATATTTTTATAATAAACAGCCGTCCCTGGGTGACTATTACTACCTGAGTCCTGTCTATGAACAATACATCCTTGATCATCGTCCTGCATGTATATTTTGAAATGATCCTGCCAGTTGAAGAGATAAAGTATACGTCCCTGTCTCCAAAAGCTGCGATGATCGTTCCGAAAGACCTCAAACCCGTCATTCTTCCTTCAAGCGTCAGATTGAAGGCGTTTTCCCCTTTCATATCCAACGAGGTCAGCTGTGTAGCTGAATGACCTGATGTGACTATCGAGGCTATAACTATGTATTTTCCGGCTAATGCAGTAACACTGCCGATGTTTAAGGAATCTTTCCGCCATTTCTCTTTTCTTTCGGAGTCATATAAGACGATCCCATTATCACCGACAGAAACAGTATTGTCTCCCGAAAGCATGAATGTGTAAGGGTAAACCTTATCCTTTTCAGGAATCAGCGCAGAAAAAGGATCGCCTTTCATATTAAAAAACTCCAGATTGGATACAGAAAACAATCCTGACGCATCTATACTGTTAACGATCAAATACCTTCCTGAAACAGCCGGTAAGGCCTGCAGCACATAGTTCTCTGCAAAACTCCTGTTGAATACTTCCGCGCCCGATGGGTCTACAACTGAAACACGGCATTTATAGCCCGGCACTTCCTGAACAATGGCAGCATATCCTTTATCTGATATATCGGCATTGATGATCGGCCCTTGAACTGTCAATTCCCATTTCTTCCTGCCGTCATTGATGCAGCACAGGTACCTGCCTCCGGAATCCGCAACCAGAAGGTCTGATTCGGAAATTTTTACAAAAGGACTGGACATGGTCACCGGTATCGTCCACTTGACAGTTCCGTCTCCGTTGATTCCGTTTACAGCATCCAAAGTGCATTCAACGATATCGCCATGATAAACGCAGATCAATGCATGTTCTCTGGTGTCCAGTGCTATCTCCGAAGCAGTGGCATCTATGCTTATCTGTTGTTGCGACCCTGTCTGCGAAGGCAGACCGGGATTCTTAAAACCGATGCCGGAGCTTTTAAGAAAAACAGCGACTGTAACTGCAAGAACCATTATGAGCAAAAATAAAAACGCGATATTATTCGGTTTCTTTTGTCTTTTGTAATTCAAGATGCACACCCCGGAAGAAAATGCAGATACTTCAATCTATTGCCAATATAATACCATAAAACGATTTCATATTCCATAGAGCCAAGTCCAAGTGACAGACGCTCTATATACGCGCTATATGCACTTTATATGCGATGCTTGCGCAGATGGCTAAACCCATCGCGAAATTTGGAAATCAGTATCATAAAAACAAGAAACAGCCCGGCATAGCCAAAAAGCGGATAAACCCGAGATATCAATCCTGAAAACCCGATTGTGGAGAGTGGCAATGCAGCAGCGCAAAATGCCATCAAAATAATCCGCCTGTTGATGCCAAGGAATGAAGACAACCTTTCGGATATGCAAAATCCTGTGATCACACCAGATACGAGCATAGCCACAAACAGCAGGATATTATAAAGGACCCCCGCCAGTTGGCTTTTACC
>Ga0182027_10005281_pt1 | contig 19680 bp, 21 predicted proteins | sample 712E1DmetaG_FD_121300 | JGI IMG/M metagenome (GOLD analysis project Ga0182027, IMG submission 121300) | Permafrost microbial communities from Stordalen Mire, Sweden - 712E1D metaG (Illumina Assembly) | ecosystem: Environmental > Terrestrial > Soil > Wetlands > Permafrost | place: Sweden...
CTTTTTTATATTTAAAAAAATCTTTGACTTTTTTAAATATAAATTTTCAAAAACATTTGCTTTTTTACTGTCTCTTATCTTTTTAATTCATCCCGCAAACGTTGAATCGGTCGCTTACATCTCAAGTACGCAAGAACTGCTTTATATATTCTTTTTGCTTTTAGCTTTATTAACTTCATTTAAATTTTTAATGCAGAAAGAAAGTTCTTGGAAAGAATTGCTTATTTTGAATTTTTTTATTCTTTTATCTTTGCTTTCAAAAGAATCAGGAATTATTGCAATTCCGATTATTATTACTCTTGCATTTATTATTAATAAATCAAGGGTTAAAGTATTATCGGTTTCATCTGTTTGTACATTCATTTTTTATCTAATCCTAAGATTTCCGATTGCAAAAACACCCTTTTTTCAACATTCTCAGATTATTCCAATATCAAATGCAACCTTGCTTCAAAGATTATTTACAATTCCTTTTGAGCTGGTTTCGTATGTAAGATTGACATTTTTCCCATTAAATCTTTTCGTTGCCCAACACAATGTAGTTAAAAATCTCTCTGATCCCGGATTTTATTTAAGTTTCCTATTCCTAATATTAATATTTATTTTTTTTGTCTTAGTTTTTAGAAAATTTTGGACAAAAAATTCATTATTTTTTACTGGCTGGTTAGTTTTTACTTTTGTAATTCTTTTAAATATTTATCCGCTGGATATGACAATTGCCGAAAGATGGATGTATGGACCTTTAATCGGGATTTTAGGAGTAATTGGCATAATTTTTCTTGAAGCGACGAAAAGAAATATTAAATATCTGAGTTTTTTTATACTTGCCGTTATTGTTTTTTCATTATTTTTCTCAATTAGGAGTTTCATTAGAACTTTCGACTGGAAAGATGATTTGTCCCTTTTTTCCCACGACATTAAATATTCATCCGGCTCTTTTGATGCCCAGAACAATCTAGGAGTAGCTCTCTTCCGAGAAGGAAGAGTTTTACAATCAGAGCCTTATTTTAAAAGATCAATTGTGTTATCTCCAAAATGGTGGACCCCATACAATAATCTGGGAGTAATTTATCAAAGACAGGGGAAAACAGAAGAAGCTAAAAAAATGTATCAAGAATCGATAAACAACGGTAATTACTACCTAGCATACGAAAATCTCGCTCAATTAAAAGCCTCAACGGAAAATCCAAAACAAGTTCTTCCGTTTATAGAGAGCTCTCTTAAGGTACTACCTAATAACGAAATACTTAATAAAATTGCCGCATTCCTGTACGCTAAAACGGGGGAAACTCAGAAAGCAAAACTTTATGCAACAAGAACATTCCAACTAGACCCAACGCAAGAGAACTATTCGTTTCTCCAATCAATAACTAATGAAAAATAACAAAAATTTAAATTTACCGTTGGTAAGTTTTCTTTTTCTACTGGCGTCCATTTTTAGAATTTTTTTCTTAAACTTAATAGAATTCAAAGCAGACCAGGCAATTTCTTTTTTTCAAACTTTTGAGTTTTTTCAAAATCCGCAATTGACTCAAGTTGGACTTATCAGCAGTATTGGTACATATAATTTCCCACTTTTTAATTACATTCTAGTTTTACTATCGCTTTTTTACAAAAATCCACAGTTCCTAAGTTTTCTAATCGCCTTTGTTAATTGTATTCTATTAATATTTTTTTATTTTTTTGTAAAAAAATACTATGGTTTTAAAACATCAATTATTACATTCTTAATAATTGCTTTTTCTCCTTGGGCTATTCTTTTTTCAAGATCAATTTGGGCACAAGATCTAATCCTCCTCTTTGTACTTCCCACTATTATACTTATACATCAAATAATCTTAAAAAATAAAGAAAAATATATCTTTCCTTTATTTATACTGCTAACTCTTTTTTCTCAACTTCATTCTTCAGGACTTTTCTTCTTTCTAGCAACCTTGTTAATACTTTTCATTTACAAAGTAAAGGTCAAAATTAAGAAGGCTTTGCAGGGAATTGGAGTTGGTTTAATTTTTGCTATTCCCTATTTTATTTTTGAATTATCTTCGCAGCCTTTTTGCAGAGATTGCCATTCTTTTTTGCTTTACTTGCAAACATACCCAAAATCATTTGACCCTTCCAACTTCCTTCGACCGTTTCAAATTCTTAATGGTTCTTTTTTCCAATACGAGCTAGGTAAGGATTTCCAAGCATTTATTAAATTTTTTCCTGCCCTTAATTTTTTAAACATATTATTCTTCGCAGAATTCTTAATCACTATTTCGGGAATAATTTTCATCATAAAATATGCTAAAAATTATAAGTTTTTAGTTATCTATTTTTTTGCAATTCCCCTTTTATTCTTTCTTACAAAAACTGCTTCTTACCCGCATTATTATGTAAGCTTAATTCCCGTTTCTGCTTTAATTTCGGCTGTCTTTTTAAATTTTTTAATTAACAAAAATAAAATTGCAGGATTTTTACTTATTTTTGTATTTATTGCTTCAAACATTTATTTCGAAACAAATTTATATGCATATTTAAACGCAAAACAGAACATTAACGGAGATTACGGACCGATTTATTCCTTAACCGATACTTTTATCAATAAACAAACTGAAAGCTATATTCTTCTTCCCTATTATGAAGAATTGAAAAATTATGCATTAATATTTTCCAATAGTAGCCTACTTCATCAAAACCTTGGAAATTATCTTTTAAACAAAGGCAATTATGAAGCCGCAAAAACGGAATTTGAAAAACAATTAATTACAACACCAAATTCTTCTTTTTCCCTCGCTAATCTTGCCTATGTTTTTATATTAGAAAAAGATTATACAAATGCAAATAAAATTATTAACAAACTGGAGAAGATGGACAAAATCACAGCCAATCGGCTTAAAGAATTAATGAAGTGATTAAATCTTGTAAAGAAAGAGTTTTCTTTTTTTATCTTCTGCAACTTTCTTAAAACTAGTCTCATATCTATAAGAAACTATTTTAGTTCCGGGGTTAAGCTCCTTTAAAAATTTTGGCTTTAGTTTTTCCAATGTTTTAGGAACTAAATAAACATTTACAATAGTCGCTTTTGAAAGATCTTGCTTAAAGAAGTTTCCGCTTTTTATTTTCACCTGCTTCCTCAGTCTGTTTTTTAGAACTCTAATTTTTGCAGTAATTAACCGCAGTGTGTCAATTTCAATTCCTACCCCTTTTGCTCCATATTCTTTTGCTGCAAGTAGTAATACTTCCGCGTCTCCACACCCTAAGTCATAAATAATATCTTTTTTATTCACTTTTGCTAATTTACAAATTGCTGCCGCTGTTTCGCTGTCGGTTCTCCACCATGGAGCCCAGGGACTGTCAGGTGGCCAAAACATCGAAAAGGCAAAAATAAGAACACACAGTATAATAACAAGCAAAAAATTCAAAATTATAAAAGCTATCATATAAAAGACTTTTAATTATTGTAGCAGATATAAAAATTATTTTAAGAATAAAACAATAATTTAATTTTTTAGTCTTAATTTCCGGTAAATATGGTATAATACGACACATGACGCCCTCAATTTTAATAGTTGAAGACGATAAGGATTTTCAAAAATACATTAAAGATCTTTTGGTTAAAAACGGATATTCCGTTCAGGTAGTTTCTAAGGGAATTCCCGCAATTGATTTAGTAGATAAGCTGGAACCTGATCTTGTAGTTTTGGATCTAAATCTTCCTGACATGCACGGAGAAAGTGTTTGCATGGAAATTAGGAAAGAACATCCTAATCTTCCTATTATAATGTTAACAGCAAAAAATACGACCTCAGACAAAGTACAAGGATTAGCTATAGGAGCAGACGATTACATAACAAAACCTTTTGTACCTGAAGAATTTTTAGCAAGAGTAAAAGCGAGACTAAGATCTAATACTGTTACCGACTATAAGGTAAAAATTGACGACTTAGAGCTGGACAGTAAAAAAGTACAAGTTAAAAGAGCAGGTAAGGTAATTAATCTCACTCCTCATGAATTTAAACTTTTGGAATATTTAATCCACAACCGTGGAGTAGTCCTAACAAGAGAGATGATATTAAACAGGATTTGGTCTTATTCTTTAAATGTTGAAAGCCGCGTTGTTGATGTTTATATGGGATATTTAAGAAAAAAAATTGATAACGATTCTAAGAAAAAGCTTATACACTGCGTACGGGGATTTGGATACACAATAAAAGAATAGTTAAGAAACAACTCCAAAAAGCCACATTAAAAATACAAAAATAAAAGGTATTGTCAAGAGCAAGGTTAATGATGTTAATAATTGTAATTTAGGCTCCATAGTAATTTTTAAAAATTAAGATTATTTTTTGCGGACAGCTTTTAGAGGCAGTATTATTGTTAATTTGTTTTTTTCTTCTTTTACTTTTCCACCATGTAATTCAATAATTCTTCTTGCAATAAAAAGATCCAAATCTAAATTACTTTCTTCGTCAAGTGTTATCTCTTTATTGCTTTTATTTTCCTCCAATTTACCCGTAAATTCAAAATTAGCCTGACCGGCTGTTTTGCTAACCTTTACCTTTTTAATTTTCGAAATGGTTTTTAATAAAGTTAAAAGAGAAAAAATAATTTTTTCTTTATCCCAAACAACAATTTGATTTATCTGTTTTATTTTAAAGTTATCTTTTTTATTTAATGAACCTATGATTTCCGATATATCAAAGACCTGATATAAAAACTCAACTTCCTTATACTGATAATTCAAAAAGGTTATTAGTTGATCTAGTCTCTTGTTAAGAGTTAAAACTCTATCTTCTATTTTTTTTAAATATGCCGTTGCCTTTTTATCATTTTTAGTATGTTGCGTTCTTAGAATAAAAGATAGCGACTGTATCGAAACCAAAGGACTTTTCAGTTTATGACCTAGCGTTCCAATATTAATAACATTCATTCCCGGATTATACTACTTTTATAGGCTTATTTAAACTTTAAATAATAATCTTCCCAGCCAAATTAAAACAACTGCTCCAACTGCCGCAACAAAAAGACTATATAGATTTAATCCCGTTACCCCTTGTGCTCCAAAAAAGCTCATAATAAACCCTCCTGCAATCGCCCCTAATATTCCTAAAATTATATCTGCTAAAACACCCTGACCACTTCTAACTATGAATGAAGCAATTGACCCCGCAGCTCCTCCTAGAATTATCCAAAAAATTATTGACATAATTTATTTCACCCCCTAAGCAACCGGTGAAGAAATAACTACCCAAAATTTATAAAAGAATAACTCTTTTATAACCTCCTTTAAATCTTTCATAAAAACATGATAAGTGCTGCCAATAAGAAAATTAAAAAAAGATTGTAAGAGATCAGGAAGACATTTTGGAAATTAAAATAGAGTTTAGGTTAAATTAGTTTGCGAAGGACAGAGGAAACAATTGACAAAACTATGCTAAATAAAATTGCCCACCAAAATCCATCAACAGCAAAACCGGGAACTACTTTTGACGTAAATAATATTAGCAATGCATTAATAACAAACGTAAATAGTCCTAGGGTTAAAATATTAATTGGCAGCGTTAAAATAATGATTATTGGTTTTAAGAAGGCATTTATAATACCAAGAACAAGTGCAACAACCAGCGCTGTTAGAAAATCCGAGATATGCACACCCGGTAATAAATATGCCGAAGACAAAACTGCCAACGTAGCAATAATCCAATTAATAAATAACTTCACTTTAATTAACGTTTTCTCTTACTAGGGTTAAAAGTGTTTCAATTTCAAATGGTTTTTGTAGAAATAAATTAACCCCGGCAGCCTTTGCGACTTTTTCTCCTTGCGAATGAGCAGAAAATATTATTATAGGAATTTTTTTTGTTTTTTCGGCCTTTTTTAATTTATTAGCTATTTCAATTCCATCTTCCCCGGACAGAAGTATGTCAAGTAAAATCAAATCCGGAAATTCATTTTTTTCTTTTAGAATTTTATCTCCTCTAGTCAATGTTTCAACATCATAGTCTTTTTCCAATAAAATCTTGCAAACCTCCAATATTGCTTCATCATCGTCTATAACCATTATTCTCTTTCTTTTCATTAGCTTACCTTTCTCCTTCAATGGGCAAAGAAAGGAAAAAAACCGATCCCTTTCCTTCTGTACTTTCTATCCACATTTTACCTTTATATTTTTCGGCAATTTGCTTTGATTCATATAGACCCAGTCCAATTCCGGGAAACATTTTGTCTTTAGTTCCTAAAACTCTATAGAATTTTTTAAAAATCTTTTTATGGTGCTGAGGCGAGATTCCAATTCCAAAATCTCTAATCCCAACTTTAACAATATTTTTATTAGCCGATAACATGATTATAACCTTTTTTGCATTAGGCGAGTATTTTACCGCGTTATTTATAACATTTTTAAAAAGTTGGCTTATTTTTTGCTTATCTCCAAAGAATCTTTTCTTTGTTGAACCTTTTACTACCAACTGATGACTGTTGGAAATATTTTGCGTGTTTTCAACAACTTCTTTTACTAAAGTGTCAAAATTAAACCAAGCATCATTAAACTTAAATTTTTTTTGTGGTAACCTTACTACCTTAGATATATTTTCAACTAAATCCGCCAGCTTATCAATTTGATTGTCCATTTTTAAAAAATACTCCTTTATCTTTTTATTCTCTGAATTTTTGAGCATGCTTTCTAATATTTGAGAAAAGGCCTTAATTGTTGTTATTGGTGTTTTTAATTCATGGCTGGTCATTCTTAAGAAATCATTTTTTATTTCATCCGCCATTACATATTCTGTAATGTCCCTTGAAATAGTAATTACCATTTTAACCTTTTCTCTTTCATCTCTAATTGGCATGGATTTAATACTAACCCAACGTGCTTCTCCTGTTTTTTGATTTAAGATCTTAAAAGTCCCTTCGGCATTTGCCTCTCCTCTTAATGCTTTTTTAATTGGCATGTTTTTCAGGTTTATTTTTTTTCCTTTTTCGTCTAAGAATTGACGTTTAGTCTTTAAAGGTGTTTTGGGGTATGGAAGACCTACTATTTCTTCCGGGCTTAAAAACCCATCAAGTTCCGCAGCTGCTTTATTAGCAAAAACAACCCGATCGTGATCTTGAACTGCAATTCCATCACTGACGTTTTGGAAAATGAGAAAGAATTGTTCCTGTAATTTTTTAAGTTCCTCTTGACCAATAAAAAGATCGTTCAGGTCAATGTTGTTTTTTTGCTTCATGACTTATGTTTAAATTCTCCCTTTTTTTTAAACAATGCATCTAGTAAGCCTTATTTTTGTAAAGGCAACGTAAAATTGAAGTAAGAATACTGTTATAACGAGCTTAATAAATTAAGTCAGACAACCTTAGTATGCAATAGTCGTACACGCCATTCCTATGTCACCTTCGTGATCTCCATCGTGGATAATTATTTGGGCTCTATAAACATGGCCTGCAGTTAATCCGAGAGTATCGACTTTCCAAATTATTTCAGCTCCATATCCCGGTTCTTTCGGGCTTTTCCCCCAGCTTTCAGAAGACCAAAGATTTGATGGTATCGGAAAGGTGTCCGCTCCCGATCCAAGTTTTAAATTATTGCTTTGACAGAAGCTAAAAAATTAACTAGAATGACTTCATGGCAAAAGATCTGTCCGGTTTTTTCTCTCCTAAATCTATAGCTATAATTGGGGCTTCAAGATCACCGGAAAAAGTCGGAGCAATAATTTTAAAAAATATTATTGATTCAAAATTTCCCGGAGAAATTTTTCCGGTTAACCCTAATGCTGTCGAAATACAAGGAATTAAATCTTACCCCAATCTTGAAACTATTCTTAACATTCCTGAATTAGTAATTATCGCTATCCCTTCTGAAGAAGTAAATAGAACACTTGAAGAAGTAGGTAAAAAAGGAACTAAAAATGTGATTGTTATAACTGCCGGTTTTAAGGAAACAGGAGAAGCAGGAAAAATACTTGAAAATCAGTTAATTGAAACCGCAAGAAAATTCAACATTAACTTGCTCGGACCAAACTGCCTTGGTTTCATAAACAATCTTCTCCCCCTAAACGCAAGTTTTGCCCCTGCAGCCAACCTTAGCGGCAATCTTTGCTTTGTTTCCCAATCGGGCGCACTTGCTGCAAGTATTTTTGATTGGTTTAAGTCAAACAATATTGGTTTTACGGAATTTATAACTCTTGGTAACAAAGCAGTTATTAATGAAAACGACGTTTTGAATCATTTTAAAAGCCTAACTGAAAATGTGTCTTCCGAAGAGGGATTATCAAAAGTTAATCCAATTGGACTTTATTTAGAGTCTATAACCGACGGCGTAGAATTTTTAAAAATCGCAAAAGAAATAACCAAAAAAAATCCGATTTTTATACTTAAGCCCGGAAAAACAAAAGAAGCGGGTAGGGCTATGCAATCCCATACAGGGGCAATAGCGGGAGAAGATTCCGTGCTGGAAACAGCACTTTTGGAAGCAGGAATAATAAGAGCAGACACTATGGAAGATTTTTTTGATTTATCTAAAGGTCTTTCTTGGGAAAATGTTCCTGAAGGACCAAAAGTTGCAGTAATTTCAAACGCAGGAGGTCCTGCTGTTGTAAGTAGCGATGCAATAATAGGCGAAGGTTTGGAACTTGCGCCTCTAGACGAAAAGACAAAAAAACAACTGGAAGAAATTTTGCCAAGATCATCAAGTATTTTAAATCCTGTTGATGTTTTGGGAGATGCCTTAGCTGAACGGATCTACAAGGCTGCGCAAATAGTAGTTGAGTCAAACCAGGTAGATTCATTGTTGATAATTCTTACTCCCCAATCAATGACACAGCCGGAAAAAACGGCAGAACTAATTGGTAATTTATCTAAAAAATATCATAAGCCAATTTTTTGTTCTTTTATCGGAGGCGGGCTAATTTCAGATGGAGTTAAAAAACTAAATGATTTAAAAATACCGTCCTTTGACTATCCCGAAAGAGCAATTGCAACAATCGGAAAAATGTACAGATGGAAGGTGTTTCAGGATCAACAGCAAGAAAACTTGCAAATAAAACAAATAGAAATTGCAGATTTAGCGGATGCAAAAACTATTATTTTTAATTCTATAGGTAAAGGCAACCGCGCATTAAGCAACGTTGAGGCAAATCAAGTTTTAAGAACTTGTGGTTTTTCTACTCCGCAAACGTCAGAAGTTTTGGATTTTGAAACGGTAAGAAAAGAAGCAAACAGCATGGGCTGGCCGGTTGTATTAAAAATTTCCTCTCCAAATATTATTCATAAAACTGAAGTTGGAGGAGTTATTACCGAAATTAAAAACGAGGAGGAGTTAAAAAATGGCTGGGAAAAATTACAACAAATTATTAAAGAGTTAAATCAAAACGATATTAAAATCCTAGTTCAGAAAGATATCGTAAACGGAGTCGAGGTAATTGCAGGAGTTAGAAAAGATCCCACTTTCGGTCCGGTTTTACTTTTCGGGGCCGGAGGAACACTGGCGGAACTAATTGTAGACAGAAATTTAAAACTTTTGCCTATTGATTATAATCAGGCAAAAAAACTTGTCGAAAAATCAAAAATTTTCTCAGTCTTAAAGGGTTTTAGGGGTGGCTCGGCTTATGCGCTGGAAAGACTCTATGACTTAATAGTTAGATTAGCAAAACTTGCGCAAAGCGTTCCGGAAATTTCCGAAATAGAAATCAATCCGGTTCTTGTTACTTTAAATGATGCCTATGCTTTGGACGGAAAATTTATTTTTTCATCCGAACAAAAAAAAGTAGTTACGGGACCCAAGCTCCATGAAGCAATTACGGTCGAGCATAATGTGCTTGCAGCGAACTACCATTATTTTGTTTTTAAACCCAATGTTCCTCTTGTATATAATCCGGGACAATATATTAGCGTTAAGGTTGCAGACTCAAGATTAAATTCTTATTCAATTGCTGGCCATGTAGGCGATAATTTTAGTATCCTTGTCGACGTTTCTCCGGGTGGCCCAGGATCTCAATATTTTAAAAATCTAAAGGTAGATGAAAAAATTTCTTTCTTAGGTCCATTTGGAATATTCACTTTAAAGCCTGAAGAAAATAATAAAATTTTGTTTTTGGGAACAGGATCGGGCTGCAGTCCCTTAAAATCCATTCTTGAATCGGCTTTAACGGAAAAAAAATATAAAAATGAGATTACCCTGTATTTTGGCTTAAGATATCAAAATGACGTTTTTTGGCAAGATCATTTTAAAGAATTAGCAGAAAAGTATCCAAATTTTAAATTTAAACTGATTTTGTCAAAACCGGATGAAACATGGCAAGGACAAGTAGGACATATAACAGAATATTTAAAAAAGGATTTTCCAGATGCGTCCGATTGTTCTGCTTATCTTTGCGGTAATAAGCAAATGATTGAAGAAGCATCGTCAATTTTACTTTCAAACGGCTGTCATAAGGAAAAAATTTATTCCGAAAAGTTTTAAGAAAATGGATCAAGTATTTAAAGTTAAAATAGGCGGACAAGCAGGTCAGGGAGTTAAATATTCAGGTTTAATCCTTGGCAAACTAGCCACTCGTTCCGGCTATAACATTTACAATTATGTTGAATATCCTTCTTTAATTAGAGGCGGCCATAATGTTGTTCAAGTATCTATTTCTAAAACTCCTGTTTATGGCCCTTCAAAAAAAACTGACCTTCTTATTGCGTTAAATCAAGAAACGGTTGAAAAACACTTAGAAGAACTAGATGAAAACTCATACATTCTTTTTGACGAAAAAAATAAAATTAACGCAACCAATAAGCAACTTTTTCCTATTCCCCTTTCAGAACTTGCTGCGGATGCAGGCGGGGAAATTTTAACCAATACCGTAGCACTAGGAGCAACAGTTGCATTGCTTGGAGGAGATATAGATCTTTTTAAAAGTTTAATTGATGAAGAATTTGTAGATAAAAATCCGAAAGTTATGGAAAACAATAAAAATGCAGCACAACTCGGCTACAACTATTGCTTGAAAAGCTTTAAGAATAAAATAAAAAATATTTTAGCAAAACAAGATAATTTTCAATCTAAAATAATAGTTGACGGAACGGAAGCTGTTGCCATGGGGGCAATTGCGGCAGGCTTGCAGTTTGCGGCTATTTATCCTATGTCCCCCATATCAAATATTCTTCAGGTTTTAGCTCTATATCAGGAAAAATACGGTTATATTTATAAACAACCCGAGGATGAAATTTCTGCCATTAATATGAGTATAGGCGCATCATATGCCGGCGCCAGATCAATGACAGCAACTTCCGGAGGAGGATTTTGCCTAATGTCCGAAGGTCTTGGACTTTCCGCAATGACGGAAACCCCACTTGTAGTCTTTGAGGGCATGAGACCCGGACCTGCAACAGGATTACCAACCTGGAGCGGACAGGGAGACTTGCAGTTTGTTTTAAACGCGCATCAGGGGAATTTTCCAAGAATAGTATTGGCAGCAGGAGACGCCAAAGAAGCTTTTGAATTAACAATGGACGCATTTAATTTAGCGGATAAATATCAAACGCCGGTCGTTGTTCTTGTTGACAAAAATATATGTGAACATAATCAAAGTTTTCAGCTTTTTGATATTTCACATTATGAAGTATCTAGAGGAAAATTTACGAAAGAGATAGTTGAAAACTATGAACGATATAAGAATGAGCCGGACGGAATATCTAATAGGACAGCCCCCGGGACAGGAAACTTTTTCATAACAAATTCATATGAACATGACTCATTTGGTTTTAATACGGAGAAGATAGAAGAAATTAATGAACAAATGGAAAAAAGAATGTCAAAACTTAAAGCAATTGCAAACAACATGCCAGATCCATTACTTTTTGGTCCCGAAGAAGCAGACATAACTATTATTTCCTGGGGAAGTAACAAAGGCAGTATATTAGAAGCACTTAAATTATTTAACAACGTTAATTTTATTCATTTAACTTGGCTTAGCCCTTTCCCAACTCGGAAAATTAAAGAAAAACTCGAACAATCGAGACATGTAATTGACATCGAGTGCAACTATTCAGGGCAGCTTGCCGGATTAATCAGAGAAAAAACCGGAATTGAAATAATCGATAAACTTTTAAAATTTGACGGTCGTCCATTTTTTAAAGAAGAAATAGTAGACAAAATTAATTCAGTGTTAAAAAGATCATGATAAAAGCAGAAGATTTAATAACAAAATGCAATCCCACTTGGTGTCCGGGCTGCGGAAACTTTGGAATTTGGGGCGCATTTAAAAATGCCGCAGTTAAAAAAGGATGGGACAATACAAATTCCGTTATAGTTGCCGGAATCGGTTGCCACGGAAATTTTATTAATTTTATAAAATTAACTTCTTTTGAAGGATTACATGGAAGGGCCATACCGGTTGCAACAGGTGTTAAAATTGCAAACCATAAACTTAATGTTTTTGTCTTTTCCGGAGATGGCGACTCGCTTGGAGAAGGAGGAAATCACTTATTGCATAGTGCTAGACGTAATCATGACTTAACTGTAATGATTCACGATAATGAGCTCTATAGCTTAACTACAGGACAAACTTCTCCTGCATCTCCTCACGGTTTAAAAACAAAATCAACTCCCTTTGGCAACCCTGATTACCCAATTAATCCTGTAACCTTAGCAATTGCCGCAGGTGCAACTTTTGTTGCGCGCGGATATGCAGGTGATATTCCAAAACTAACAGAATTAATTATAAAAGCAAACCAACACAAAGGATTTTCCATTATCGATATTCTTCAACCATGTGTAACTTTTAATAAAGACTTCAATCATCAGTTCTTTCTGGAAAATACATATCAATTAGAAAATCATGATCCGACTAACAAAGAGGAAGCGTTCAAGAAATCGCTTGAATGGGGATTAAAACAAATTCCTTTGGGAATATTTTATCAAGAGGAAAAACCAAGTTATGAAGAGACTCTTCCTCAAATTAAAGAAAAGCCATTAATAGAAATTTCTAATATCCGCAAGAATTTGGATGATTTGTTTAGAAAGTTCATTTAATTCTTATTGATATTTACTTTAAAAACTTTTATACTCTAATTAGTTATGGATAATCAGCCAACTCAACCAACGCAAGCCGATCAACCACAGGAAGACAAAGAAGTACAAATTGGAAAATATAAAGTTAAAGTAATAAGAAGTCTCTGTATAAGTGCTGCTTCATGCATTGCTGTTTCTCCTAATGTTTTTGAGTTCGACGCAGAAAATAAAGCAGTATTTAAACCGGGAGCAGACGACCTTCCAGAAAATATTTTAATGGCAGCTCAGTCCTGCCCCACAAAGGCAATTGTAATTACAGACAGTGAAACAGGGCAACAAGTTTGGCCCGTTTAATAATGGATACACAACTACCGGTAAATAAACTTCTTGATTTAACAGGGAAAACCGCAATCGTAACAGGAGGAGCCTTGGGAATTGGATTTGGAGTTGTTAAAAGATTGGCAGAAGCAGGAGCAAACGTTGTTATTGCCAACAGGACTGCCGAAGAAGGAGAAAAAGCAGCCGCCGATTTATCTTCAAAAGGCTTAAAAGTTAAAGCAATTAAAACAGACGTTTCCGTAGAAGAAGATGTTAAAAACTTGGTTAAGGAAACCGTTACCGCTTTTGGCGAAGTTGATATTTTAGTAAACAACGCCGGTATTTATCCATGCATTCCCTGCATGCAAATGGGCACCGAGGACTTTGATAAAGTAATAGCTGTTAATTTAAAAGGAGTATTTTTAACCACAAAATATGTTTCCGAACAAATGATTGCCCAAGGAAAAGGCGGAAAAATAATTAATGTTACGTCTATTGATGCTGTTCATCCTTCAATGGTCGGCCTTTCCGCTTATGACGCCTCCAAGCACGCTGTTTGGGGATTTACTAAAAATACCGCTTTGGAACTTTCGCAACACAAAATTTGGGTAAATGCAATCGCGCCGGGAGGAATTAACACTCCTGGAGCTACAAAAATTCAATCTGGCAGTCAACCACAACAAGGAGTTGACGCTACAAAAGCGACGGAAACATTTTTATCCATGATTCCTATGCATAGAATGGGAGAACCGGATGACATCGGAAAAGTTGCTTTATTCTTAGCATCCAACATGTCCTCTTATATGACAGGCAGTCAAATCATCGTAGACGGCGGGTATCTCCTAACTTAGGCTGACACTTAGCGGGAACTATTTCCAACTATTATTTTGAAATAAGTAGCTTTTAAACACAAAAAGTACCTCCTCTGGGTTTTTTCTTATAAGATAGCTCTACTATGATTTGTTTAATGGATTAGATATTATTAATATATGTACTTATATAGTTATTTAATTGCAGACATGGGAATGCTTCTTATATGGTTAGTACTTTTTTTATTAAGGAAGGACCTTAGAAAACCCATGCTTTTTCTTTCTATTTTATTTGGAGTAGGCGGACTTGCAGCTGAACGCATTTATACCTCGGACTGGTGGAGACCTCTTACAATAACCCATACAACGGTCGGCATCGAGGATTTTTTGTTTGGCTTTTGGGTTGCAGGAATTGCAGCAGTTATTTATGAAGAAATATTTAAAAAAAGAATATACAAAAGAAAAATCAAACAAGAACGTCCATTTTTTCATATAGGTCTTTATTGTGTTTTATTATTAGTAATATTCCATAGTAGTTTTTTCTTTTTTAAAATTAACTCTTTTTATTCATCTATTGTAGGTTTTGTACCACTAACTATAGTCATTTGGATTAAAAGAAAAGATTTAATATGGGACTCTTTAGCAACTGGATTTTTAATACTCTTTATAGGATTTTTATGGTTTTGGATTCCTGAGTTTTTCACTCCGGGTTGGGTTAAAAATTATTGGTTACTCAACAATCTATCTGGAATAATAATTTTAAAAGCTCCTTTAGAAGATCTAGTTTGGGGTTTTATAGCAGGAATGTTTATTGGGCCACTTTATGAATTTTGGCAAGGATCAAAATTGATCGCGTACAACCCGAGGCGTAAAAATCAAAAATAACTTTTCCTAATGGACGGCGCTGGAACCTATTTTATTAAGTAACTCTGGCTATAAATTCAATTTAGTTGTAAAATAAAACCTCCGTTATGGTTAAAAAAATATATCTAGACTATGCCTCTACTACACCTGTTGATCCTAAAGTTTTAAAGGAGATGCTTCCCTATTTTTCAGATAAATTTGGAAACACAATGTCTTTTCATGATAAAGGAGCCGAAGCTTTAGAAGCAGTTGAAAAAGCAAGAATAAAAATAGCAAATGTATTAAATGCAAAACCGGAAGAAATAATTTTTACTTCATCGGCAACTGAAGCAAATAATTTAGCAATAAAAGGAATCGCCTACGCAAATTCAAATCGTGGAAAACATATTATTATTTCTTCGATTGAACACGATAGCGTTTTAAATACAGTAAATTGGCTTAAAACACAAGGTTTTGAAATTACCGAATTACCTGTAGATAAAAATGGATTAGTTGATTCAAAAAACTTAGAAAAAGAAATCCGGAGAAATACAATTTTAGTTTCTATGATTCACGGTAATAACGAAATTGGAACAATTCAAAACATTAAATTATTAGGAGAGACTTGCAAAAAGAATAATGTTTTTTTTCATACCGATACCTCACAGAGCTTTGGAAAAATTGAAATTGACGTAAATAAAGATAATATCGACTTATTAACCGCATCATCTCACAAAATATATGGACCAAAAGGAGTAGGGCTTTTATATATAAAATCCGGTATTCCAATTACTCCTCTTCTGCATGGAGGAGGTCACGAAAGAAACTTAAGATCGTCTACTTTAAACGTTCCGGGAATAATCGGTTTCGCAAAAGCTACAGAAATTGCCTGGAAAGAGCTTAAAAAAGAGAACAAAAGATTAATAAAATTAAGAGATAAATTAATTAACGGAATCTTAAAAAGAATTTCTAATACAAAATTGAATGGCGATATTAAAGATAGGCTAGCAAACAATGTAAATATCAGTTTTTCTTTCATTGAAGGCGAGTCACTTCTTCTTGAGCTAAACTTAGAGGGAATTTTTGTATCAACCGGATCTGCCTGTTCTTCTCCTAAGCTTGAACCAAGTAAAATTTTAATGGCCCTTGGAAGAGACGTAGAAGATGCGCATGGATCAATCCGCTTTAGCTTAGGTAGATGGACCACTGATAATGATATCAACTACGTTTTAAAAGTACTACCTGAAATTGTTAAACGGCTTAGAAAATTTTCCCCGTTTAAAGATTAATATGACAAACGTAAACTCTTATTCAAAAAAAGTTTTAGAACATTTTAGAAATCCGCATAACTATGGAAAAATTAAAAATCCTTCAGGAGTTGGAGAAGTAGGAAACATAGTTTGCGGAGACGTAATGTATTTATATATAAAAGTTGCTAAAAATAATAAAAACCGGGAAATTATCAAAGATATCAAATTTGAAACCTATGGCTGCGCGGCGGCAATTGCAACAAGCAGCGCAGTGACTGACTTAGTAAAAGGAAAAACACTCGAAGAAGCGCTTAAGGTAAATAAAGACGACGTAATAAAAACGTTGAAGGGTTTGCCTTCTATTAAAATTCACTGTTCTCTTCTTGCGGTAGACGCCTTAAGCGAAGCAATTTACAGCTTTTTTATTGAAGAAAAACGCAATATTCCGGAAGACTTATTAAAAATTCACGAAAGAAATAAAAAGGAAAGAGAATTTGTTGAAGAAAAAAATGCTTCTTGGATAGAGGCGGAAAAAAAGACCTCAGCTTAAAAGTAAATTTATTTTGTTAATCATTTCTTTTATTTCCTTGTTTGTTTTTCCATGAGCCATTGCGCCTACTTCGATTGTTTCAACCTGACTTGCAATGCAACCAATACAGTGCAGTCCATATTCTAAAAATATTTGTTCAATTCTTGAATCAATCTTTAAGACGTCGGCAATTACGTCTTCCTTTTTTACTAACTTGGTTTTTATTGATTTCACTCTGATATTATATACAAAATTTTAGTTTGAGGCTATTTTTTTGTAAACGGAAACCCAATCAGTTGTTATTTCATCCTGTGCAACTTTAAGAGGAATTTTTCCCCGACAAACCTGAGAGTTTAAGTAATTTTCAACTTTATCTTTCTGATAAGAACCGTCTGATGAATTATATGGCTCAGGCCAAAGATTTTTTATGCTCGTCGGGTTTCCGCCAAGCTCAAGGGGTATTAAGTGGTCAAATTCATAATTCTTTGCAGAATCATAGTATCCATACCTTTTCATTGTTTCCAGCTTTAAAGGACCAGTGTAACTTACAGGAGGCCTAACCGTTTTAGTGTACCCCTTAACACAGATTGTTTGAAAAATATTTTCTTGGGTAACGCGGGAGTCTATTTCTCCTGGAGTACAATTTTTATCAGGCAGGTCATTAAATGACTTACAGATTGAGTTATTACTAACAGAAAACGTATCCACCAAAGGCGTTTTACCTGTATTAATTTTCCCTTGAGAAAAAATTAGTAAAATTAAAGAGAGAATTGCCAAAAAAAGAAGTGATTCTAAAAATTTCCTCACAAGCAGCTGTTATTTTTCTATATCTAAACTTATTTCTTTAATTTTTTGTTTAAACCCCTCTTCCTCTATGTTTCTTGGTCTTTTAAGGTCAACATTTATTGTTTTAATTAATTTACCATCCGATATCACGCCAACCCGGTCTGCCAGTAAAACTGCCTCCTCAAGTAAATGAGAAACCATTACTATGGTTTTCCCCGTTTCTCCCCAAATATTTAAAAGTTCTTCGTGAAGTTCTTTCGTTGTAACTGTATCTAATGCGGAAAATGGTTCATCTAAAAGTAACACCTCCGGCTCAATAGCCAATGCCCGGGCAATTCCCACTCTTTGCCTTTGTCCTCCCGATAGTTCTCTGGGATACTTTTTCTCAAAGCCTTCCAGGTTAACCATTTTTAGATACGTTTTTGCCATTTCGTTTGCCTTTGATTTTGAAGCATTTTCCATTTTTTGGCCAAATATTACATTCTCCTCAACTGTTAACCATGGGAAAAGTGCACCCAGTTGAAAAACCATACCGACCTTTTCAGGTAATTTAAGCTCTCCGCTTGATGGCTTTTCAATACCTGCTATTAATTTTAGTAATGTCGATTTTCCCGATCCCGACTCTCCAACTAAACAAAAAAATTCTCCCTGTTTAATTTCAAGATTAATGTCTGATAAAGCCTTTAGCTCTGCAAGCTTATAAATTTTAGTTATGTTTTTAAAAGTTATTATGTCAGTCAAATTTATACCTTTCCGACAGATGTAACAATTTTTGCCAGATGAAAAAGTTAAATAACGTTATTACAATTACCATTGCTGCTAAAGAAGCAAAAAAAACCGCATTTTGAGAACCCGAAAAAGAATTTACAAGCAAACTCCCTAATCCAAATAAATCATTCGATTTTGTGCCGTTTGGAATAAATGCATGCAATGCTTCCGCTACGATTGAAATATTCCAACCTTGCCCCCATGCAAGAAACGAACCTGTAATAATCGATGGAAAAACTGAAGGAATAGTCACATAAATAAGTTTTTTAAAGCCTTTTGCTCCAAAAACTTTTGCTGCATCGTTTATATCTTGAGGAATCGTCTTTAAACCTCCAATCATACTAAAAACTATGTTCCAAACCATGGCCATAAAAAGTACAAAAATTGCAGCCCCATCATAAAAGTTAAATTTTATAAAGACCAAAATTACTACCGGAAAAAATGCTAAAACGGGAATTGACTGAACAATATCTACAATTGGCAAGAAGATTTTTTCCGTTTTCTCCGAACGGGTAATAAACAACGCAACGGGTATAGAAACTAAAAGTGATATAAGATAAGCAATAATTAGTCTGAACAGTGTATTTAATGTTGCAAGTGTAATTATGGATAAAGAAATTTGGTTAAGCTCGATGTTTTTTTGGGGAGAAACTAAATAAACAACAGCCATTAGGATTATAGATACAAAAATTATTACCGCTATTAATGAAAAAAAATGTCTTTTAAGTGACGTCTGATAACTAAAATGAAAATGATTATGGTAATGTCTTCTTGTCATTTTATACCTTTAAACAACAGCTAAATTAAGATAAAGACAGAAAAACTTCTTCAAGAATGAAGAGTTAATTTGCCTTTAAAACTAATTATCTTCTTTTATTATTTAGCCCAATTTTTCTTTGCCCAGGAAACCAGAAGAAGAATAATTCCGCCTACGATCCAAGCGGTATAAACGGGCCACGCCAATACCAATAACAAATATTGGACTATTCCGTAAACGATTGCTAAAACTCCAAGTAGAAATAGCAAACCGCCTTTGTGCATGCCTTTTTCTTCAGCCATTATTAATCACCTCCTTTGGTCGCCTTAGTTTTAACGTCAGCGACCTCCCTATACCTAGCTTATACACAATTAATTGGGAATTTCAAGGGGAACTAAAGAAGCTTAATGGATATTTTTCATCCAGTCGTGTGCAAATTTTTCCGCCTCTCCGGTTTGAATTACCTCTAATATTTTCTCAGCTACATATTCTGCCGAGTCGGGAGGACGTAAACCCCCTACTTCTTCTTCCGAATATTCCTCAACTTCTTTAAGAGTGTTTTTTTCAAAATCGGTATCGGTAATATATGGAAAAACCACGCTAACGTTAATTTTTTCTTTTTTAAGTTCTTCTCGTCCAATGAGCGA
>Ga0182027_10005282_pt1 | contig 19678 bp, 18 predicted proteins | sample 712E1DmetaG_FD_121300 | JGI IMG/M metagenome (GOLD analysis project Ga0182027, IMG submission 121300) | Permafrost microbial communities from Stordalen Mire, Sweden - 712E1D metaG (Illumina Assembly) | ecosystem: Environmental > Terrestrial > Soil > Wetlands > Permafrost | place: Sweden...
GAGTAAGTACGATTAAAGAATCATATTTAGTTATACCTTTGCCAATTTTGCAACCATTTATCTTGATACTGTTTATTCCATGATCTCCATCTAATATATCTATAGGCATATCGAAGCCATTATCTCTCGCAGTCTGGATGTGATCCTTAGAATTACTCCTGTTACCTTTGTATAAAACGTTACACTCTATCAATGTAGCTTTCTTGCCTAGACTCAATACTTTATTGTATAATTTCCTGACGATTTCTGGATTAATATAAGTTTTGCATCCACGCTCACCGAAATGAACTTTTATGCCGACATCATTTCCTAACCTAGAAAAATCTATATTATTGAGGATAGGTTCGATGGATTTTGCGAATAAAACTTCTGTCATGATTCCGAGGAACAACATTTCGTTTAAATACTTTTTGAAAGAAAAATAAATGGTAGCCCCGCCCAATTCCCACGCCGAACTGTCGTCTTCGAGAACACTATTGAATTTATTACAAAATCGGAGAATGTAATACAAATTATTTTGTTCCATGTTTCCATAATATATCGAAATAGCTTTTGTATGATTTTGCGACTGCAGCATTTTCTATTATTATCGCTTCAGGATCATCAGACCATATTATTATTGCGACTTTGTCTCCGTATATGTTTGTTACTGCAGGACTTTCAGTGATATCGTCGTAATATCTGAAATCTGATTCAACAGGATTCAGACTTTTGTGTCTTTTTTTAATAATTAGTTTGGTTTTGAATTTCTTTTCAGAACGAAGTCTATCGAATTGTTCGGAAAAAATTTTCATTCGTGTTATAAATTGACCTTCGTCTCCGAATACAAAATTATCTTTTCCTGTTTCTGCAATATCAAGAAATACGCTTTTTACTCCTCTTATTCCTTTAAACAATTTTACTTGACCCTCTACTTTGCTTGCTTTGTATTGTGCTTTGAGTTGCGGAAGAATTTTCTTGATGTCGTCTTCTTGCTCTTTAAGATAATGTAATAATACTTCCGGATCTGCTATTTGATACCATGTCACATTTTCAATGATTGTTGCTCCAATAATACCCTTTTCAGTTAATGATGCTAACGAATCATAGCAATTACTTCGATCTATGTTTGCTATCTTAGCAATAGTTCCTGCTGCATTTGGTCCGTGTTTGTTTAGGACTAAATAGATTTTAATTTCATTAGGACTTAATCCTAGTTTTCTTAATATTTCTTCAATCATATATCTTTAATAAAAGAACGTATATATAAATTTTATTATTGTTGTAGCTTTGACAACAACAATAATTTATATAGCCTATATGTTATCTCTATATAGTAATAAAGGATAACAAATTTGCTAAACTGATTGTTATCAATATGATATTAATAAAAATAATATGGAAAAAAGGTGAAAAAATGAAAATTGAAAAAAATGAAGAATCCTTGAAAGAAGAAATAGCCAAGTTAGAAGTCAGATTAAAAAATAAGCACAAGGCATTAGAAAATATATATAATAGAGGTTTGTCTACAGTACAATCAAAATTCGCAAATATAGATAAAATTTTAGATATAAATACTATTCAACATGCCTGTGAAATTCAGAATGATAGACGTGCTAACCTAGTTAGGAATAAGTATAATACAGATTTAATCTATAAAAGCTTTGTAACAGCAGATTTTTCATTATATGTGCTTGAACGAAAGGAAGTAGTATTATATTTAGCAGACAGAGAACATAATTTAATACTCAAAAATTTAGATGATGCTATCACCCAATTTAAAACTACAGACAACTATTTTCCTAAAGATGCAGATATAGGTGCTGTGATGGATGCTAAAACAACTTTGAGAATAAAGCTTTCAAATTTAGACCTGAACAAGTATGATAGGGATCTACTTTATTATTGTATGGATGCTCGAGATTATGGGAAATTGAACTCTACTCAAAAGAAATTTGCAGAAAGAATTCATGGAACAGGAAAGGATTTCAAAGAAAATATGGATATGATAGTAGAAAAAATGGCAAGGCCGACTGAATGGAGCTGGCAAAACAATAACGTGCACATGAAGGTATTAAATCCTGAATGGGTTAGAATTTATTTACAAGAAAACAATGCTCGGAGCCTTGCAAGATTATCTACTCTAGCTGACTCGAATTATTTTAGCTTTTCTGCCGGAGACAAACTCACTGATGTTGACAAATGCGAATGCTATTATGACCATAATGGACCCAAAGGATCGTTTTATAGAGGCATTAAGAAATAATAATAAATATTTCCATCAACTATAAATATGACTTAATGCAAAGGATACAAAATGAAACATCCAAATAAGCAATTGATGGAACAATTACTAAAATATGCAAACACTTATGGTCCTAGATATGGTCATACAACTGCTGCATTCATCGTTAAAGGAGATAAAATTATTTCAAAAGCTGTAACCACAGTCGAGTTTGACAAAGATCCTACATCCCATGCAGAGATGAAAACAATAAGTAAAGCTTGCAGAAAAACAAAAAATTATCATCTAAAAGACTGCTATATCTATACGACGCAAGAACCTTGTCCTATGTGTGCTAGCGCATTGGTGTGGGCTAGAATAAAAGGAGTTATTTATGGATGGGAAGGACATAATAGCTGGGGAAGGCTAAATATAAAGCCAGAAATAATATTCAAAACAGCTCCTGAAAAAATAGAAGTATATTCTAAATTTATGGAGAAAGAATGCTTAAATGCTACAAAAAAAAGCATTGACGGAAAAGGATAGAACAGAAAATTCTAACGCTGTCTAAATATTGCTCTTTTGCGGTTTTTAATAGTGTCCGCAAAAATGACAGTAATATATGTAGTCCCGCCCAGATTAATACTAGAATCAATTCTGTTCCTTATAGAAGCCTTCTACTTGTCTTAGTGTTGATGATTCATCAGGTCTTCTGTCTAGTCTTGTTCTTACTAGTCTTGGGAATCTTAATGCATATCCTGAACTATATGATGGACTTTTCTGTATCTCCTCAAACTTTAATTCAACAACAACGTTAGGTTTAATTCTTACTTCTCTGCCTTTCTCGTTAATAATAAAAGGTTTTAATGCTTCAGTTAATTCTTCGAATGATACAATATTTTCATCGCTCAAATCATCTTCGCCTTTCTTTTCTTTTATTCCAGTTCCGAATTTTCCAATTTCTAAATACTCGTCAGTATCTTCATCATATGCTGCAACGGTAAAACTTGTTAGCCATCCTGCTCTCTTGCCCTCGCCCCATTCTGCAGCCACAATAACTAAGTCAAGTGTTTCCATCACTGGTTTAAGTTTTATCCATGTTCCAACTCTAGAACCGGGCTTATATGGTGCATTTATGTTCTTGAACATCACGCCTTCATTACCTGCATTGAGGCTCTTGTGATAGAATTTATCCGCTTCTTCGTCAGAATCAGTCACTATTTGCTCAGCAAGTCTTATCTGATAAGGTTTTTCTTTGATTATCTTTTCAATAATTTTTCTTCTCTCTAAAAAAGATTCCTTAATCATTGATTTTCCATTATAGTATATTATATCAAATATATTCAATTCTACAGGAACATCTTTTGCCATTTGTTCAATGTCATATTTGCGTTTAATTCTTTGGGAGATGTTTTGGAATGGAACATATTTTTTTGTTTTCGGATTATAGCCAACAGCTTCACCGTCTATAATACATGATTCGGTTTTTATATTCTCTCTTATTAGCTTTGCAACTTCCGGGAACTGTGCAGTAACATTCTCTAATCTACGAGTATGAATGCTGACTTTATCTCCATGTTTTCCAATCATCATTCTGAATCCATCATATTTGTATTCGATGGCTGCAGGCCTGCCCACTATACTAAATGCGTCTTTCGCATCTTTAGCCTTTTGTGCAAGCATTGCCTTGACTGGTTTTTGAGTATTCAATTCCAGTTTTTGCAGCATTTCTAAATCGTCCTCTATAATCATCTGTGCTACTATTGCATAATCATTTGTAATATCATAAGCTTCTTGTATAGAATCACGGATTTTCGTAAGTTCACTTCCGCTTCCAAAACTAGGATCCTTACTTTCTAAGTCAACCTTGCCGCCGTGTCTTTCATAATATGCTATTGCGATTGCATCACGCAGTGTTCCTTCTCCTAAACCTACACGTAAATCTTCTAGGACAGTTCTGACTATATACCTTGCTTCTTTAGGTTTTGCACTTGTTAATAATTCTGCAATTGTCTTTAATTTGACATCAGTACTGCCCAGACCTTCTATTGTTGCTAATTTTTGGATATTTTTGTAAACTTTCTCGACGGATAAATCCTCGCTTCCAAATAATGTATGCTGTTTCTTTTTCTTGATTAATTCTTCGGCGCTCAATCCCAAGTCTCCTGTTTTCTTCCAAGATTTTTCAATATCCTCGACGCTGATTCCTGTCGCGACGTTTAATGCTTTTACTATTAATTTTGATGCCACGCCGATTTTTCTTTCATCAGCTTTTGGAAAGACCAATCCTTGGACTAATAACATAACTCTATCAACTTCTTTTTTCGGACAATCTTTTAAGAATTCGGAAAGTAACTTGGTTTTTTCAAGCCTTTTACTTGTAGCTTCGAGTTTTTCATACAATTCCGTTAATTGAATATAGTTCATATGTTCAACTTCTGTTAATCCACGATATATCTATGATGTTTGAGGTTTTTAAAATGTTTGTCTTTTTTCTCAATTTTCTCTTACTTCTCTCCGCATTGTGATAATTTATAGCTATTTGACAACTTTTATAAATGTATATTTATTCGCAATACCATGGGATTATACGATGATTTACTGAAGGGTGGAGAATCCCTGTTTAAGAACGAGTATGCTCTAGATTATACTTTTCTTCCAAAAGTTGTACCTTATAGAGAGGCTCAGCAAAAATACTTGGCATCGTGCATCAAGCCGATATTAATGGACCATAATGGCAGAAATGTATTAGTGCATGGTCCTCCAGGCGTTGGAAAGACCGCTGCATTGAAGCATTTATTGCGAGAATTAGATGAAAGCAACGAATTTACCGAAAAATTATATCCTATATATGTAAATTGCTGGCATAAGAATACCACTTATAAGATTGTCTTGGAATTATGCGATGCTGTAGGATATGCATTTGTCCAGAATAAGAATACTGAGGATTTATTTAAGATTGTAACACAGATAATTAATAAGAAAGGAGCAGTATTTGTATTTGATGAAATAGATAAAGTCGAGGATACTGATTTCTTATATATCCTTTCAGAGATGGTGTTCAAGAAGACAATTCTCTTAGTAACAAATTACAAATCATGGTTATTAGAATTAGACGATAGAATTAGAAGCAGATTAATGCTTGAGCAGATTGAATTTCCACATTATAATGAGAAAGAGATTGAAGGAATATTACGCGACAGGATAACATATGCTTTTAATGCACATTGTGTTGACGATGATGCTTTGGAATTAATATCGCAGAAAGCCGCAGAACTACAGGACTTGCGTATAGGATTGTTTTTGCTTAGAGAGTCAGCAGTAATTGCTGAAGCGAACAGTTGCAAAAAGATAAACCTAGAACATGTGAATAAGGCAATCAAAAAGATAGACCAGTTCACAATAAAGAATACTGAAGATTTAGACGATGAAGCTAAACTTATATTGAAGATAGTCAGAGAATATAGTGGAAAGAAAATCGGCGATCTATTCAAGTTATATGAAAAAGCTGGTGGAAGATCTTCCTACAAAACATTCCAGAGAAAAATAACAAAGCTTGAAGAAGGAAGATTTATCTCGCTTGAGAGAACACATGCTGGTGGAAATACCACCATTGTTAATAAGAAACTGACTGAGTATTGAGAATAGACTCTTATTATTTTTATTTGTTTGATTTTATAGATTGAATATGCTTCTTTTCAACTTCACATATCTGCTCGTATATATTCTCTATTAAATCATAACCTTTTGCTTCTTCTAAGTCAACCCAAGCACAATCAACAAGTTCTTCGTTGCTTAATTTTAAATTTCCAGAATCATAATCTGCATACAAGCTTACGATTATAGTCGAGAATCCGTTTGGCCTGATAAATACCAGACTGGATACATAGCCGATATTTTTTATTTTTAGGTTTGTTTCTTCCAATATTTCTTTCTTCAATGTTTTCTCGAATATACCCAGCCAATGGTCTTTCGTGTCTTTCGGACTCGTAATAAAATCTTTCTGTTCAATCTTTCCTCCAGGCACGCACCATTTATTCGGAAATGCTTTTTCGTTAGGGCTTCTTTTGCAAATCAGATATTTTCCATTATGACGAATTATTCCTGTGACTGAGACATAATTAGTTTTTCCTTTTAATTCTTCAATATCCATATTGAGCATAATTAAGAGTAATATTTAAATAATTCCTCGAATTTCTTCGAGTAAGATGCAAAAATTACTAAGTAAAAAGGAACGCTCGCAAATATTCAAACTATTCCTGGAAAATAATAAATTGAAGTTTAATGAGATTGAAAAATGTTTGAGGATTAGGTCAAACATGGTCTCTTATCATCTTACGAGCATGGTGAAGGAAGGCCTTTTGATTAAGAAAGGAGAATATTATTTATTGACGGAACATGCAGAAAAATATATTCCTTTATTTTCTGATATATTTGGAATGGATGTCAGTCCATTGCCGATAGTTTTAGTTGCAGTAGTTGATAAAAATAGCAGAAATAGCATATTATTAATTAGACGCAATAAAAGGCCTTATAAGGATTACTGGTCGATGATTGGTGGGAAATTGTTGCTTCATGAAGATATTCAAGAAGCTGCCATTAGGCAGGTCAAAGAAAAGACAGGTCTGGACTCAGAATTTATTTCGGTAAATAATGTCCTGCATGAACGTGTTGAAGGCGCTGGAATTGTAAAGCACAGCTTTGTGTTAATGTTTGTTAAATTGACTGTAAAGGACATCAAATTTAAGGAAACGCGAGCAGGAGAACTTAAGTGGTTTGATGTTGATAAACTTGAATCCGATAAAATAATTCCCTCCGATTATTGGTTGATTAAACATTCCTTGAATAAGAAAATAAACATTCCTCGTCTATACATGCACGAGAATGAAGGAGTGATAGAATCGCATAGTTTCTTGAAGTAATCAATGATTTTAATGTTCTTTTGATTGTCTTCTGCCTAAAACCTTTACACAATCCTTTTTTTATTTCATGCTTATTTGTTCTCCACTAGACACACTAGACATATGTCAGCAGGATATTTAAATGACTAATTCTATGTTTTATTGTTGTGTGTAAAAGAAATGAAATAAAAAAGTACTCGCGGAGAGAGTTGAGGTGTAAAATGGCAGTTGACGAATATGTAACGGAACAAGTATTTGTATTTGATGAAACAGGGTTTGTTGAAGGATTATTCTGGAATCAATTCAGAACTTTGACCAGGAACACCAGATAAGCGAGGTGAAAAAATGAGAAAAAACAAATCAAGCAGAATTGTGGACTTATTGGAAGCTTATGAGCACAGAGACTTCTTCTATGAACGTGCAAAAAGTTGGGAAGATAGTCCATTGCGCATCAATGATGAATTGATTGCATAATTTTTATTATATCTTTTTGTTATATTTCTTATAATTCTTCATCTTTCATCAACTTTTTAAATGTGCGAATTTTCCCTACATCAGGGTGTAGTGATGATTGTAATAAATTTTGATGAGTATAATCTCAATCGCAAGACAATTCTGAAGGAAGTGCCTTCGTCGCTATTTGTATATCCGACGGACACTGTTTATGGTATTGGATGTAATGCTCTAGATGAGAAATTAGTAAATAAAGTCAGAAAATTAAAGAAGAGCGCTCAGCCATTCTCAGTTATCGTTCCAAATAAAGAATGGATATATGAGAATTGTGTAGTTACTGAAGAGGCCGAGGAATGGGTCAGAAAACTTCCAGGACCATATACCTTATTATTAAAGTTGAAGAACAAAAAAGCAGTTTCTAAAAACGTACACAATTATGATATGAACGGAGATGTTATATTAGGAGTTAGGATGCCAAACCATTGGTTTTTGGCAATATCATATACGCTTAAAATTCCTATCGTTACTACGAGCGCTAATGTGACTGGCCAAAACTTTATGACTTCATTAGAAGATTTGGATCCTGTAATAAGAAATGGTGTCGATTATGTATTTTATGAAGGTCCAAAACATGGAACTCCATCCACAATAGTACATTTAGGTGGAGATAAGGTTAAGATATTACCTAGAGCAGATAATAGAGTGTCACATACGAATATTGCATTTCCATTAAAGGAGATTAATACAATAAGAAAAAGATAATTTAAGATAAATATAATTTAAGATAATATAGATAACACCTTTGATATAGGCATATAGAATATAATTCTGTCTCAGAGTGATTGCAATGAAAATATTATCAGCAGGCGACTTACATGGCGATAGCGGGCTAGCAAAGAAATTAGCTGAGAAAGCCGCTAAGGAAAAAGTTGATTTAGTAATTCTATGCGGCGATCTGACAGAAGGAGATGAGAAGACAGATAATTTGATTGGACCATTTCTCAAACAAGGCAAACGTGTAGTTCTAGTCCCAGGCAATCATGAAAGCGTTGCAACTGCAGATTTCTTATCAAAAATTTATGGTGTAAAAAATCTTCATGGGTATGGTATAAAAATCTTTGATCCAGATCCTAAGAGCGGTAGTGGTTCCAAAATTAATAAGGACACACATGAAAAAAGTTATGTAGGATTATTTGGTTGTTCAGGAGTTAATATCGGGATACATCAAATTACAGATAAGGAAGCATATGATATGCTTGTAAAAGGACACCATTATGTTCAAGACGCAAATGTAAGGATAATGGTTAGTCATGTACATCCTGCAGGTTCTAAGATGGAAAAGTTTACGCAGTTCTTTGAAGGAAGCAAAGCCTTGCGTCGAATAATTGATAAATTTCAGCCGGACATAATGCTTTGTTCTCACGTCCATGAAGCAGAAGGTCTTGAAGAAAAAATAGGAAAGACACGAGTAATTAATGTAGGGCAGAGAGGAAAAGTGTTTGAGATATAAAAAAAGTTATATAAATATTTAACATTCTTGTACTGGATTATTTTTTAATTCCTTTAGAATTTTTGGTTTTGACATGTATCCTTGTGCAATAAGATAATCATTCATTAATTTAACTCCTGAAGGCTCTAAATAATATGCTTTCTTCTCTAAACCTTTCCGAGAACCACTTACTGTTAGCCCTAGAATATTATTATCCAATAATCCTTTGGCAGTTTCTGACAATTCATATAGCGCTAATATCCTGCTGTCAACATGCTTTTTTGTAGAATCATTTCTTGCATCTATAAATAATAGTGTTTCTATAACTTTAGTATCTATATTATTTTTATTCATTTTATCTCCCTAACTAACACTCTCTTATCCCTTAATCACACCTAATGGAACCAATCTTGCGACCATGTTGCCGATTCCAATACCGTGTGAAACGCGAATTACTTCATCGATGTCTTTATACATTTGCGGTGCTTCTTCAGCAATGCCTTTCATTGAGCCGCCTTTGACTTCGATATCTCTATCTTTTAATTGATTAACAACATCTATTCCTCTTATTGTTCGCAATGCTTCACTTCTTGAACCAACTCGGCCTGCGCCATGTGCTGTGCTTCCGAACGAAACGTCCTCTGCTTTCTTTGTTCCAACTAGAACATAACTTGCAGTTCCCATTGAGCCAGGAATTATTATTGGCTGACCATATTGTCTGTACGCTTCTGGAACTTCTTCACGTCCAGGTCCAAAACTTCTGGTTGCTCCTTTACGATGCACGCAGAGTTTTCTTGATTCACCATCAACAACATGCTTCTCAAATTTTCCAATATTGTGGCATACATCATATACTACATCCATATTATCTTGGCTGCCACATATTTTTTCAAAGATATTTCTGATATGATATGTTATTAATTGTTTGTTGCTGAATGCGAAATTTGCTGCCGCACCCATTGATTTCAGATATTCTCTTCCTAAATCAGAATTTATTGGTGCATTGATTAATTCTCTATCCGGCAAGTTCTCGAATCCATATTTCTGCTCCATCTTCATTATATAATCTGAAGCAACTTGATGCCCTAATCCTCTTGAGCCGCAATGTATCATCACAACAACTTGACCAATGTGATTTATGCCGAATGCCTTTGCGATTTTTTCATCAAATATCTTATCAACTTTTTGCAATTCTAAAAAATGATTTCCTGAGCCAAGTGTTCCTAATTGTGGTATCCCACGCAATAATGCTTTATCAGATATTTGCATTGGATCCGAATCCAGATATCCGCCGTCTTCAGTCCTTTCTACATCTGACATTTTACCGTATCCTTGTTCTATCATATATCTAGCGCCCTTGCTCATCGTGTCAAGAATTTGTTCCTTGCTAAATTGTATGATGCCTTTTCTTCCGGTTCCTACGGGAACTCTTTTGAATAATTCATTGAGCAATTCTGTTCTGTGTTTTAATATATCATCAGCATTATAATCTGTTCTTAAAAGTCTTACAGAGCAATTGATATCATATCCGATACCGCCTGGACTGATTATTCCCTCATCCATGTCGAATGCTGCAACTCCTCCTATTGGAAAGCCATATCCTTCATGACAATCAGGCATTGCTATGGAATGTTTTACAATTCCCTTTAAACATGCAACGTTCATCACTTGCTGGAATGTTTTATCACCGCGAACTTTTTCCATCAACTTTTCAGAAGTATATATTACTGCCGGAACATTCATCTGCCCATGTTTATCTATGACCCATGTGAATTCATTGACTTGTCTTGGTTCAATCATGATTATAAGAATATCAAATCATTTAAAAGGTTTATTGTCAAGATATATTATGTTGTTAATACCTATCCTTTGTTATATTCTATATTGTGTTATATTTGTCCTATTTGTTCAATCTACCATGCAACTCAATAATCTTATTATATACTCGAGACTTGTGTTCATAATCCATGTCGCTGTGGAAATACAATGCCCTAGCTTCGCCATAATAATTCTTTGCATCCTCTATCTTTCCATTGCTGAGTGCATATTCGCATTGCATTATCAGTTCGCTAATCTTTCTCACATAAAATTCAGAATCTCGAGATGTTGGTATCGCGGCAGGCATTTCTTCAGTTTTTATTATTACAGGCTGTGGCGGTTGTGATAAAATTGTTGTCTGTGTAATTGAAGGCTCAATTGTATATGGCATTATTCCTCCACTAATAATTTTTTGATTATATGTTCTGCGCAATCTTTTCGGCTTGATAGCATTTCTATATACCAATACTCCCGTAACTACTCCAAGTATTAATGTCAATATGCTTGAGATAGCTACTACTACAAGTGATTTTGATTCAGGAGACAATTGTATGCTTGTAATTTTATTGTATATTTTATTTGTTGCTCCCGCAATACTACTCCAGACACGTTTTAAGAAACTTTTTTGTGTAGCATTGGATTCAACATTAACGGTTTCTAATACTGTAGAATTATTCGATATATTGATGGAGGCATTAATATTTTCTTTTATTAATACTGCTACAGGTATTGCTGATCCGCCTATTGCCATATTACTAAGTCTGCTGCTATTAGCTGAGTAGTATACATATTTTGCATCCTCAGCGTACTTGGGAAAACTCACACCTGTCCAATTAATATCATAAACATAGAGCGTAATATTGCTTGTTGTCAAATTATTTTTAGTAAGCCAATTTTTATTGACTTTAAATCTAAGATTTAAATTGTCAACGTATTTTTGTTCAATATTTGTATCCAGCACAATGTATGTATAAATTAATGCGCTGATGTTTTCTTTATTAGAATTATTTGGTTGCGCAGTAATTTTCAGCATATTTGGAATGTTGGTATAATTGTTAGTTGTTAATATCAGTTGTATTATTGGCATTCCAGTCTCGTCTATATTAACTGTACGGCTACCGTTTATTATATTCGGCCAGTATTTAGTAAAAGGCAACACCTCAGTTTTATTCTCTTCAGAACTTGTATTGATATATATTCCTTCGCTGCTTCCTCCACCGCCGCTTCCTGAACCACTATTGCCTCCCGTGCTTGGCGGAGTAACGACAGGTGTTGAAGTATCTATAACTATGCTTCTTGGTACTGTAGAGTTTCTATTTCCTGCTGAATCATATGCAGTTACATTATAGTAATATGTTCCATCGCTCAAATTGGACACAGTTATAGCATTTTCAGAGATGTTTTTTGTCTGATTAAACATTAAGGAATAATTAGAATAGTATAGATATATCGTGCTATTCACAAAGTGAGTATCATTAGCAGTAATGTTAATTGTTATATCACTAATGTTTATTGTGATTGCGCTGCTAGTAGGATAATTGAATGTTATGTTTGGAGCAACAGTATCTATAGTAATATTTAATGTATTTGTAATATTGAAATTTCCAACATTATCAAATGATGTGGTGTTATAGTAATATATTCCGTCCTCTAAGCCTATAATTTGGGTAAATGTATTATTGCTTATACTATAAACTGTAGCATTTATTCCGCCTGTAGAATTATATAAGTTGAACGTAGTATTGGCTAGATGCACATCATATATTGTGATGTTGAATGTTAAATTATTGATGTTTGTTATTGTCTGATTAGGATTTATATATGTTATGTTAGGTGGTGTTGTATCGATTGTGAATGTTAGGTTTGTATAATTTAGATTTCCTGCTGTGTCGTTCGCGTAAAGTGTTAATGTTGATATGCCTTCTATTGCTATAAATGTTGTGTCTCCTGATAATGTGTTGTTTGTTCCGTTATAGTTATACCATACTTTGTCTAGATTTGTATCGGTTGCTGTATAATTTAATGTTCTGTTTGTATTGTTATAAGTGATGTTTTGTGGTAATATTATTGTTATGCTTGGTGGCATGTTGTCGCTTATTATCCAATCTGTCGTTATGTTTTGTAGTCCTGCCTTGTCTAGTATTATTACTGTTATAGTATTATTTATATTTGGTGTTAATGTTATTGTTGCATTGTAGTTTCCTGCAACTGCTGTCGCAGATATATTATTTATTGTTATATTTTGTAGGTTTGTTTCAATATATGTTCCTGTTATGTTTATTGTTGTTTGATTTGTGTAATGTGTGTGTGATGTTATTGTTATTATTGGCGTTGTTGTGTCTATTATTATATCTGTTATGTTTGTGGTTGTGTTGGTATTATTCACACTGTCTGTGGCTGTTACATAATAACTGTAATTACCCTCTGTTAATGTATATATTATTGTAGTATTATTTGTTCCTGTTGATATGTTCACACTTGAGCCGTTCACATATAGTGTGGCATTAAAATTGTTTGCATCAGTTATCGTTATGTTTATTATTTTTGTTGTATTATAATAACCCCCGCTTAATCCAGAATTATCTGTTATTGTTGGTGCTATTGTATCGACTGTGAAATAATAGTATCCGCTTGTGACGTTCGTTGTTCCATTGTCAACTATCGCTGTCCAGTTATGTATTCCTTCTGATAGTGATGTCCAATTGAATTCTATAGTTGTTCCATCTATTTGATTATATGTCGTGTTTATGAGAACATCATCACCATATAAATAGACTGTCATGTTGTTTAGGTCTGAATCATATACTGTTATATTTATTAAAGTATAATTTACATTTTGGTTTGAGTTATTTAATGGTGTATTAATTGTGATATTAGAATCCGCTAGAACTAATTGCATAAAACACAGCGCTAAGAATACTACCAATACACCTCTTAGGTATTTAAACATACTACTGACTCACCCTAGATAATCTTCACTAATCTCATATATAAATGTTACGTTTATAAGATATGTTTTATAGAGGAAGAATCAGATAATGATTTATATAATGTTATTGTTGGCTTTTATTTATTTTCTATTTATAGGTCGACAACTACTTGCGCAACATATTTTTCAGTATCTTCATTAAACTTCACATACATCTCATTATAAGTTACTGCTTTTATCTCTCCATGACTCTCAAAATTTAAGGATTGTGCGCCATGAATTATTGCCTTCAATTTGTACATTTCATCTTTATGTATTATCTGTATCTTATTGACTAGACCTACAATTAGCTCGGCACTCATTAAGAATATGATTTCCTCTAGAAAGTTGTATAATAATGTTTCTAGATTATTTCCTTCAACTATTATATCCCTAATTTCTATATCAAACTCGTTCTCTGCTAATTCATCAACGTTATACATTATACTCATCATTGCCTCTTGAGCATTCTTGAATGTCTCTTCAAGGGTGCTTCCATAGGCTTGAAATTTTGCGTCCGCCGTTTTATCAAAAAACTTATATCTATCTGCAGTCATGTCTTATTGAAAGGATTATAGATTTAAAAACTTAATTAATAATCTTAATATAACATAGAATTGTACTGATGTATTAATATTTCTTTAATAAATCTCCAAGACTAGCACCTATGGCGCATGGCGCGCTTAGGACGATTATCAAGTTAAAGAAATGTGCTCCGTCTGGCACCAGGTATTGAAGGCCGAACGTAAATGCCAATATTGCCGCAATAATGAACGCTGTTATATAGAATGCTGCAACTCTTTTCATCCAAAATTGGCCAAACTTTCTTGTAATCCTGTCTGTTACTCTGCTGTATCCTATAATATAGATTTCTAAAGTTAATATTACTATTGTTCCAAGTATTATTATAAATAAGTGTGCTACAGGTATCTTAGAAGCCAAATTTATTATGTTGCCTGAGAATAATACGCTAAAACCCAAGAACAATGCGCCAATGCTTGCTCTTATAAAATCTTGCCTAGAAAAATGTTCAGGAGTATGATCTATAAGTTTATCTTTTATTCGTTCAACATCGTCCTTTATTAAATCCGTTTCAAACTTTACTATATCAAGCTCACGTTTAATCTGATCTATCTCTCGCAAATCTCACACCTCTTTATTTAATCATACTATTGTGGCGCTTCTTTTTATATTTTTTGAATTTGATATATCAATTACTCTAATTAATTCATATAAGCGTTGGCCATATATTGTTGTGCCATCCTGTAACTATTAAAGAAGCTAGCATTTATTGCTATACTGTGCCTCATTATATCAGCCCATTTATCTTTATTGCCATAAAATGTTGGTATTATCGTTGATTCAAGTTTATTGTATAAATCTATTGCTTCATCAATCATGTCCACATCATTTTTAAATTCCGGATCCTGCGGATGCGGTCCGAGGCTCCATCCAGTAATATTTTCTACACATCCTTCTATCCACCATCCGTCTAGTGTTGATGCTTGTGGCACTCCATTCAGCGCTGCTTTCATACCGCTAGTTCCTGAAGCTTCCAAAGGTCTTTGTGGCGTGTTCAACCATACATCACATCCTGCTACCATTTTACGAGCTACATTCATATCATATCCCAATACAAATACAATCTTTATCCTGCAATTTTCCTGATTAATCTGCTTAGCTATGTCTATGACTTTCTTAATTAATTCCTTGCCTCTATAATCATGGACGTGTGCTTTTCCAGAAAATATTATTTGAATATCACCAACTCTATCACTGACTTGTTTTAATCTGTTTAAATCGTGCAATATCAAGTCAGGACGTTTGTACTCAGTAAACCTTCTAGCATATCCTATTGTGAATCTTAATGGGTCAAGGAATACTCCTGTTTTTTCTGATATATATTCGAACAGCTGTTTTTTGGCTTGCATATGTGCTTCCAACATCTCTTCTTTTGGTATTGATAATGCATATCTTAATGTGAATGGATCTCTAACCCATTCAGGAATATATTTATCATATAATTCTTTGAATGGCGGACTTACCCATGTTTGCGGATGAATTCCATTTGTTATCTCATTTATTACATATCCCGGGAACATTTCTCTTGTTACTTCACCATGTCTTTTTGCTACACCATTAACATATGTACTAAAGTTCAATGCGAACAGAGTCATGTTGACCATTCCATCGTGCACAGATCTGTCTAATGCAAATTTCGGTACATATCCATCAAGTAATTTTTGGAAAAGTTGCATATCAAATGCATCATGCCCTGCGGCTATTGGAGTATGTGTTGTAAATACGCACTTGTCTTTTACTGATTGTATATCATAATGATCTTCTTCAGTCTCGCCCTTATTTTTATATGTCTTTTTTAATAATTCTACAGTCAATAATGCTGAGTGGCCTTCATTCATGTGATATTTTTTTATGTTAGTATATCCTAAGCTGTCAAGCATTTTTGTTCCGCCTATTCCCAGAATTATTTCTTGTAATAATCTATATTGCCTATCCCCGCCGTATAGATATGATGTTATTGTTCTATCATAATCACTGTTGCCTTCAATATTCGTATCTAGAAAATATATTGGAAGGTTGTGTCCACCTTGTCCTTTTATTACTAGTTGCCATGCGCGAACTTGTATCTCACGATTATCTACATGTATATTTACCATGTTTGGCATTAACACCATAAATTTATTTGGATCCCAATCTACTGGCTCTTCATATTGTTCTCCATTGTCGTTTATTTTTTGATGGAAGTATCCTTTAGAATTTATTAGTGTTATCCCAATCATTGGAGCATTCATGTCTGCAAAACTTTTAAGGAGATCACCCGCAAGTATTCCTAATCCTCCCGCATATGTCGGTATATCGTGGCTTATTCCGATTTCCATGCTAAAATATGCAATATAACTTTCGTGTCCCACATTCATTATACTCCAGAACACTTCCTCTTTTTAAACTTGTTACACGACTCAGTAGGGATGACAGATAAAATTTATTATATTTAGAATTTATATTAATTGGGCCCAGCCGGATTCGAACCGGCGACCTTTTCCATATTGAGCAATCGAACAAAAAGTTCAATCGTTCGTCAAGGAAACGTCATGCCACTAGACCATGAGCCCGTTCATCAATACTTTGTGTGAGTCGAGGAATGTTTATAAATATTATTGTTTGAAATATTGATGAGAATGTGTTAGAAATTAATTTTTGAAATTCCTAACTAAAACCGGATTTTATCTGTTCTATTCCAAGATTAGTGAATAACATAGCAAAATTTCTATAGAATAAATAGATTTCCATTCCATGATCGTCAATATTATGTATATACCATGATGGTATTTTCAATTCGTTTTTGGTCATTGAAAAGGCTTTTGCTCTTTGAATATTCTTTTGTGGCCATGCATCATACTTAGTTAACATTATTTCGATATTAGACCCCGGTTCTGCTGCAATGCCAGAATTTCCATATTGAACATCTATGCTTCTTATGTCAGGATGTGCTTTAATAATTAACGATTCCATATCTGGCTTTATATATATTATTTTTGTTCCGAGTGTTTTGTTAATATTATCTATGTCTAATGATACTGATTCATCTATAGAATCTAAAATTTTCTTGGCAAAATCAAGAGTATATGCAAAAGTAGAGTTATAAACGCTAGGATGAATAGGAATATACCTTGGGCTCAGAATTTTCATACTTATGGCGCTCGGATTCAATAACTCATCATACGTTAATTGTTCAGGATACATGATGCTGGAAATGATTAGTGTTTTATAAATATTATTTTTATTCCCACTCTAAAGTCACAACTAATCGAAAAGTTTATATTTGTTTAATAATTCATAGTCTTGGGGGATATAATGCATAAATCTTTTTTCAGAAAAACTTTGTGTGCTTTGCTTATAGCAGGAACTGTATCTAATGTTTCTGCTCAGAAGAAATCATCTGATTTTAATCTTGCTGCATTTTTAGGAGCTAAGCTTTCTTCAAGTTTTAATCCTATTTTCTCATTAGGTTTGGGCTCGGAGACAAAATATTACGAAAATAGTCTTTCGATACATGGTGATGTTGGCATGTTTATAGGAGGAATACCTTTTCAGACATATTCTAGGGAATTTCCTGCAACTATAGAGGGGCATAATTTTAATTATACTGAAGAATTAGCAACTACTCCAAAAGTGCAATCTACAATATCATTTTCTTATAATTCAGTTTCTTTCGGAGGAGGAGCCGTATTTGCTAAGAAAAGTTGTACTATACCTTCAGGCCCTTTTGCAATTCCTAATCTTGATAATGGATATACTGCTAATGTTGTTGGTCCTTGTGCGACAATAGGTGTGAATATAACAAATTCTTTGTGGTGTGAAGCAAATATATATTATCTTTTTAAAACTAAAGGTTCCAAAACATTGGCTCAAACTGATAAAGATTTTATTTCCTTTTCTGGCGGATTTATTTATGAGCTTACTGAGACTGAAAAAAATAAGTCTCATCATCACAAACATTATCATTAAGAAGTTAGTGAGATTCAACATTACTGTCTCCATTTAACGCAATAAATATAAACACACAGCAATATATATCTCCATGGCCAATTATTATGACGGTATTGCTAAAGGTTATGATGAATTGCATGGAGAGGAGCAGTTAAAGAAGTTAGAGTTGATTGGCAAAGAAATCCGAACTGATTCTCGATTAAAAGATTTCATCAAATCAACATACAAACTTCTAGATATCGGGTGTGGGACTGGAATCAGCACAGGATTCTTTAAAGTCAAGGAAAAATATGGTGTCGATCCAAGCAAAAGTTTGATACGAATCGCCAGAAACAATTATTCTACTATCACATTTACTGTCGGCAGTGCAGAGCAGCTTCTATACAAAGATAAACAGTTCGATGTTATAATATCGTTGACAGCAATCCAGAATTTTGATAATCTAGAAAAAGGATTGAATGAAATGAAGCGTGTCGGTAAGGATAAATATATCCTGACTTTCTTGAAGAAAAGTCCGAAGCGCGAAAGGATTGAAGAATTGATAGAGAAGAAATTCAAAATAATCAAACGGATTGAAGAGGATAAAGATGTGATTTATTTCTGTAATTAGAAAACAATAAAATATAATATAGATGTAAAATTGTTTTAATATTTCTAGAATTCTATTCTTCTCTTCTCAATAATGTTTCTGCGATGACTGCAAATGCTGGTCTTGTGATAAATACACCGATGCTTACTCCTAATATTGTCGTGATTGCGAATCCTTTCAATAATCCTGCACCAGCTGATAACAACGGAATCATTGCCATTACTATTGTGAAGTATGATGCCATAATAATGAAGAATGCATTCTTTATTCTGTCTTTCCAATTTGAGGACATCGTTTCATCCTTATGTTTACCGCTAATCTCGTCGATGATTACTATTTGAGAATCTACACCGGTTCCTATTGCTATTATGATTGCTGCGATTGATATTAAGTCAATATTCCAACCGATTACTGCTGCAAATCCTAATAATATCACTAACTCTGATATCAATGTGATTGCCACAGGTATTGAAACTACAAGCTTTCTATATCTAATCATTATTGTCAATATTACAAGTATCATTGCTATAAATCCGACAAATAATGTGTTCTGAATAAATTCGCTTCCTAACAATGGACTTACACTGCTACTATCCTCGATAGATAACTTTACAGGCAATGATCCTGTTACAAGGATTGTCTGTAATCTCTTCATATTATCTGTTGCATCTGTAAGTGCAGCATCATTAGTTACGCCAGTTCCAGCTCCTGATATTGAGATCTCTGTCTCTGCCCTTCCTTTTAA